>Ga0164313_10000281_pt1 | contig 38762 bp, 26 predicted proteins | sample GuaBasSedimGuay4_FD_113735 | JGI IMG/M metagenome (GOLD analysis project Ga0164313, IMG submission 113735) | Subseafloor sediment microbial communities from Guaymas Basin, Gulf of California, Mexico - Guay4, Core 4569-4, 0-3 cm | ecosystem: Environmental > Aquatic > Marine > Hydrothermal vents...
CAGGTGCGACGCAGCTTGGCCGCCCACTTGCTCAGCACGTCGTAGTTGATGACCACGACCTGCGCATCCTCCGGGAAGGTCTTGCCGGCCACCCCCACCGGGCCGCGGTCCACCAGCCAGCGCTGCGCCTCGCGGGCCCAGTTGAGCTTGAGGCTGGCCGGGCAGACGATCAGCACTCGCTGCGCCGCTGGGTCGGCGTTGACCACGCCCAGGGCCTCGATGGTCTTGCCCAGGCCCATCTCGTCGGCGAACAGCGCGCTCTTCCGGCCCATACCGAAGGCGATGGCCGCGCGCTGGTACGGGAGGTAGGCCAGGCCCTCGGGGCAGGGCACATCCAGCTCCGCGTCTTGGGCCTGGCTGGCGAGCAGGGTCCGCTTGCGCTCCCGCAGGCGCGCGAGCTTGGCCCGAGCGGCCTTGCGCTCCTGCTTGTCGCGCGCCTCCGCGGCGGGACCCGCGCGCTCCGTGAGCGCGGCGCGAAGCTCGGGCTCGGCGTGCTCCACCAGCTCCAGCGCCTTCAGGACGTCGTCCGTCCACCAGACGCGAGCCAGGTCGTGAGCGCACAGGGCGCAGTGCTTGCGCCGGCATCGATGCCCGGAGTGCCAGGAGAGGCCCGCATCCTTGGGGATGGCGCGCTGCCCGTACCCGGACCGGAGCACGAACAGCCCCTCGACGGGCTCGGTCAGCTCGGGGGTCTCCAACGCCAGCGTCTCCATCGTCCGGGGCGCGCCATTCTGGGTGGGACGTCCGATTCTGGCAACACGTCAGGCGACCGCGCCGCACGCGCGACGGCATCGTGGAGTCTCGGCCGAGGGCGCGCCAGCGCGGGCGTTGAGTCAGGCCCGACCGCCGCACGACCCGACCGGGCACGCGCAGTTCACATCGGCCCACCAAGCGACCTGCGAGGTGCTTGTTGTATTCGGAAAACACGACTCCATCGGCGCTGCAGGCCGACGAAACCCGTGAGATACTCACGCACAGGGCAGCGCTTGCGGATCGGTATGCCGGGAGATCCCGCTGGGCAGACAGCGGACGAGCCCCCGTCGTGCGCCGACCGCGGCCGATCCACCGACGTTCCACCTGTGAGTCACATCATGTCATCGGCCCATCGTTCGTTCGTATTCAGGACTCCTTTGCAGCTCAGCCTGGCCCTCGTCACCGTGGCGCTCCTGGCGCCCTCGGGTGCGGCCCAACTCGACCCCGGTGACCTGGATGCAGCCCTCACCCTCGGCTCGGGGGTCGGCGGCTTCGGCGGCAGCGTCGACGGCGGCGATCAGTGGGCGGCGGCCGTGACGAGCCTCGGCGACCTCAACGGCGACGGCGTCCCCGACGTGGCGCTGGGCGCACCCGGCGACGACGACGGTGGCCCCCAACACGGCGCGGTCTGGATCCTGTTCATGGGCGCCGACGGCAGCGTCAGCTCGCACGCCAAGATCTCGGAGAACGCCGGCGGCTTCGGCGGAAGGCTCTCGAACAACGTGGGCTTCGGACACGCGCTGGCCTGCCCCGGCGACATCGACGGCGACGGCATGGCAGATCTGGTGGTCGGCGCGCCTCGCGACCCCGATGGCGGCTCGAAGCACGGCGCGGTCTGGGTGCTGTTCTTGCATAGCGACGGCACGGTCAAGGCGGAGCAGAAGATCTCGGCACTCTCCGGCGGGTTCATCGGCGAACTCGACAACAGCGACGAGTTTGGCCGCGCGGTCTCCGCCGCAGGCGACGTCGATGGGGACGGTGTCCCCGACCTGGCCGTCGGCGCCTTGAACGATGACGACGGCAACCAGCAGGTCGGCGCCGTGTGGATCCTGTTCCTCAACAACGACGGAACCGTGCGCGAGCACAGCAAGATCAGCGGCACCCTGGGCGGCTTCGGCGGGAAGCTCGACAACAACGACGAATTCGGCCGGTCGATCGCGCTGCTGGGCGATCTGGACGGCAACGGCGTGGGTGACCTGGCGGTGGGCGCGCTCAAGGATGACGACGGAGGCGTCGATCGAGGCGCGGTCTGGATCCTGCTGCTGGCCGCCGACGGCGCGGTGATCGGGCAGCACAAGATCTCCTCCACGGCCGGCGGCTTCACGGGGCCCTTGTCGGACGGAGACGCGTTCGGACGCGGGATCGCCGCCGTGGGTGATCTCGACGGCAACGGGAGCCCCGATCTACTGGTCGGCGCCCCGGGTGACGACCTGGTCGGACCCGACCGCGGCGCCGCGTGGCTGCTGCTGCTCGGGTCGAACGGCGCGCTGGTGGCCGAGCGACGCTACGACGAACTGACCGAACCCCTCGTGCCGGCGCTGGCCGACGGCGACGCCTTCGGCCTGGCGCTCAGCGCGGCCGGCGACCTCGACGGCAACGGCGCGGGCGACTGGATCATCGGCGCGCCCCTCGCCGGCACCGACGTCGGCGAGGCCCGCGTGCTGCTGCTGACGGCCAAGCTCACGCCCGTTCCCTTCGTCCCGTCCGCGGCCATCTTCGAGGGCAAGCCGGGCCGGGCCATCCTGGTCTCCCCCGACCCGGAGAACGGCGGCACCGACTTCATCGACGAGCCCGTGATCGTGACGTCCAACACCAGCGGCGGCGGCGTGAACGTCCGCGTGGGCGGCGAGAATGCGCTCGGCAAGGACGAGTCCGGCGAGGTGGCCTTCAGCAGCGTGCAGGACATCCCCACGGGTGAGAACCCGGTGGGCCTCAGCAGCGGCAACTTCTCCGAGGGATCCGGCCTGCTCTCGACGCTCGAAGACCTGGTGGTCGTCAACCGCGGCAGCGATGACTTCTCGTTCCTCCAGGGACTGCCCGGCGGCACCTTCGCCGCAGCGGTGAACTACTCGCTGCTGCCGCAGAACGCGGCGCCTGTCGCCATCGAGGTGGAGGACTTCGACCAAGACGGCCACCTGGACGTCGCGATCGCAGGGGACGTCGGCGTCTCGGTGTTCTTTGGCGACGGCGCCGGCGCGTTCATGGCGCACACGCTCACGCCGGTCGCGTTGCTGACCGACATCCGCGCAGGCTTCATCGACGGGGACGCCTTCCCCGACCTGCTGTGTACCAGCGGCCGGCCGCTGACGGCGGCGCTCCCCACCGAGCAGGGCTTTGCAACCGTGCTGCTGGGCAACGGCGACGGCAGCTTCACGCCCGCGGGCACCTTCGCCAGCGGGACCGCGCTGGCGTCCGCGCTGCTGACCGATGCCGACGGAGACGGCGCGCTGGACGCGCTGCTGGTGTCGCACGCCTTCGCGGGCGGGCCCGGCGGCCAACCCCAGGGCCGCATCGATCTCTACGACGGCGACGGCCTGGGCGGCTTCAGCGCCTCCCTCGCGTTTGCAGGCTTCGAGAGCACCAGCGCCCAGGGCATCCACCCGCTGTACGGCACGCTGGGCGACCTGGACGGTGACGGCGTGCTCGATGTCGTGTTCAGCAGCGGCGACAACATCAGCCACGAGGCCGGGACCTTCGCCGACGAGCAGCCGCCCGTGTCGCTCACGGTGCTGCGCGGCCTCCGCGGCGGCTCGTTCGAAGCGAGCGTGGTCGGCACGGCCTACGCGGGCAAGGGCGTCGACCCGATCCTGGCGGACATCTTCGTCGACCAGCAAGGCCTGCCCGACGCCATCCTGGTCTGGTACGAGGACGTGGCCGCGGGCCTGGAAGGTGACGACCAGCAGCTCGTGACGTTTGTCACGGCCTTCACGTCCAACGGCGACGCCGGCTTCTTCGATCCGTCGAGCAGCCAGTTCGACGTGGGCGACGAACCCAGCGACGCCGACATCGCCGACATCAACCCGTCCTCGACCAACACGGATCACGCGCCCCAGCAGCGGCTCGACGTGGTGGTCACGAACATGGGCGACAACAGCCTGTCGATCCTGTTGGGCGACGGAAACGGCAGCATCCGCTCGGAGCTGGTGCTGCCGGACGTCGGCCCGTTCACGCTCGAGGACCTCCCTCCGGGTGACTGGATGGGTGGCCTGCGCGGCGTGCGCACGGCCGATCTGGACGGCGACCAGATCCCGGACGCTGTGGTCTCGTCCTGGTTCGAAGACACCTCGCCCGTGAGTCCCGACCCGCGTCCGTTCGCGAGCCTGAGCCGCATCGACGGCGCGACGGCGGCGGTGGCCCAGGTGCTGCTGCTCGACCGCACAGGTGACCTGGCCCTGGGCGATGTCTCGGGCGACGGCCGCTCCGACGTGGTCCTGGCCGCGCGCTTGGGGCCCGGTGGTCCCGACGCCGTGCATGTGTTCGAGACGGCAGCGGACGGCTCGCTGCCGCGCTCGCCTCAGGTCCTGCCGATCCCCGCCGGCATGTCGCTGAGCGGCGGGTTGCTGCTGGCGGATCTGTCGGGCGATGGGCGCCTCGACGTCGTGACGACGGCGGTGGACGCGCTGGCCGACGAGGGCTCGCTGCTGGTCATCGACTCCGCGACGTCGCAGAGCACAAGCGTGCCCCTCGGCGCGGCCTGGGGCAACGTGCGCAGCGTGGCGCTGGGCGACCTCACGGGCGACGGCCTGACGGACGCGGCCGTTGGCCTGGAGGACGGGCGGCTGCGCCTGGCTCGCGGCCTCGGCGGCGGCGCGTTCGCACCCATGCCGACCGACTCCCAGTCGGCCGCGGTGGGCGGCGGCGCCGTGGCCCTGGCGGACGTCAATGGCGACGGACGTCTCGACCTGCTCTCCTCGACGGCCACCGATGACGGCGACATCGATCAGGCCTTCGTGCGGCTGCTGCTCGGCACCCCGTCCGAGGGCATCTTCGCGATCCAGAACGTCGACGCGCTCCAGGCCACCGGCCAGGCCGGCGCCACCACGCCGCGCATCGCCGACATGAACGGCGACGGCGCCCCGGACCTCGTTCTGGTCCACGGCACCTCCGACCGCATCTCGATCCTCACCAACCAGCTCAGTCACTTCGAGAGCTTCGGCGCCGGCAAGGCGGGCAGCGGAGGGCTCGTACCTCAGCTCAACGCGCAGGGTTTCTCGACGCCCGGAGGCCTGTTTGAGCTGGAGCTCAGCGAGGGCGTCGGCGCGGCGCCCGGTCTGTTCCAGATGGGCGTGGGTCGGGTCGAGGGCGGCTTCCTGCACGTGGAGGCCGTGCTGTTCGAGCTGCCCATCGCGCTCAGCGGCCAGCCGGGAGGGCTCGGCGCCGGGAGCTGGGCGCTTCCGCTCGCCACGCCCGAGAACGCGGAGCTGGTGGGGCTGGAGGTCACCTTCCAGGTGCTGCTGCTCGACCAGGGCGCCGGCACGCCTGCCCCCACCAAGCTGGCGGCCAGCAACGGCTTGGCCATGTTGATCGTGCGTTAGGCGCCGCGCCGCGGCGGAGCACCGGGGCGCGCGTTGTTTTTCCTTTCGCTGTGGCGCCTTGCCACTCAGGATCGTCGACACGGCGTCACCCGCCTGCCACCCCCTGATCAGAGGATGCGATGATCCGCCTGGCTCTCTTGACGATGCTCTGCTGCCTGACCGTCTGCGCCTCCACGACGCTGCTTGATGAGCCCGCGCCAGCCGCGCGACCCGCCGAGACGACCCTGTCCAACTTCGCCTGGATGTCCGGGCGCTGGGTGCTGGAGCACGAGGGCGAGTACCTGGAGGAGAACTGGGGCGAGGCCCAGGGCAACGTGATGTTGGGCACCTTCCGCTGGCTGCGCGGCGGCAACGCCTGGCTCTACGAGTTCATGCTGATCGAGCAGCTTCCCGAGGGCGTCGTCTTCCACCTGCGTCATTTCGGAGCGCGGAACGTGGCCTGGGAACCGAAGGACGCGCCCTTGTCCTACCCGCTGGCGAGCGTCCGCGACGGCGAGGCGATCTTCGAGAACCCCGACCGCGATGAGCCGCGACGCTTCGTGTATCGCCGCCACGGCGACCAGATGGAAGTGCGCGTGGAGGCGCCCGACGGCGAGGCCGAGAGCTTCACGTTCCGTCTGGTCGGAACCGGCGCGCGCAGTCAGGCCCGACGCTAGACTCTGACCTTCCCCGACGGAATCGGACACCCCAACAAGCGCGGAATGCGCACGGATGTCCGACATGTCCAAGAGAAGACGACGGAAGTACACGCCTGAGCAGAAGGCGGACGCGCTGCGACTGGTTCGCGAGGCGGGAAACCTGGCGCAGGTCGCCCGGAACCTGGACCTGGCTGATAGCGTGCTGCGGAGTCGCGACGCCGCACATCGATCGCGGGTCCTTCGGCGCCCAGCTCGCGCTCACGCGCGCGTCGGCCGCTTACTGTCAGCGGGCGGGTCGAAGGGGATGGCCGGACGCGTATTGTCATCGTGCTGTTGAGTAGGACGTGAGCCAAGCCGGTCAGCCCGTGAGCAGGTCCCGAGCTGTTGTGCGCCTACCGGATCTCGTCCGCTGCCTGGTAGGTCAGGCTTCGCGCACGTTGTGCGATGTGCCCTCGATGGAAACACCGGCGGCCCGTGCTGCGAGCTGCGGCCGCTTCTTCAAGCCAAGCGACTGCATCAACCGTTTGCCCACGTCGTAGAGTTTGAACTCCACGGTCCACCCATACTTGTGGTTGCGCAACCGATAGCCAGCCATCCACTTGAGGAAGCTGTGGTAGGGCGTGTTGCCCTTCACGAGCCCGTCGAACCACGGCACCAAGTAGGTGTACCGGTGGTAGTCGCGCTTGATGTCGGCAGGCAGCGACTCGTAGGTCTTGTTCTCGAACTTGTACTCGACCATTCCGCCCCAGGTTTCGAAGCTCAGCGGCATCTCGTAGCCGTTGCGCTCCGCATGCTCACCGGACACCGTTCCCGGCAGCGGGCGATAGAGCAGCACCTCGCTGGTGCAGTTCGGGTAGAGCGTCTTCATCTCTGCGGCCAAGGTGAGGGTCTCCCGCATGGACGCCGGCGTCTCATCCGGGTAGCCGATAATCCAGAACAACCCGATCTTGATGTTGCGCAGCCACATCCGGCGCATCGCCACGTCGACGTTGCCCTGCTGGATGCCCTTGCGGATGTAGAGCTGCGTCTCAACGGACGCTGCTTCGGCGCCCACCCACATCATGTGACACCCCGAATCGCGCATCAGGTCGAGGGTCTCGTCGGAGTAGCGGACGATGGTCTCGACCTCGATCGTCGCGTTCCACTGGATGTTCAGCTCGCGTTCGATGAGCAGCTCGCAGAACCTCTTCACGCGCTTCTCATGAACACCGAAGTTCGCATCCTGGAAGCGCACCACGTCAAAGCCATACTGCTGCTTCAGCTCAGCAATGCGGTCCACCAGCTTCTCGGCTTCCAGAGCCTTCCAGCGCCGGTTGGTGAGCATAGGAGAACAGCAGAAAGTGCACGGCTCCGGACAGCCATAGGAGCTGAAGTACGACAGCGCCCGATACGGTTTCTCCATGCTGAAGCCGGGCGGATCGGGAAAACGGTAGCGCACCTTGGCCGCGCTGGCCTGGCTCTCCTGAACGTCGAGGTACTTCTCGACATCGATCAGGTCGAAGGCCGGCGGAGGCAAGTCGTCGAGGCCCACGACTTCACGCTTGGCCGTGTGGAACAGCTGGTCATCCCGCCACAACGCCAAGCCTGGGACGTCCTCCACGGACGTGCCATCGCGAGTTGCGAGCAGCCACTCGGTGAAGGTCACCTCGCCCTGCCCCAGACAGACCGCATCCGCGATGTTGCGCGAAAGATAGAGCTGAGGTGCCACGGATGGAAACCAGCCCCCCCAGATCATGGGCAGGTCCGGGTACTTGGCGCGCACCTCCTCGGCCACGGCGGCACCGTCGGCCACCTGGTACCCGACGATGCAGGTCGACGCAAAGGCAAACGCCCCCTCAAGCCTCTCCCAGAGCTTGCCCATCGGGTCGGGCTCCACCATCGAGTCGATGATGTCGAACTCGAAGCCATGCTCGAGCGCCGGTGAGAGGATGTGCAGGAACTCAAGCGGCATCAGGTCAGCGCTGTACGGCTGTCCGAGGCTCGGATCGCCGCGTTCGGGATAGTACATCACTACGCGTTGAGTCATCGTGTTGCCACTAACCTCTGAATGCCTTCTGACGGACGACGATCAAGTTGAGGCGAGCCGACTCGTCCACACCGTGTCGAGCAGATGCCACGACCCGTTTGCCGTCCGGTTCATCGGCAGAATGACCTGAAATCCTAGCATCCAGGCCCGATTGCATACGTCTGTTGCCTGCCCTATCGGCAGGATGCTGCCCGGGATCAACCCTGGATCGGACGGGATCTCGATCGCACACACATCCACCTTCGAGATCCGATCATCGCCGCAAGACGATCACTTCATCGTCTCGACCGTGAAGCTGGTGCACGAGCAGTTCCGCACGATGCGTTCGGCGGCGCTGCCGAGCGGGACGTGCCGAAGGCGACCGGGTCGATCGCTGGCTCCACCACATGGGGGCCAGGACGAGTTCCGCGTCGGCCTGCAAGCAGCCCGGAGAGATCGGCGCCTTGCTCCGTCGTGAGCGCCGGGTCGTGCGTGCCATGATCAGGGCCATGAGACACGCCACCCTGACGTACCTGGCTCTGCTCCCGCCCGTGCTGCTGGCTCTGGCCTGCTCGCAAGAACCGCTCCCTGACCAGGCGAGGCATGACAACTTGCAGACGCAACCCGCCGACGTCGATCGGATGGCCTCCGAGAGCGCCGGGGCCGAGCTCGGGGCGGACGGTGAGCACGTCGCTGCGAGCGCAGCCGCGGCGTCCGCCGCCGGGCCGCTCGAAGGCCGCCGCGTCGACAACTTGCAGGTCGAGGCAGCCTGCGGCCAATGTCAGTTCGGGCTCGCGGGCGACAGCTGCGACCTGGCCGTGCGCATCGACAGCGTGGCGCTGTTTGTGGACGGATCCGAGATCGACGACCACGGCGACGCCCACGCCGAGGACGGTTTCTGCAGAGCGATCCTCAGCGCCAAGGTCAGCGGGACGGTGCAGGGCGGTCGCTTCCAAGCCGACTCGATGACGCTGCTCAGTGACGAAGAGGGCTGACCGAAGCAAGGGCGCAGGGGCTCGATGCCCCCACGCCCCCACGCCCCCACGCCCTCATCCCCGAAGGCGTCGCGGCCGTCTCTGCCTACGGCACCCATGCGACGAGCGCGTTGCTTGCAGCGAAGCCCTTCACACCGGATGCGTCCGACATCCAGTACTGCAGGAACAGCTCGGTGCCGGCGGGCAGGCCGCCCGGCCAGGTGTCCGAGATGGTCACGCCACCCGTGGCGTCGGTGGCGAGCGGCAGGAACAGACCCAGCGGCGCCTCGAAGGCGGGCACCAGCACGCCGCCCTTGAAGGCCACATCGATGCGCGCCAGCCCCATGATCAGGAACGCCGTCGAGGACGGCACCGTGTTCGTGAGGCTCAGCTCGAAGGCCTCGCCCGTGATCAGCGACCCCGTGCCCGCGAGGCTCGGTACACCTGACACGCCCGCCAGGCCGAGGCCCAGGTCCTGCCAGGGGTCATCCTGCGCCTCCATCAGGAACGCGCGCAACTCGCCGTTGACGATGGCGGTGCCCACCACGTCGCCGTGGTCGTTGATCTCACGCGCCTCGTACAGCAGCACGTTGACGCCCGCCGGCAGCAGGCTGTTGAGGTCCACCAGCCTCTCGCCGTCGAAGAGCACGGCGCGGCTGTCGTTGGGGTTGGTGTCGTCGTAGGAGCGGCCCACGGCGAGGCCCGACGGGTTCACGTCGTACAGCTCGCCCAGCTCGTGGCCGGGAAGCACGCCCAGGTCGATGGCGCCGGGCGGGTTGGTGGTCCACACGGCCGCGTGCCAGTTGCCCGACGGGAAGGCCTGCAAGCCCACCGCCACACCGTTGTCGTTGAGGTCCTTGGCCTCCGCGTTCTGCCACGGACCGTCGATGCCGCCGATGGTGACCCAGCCGCCGTCGTACAGCACCGCGTCGTTGGGCGAGAACAGGTTCCAGGCAAAGCCCACCAGCTGCCCGGCCTCGTTGATGCCCGTGGCGCGGCTCGACTGGTGGGGCTCGCTGGCGCCCACGTTGGTGATGACGCCGCCGGTCCAGCTCACGGCGCGATCACGGCTGACGGCCGGATCCTGCGCCCAGCCGGCGATCACGCCGGCGCTGTTCACGTCGTGCACAAAGCTCTGCCCCGAGCCCAGGTCGGGCAGGGCCGTCATGGCGCCGTCCCAACGGAAGCCGTGAAACGTGCCTGAGCCGAAGATCACGTCGCTCTCGGAGGTACCCACGACCAGGCCGCTGGCGTTGATGGCGCGGGCGACGCTCTCCTCGTCGCCGGACAGCAGGCCCAGGTCGGTCATGACGCCGTTCTCCCAGAGGAAGGCGCGACGACAGGGGTGACCGTTGACGGTACAGCCGGGAATGCTCGACCAGCCGACCACCTGGCCGGCGTCGTTCAGGCCCATGGCCACGGAGGACGGACCGCCCAGGGTGCCCAGGTCGACGTAGGTGTAGGTCGGATCCGCCGCCAGGGCGGGAGCCGCCAGCGCGGCCAGCAGGACGAGACGAAGAACGGGTGACGACATGGAAGCTGCTCCGGTGATGGAGGGTTGCGCTGCAGGACTGGCCGAGACCAGCGCCCGGGCATCGGGGCCCAGGCCAGCTGACGAGGCTCACAATAGTGCTATTTATGGCACTGTCAACATGCCATTTATTACATTATCGTGACGCCAACGCAGATCCCTTGAGCTAGGCTCCCGCCCATGAGAACCGAACACCAGACCCCGCCTGGGCCCGCCGCGGCCAGCAGCGCCAGCGCGGCCGGCGTGGCCCTGGAGTCGTTGCTGCTGACCGTGGGCACGACCCTGGGCGAGACCCTGGGCGACGTCCTGGGTGCCCTCCCGGGGGCTCCCCATCGGCCGTCGGACCTGACGCGCGCCCTGGGCGTCAATCGCTCGGTGGCCAGCCGCCTGCTGGGCGCCCTCGGCAAGGGTGATCCGCGCGAACTGCTGCACCTGGTGCCAGGGCCCGAGCCCCTGCGCAACGTGGTGCTGGGCGCCCGCCGCCGGGGCGCCTCGGCCGCCCAGGCCGACGCGGCCCTCGCGGCCATCGACGAGTTCGACCAGCTCATCCGCAAGCAGGCGGGCACGAGGCCGGCGCTGGACGCGCTCATCAGCGCGAACCTGCCCGGCGCCCGGGAGCGCTTCGAGCTGGCCAGCAAGTACTCCGTCTTCAAGGGCATGAGCCAGCTCAAGGGCGTGCAGGCCGAGCACTGGCTGGGCGTGGCGGTGGTGGCCCCCTGCGCAGACGACCCCGAGCGGCACGACCTGACCTGGCTCAACGGCGCCCTGGCCATGCAGCGGCTGCGGCCCGGCGCGGCGGTGCGCTTCGGCTACCGGCATCGCGGCGGCGAGTCCACCGCGAAGGCATCCCCCCCGCCCATGAGCGTCACGCCGCTGGACGCCTTCTGCATGAACCCGCCCGCGCGGCTCGAGTCGCACATCACCGGCGACACCATCCAGTACACCCTGCCCGCTGATCTGCTCGGCCCGAACGAGGTGGTCGACATGTTCGTGGTGGACCATCACCCGGGGGCCATGCGGCGCCTCGCGCTGGACGTGCCGCGCCACCGCAACTCGCTGTTCGTGGAGCCCGCGGTGCCCGTGGCGTCCATGCTGTTCGACGTCATCCTGCACGACGACGCGTTCCCGGGCTGCGAGCCCGAACTGCTGGTGTACGACACCGGCTACGACGGCATCGCCAACGTGAACGACGCCGCGCGCGACCTCGACCGCGTCGACATGGCCGAGAGCGTGCGTTTCATGGGCCACGACATGGGCGCGCTGGAGGCGGACGAGATCCCCACCTACCACGACATGCTGATGCACCTCGCCGAGCGTTATGGCTGGCAGCCGGAGCGCTTCCGCACCTGGCGACTGCGCATGCGCTACCCGGTCTACGGCTGGCAGGTGTGCCTGTCGTTCGAGCCCGCCGCCGGCGGCGAGCCCGCGGTCGGCTGACAGCTGCCGCGGGACGCCGCCCCGATCGGGCGAGGCGGCGTCCCGCGAGCGAGGCTCAGCAGTCCGGCATCACGCAGGGCACGGCGCCCGGCAGGATCGAGAAGCAGACCGCGTTGCCGAGGATGAACGGCCCGGTGATGGGCCCGACGTCGCGACGCGCGTTCTGCACCCACAGCGGCAGTCCCACCAGCGTCGGATCGGACGGCAACACGAATTCGAAGGCCAGGCCCTCAACGCCGCCACCCACTCCTGACGCCAGGGCAAAGAAGGGCATGCCCAGCAGCAGGCTGCCGCGCTTCACGCTGAAGGGAAACAAGCCCGGCGAACCCGACGCCCACAGCAGGTGCTGCGAGATGCCACCCGGCCCCGAGCGCAGTCGCACGGGGCAGCCGACGGCGGGCGTGCCGCACAGCTCGAGGAACACGGGCGGCGGTGAGACGACGCTGGTCACCTCAAACAGCGGGCAGGCCGGGTCGATCTGAGTGGCCACCAGCTTGACGTTCTGGCCCAGCAGCGCCGAGAGATCGACACTGCCACTCTGGATGAAGAACACGCCACCGCTGCAGGCCAGCCGATACTCGGGCGGCGCGCAGAGGATCGACGAGAGAGGCGAGGGCACCAGCTCCACCACGCCCGTGACCGAGAGGGGCTTGGGGGCCACGATCTGCGCCGACAGGCTGACGGCGAGCAAGACAGACGCGAGAAAGACGCGCAACATGGGACGACTCCAACAGGGAGGAGACCGGCCGGGTCACTCCATCTGAAGCCAGAAATGCCGACTGCGCAAGGGCGTCTCGATCTCGACGCATCTGATCCACGAAGCGATGATCATCGAGTGCAGCGGCTGGCGTCCAGCCTGGCCAAAGCCCTCGTGCTCAGCGACGACGTGGAGGGCGAACGAATCGTGCTTCAGCAAGACATCGATCGCGAGCCCTTGGGCGCCGGCCTCGAGCTGACGCGCGAGATGCTCGAGAAGATGCCGCGCCAGGGATTCTCGGAAGGAGGCTGGGAGGCGTCGGCCAGGGCGCCCAAGACCTTGTCGAGCTGAGTGCCCGCTCTGTGCAGGAACTCCAGGAGTTCCTGTACTGGTCCGACGCGCTGGCTAGTGTTCGTCGTCGCCCAGGTAGCCCATGGCTCGCAGCGCCTCGGCCTGCTGCTCGTCGATGACGACGTCGCGCTCGGCCTGCCAGCGCCCCTCCACCAGACGCCGGGAGTCGAGCCAGTTGCGCAGGGCCTCGCGCGGACCGGCGGCGCGCTCGGGCTGCTCGGCTCGCAGGTCGTGCATTGCGCCCGGGTCAGCCTGCAAGTCGTAGAGTCCGCTGGTCGTGCCCTGGGGGTCAAGGTGGTAGAGCAGCCGCTCGCTGCGCACGGCCATGACATCGCGGCCCTGCTTGGCGCGGTGGGCAAAGAGGATCTGTCCGCGTCCGGCCAGGCTGCCGCCCGCGCGCGCGACGTCGGCCACCGAGGAGCCGTCCGCGCCGGGTAACGGCGGCAGTCCTGCCAGCTGCACCAGCGTGGGCGCCAGGTCGATGCCGAGCATGAGCCCGTCCACGCGGGCGCCCGCGGGCAGCCCGGCGGGCCAGCGCAGGATCAGCGGCACGTGGGTCAGCTCGGCGTGCAAGTTGCGGTGGCCGTGGCCGTGGGCGCGTCGGTCCCAGAACTCCTCGCCGTGATCGGAGACGAGCACCACCAGGGTGTCCTCGGCCAGGCCGCGCTGGGTCAGGCCTTCCAGCAAACGACCGAACTCGCCGTCGTTGAAGGCCAGCTCCTGGTCATAGAGCTCAAGCAGCTGCTGGCGATCGCGGCGCGTGAAGCTGCGACCCGAACGCAAGCCGTCGCGCCGAGCCTCGGTGGAGCCGTCGACGACGTCGGGCCCGTGCTGCGGGGAGGCGTCCCCGGCATCGGCATCGGCATCGCTGTCCGCCGTCACGCCGGGCTCAGCCGCGTTGACGTCTCGCGCCGGCTCGCCGTGCGCCTCATAGGGTACGTGCGGGTCGACCGTGTGCAGATACAACAGGAACGGGCGCGCGGCATCGCGCTCGTCGTCGAGCCAGGTCAGCGCGGCGTCCACCACACGATCCGCGTCGAACTCGGGTCCCTGACGCAGGCGGCGTGCGTGTGGGCTGGCTTCGGCATCCAGCTCGCGATACTGATCGAAGCCGCGTGAGAAGCCGAATGCGCCGGCCGTGGCGAGGGTGATGGTCATGCCCGCGGTCTGGTAGCCGTGCTGCCCGAACCACTGCTGGGCCATGACCAGCTCAGCGGGCACGGCGACGCTGAAGTCCGCCGCGAAGACGGGCGGATAGCAGCCCGTGAGCAGGCTCGTCACCGAAGGCAGGGTCCAGTTCGTGTGGACGTGCGCCTGTTCGAAGAGCACGCCCTCTGCCGCCAGCGCGTCCATGTTGGGGCTCGTGGGTCGGCCGTAGCCGTAGCAGCCGAGGTGATCCGCGCGCAACGTGTCGACCATCCAGATCAGGATGTGCGGGCGCTCGGGCGGCTCCGGCCGCTCAGGCCGCTCAGGCCGCTCGTCCGCCGTCGGCGCGCAGGCGCACAGCGCGAGCGGGAGCAGTGTCGCGCAGGCCCACCTGAGCACGCGCGGCGCGTACGCCCGCGGGACCGTGGCGCGGGCGGACGGGAGCATCAGGGCGGTGAGCGATCGGCGCATGCGGCTCCAGCTTACGACATCAGCTCCCGGCCGCCCACGCACCACGCGCCCGCATGCGAGGACGCCCCGCCCTCGGTCTCCAGCCAGGGTCGCATCTGCGCGCCCACCACGCGCCCGCGTGCGACTACGCCCCCGGCAAGGAGACCGAGCGTTGCATGCCCTGCAACGAGACCAGCAGCAGGGCCTGGGTCCAGAGCAGCGGCGTGGCGTCGTTGACCACGCGCCGCTCCGGCAGCTGCGGGTCGGGCACGTAGTAGCTCTCCGGGCAGAGCCCGGGACCCAGCCGACACTCCGGCCCCGTCACCTGGGAGAGCGCGCGGTTGAAGTGCGCCGTCTGCAGGGCGCGATCACGCTCGTCTCGCGAGGCCACGTAGCGCCAGCCGTAGATGCTCGAGAGCAGCGGGTCAAACAGGCACCACTGCGCCTCGCTGCCCGGTCGCAGCTGCGCGTCGCGCGCGTCCACGTTGTCGAAGAAGCCGCTGGTGCGGGTCTGCTCATCGAACATCTGCGCGTAGCCCGCGCACCAGTAGCTGTCGCCCTGGTATCGGCGCACGCCGAAGGGGCCGACCAACTGCTCGGCCACCAGCTGAAGAATGGCGTCGGCCTGGTCTCCGCTCACAACGCGCAGCGGGTACACGAGAAACAACAGCGACGCGTCGGCCTGGCGGTCACGCCCGGACGCGCGCGCATCCCGCGTCTCCCAGGGCAGGCTGGCGTCCAGCACCGCGCGCCCCGCCGCGATCAGCGCGTCCAGGTCCTGGCCGCCGCTCAGGCTCGCCGCGCGGCCTGGCCGCACGGCGTCCTGCGAGCGACACAGTCCGCGCAGGGCCGTGAGCCCGGCCAGCACCGTGCCGATGCTCGCGCTGGAGCGACGACGCTGCTCCTCCCAGTGCCCGCTGTCGCGATCCTGGCTGTAGTCGATGGCCGCGAAGTACGGCCCGAAGCGCGCGAGCACGCCGGCGCAGGTCTCGTCGAGCGGCAGCAGACCGGACAGCGCGGCTCGCGCCAGCAGCCACAGCGCGTAGCCGTGGGCGTCGTTCTGGATGTGCGGCCAGGGCTCGTCCAACTCGGCGATGGCGCGGCCGTCGAAGCGCACGTGCGGGCGCTGCATGGGGTCGTCGAGGTCGCTGGTGCCGGCGATGGCGGCCTCGAAGCGCGGCGCCTGCAGCTGGTAGAAACGCACCAGCGACGCGCAGCTGCGCGCCACGCTGTCCACGTCTCCCAGCTCCCACGCGGCGGCCGTCACCTGCACCGTGTCGCGCACCCAGGTGCGACCGTAGCCGGTGTAGGCCACGGCCTCGGCGGGCGCGGGGTTGGCGGCGTAGAGGCCGTTGGGCAGGCACGGCAGCGTCGTGAGCGACAAAGCCTGCAGCTGCCGCGCCACGCGCTCGAGCGCCTGCTCGTCGTAGCGCTCGGCCAGGCAGGCGGCCAGAGCCGGATGCCGCGCAGCGGGCGCAGCGCCCCCCACCAGCGGCGGCACGCGCGCGCCACCGCCGCCCTCGCTCACTTGCTCAGGCGCGCTCGCACGGCGCCCCCCAGCTTGCCCTCCAGACGCGCCACGTCCTGCAGCACGCGATCGCCCTCGACACGCGCCGCGTCACGCGCCGCGTCGTCGGGCAGCCCCCCGAGGTTCACCAGCACGTTGAGCCAGGCGCTGCGAGCCGCTGCGGCCATGCCGTGCGCCGCCACGCCCACGTCGCTGAGCAGGTTGGGGTTGGCCACGGGCTCCAGCTTCTCCAGCAGCAGCAGCCCCTCCTGCGCCAGGGCCAGCACCTGCTGGGGAGGCCCCATGGCGCTGCCCAACGCGGCCTTGATGGCGAGCTTGCGCGCGGCCTTCTGCTCGGGGCTCTTGCGCGGCATGCCGTAGGCGGCGCCCACCTCGGCGAAGCCCGCGGCGTCGGCGTCCACCAACTCCAGACTGCGCTCACGCAGCATGGACAGGCCCTCCACCACGGACTCCACACCCTCGGCGCCGTCGCGCCCCTCGGTGTAGCGCCCCGCCATCTCGCCCATGGACGCGCCGAACGACATCAACGCCGCGGCCACGGAGCCGCCGCCGGGGGTGGGCTGCTTGGCGCCGCAGCGTGCCAGCAGCTCTTGCAAGCTGAGTTGGGTGAGCATGACCGGGACTCCAATGACAAACAGGGCGTGAAGCTGAGGGGACGAGGCCTCTGAGGACGCTGGCCCGGAATCCGGGCTGGCGCCGCGGCTGAACCGCGGGTCGGCCGGGGAGGCTAGCAAGCCTCGCGGCCTCGCCTCCAGCCCTGATCGGAAAAGGCGCCATTGTGGCGCATATTAGCGCCATTTTGGCCACATCCGTCTGCGCGGCCGCCTCTCAGGGGCTCCTGACGACTCTCCTGACTGGCACGCCGGTTGCAACTGTGCCCATCGGGTCCGGCGCCTGCCCCGACCTGCGACGCGCTCGCTTCGCTCGCAGGCGCCACTCAGACCCGCCTCACTTCAGCGGAGACCGAGCATGACCAAGCCCCAAGACGCCTACACCCAACGCGCCACCGAGGCCCTCTCGGCGGCGGTCCAGAGCGCCGCCTCCCGGCGCCACTCCGAGGTCACCCCGGCCCACCTGCTGGCCGGCCTGGTGGGCCCCGAAGACGGCTACGTGGCCGCGCTGCTGGAGCGCCTGGGCGTGTCTCGCGGCGACGTGGCCGCGGACGCCGAGGGCCTGCTCAAGTCCCTGCCCACGCTGCAGGGCGCAGCCCAACCGGGGCTCTCCGCGGAGCTCGCCACGCTGCTCGACGGCGCGGCGCACCTGGCCCACGAGCGCGGCGACCAGTACGTCTCGGTTGACGTGCTGCTGCTGGCGCTGGTGCGCGCCGCCGACGGCCCGCTGGCCGTGGCCCTGGATCACCGCGGCCTCGACACGGACGCGGTGCAAGGCGCCCTGGAGCAGGTGCGCGACGGCAAGGCGGTCGACAGCAACGTGCCGGAGGCCAGCCACGAGGTGCTCGAGCAGTACACCAGCGACCTGACCGAGCTGGCGCGGCAGGGCAAGCTGGACGTGGTCATCGGACGCAGCGACGAGATCCGCCGGGTGGTGCAGGTGCTCTCGCGCCGCACCAAGAACAACCCCGTGCTGATCGGCGAACCGGGCGTGGGCAAGACCGCCATCGTGGAGGGCCTGGCCCTGCGCATCGTCGCCGGCGACGTGCCCGAGTCGCTGCAGGACAAGCGCCTGCTGGCCCTGGATCTGGCGGCCCTGCTGGCCGGCGCCAAGTACCGCGGCGAGTTCGAGGAACGCCTCAAGAACCTGATCAAGGAGGTGGAGGCCAGCGACGGCCAGATCGTGCTGTTCATCGACGAGCTGCACACGCTGGTGGGTGCCGGCGCCGCCGAGGGCGCCGTGGACGCCGCCAACATGCTCAAGCCCGCCCTGGCCCGGGGTCAGCTGCGCTGCGTGGGCGCTACCACCACCAATGAGTTCCGCAAGCACATCGAGAAGGACGCGGCCCTCGAGCGCCGCTTCCAGCCCGTGCGCGTGGAGCCGCCCTCGCTCGACGACGCCCTGGCCATCCTGCGCGGCCTGAAGGAGACTTATGAGGTGCACCACGGCGTGCGCATCCTGGACGAGGCCCTGAGCGCGGCCGTGCGCCTCTCCGACCGGCACATCGCCGATCGTTTCCTGCCCGACAAGGCCATCGACCTGCTGGATGAGGCGGCCTCCGCCATCCGCATCGCCACCGACTCGATGCCGCCCGAGCTGGACGGCATCGAGCGTCAGCTGCGTCAGCTGGAGATCGAGCGCACCGCCATCGCCTCCAACGACGAGCCGGACGCCAAGCGCCTGGAGCAGATCGCCAAGCAGAGCGCCGAGCTGGACGAACAGGCCGGCGAGCTACGCACCCGCTGGCAGCGCGAGAAGGACCTGGTGGTGCGCCAGCGCGAGCTCAAGAGCCAGATCGCCACGCTGCAGAAGGACTCGGAGCGCGCCGAGCGCCAGGGCGAGTTCGAGGCGGTGGCCGAGATCCGCTACGGCAAGCTGCCCCAGGCCGAGCAGGACAGCCGCGAGCTGGCCGCCGAGCTGGAAGAGCTGCAGTCCCACGGCGCCCTGCTGCCCCAGGAGGTGGACGCCGAGCAGATCGCCGAGGTGGTCTCGCGCTGGACCGGGATTCCGGCCACGCGCCTGTTGGCCACCGAGCGCGAGCGCCTGCTCAACATGGAGGACGAGCTGCACCGGCGCGTGGTCGGGCAGCACGAGGCCCTGGTGGCGGTGAGCGACGCCGTGCGCCGCAGCCGCTCCGGCCTGGCCGCCCCCACCCGCCCCGTAGGCGCCTTCCTGTTCATCGGTCCCACCGGCGTGGGCAAGACCGAGGTGGCCCGCAGCGTGGCCGAGTTCCTGTTTGACGACGAGCGCGCGATGATCCGCCTCGACATGAGCGAGTACATGGAGAAGCACTCCGTGGCCCGGCTGATCGGCGCGCCCCCCGGCTACATCGGGCACGACGAGGGCGGCGCCCTGACCGAGGCCGTGCGCCGCAAGCCGCACTGCGTGCTGCTGCTGGACGAGATCGAGAAGGCGCACCCCGACGTGTTCCACGTGCTGCTGCAGCTGCTCGACGACGGGCGCCTGACCGACGGCAAGGGCCGCACGGTCGACTTCACCCACTGCCTGGTGCTCATGACCAGCAACCTGCAGGGCATGGACAGCGTCAAGGCCACCTTCCGACCCGAGCTGCTCAACCGCCTGGACGAGGTGATCGCGTTCCACACCCTGGAGCGCGAGGCCATGGGCGCCATCGTCGACATCCAGGTCGGCCACCTGAAGCGCCAAGTGGCGCTCAACGGCATCGAGTTGGAGCTGGACGCCGGCGCCCGGGAGTTCCTGGCGCAGCAGGGCTTCGACCCGGACTACGGCGCGCGGCCGCTCAAGCGCGCGCTGCAGCGGCACGTCACCGACAAGCTGGCGCGGGAGCTGCTGGCGGGCAGCTGCGGCGCCGGCGACCGGGTGCTCTTCAGCGCCGACCCCGACGGCAGCCTGAGCCTGAGCGTGGAGCCGCACCCCGAGCCCGCCCCCAGCGACGCGTAGGTACGGCGCCGGCCAGCAACGGCTCAGCGAGGCACGCGCAGTGAGGCCAGGATCGACCTGGCCAGCATGGCCTGTCCCACGTCGTTCGGGTGCTGGTCGGTGGGATGGGCCCAGAGTTCGGACTCCTCCAACCCGAGGAAAGGCGGCCCGCAGTCGATGACCTCGAGGCCGTTCTTCAAGGCGAACCTCGTCACCATCTGGTGCAGCGGCGCGTAGCGGCCCTCGCGATGCAGTTCGGAGAGCATGGGCAGGATGGCCACGGCGAACCGGACCCCGCGTTGTTCGAGGAACGCCTTCGACTTCAGCAGCGCCCGCTGCGTAGCGTTCCAGTCACGCGGGTCGTTCCTGATGACCCTCACGAAGTCGGCGGCCTTGGCCTTGCTCTTCTTGGCGGTCTCCTGCCTGGCCAGGGCGCGCTCGACCCGATAGCTGTGCAGTCGCCGCTTGATCAAACCCCACAGCTTGCTGAGACACGAGTCCTCCCGGGCATCGTAGGCCATCATGGGGATCCCGCCCATGTCGTTGAGGCACAGCCCGACGATGACCACGTCGGGCTGCAACTTCATGGCCTCCTCGCGGATCCACTGGAGGTACGCCGGCGGCTTGTGGCCGGCCACGAAGCCGCAGTTGATGACCTCTACCGGCCCGTGCCGCTCAGCCTGCAGCACGCGCTCGAGTTGCTGCGCCCAGGTGTCCTGCAGCTGAACCCCGACGCCAAACGTGAACGAGTCACCCAGAGCGATGACGCGAAACTCGCCCGCCGGCTTGTCCTGACTGAACTCAAGGTCCCGGAAGCCGAGCGAGTTCATCTTGTATTCGACGCAGCCGTTCTCGTCGAAGTAGTCCCAGCGTGGCCGGTCATAGCAACCCATGACGACCTCGTTCGGGGTGAGGGCCGTGCGCACCCGCTCACGGGGAGATCCGCCGGCCTGAACATCCTGGAGCAAGCCGATCACTCCAGACAGGTCGGCCAGCGTCTCGCCGTCCATCGTGGTGAGCGTGGGGGCGCGGTACTCACCCGGCCGCAGGATGCGCACCGCGGCCTCGAGCACGAGCAACGAGAGGCCCAACCCCAACGCGAGCGCCGTCAGCTTGTGCAGGACACGCTTCACGGTGACGGCAACTCCGGGCCGCGGGAGGGCCTCGCGCGGTCGGTCATGAGCGGCAGTTCCAGGATCCGGAGGGGGCCTCGCTCGCGACGGAGCTGAGCTCGAGGCCGGGCGCGTGGCGGACAACAGAGGACGGCGCCCTGGTGACTCTTCGGACCGAGCTGGGGCTGAGTGAAGCTCTGTATCCAGTATTCGGCTCAGCTCAGAGCCGCGTCGTTGCCGCGCGGGCAGCAGGGAGTCCGAAGCGCTGCGGGCCTGCTCAGGCAAGTCGGTAGCATGGCGCCGTGTTGCCCCTGCTGGTCGCCCTCCGCCCGACGCACTGGACCAAGAACGCGTGGCTCGCAGCCCCGCTCGTGTTCTCGGGTCGGTTCGTGCATGCCCCCTCGCTGCTGGCCAGCGCCGGGGCCATCGTTGCGTTCTGCGCCCTGTCGTCGGGCGTGTACCTGTTCAACGACGTCCATGACGCGGCGCTGGATCGCAGCCACCCCCACAAGCGCCGACGCCCCGTGGCCAGCGGCGCCCTGACCACAGGCTCTGCCCTGCTCGCAGGCACGCTGCTGTTGGTCGCCGGCCTGGCCCTGGCCGCCTGGGTGGACAGCACCCGGGGCCCTGCCATCGAGGCCCTCGCGTTCGGCCTCTCGCTGTTGTCATGGGGCGCAGCCTATCTGTTGATCAACGTGGCCTACACCCTGCTGCTGAAGAGCGTGGCCGTGCTGGACGTGCTGGCCATCGCCGCCGGCTTCGTCGTGCGTCTGCTGGCGGGGTCGGCCGCGCTCGGGCTCAGTCCGAGCCACTGGCTCCTGGTCTGCGGCTTCGCCTTGGCCCTGCTGCTGGCCCTCGGCAAGCGCCGCCTCGAGCTGGCCCTGCCCGACGCTGGCGAGTCGAGCCGCCCGGCCCTCGCGCGCTACAGCTTGGCGGGCCTCGACCGGCTGCTGCTGCTGGCCGCCGTTAGCTGTCTGATCACCTACGTGCTCTACACCCTCTCGCCCCTGACCGTGAGCAAGCTGGGCAGCCGCGCCCTGCTGGCCAGCCTGCCGCCGGTGGCCCTGGCCCTGGCGCGATTCCTGACCGTGATCAAGCGGCCCGGCCGCGGCGACCTGGTCTCGCTGCTGCTGCGCGAGCGCTGGATCATGGGCTGCGCCGCGCTCTGGTTGGCCACCGCCATGTGGATCGTGGCGCACCGGAGCGTGGCATGAGCAGCCCGCGCCCGCCCAGCTACCGCGTGTTGCATCGCGACGACACGCTGGTGATCGTCGACAAGGCGCCCGGCGTGCTGGTGGTGCAGCACCCCGGCACCACGCGGCGCTGCCTGCTGGACGACCTGCGCCGGGACGGGCTGCCGGTGGCGCCCGTGCATCGGCTCGACCAGGAGACCAGCGGCGTGCTGCTGTTGTGCCTCGACAAGACCCACCGCAAGGCTCTGGAGGACGCGTTTCGCCGGCGCGACGTGGTCAAGAGCTACCTGGCCCTGGTGGCGGGCGTGCCCAGCGCCCCGCGCGCCACCATCGACGTGCCCATCCTCGACACGGGCAAGGGCGCCCGCGTCGCTCGCCATGGCGCCCGCGCCGTGAGCCGCTACGAGGTGCTGGAGCGCTTCAACGGCCGGGCGGCGCTGGTGCGTGTCCAGATGGAGACCGGCCGCCACAACCAGGTGCGCGTCCACCTGGCGCACATCGGGCACCCGCTGCTGGGCGACACCAAGTTCGGCCGCCGCAAGGCGCTGCCGGGCACCGGCGAGCAGCGGCCGCGACGGGCCCTGCTGCACGCCGAGTCCCTGTCCCTGCCACACCCCGCCTCAGGCGCCAGGCTCAAGGTGAGCTGCCCCCCGCCAGCCGACTTCGAGGCCTGCCGACAGGCCTGGGCCGCCGCGCGCCGCTGAGGCCCGGGGGCGCGGCCAGCCGGCCGCCGCCGGGTCCGCTGCGGTCCCCAGGCGCCCCCGTCGCGCTGGCGACAGAGCAGACGGCCCCAAGCCCCGACCCCGCTCCAGCCGATCGGTGCGGGAAGCGGGCCAGGCGCCGGCCCTCTGCGCTACCATGCCGCGCCTGCCCGGGCCCGGCAGCTCCCAACCCGAGCCCATCCACCACCCGATATCCCAGGAAGACGGGCGCCCCCGATGGCGTCCAAGTGCCCTCATGAAATCGCGGAAGGCCAAGAGCAGCAGCGTCCCCATGCTTGTGGGCGCCTTCATCACGGTGGTCGCGCTCGCCGCGGGCGCGTTCCTGCTGCTCGACGACGACGAGCCAGGGCCGCCCCAGGAGACCGGCGCGGCCCTGACCCTCGAGGACGAGGACAACGAGCCCAGCATGGCCCTGCCGCCGGCTGCCGTCGCCACGGAGAGCCCCACTCGTCTGGTGGCCGAGGCCAGCCACATGGCGTCCGGCGCCGCGGTCACGCAGATGACCGACCCCGAGGCCCCGACCGGGCGCATCGAGGGCACCTGCGTCAACTCGCGCGACGTGCCCGTGGCCGGCGTGACGGTGCGCGTGAGCAGCGGCAGCCCCATCGCCAACATGACCTTCTCGAGTGTGCGCGAGTTCCTCGACGTGTCAGCCGTGTCCAACCAGAACGGCTTCTTCGCGCTGGAAGGCGTGACCGTCGGCAAGAACTACATGCTCGTGGGTGAGCACAACGACTACGCCCCAGCCACGCTGCAGGGCCTGACGGTGCGGGCCAATGAGACCCTGTCGGATACGCGGCTGGTGCTGCGCTCCGGCGCCACCGTGGCGGGCGTGGTGGCCACCAGCGCCAAGAGCCCCATCGCCGAGGCGCGCATCGAGCTCTACGACAGCGTGGCCGACGCGCGCCTCAAGGTCGAACAGCGCCGCCCGTTTCGCATCGCATTCAGCGACGGCCACGGCCACTTCTCGTTCCCCAACGTGGCCATGAGCAGCTACAAGGTGCGCGTCTTGGCCGACGGCTTCGAGACCCAGGCGCTCACGGTCAACTCGGCCCTCAAGGCCGGCCCCGTTGACCAGGAGCTGCAGTTCCTGCTGGGAGACGGGCGCGCGCTCACCGGCCGCGTGACGGACGAGCACGGCCAGCCCGTGGACAACGCGCGCATCGAGGCCAACGCGCTCAAGCGCGAGTACCAGGGCAACTCCATCGCCTACAGCGACGAGGGCGGCTACTTCCTGCTGGACGGCATGGGCATCGAGCACGCGTACCAGGTGCGCTGCACGGCCCGCGGATACTCCGACAAGATCCTGCCCAGCGTGCAGGTGCTCGACGGCGAGATCCAGCTGCAGATGGACGGGCGACTGAGCATCGAAGGCTATGTGCGCAACAGCGGCGGAGACCCCGTGAGCTCGTTCGCGCTGGTGCTGATGCGGGGCATCCCCAACCGCGAACCGGCGCTCATGAACGACCTGCGGGAGTTCAACAGCAGCGACGGGCACTTTGTGTTCGACAATCTGGAGCCTGGCTCCTGGGGCTTCGAGGCCCGCGCCGATGGCTACGCGCCCGCCCGCTCCGAGACGACGGAGCTGCGGCGCGGAGACGATGTGCCGCCGCTCGAGATCATCGTGCGCGGCGGCGGCACGATCTGCGGCGTGGTGCGCCTGGCCGACGGCACACCCGTGAAGGGCGCGCTGGTGCAGATCAATGAGAACAACTTCGTCGACACGCCGCTGCTCAAGATCTTCAACACCATGTCGCCCTCGGTGGACAAGCCCGTCAAGCGACGCACCAACGGCAAGGGACGCTTCTGCTTCTCAAACGTGGCGCCCGGTACCTACCAGATCTCAGTCAAGCACCACCTCGCCGCGCCCTATTCAGTGAACGACGTCGTGGTCTACGACGACGACGTGCAAGAGAACGAAGAGCTGCTGCTGGAGCTGCCGGCCCCGGCCTCCATCTCGGGCATGGCGCTGGATGAGAACCGGCGCAGCCTGCCCTTCCTGCGGGTGCAGCTGAGCATGAAGAACGGCTACGTCGAGTCCGCCACCACGGACCAGCGCGGCAACTTCCGCTTCGACAACCTCTCGGGCGGTGACTACAACCTCACGCTCTACCCCGATCGCCGGGACGACAAGCCGCTCAACCCGCTGCTCAAGCTGGTCTACGCCCAGAAGTCGCTCAAGACCGTGCGCCTGTACGACGGCCAGGCGCTGACCGGTGTGGAGCTGTACCTGGTCGAGCACTAGCAGCATCGCGGAGAGCTCACGGCGTCGCGGCGAGCTGACGCGCGCTCGAAGCGTTCCGGCAGCGCGGGTCGGCGAGCTGCCGCCGGCCTGGCAGCGGCCGGCCCGGGTCAGTCGCTCAGCTCGCTGGCCAGGCGCCGCACCAGCTCGGCGTTGGCTGGCAAGAAGCGCAACCTGCCCAGCGTGTCCGCATCGGCCCAAGCCAGGCGCTGGCCTTCGCGGGGCGCAGGCTCGCCGGCACCGTCCAACTCGCAGCGGAAGAAGCCCACCTCTACGCTGCGGCCGTCGTAGCTCCAGCTCACGCGGCTCTCCAGCCGCAAGACCCGCACGGCCAGGCCCAGCTCCTCCAGGCACTCGCGGCGCACGCAGCTGGGCTCGTCCTCGCCGGGCTCGAGGCCGCCCCCGGGAAACTCCCAGTAGCCGGCCCAGCGTCCCGGGGCCACGCGCGTTTGCACCAGCACGCGCCCGTCGCGCAGCAGCACCGCCGCCGCCACGCGCCGGACCTCGGGCGGGTCGGCGTCGGATTCGGAGCCCTGGCGGGCCGCGGGATGGCCGGGCACTTCAGGGCCTTCGGAAGCGCGCCGCCGGGAGCTCACGACGTCGAGCCGCAGCGCGCGTACCAACCCGCCATCAGGATCGAACCGGCCATGGCCACGTTCAGGCTCTCCAGCTCCGGGCGCTGAGGCACGGCCACCGCCGCGGCAGCGGGCAGCTCGGGCACGCCCCGGGTCTCATGCCCCAGGACCAGCAGGCAGCGCGCCGGAAGTTCCGTAACGGGGCCCGCGCCGGGGCCGGGGCCGGGGCCGGGGGAATCGGGCGCCGCAGCCGAGGCGACCAGCAGCGTCAGCTGGTGAGACGCGGCGCGCGCAGCCAGGGCGGACAGCTCGGCCTCACGTCGCAGGGGCATGTGCAGCGCGGCGCCCGCCGACGCGCGCAGAGCCTTGGGGGACCAGGGGTCGGCCGTGCCCGGCGTGAGGTAGACGCAACCGGCAGCGAAGCCCCGGGCGCTGCGCACCAGCGTGCCCACGTTGCCCGGGTCCTGCAGGCCGGCCAGGGCCAGCTCGAGCCGCGCTCCCGATCGGGTCTGCAGGGGCGTCAGCCCAGGGCCCTGCGCGGGCCCCGCTTCCGACTGCGGACCCGCTTCCGACTGCGGACCTGCTTCCGGGGCCGCGGGCATGGGCACGGCCGCCAGCAAGCCCGGCCCGTGGGCCGCGTCCGCCGCCCGCGCGAGGCGCTCGGCGTCAGCCACGCGCACGGGAGCGCCCGCGGCCTCGACCGCCGTCAACAGCTCGGCGTGGGTCTCGGCGGCGCGCTCGCTCACGGCCACCAGCGAGGGCACCAATCCGGCGATCAGGGCCTCGGCCAACACCCGCGGACCCTCCACCAACAGCTCGCCCGCTTGCCGCCGCGCTCGAGCCTGCCCCAGGCGCTGCAGCCGCTGCAGCTCAGCCCGGGTGGCCGGCTGCCTCACGAGGGCTTGCGCCAGAGGTGCGTCAGCTCGCGCTGGCCATCGGGTCGCATCCAACCCGACGACATCTCGGGCGCGTTGTGATCCAGCAGCACCTCGCCCGCGGCTGTCACCAGGATCAGCCCCGAGCGCCCGCGCACATCATCCGGTCCGTCGAGCAGCGCGGCCAGGGCCACGGCGGCGGCCTCGGCGGGCGCGACCCCGGCCTGGAGCAACTGCACCGCGTGGCGGGCCGTGCCCTCGCGCATGAGCACCTCGCCCACGCCCGTGGTGACGCAGGCCCCCACCCGATCGTCGGCCCAGAAACCGCCCCCGACCACGGGCGAGTCGCCGATGCGGCCGGGGCGCTTGAGGCTCATGCCCCCGGTGCTCACGGCCGCGGCCAGGTGCCCCTCGGCGTCCAGCGCCACGGCGCCCACGGTGTCCAGCAGCGGCGCGGAGCCTGGCGCCAGCGACGAGCCCGCCTGCGCCAGACGCGCGGCGTGGATGCCCTGGGCGCGCTCGCTGATCAGGCGCTCGGGCTCGCAGGGCGTGGCGCCGGCTTCGGCCACAAGCTGGTCGGAGCAGGGCGGCCCGACGAAGCGCCCGAAGTCGCCCTCCTGCGCCAGGTACTGCGCCAGCACGATGGGGTTCTCGGTGCGACGCACACCGGACACCGCGCCATACCGCCGCGTGGCGCCGTCCATGTAACCCGCGTCCAAGGCCGCCGTACCGTCCAGCGCCAGCGCGGCGCCGCGCCCGGAGTTGGTGATGCTGTGGGACTCGAGGTGCATGACCGCGGCGCAGACCGCATCGTGAGCCGAGCGGGACAGCGCCGCGCAGCCCCGCTCCAGCGCCTCGCCCACGCTGGTCAGGTACTGCTGCCGGTCGTCATCGCTGTCCAGGGAACCGGCGCCGCCATGCACGACGATCACGGGAGAGGGCGTCATGTCAGGCGCAGCCAGAGGGTCTTGAGGTACTCGCTCTCGGGGCACTCGAGCGACACCGGGTGATCGGCGGCCGCGCCCGGGTCGGCCAGGATGGTCGCGTCACGGCCGGCCTTGCGTGCGGCGGTGCGTACCAACTCGAGAAACTCCCCGCGCTGCAGCGCGCCGGAGCACGAGCAGGTCAGCAGCAGGCCCCCCGGCGCCACCACATCCATGGCCAGACGGTTGAGGTCGGCGTAGCGTCGGCGCCCGTCGAACTCGTCGCGCTTGCCCGCCACGAGCTTGGGCGGATCGAGCACCACCACGTCGAACTGGCGGCCCTGCCCGCCCATCTGGCGCATCCAATCGAAGGCGTCGGCGTGCACGTATTTGGCGCGCACCTGGTTCAGCTTGGCGTTGGACTTGGCCAGGGCCAGGGCGCCCTCATCGAGATCGACGCCGGTGACCTCGGCCGCGCCGCCCGCCACCAGCGCCGCCAGGCCGAAGCCCCCCGAGTAGCAGCAGGCGTCGAGCACCGTCGCGTCCTGCACCAGCGACGTCAGCAACAGCCGGTTCTCGCGCTGGTCGAGGAAGAAGCCCGTCTTGTGGCCGCTCGAGAAGTCGACCTGGTAGCGCACGCCGTGCTCGCTGATGCGCAGGCGCTCGGGCACGCCCTGGCTGAGCACCTCGCGCGGGCGCACGCCCTCGAGACGCGCGGTGCGCTCGTCCAGGATCACGCGATGGTGCCGCGTGCCGAGCCGCGCGTGCAGCGCCGCCAGCAAGGGCTGCTCGAGCAACAACCAGCCCGCGCTGTGGAACTGCAGCACCAGCACGTCCTTGTAGCGGTCGACGATCAGCCCCGAGAGGCCGTCGCCCTCGGCATGCACCACCCGGCAGGCGTCGCCCTCGGCCACGCCGGGCAGGGCCTCGCGCAGGCGCGCGGCGCGGTCGATGGCGGCCACCAGCGCGGCCTCGTCGAAGACCTCGTCGGCACGCGTAAGCCGACGCCAGGCGATGTCGCTGCGCTCGTTCCAGAAGCCCTCGCCCAGGTGCTCGCCCACGGGGTCGACGGCCCCCACCAGCGCCGGCGAGGCCAGCCCGGGCGGGCGCTCGGCCACCAGCCCCTTGCGCACGAAGGGGTGCGGCGAGGGGTGCGTGCGCAGGCTGATCACGGGCGCGGAGTGAGCGGTTCCCACGGCCGGCCGCTCAGTCCTGGTCCGGCTGGCCGAGCCGGGCCAGCGTGCCGGTGGTGGAGTAGCCCTGCTTGACCTGCGCCAGCACGACGTGGCCCCCGTGGGACTCCACCCATTCGCGGCCGACCACGCCCTTGTCGGCCCAGTCCTCGCCCTTGACCAACACCTGCGGCGTGATGGCGCGCACGATCTGCTCGGGCGTATCCTCGCTGAAGCTGGTGACGAACGAGACGCACTCCAGGCCGGCCAAGAGGGTCATGCGGTCTTCGCAGCGATTGACCGGACGACTCTCGCCCTTGAGCCGGCGCACGCTGGCGTCGTCGTTGACGCCCAGCACCAGCACGTCGCCGTAGCTGCGCGCCTCCTGCAGGTAGGCCAGGTGCCCCACGTGCAGTACGTCGAAGCAGCCGTTGGTGAACACGATGCGGCGGCCGCGCTCGCGCTCGTGGGCCAGGCGCTCCAGCAGGGCCTCGCGACTGAGCACCTTGGCGCCCGGGCCGCCAGCCTCGCTGAGCGCGGAGCGGATCTCGTCGCGCGTGATGGCGGCCACGCCGAAGCGCTGCACCGTCAGGCCCGCGGCCACGGTGGCCAGCTGCATGGCCAGCTCGAGGTCCGCGCCTTGCCCCTGCGCCCAGGCCAGCACCGCGATGACCGTGTCGCCGGCGCCGGTCACGTCGTAGACCGCGCGGGCACGCGCCGGCACCGAGATCTCTCGGCCACCCTCGGCCACCCGGCAGAACATGCCCTGGGGGCCCAGGGTGATCAGCATGGCCTCCAGTCCCAGGCTGCTGCAGAGCTCCTTGGCGCCCGCCTGCACGGCGTGCATGTCGGGCAGCAGGCGCCCGAGCGCGGTCTCGGCCTCCAGCCGGTTGGGCGTGATCAGGCTGGCGCCGGTGTAGCGGCCGTAGTCCTGCCCCTTGGGGTCGACCAGCACGCGCGGGCGGGCCGGCGCCCGCAGCAGGCGCTCCAGCACGGCGTCGCTCAGGACACCCTTGCCGTAGTCGGAGACCACCACGATGTCGACCTCGGCGATCTGCGCCTCGATGCGGGCCAGCAGGGCGGCCTCCACGTCCGCGCCGGGCGGGCCCACGCGTTCCTCGTCAATGCGCAACAGCTGCTGGTTCTGCGCCACGATGCGCGTCTTGCGGATGGTGGGTCGCTCAGCGTCCACCACCAGGCCGTCGACGCGACAGCCCGCCTCGGCCAGCAGCCGGGAGATGTGCTCGGCGCTGCGATCGTCTCCCACCAGGCTGACGCAGCTCACGTCGGCGCCCAGCGCCGCCAGGTTGGCCGCCACGTTGCCGCAACCGCCCAGCCGCAGCTCCTGGCGCGTGGCCGCCATGACCGGGATGGGCGCCTCGGGTGAGATGCGCCGGGTCTCGCCGTACTGGTAGCGGTCGAGGATCATGTCGCCCACCAGCAGCACGCGCGGGCGCTTGGGGTTGTTGAGCAGGTTGCGAGCCGCGGCGCTCATGACGAGCCCTCCGACAGTGTCCGCAGCACGGCCCAGCGCAGCAGCGGCAGGTTGATCTCGTGGTGCCCGGTGAGCTCGATGGCCTCGCCGCCCGGGCGCTCCAGCACGTTCACGCGCGGTCTGTAGTGGCGCAACATGTCGAGGTTGGCGGTGGTGAAGCCGGTCACCTCATGGCCCAGGTTGCGCGCCACGTTGAGGGCTTTGACGAACACCTCGGGCAGGATCACAGCGGACCCCAGGTTGAGGTAGACGCCGCCGGAGAGCCGGGCCACTACCGCGGCCAGGCGCCGGAAGTCATGCATGCTGGCGGCGCCGATGGCGGCCCCGTCGGCGTCGGCGTGCATGTGCACGGTGTCCGTGCCCAGGGCCACGTGCACGGTCGCGGGCAGCCCCAGCTTGTGGGCCGTGGCCAGCAGACTCGTGCCTGCGCCGGGCAGGTCTTGCTCGACGATGGCGCGGCCCAGTGTGGCGCCCAGGCCCTCGCCCTTGGCGGCCGCGGCCTTGGCGGCCCCGTTCAGCGCGGCGGCGGTCTCGGCCACCATGCCCCACTCGCCCCGCTCCAGGCCCGGGCCCACGTCCTCGGAGCTGTGCCCCACAGCGGCCAGCTCAAAGTCGTGGATGGCGCCGCTGCCGTTGGTGGCCAAGGCCGACACCAGCCCGCGTTGCATGAGGTCGATGATCAGCGGCGCCAGGCCGGTCTTGATCACGTGCCCGCCAAAGCCCAGCAGCACCGGGCAGCCGCCGCGCTGGGCCGCGACCACCCGGCCAGCCAGGCGCCGTAACGCCCGGGCGGCCAGCACGTCGGGCAGGCTGTCGAGCACGTCGGTGGCCCCAGGCGTGGGCTCCACCGGCCGCGCCAACATGTCGGCGTCGACCTTGTGCGCGCGCTCCGCCACCGGACCGGTGCGGACGCGAGAGAAGTCGAGAGGAGGAAAGTCCATGGCAAGCAACGGGCTCAGCGGGACCCGTTTGTACTCTCTGCGAGGGCGGGGCCGGGCCCCGATTTCGTGCGCTCGCGCTGCTGCCGTTCCAGGAACAGGGCCACCTCGGCGCTGTGCCAGCGGTCGTGCAGCCAGTTCCACTGCTCGGGGTGCTCCATCACCTGTCGCTCCAACGAGCGGCTCACGGCCAGCACGAGCTCGCGCTCGGCGTCCTCCGGCGAGAGCCCCTCCGGCACGGACACGGCGGGCTCGATCAGCAGACGAAAGCGCATGCAGCCGGGCTCTCGCAGCATGTACATGGGCAGCACCGCGGCGCCAAAGCGCGTGCCCATGACTCCGGCGACGCGATGCTGGCGGGAGGGCAGGCCCAGGAACGGCAACATCAGCCCCGCGCTGCCGGCGTTCTGATCCAGCAGCATGCCCACCATCTCATTCTTGCGCATGAGCCGCGCCATGTCCCGGGCCGAGCCGTCCTTGTCGAGCGTGCCCGCCAGGACCTCGCCGCGCAGCCCCTTCAGCATGCGTTCGAGCAGCGGGTTGTCGAGCGGGCGGGCCACCGCAAAGAGGGGCTTGAAGAGCTTGGCCACGATCACGGGGATGGCCTCCCAGGCGCCCAGGTGGGCGCCCGCGAGCACGACGCCCTGCCCGCGATCCAGCGCGGCCTGCAGGTGCTCGGCGCCCTCCACCGCCACCAGTTGCTCGACCCCGCCGCGGCGCAGGGCACGCTCCAGTCGGAGGGCCTCCATGGCGTTGGTGGCCAGGTTGCGGAAGGCGCCGTGAACCACGCGATCCGCCGCGCGGACGTCCATGCCCAACGTCTGCTGCACGCGCCGCCGGGCGTGGGCCCGGCGGCCGGGCAGGCACCAGAACAACACGCTGCCCAGCGCACGCAGCCCGAGCACGGCGACGCGCGGCGGCATGAGCAGCAACGGCCCCAGCGCCACCAGCGCCAGACCGCTCTCGAGCAGGTTGCGGATGGCCCCCCGGGGAGCAGTCATGAGCGGCGCGGTTCGAGGTGCGGGTCGCCCAGCAAACGGCCCGTCCGCTCACCTCGGCAGAGCCCAGGCTACCAAGCCACGCGCCCTCGCCTGAGCACCCGCTGACAGGCCGATTCCACTTGCCGGGATACAGGCGAGGGGTAGACTCAAGCTGGTGGATCAGGGGGTAGCCCTCATCAGGCTTCTATCTCTCTTCTCCCCTTCTTCCCCTTTTCCCAGATAGTCGCCTCCTGGTCCGCCACTTCTCTCTGCCGCTGGAGCCGGCTCCCATCTGACGGGAGTTGCCGCCGGAGAGAACAACCGCGCTGGTTGGAGCCGTCGTCGTTGCCCGTGGCGCTGTGTCCGCCGCACGTTTTGCCTACGCGCGCGCGACGTCGCTGATGCCACCCGACGCTCGCGTCGTCGTGACCACCCGGGCTTGGGTCAGCCGGAGCTGCCGCCCTCCATGCCGACGGATGCGCTGGCGCCTTCGATGGCCGCGCGCACCTCGGGTCGCGCGGCACCGGCGGCCGGGGGCACGCCGCTCTTGTCGTACTCCTCGACCGACAGGCTGAGCACCTTGCTGACGCCGTGCTCGGCCATGGTCACGCCGAAGACCTGATCGGCGTAGCTCATGGTGCGCCGCGCGTGGGTCACCACCAGGAACTGGCTCTGGCCCAGGAAATCTTCGAGCACCGAGCAGAAGCGCTCGATGTTGGTCTCGTCGAGCGCGGCGTCGACCTCGTCCAGCAGGCAGACCGGGCTGGGACGCGCCTTGAAGAGCGAGAACAGCAGGCCCACTGCGGTGAGCGTGCGCTCGCCGCCGGACAGCAGCGTGATGGTGCGCGGGTCCTTGCCGGGAGGCGCGGCGGTGATCTCGATGCCGGCCTCGAGCACGTCGACGCCCTCCTCCAGCACCATGTCCGCCTTGCCGCCGCGGAACAGCTTGCGGAAGATCTGGCGGAAGTGACCACGCACCTCTTCGAAGGTGGAGACGAAGCGGTCGCGGGACTCGATGTTGAGATGCGCGATGGTGTCGATCAGCGCCTGCTTGGCGGCGGCCAGGTCGTCGCACTGCCCCACCAGGAAGCCCAGCCGCTGCTCGACCTCGGTGAGCTCGTCCACCGCGGCCAGGTTCACGTTGCCCATGCGCGAGAGGCGCCCGCGCAGGTCCTCGATCTCGGCGGCGACGGCGTCCCAGTCCATGGGCTCGCCGCTGTCCTGCGAGACCTCGGCGGGAGCTGTTGAGGCCTCGTCGGCGGCGCTCGCGTCGGCGGCGCTGCCCTCGTCGGCGGCGCTCGGGTCCGCGTCACTGCCTTCGCCGGCAGCGCTCGCGTCCACGTCCGTCTCGGCAGCGGGCGCGGCCAGCACGGGGCGCTGCCCTTCGGCCAGGTCGACCTCGAGCTCCTCCAGCACCTTGTTGCGCAGCTCGTCCCGGCGGATCTGGGTCTCTTGACTGGCCAGGCGGTGGTTGGAGAGCAGCTCGGCGGCGCCCTCGTGTGAGCCCTCGCGCTCCAGCACCAGGGCGCTGGCCCGGCCCATGTGATCGCCAAGCGAGGTGCTGCGCTCGCGGGCCTCGTTGAGGACGCCCGCGCGGCGGTCGCGCTCCTCGGTCAGCTCGGTGGCGCGGCCCGACAGCGCAGACAGCTCCTGCTTGAGCTCTGCGGCGCGCGTCACGGCGGTGGCGCGCTCCTCCTCGGCGTGGGTCAGCTCGGCCCCCCGCTCTGCGAGGCCACGCTGCACCTGGCGGTGCTCACTCTCGATGGCGGCCACCCGCTGGCGGCGTTCGGAGAACTCGAGCCGTGCGGCGGACAACGCCTCCTGGCGCGCGCTCACGACCTCGGCCAGCTGGCGTTGGCGTGCCTCCTCAGCCGTCTCGGTCTCGCGGTCGGCGGAGACCTCGCTCTCCAGCGCGGACTCGTCCTGGCGTGCGGCGCCCAGGCTGCGGGCGGCCTGCTCGGCCTCGGCCTGCACGCCGGTGAGATCATCGCGCCTGAGCCCGAGGTCGCGCTGCAGCACGTCGCTGCGTTCTGCGGCCTGACGCTCGCGCACGCGCGTGCGCTCACGCTCGGTCTCGAGCTCGCGCAGCCGCTGCTGTTCTTCGGCCAGCACCTGCCCCACCCGCTCCAGTTCGGTCAGGCGCTCAGCGCGCTGGCTCAGGGCGCGCTCGATGTCAGCGGCCAGGGCGTCGCACAGGCTGACCAGTTCGTCACGCTCGGCGCGCCGAGCGAGCAGCCCGCTCTCGCCGCCGGCGGCGCCACCACGCAGCAGACCGCGCTCGTCGAGGGACTCCCCCGCGGGCGTGACCCAGACGCTCGACCCGTCCGGGCGACAGGCCAGCAGCTGCTGACGGTCGGCCACCAGGCGCACGTGCCCGAGCAGCGCCTCGAACACCTCGGCATGGTCGCGCACGTCGAGGCGATCCAGCAGGCGCTCACCGGGCCCGTCGGCGGCGGCAGCGCCCGCGGCAGCGGTCAGCTCGTCCGCGCGGGCGCGCAACCCGTCCCGCGGCACCAACAGCACGCGCCCGCCCTTCTCGGCGGACAGGTGCGCCAGGGCCTGGAGCGACGCCTCGCGACCGGACATGAGCACGGCCTGGGTGCTGGCGCCCAGCGCGGCCTCGACCGCCTCGGCCAGCTCGCGCGGCGCGCGCAAGTGGTCGACCACCAGCCCTTCCACGCCCGGCAGATCGGACTCGAGCAGGCACAGCGCGCCCGGAGCGACGCCGTCGCGGCTCTCGATCAGCTCGTCCAGGGCCTCCTTGCGTGAGCTCTTGCCGGCCAACTCCTCGCGGCGTCGGGCCAGCGCCTGATCCTGCTTGTCGTGCTCGCTGCGGAGCGCCGTCAGGCGCTGCTGGTGCGCCTGGGCCAGCTCGGCCACCTCGTCCCGGTCCTGCTCGAGCTTGCGGGCGGAGGTGGTCAGGTCAGCTTGCAGACTGGCCTGGGTCTCGACCTCTTGACCCAGGGCCTCGATCTGCTCGCCCAGGCGCTCGGACGACGCGCTCAGGGCCGCGTGGCGCGAGCTGGCCTGGCCCACCCGGTTGCGCGCCTCGGCCAGACGCGCCAGGCGCGCCAGGGCCTCCTCGCGACGCACGCGCGTGGCCTGCTCCCAGGCAGCCACCTCGGCGCCGGCGGCGGCGTGGGCGGCCTCGGCCTCGGACACCGTGCCCTGCCAGGTCTGGGCCTCGGCGCTGACCTCGGTGACCTGCGCCAGCAGGGCCTCGCCCTCCGTGCGGCGCTCGTCCAGGGCGCTGGAGAGCCCCAGGATGCGGGTCGACAGGCGTTCGGCGGCGGCCTCGGCCTCGGCGATGCGCTCGCGCAGCGCGGCCTGCCGCTCGCCCACGGCCTCCACCTCACCGCTGGCACGACGGAAGGACTCGGCGCTCTCGTCCACGTCCTGGCGCAGGCTCGACTGACGCTCGGTCAGCGCGGACACCTCGGCCCGGGCCGCGTCCAGCTCGGCGCGCGTCTCGGCCTCGGCGGCCACCAAGGCCTCGAGCTGCTGCTGCTGCTCGGCCAGGGTGGAGCCCAGGGTCTCCCATTGGTGCACGTAGTAGCGGCTGCGCAGCTCGCGCATACGGTCACGCGCCACCAGGAAGCTGCGGGCCCGGCCCGCCTGCTGCTTGAGCGAGCGCTGGCGCTTCTCGAGCTCCTCAACCACGTCGTGCAGACGCAACAGGTTCTGCTCGGTGCGCCCGAGCTTGGACTCACTCTCGCGCCGCCGCGCGCGGTAGCGGCTGATGCCTGCGGCCTCGTCGAAGATGCGCCGCCGCTCCACCGCGTTGGCCGAGAGGATGGCGTCGATGCGCCCCTGCTCCATGACCGAGTACGCGCCCGTGCCGAGCCCTGTGTCCATCAGCAGGTCGCGCACGTCCTTGAGCCGCACCGGCTGCTTGTTGATCAGGTAGTCGCTCTCGCCCGAACGGAACAGGCGCCGCGTGATGACCACCTCCGTGTAGTCGGTGGGCAGGCGGCCGTCGCTGTTGTCGAAGTGAAGCGAGACCTCGGCGAAGTTGCGCTGACCCCGCGCGCCGTTGCCCTTGAAGATCACGTCCAGCATGTCCTTGCCGCGCAGGGCCGAGGCGCGTTGCTCGCCCAGAGCCCACTTGACGGCGTCGATCACGTTGCTCTTGCCGCAACCGTTGGGCCCCACGATGGCCGTCAGGCCCGGCGGCAGGTCGAGAGCGGTCCGATCGGCGAAGGACTTGAAGCCGTGGATGTCGACGCGGGTCAGGCGCATGGACGGGAACCGTGAAGTGAGGAAGACGAAGCAGCGGCGACGTCGCCGCTGCAGGGGACAACACGCGAGACGAAGCGGGCGCTGCGGTCGCAGAGGCCCAGCCGGCGCGCGTGGGCCCCGGCGTCCGGGCCGCTGAAGCCCTCGCCCGGCGAGAGGTCCAGCGCGGCCGGCAGGCGCGACCGCTGCAGGCTGCGGGCCAGACGCTCGCCCAGGGCGGACAGCAGATCGCTGGTGAGTTCATCGACGCGCCAGGACAGCAGCAGGCGCGGCAGACGGGGCGCCCCGCGCAACACCAGGCGCAACCTGCGCGCATCACCGGCGTGGGGCTGGAGTTCGTGGCGGGCGGTGGCGCCCAGACCTGCGGCCTCCAGGCTGGCCAGGGCTCCCAGGGCCTCGTCGGCCAACTCTTCGGTCAAGGCCAGGAAGTCGCCGGCCCGCTGTCCGGTGGCGGCGGCCACCAAGGGCAGATCCAGCGTGGCCGCGCCCACGTCCACGCCGGCCGCAGGCCAAGCGCTGACCTGCTCGACGCCCGCGGCGTCCAGGGCCGTGAGTCCGACCTGTCCGGCGCTGTGCGCGCTCAGCTCGCCCACCAGCCGCAGCCGGGGCGCGCTGTGCTTCTCGAGCGCCGCGAGCAGGCCGGGGATGAGCGGCGCCTGTTGAGCAGGCAGAGCCAACACCACGGCGCCGTTGGGGGCTTCGGGCGACGCAGGCTTCAGGTGTCGAGCCAAGGAACGCAGCTCGGCGCAGGTGGGCGGGCGGCCGGGCCAGGGCACGCACAGCTCGTCGGTGACCAACCGCGCCAGGCAGCGCAACTCGGCCCCCAGTTCCGGGCCGCGGTGGCGCTCCAGCCAGGTCATGCTGAGCGTCGCGGCGGGCACACGCGCGCCCCCCACGTGGCCGCTCACGTCGAGCAGCCCGGCTGACTCGGCCACTCGCACCGCGTCACCCAGCATGGAGCCACGGACCTGACTGGCCAGCATGCGGCGCACCAGGCGCCCCTCGGCGCCAGGACCCGCGTCCGGACCCAGCGCGGCCAGGGCGTCCGCAGGCGCAGCCGCGATGGGGCCCAGGGCCCGACCGCGGTCGACCCCAGCGTCGTCGCCCGACCAGGGCGCGGGGCGCAGACCGTCAGCCGCGCGGCGGTCGAGGCCCGAGTCCCGCTGCCTGAAGCGCGTCGCGGCCCAGCATGCGCCGGCCCCGTCCAGCACGCGAGCGGCCAAGCTCGACAGCTCGCTCAGGCCCACCACCGGGCCCTGCTCCGGCCGGGATAGCCACGCCGCCGAGACAGCCGACAGGTCCTGCGCCAGCTCGCTGTCGCCCAGCAGGGCGCGACGCAACGACGCGGTCAGGCGCCCCCGGTCAAAGGGGAGCAGGCGTCCCGCGGCGTCCATCACCGCCGGCAGCCGGGAATGCTCAGGACTCACCCGCACGCCGCCCCCCGCTCCCGTTGTCAGCGCCATGATCAGGGCGCATCCCGGCGCCACCGCCGGCCCCCGAACCCACGCCGTCGCGCTGGTCTTGCTCGCCCGCACCCAGCAGCGGCTTGAGCTCGTCCAGGAACTGGTTCACGTCCTTGAACTCGCGGTAGACGCTGGCAAAGCGCACGTAGGCCACCTGATCGAGCGAGCGCAGGGCATCCATCACCAGGTGGCCGATGTACTTGCTGGCCACCTCCTTGTCGAAGACCTCGTGCAGCTGCACCTCGATGTCGGCCGCCAGGGCCTCCAGGGTCTCGGTCTCCACCTGCCGCTTGTGGCAGGCCACCAGCATGGAGCCCAGCAGCTTGTCGCGGGCGAAGGGCACCCGGGTGCCGTCCTTCTTGACGACACGCAGGGCCGTCTCGCCCACCTTCTCGTAGGTGGTGAAGCGCCCGTTGCACTCCAGGCACTCGCGCCGACGCCGGATAGCGTCCGCCTCGCCGGAGGTGCGGGAGTCCACCACGCGGTCGTTGTTGGCCTTGCAATAGGGGCAGCGCACGCAGGAGCCCTCCCGGTCACTCAATGCCTGGGGTCGCCATGAGCCATTCGAGGGGGAGACCCCGCCCGTAGGCCCTCAGGGCGGAGTATCCCACAAGATGTGGGGTTTTCGAGCCCTTGCACCGCAAAAGGCGGGGGTGTATGGATCGGGTGGTCCCAGCGCCGCCCGGCAGGGCCGCGCCCCCTGCCCCCCTGACGGCCCTTGCGCCACAGAGGATGCTAGCCCCGTGAGCGCTTCACGAAGCGGCTGGCGCCGTCGCTGCGGTGCAACTGCTCAAACACCATCGACTTGCCCTGGGCGCTGCGGTTGGCGTCGAGCTGCAGCCGACCGGTGACGCCCACATGCCGCAGCGAGCCCAGGCGGGAGGCCATGCCCGGCCCGTCCTGGTTGGGATCAAAGACGGACAGCACGGCCCGCCCGGCGTCATAGCCCAGGGCCACAAAGTCCGTGGGCGGCGTGCCGCCGTGGCGCTCGGCGTAGCGCTGCAGGAAGCCGGCCACCAGGGCCTGGCGGTCGGTGGGCACGTCGCCCTCGTCGGGACAGAAGTGGCTGGTGTAGTAGGCGCCGGCCACCCGCCCGGCCATGGCGGCGCCCACGTCCGGACCCTCCCAGCCGTCGCTGCCCAGCAGCACCAGCTCAGCCAGGCGCGGGTCGCTGGCGCCGCGCATCATGGCGATCAGGTTGTCGTGGTACTCCACCACCAGCGCGCCCTGCACGTCGAGCTCGGCCACCCGGTCCAGCGCCGTGGCCAGCTCATCGGG
>Ga0164313_10000282_pt1 | contig 38736 bp, 35 predicted proteins | sample GuaBasSedimGuay4_FD_113735 | JGI IMG/M metagenome (GOLD analysis project Ga0164313, IMG submission 113735) | Subseafloor sediment microbial communities from Guaymas Basin, Gulf of California, Mexico - Guay4, Core 4569-4, 0-3 cm | ecosystem: Environmental > Aquatic > Marine > Hydrothermal vents...
TCCAGAGCGCTTACCGACGGACTGGTCTCGATAATACCAACGTCTCCTGTCCCATCGTATCGGTTGACCCCATTTTGAAACGCCACCGTTCGATTGCCGAATGGGCGATCATCGGTAACCGCACGGGCCAGTTCCGAGGATACGGCGGAACCATCAACGCTCGCGGAAACGCGGTAGAAGTACTCAGTCGCCGCCGCCAACCCGGTATCGGAAAAGGATTCCTCGTCGGGTGGTACCGCATCCGTGACCATGATCCAAGAGCCATCCCAACCCGTGCGGCGTTCGATAACGAATCCGGTCTCACTGTTCGCCCGGTCGATCCATCGCAGATTGATCTGCGATTCGGAGACGGGCCAGGAGGTCAATTCGCCCGGTGCCGGCGGATCGGGCTGGGCCTGGATTACCTCGGCAGGTTCCGTTCCTGGCTTGGAATACCGGGCCCAGGGATCGGGTTCCGAATCCCCTGAGTCCAGGACGGATGCCTGCTTGGTGTCCGTCGATTCCGGGTAGACGGTGTTCCCCACGTGTGCATCCAGCCCGATCAGGATCGCAGTCATGGGGATCAAAGTGCCGAAGAGGAATCTGAGCTTGTTCTGTGCCACGCGCCATGTGTCCTTACCCAAAAACGCGCTTTAGGCAACCAATTGCGAAGGACTCTCTCGTTTCGGCGCGATTCGGTCTCCGGATCGAAATTTTCTCAAGTGGTGAGGATCGATCACCCTCCGTCGCTATCGACACCGGCGGGCATGCCGGTCGGCACCTGCTGCTCATCAGGCAGATCGCGGTCCTTCAACAACAATGACTTTGTGAACTTCAATCTCGGGAACCACGAACTCAATTCCCGAGCTGTTTCTTGAAAACTCGAGCGGCTTCATATCCGGAACAGTATACACCCTCTCCGCCATCACTCGAAGAGCAACCTTCACATTATGCACCGGGATCATCCGGGGCATGAAGGACTTTGAAACATCGAATTTCGCATCACACACATTGACCAGGTGCACCACATACCTGCTCCCCTGCTGCATCAAGCTGACATGCACGGACCGGGAATCGTCCACCAGAACACAAATCTCTTTGCAAACATGGGCCAGGGAATTTGAAAAGATCTTCTGCAGCCACGGTGAACCGGTGGCGCGGTAGGATGAAAAGATTCGTGGCGCAAAATACAAACACTGTCCCCTGCCCGTCCGGTTGAAGATAATGGAAGGAAATCGTGATCTCCTGGCTGGATGCGCATGTTGATGATAGACATGTCGATCAAGTGTCGCTTCAAACAGCGGTTCGACCAAAGAAGCCAGCGCCTCCGCTTCACCCATGGTTGATACCTTCAATGTTTTCGACCCTGACTTCTGAACCAATATGGGATTGTCGGGGACCCCGCAGCCTATCTCTTCATGCAGGTCGTAAATATAGTCCACCGAAAATTCCGACTCTCCTCTGAATCTGGCTCCGAAGACATCAGCCAACGCAAAATCCTCCCTGCGCCGTCCGTCGCTGCCGAAGAGGGAAGAAAAACCGGTTGCAATCACCGTGCCCCCACCTTCTGCAAATTCACGAACCGTTGCTACGGTGTCATTCTCGATACATGCGGTGTCAGCGAGTATGACCACTTTATATTCCCGAGCCCGGGTCTGAAAAGCACCTTCAGTCAGGATATCGAAATGCCGTCCGCCCTCCATCAGCATTTCCACAACCCCCTTCAGGCTTTCATGATAACCGGCAAGCAACGATTCATCAGAGTGCCACTGAAACAGCCTCTGCGTTTCCACTGAGAATATGACAGCAATATCCGGAACACTCCTGGCGTCTGTCAACCACGGTTCGATCTCCCGGGTTCTGCTGAATATGTTCTTGATGGACGCCAGCACACTCTTGTTGACACTGGAGGCAAACTCACCTGACGGGTACGGCACATGGTTCACATAGACTCCCCCGCCATTGCTGATCACTGCACTGAAAACGGCATCCAGCGTGACTTCGGGATTGACCGTCCAGTCGCCCCAACTCCCAAGTTCGTAGGGCACTGACATGAGAAACGGCCTGCCCCGTGAATGCATCCACTTTGCCCTGATGATTCCATCCAGATAGTCCGGCGCATGAAACTCGGAGGTCAAACAACCGGAACGATCATCGATCTCATTTTCACCAAGCAGGTATGACCCTGAACCGTTCCAAACAACATTCAGGTCCTTGACGCCGTGGATTTCATCGAGCAGACTGGAGAGCAGATTGAACCTGGATTTTCTTCGAAATTCGTGCCAGTCGCGATACTCCCTTGTTCCTCTTTTCAACTTCCCCGACAGAGGGTAACCGTATTTCCCTGTGAACTCTCTCCGGCAATACTCACAGAAACAGGTATCGGGTTGAAAGTAGGTGATATCCATGAACACCCCTTGGATATCATATCGCAGAACGACGTCCGCAATCCGATCCCTGATGATCTGAAAATACGGACTGTTGGGGCACAATATCTTGTAATAGTCATAAGCAATGACTTTTCCCCCGATGGAATCAACCATCCTGTATTCCGGGAATTGCCCGGCGATCTTGTCATCGAGAAGGACATTGAAATAGGCGTGGATATCCACATTGAATTCCTTCCCCGCCTCGATGGCCTCCTGCAGGAAGTCGGACTTGATCGCCGAGTTTCGCTTTATCAACTGGGAGTCATAATAAGCATTCCCATAGGCGTCCTTGCAGGTGAAGACCATTTCCTGAATACCGGCCTCCGCCGACGCCCGGACATACTCTCGTGGTTCGAAAGGGATTTCGTCGTGACACTCACCTACCTGGAAGTCCAGCAGTCCGCAGCGGAAATTGAATTGGTGGTTCATCGATATCGATTCGCAATTCAGCTTTGACCCTTCTGAGATCTCCGGTGCTTGCTCCGCATGATCAATTTGGCCATGGTGGCCGGATGGACTCAAGTCTCATTCGCGGCGGGTGTTATTGCGGAGAGATCCGTTATCGTGCTACCGGACCAACTGCCACTGCGGCAATTGCCGACGGGCAATCGGCGCCCAGTCCGTCGCCTGGGTGATCGTCGACCGGGTGAACTTCGTCATCGAAAAGGGAGAGCCGCGGCGTTTCCGCACCGACACCGAAGCCTGGCGCACCTTTTGCCCGACTTGCGGCACTTCGATCACCTACGAGAGCGATCGACGGGCCGACCAGGTGGACCTGACCACCGGCAGCCTCGATACTCCCGGGGACTTCGCGCCGCAGAGCGATACCTATGCCGATGAGAAGGTTGAGTGGGTGGGGTTGGTTGAGAGGCTGTCTTAAAAGAGGCACCCGGAAGCGGAGTGATCATGCGTTCGTTCCGGGGTTGCGAAAGCTCCAATGCCCCTTCACCTTTGACCGCAATGGATACAAGAAACTTACGCCCGGTGGTCCGGGCACGGGTTGGATTCCTGATTATTGGGGCCATGACCATCGGGACCCTGGTCTCGACTCTTCGGGCAGAAACCCCGTTTCCACCCTTCAACAATCCCTCGGTCCAGAGGACGATCGAGGGAAAGGTAATCTGGATCGACCTCTTCACGGCGGATGTGAAAGCCGCAGCGGAATTTTACACCAGGACGTTCGGGTGGACGTCGGAGGAGATCAAGATACGCGAAGTCGAGTACATCCTCATGCGGAATTTCGGACGTCCTGTCGCCGGGCTTGTTCATCGAAGGAAAGTCAGGGGTGAGAGTGCCGAAGGGCTCTGGGTCGCCTACCTGTCGGTCAATAGCATCAGCAAGGCGATCATCGCATCAAAAGGGCAAGGGGCGCAGGTTCTGGTTGAACCCGGCGTTCTTGACGGACGAGGCGGTCATGCCGTCATCGCGGATCCGGAGGGGTCCATCATCGGGATATTGAAGTCGATGTCCGGCGATCCACCGGATTTCCAGCCGATGCCAGGGGACTTTGCCTGGTCCAATCTTCTTTCCCGGAACGAAGATGCCGCGGCCCGCTTTTACCGGTCTGTTTTCAATTATGACCCACTCCAGGTCGACGACACAGACAAGGTGAATCAGTATTACCTGGCCTCGGACGACTATGCGCGGATCGGCATTGGCGCTTTGAATAATGACGACGACGCCACCCCGGGTTGGATACATTTCATCCGGGTCAGGAACCTGGAGAAAACACTGAACAAGGCGCTCGATGCCGGAGCGAAGACTTTGGTTGAACCAACGGCCAACCTGTTTGATGGCCGGGTTGCCGTAATCGCCGATCCGGTCGGTGCCGCCGTGGGCCTGATCGAGTGGACCGAAACCGAGGGGGCAAACAAATGAATCTGGAAAAACTCAAGAAACTGATCCCCCTGGCCATCGTAACATGGTCCCTTTTCGGACTTTCGGGCTGTAGTTCATCCGGTGGAGGAAGCTATGGAAGCACTGTCCATTACGGAGGCGGATACTATGATCCGTGGTATCATGATCGTTACTATCCCGGGGGCATCATCATCGACCCGCCCGACTATCCCGACATCGATCTGCCTGTAGCACCCATGCCTATGGACATGCCGATGGATATGGATATGGGCATGGACATGGGTGATTTCTGACCAACGAAGACGATGAAACTCGAACACACCGCATTCAACGTTGCCGATCCGAAAGGGGTCGCTGCTTGGTATGAACAGAACCTCGGCATGAAGGTTGTGCGTCGAAATGACGCCCCGCCCTACATGCACTTCCTCGCCGACGATAGTGGATCCGTATTGATCGAAATCTACAATAAGCCACCCGATCAGGTTCCCGATTACGCGTCGATGGATCCCCTTATCTTTCATCTCGCCTTCGTCTCGACCGACCCGACGGCGGATAAGAAGCGTCTCCTCGAAGCCGGCGCCCGGTTTGTCGATGAGACACACACTGATGCGGGTGATCACTTGGTCATGGTGCGTGACCCCTGGGGGCACGCCCTTCAGCTCTGTCGACGTAAGAAATCGATGCTGAGCGGAAGCTGAGCATCGCCCGAAGGGTTGAACCTGCGATCGGATGGTTCCAAGGGGTCAAAGCACATATCCCGCATTGGCATGCAGGATATGAGCAATGACCCCGAGTTCGGACCGGGGTCCCCTTTCACTTTGCATTTTCAACATCGACTTTCGTGGGGGCACGACGATCCACGCCAGAGATCTGTCCGGTCTGCCGGGGGGCTGTTCGAAATTCGGATGGTTCCAAGGGGTCAAAGCACATATCCCGCATTGGCATGCAGGATATGAGCAATGACCCCGAGTTCGGACCGGGGTCCCTTTTCGCTTTGAATTTTCAACACCGACTCTGATGGGTTTCCGACCACCTGCACCGGAGATCTGCCCGATCTGCGGCGAAGACGTCCCTCCTGGAGCGAGGGCTTGTCCGGAATGTGGAGCGGATCACGAAACGGGCTGGACAGACGACGAGAACCAGGCTGCGGGTGACTTGCCGGACGAAGATTTCGACTACGAAGCCTTTATCGAGCGTGAATTCGGCTCGGGTGCCCGACCGACCGGTATCAGACCGATCTGGTGGGTCACCGCCATCATTCTGGTCATCGCATTCCTCGGCGTATATCTGTTTCGGTGACTCCACCTGAAACCCTGAACCTCGGCATCCGCCTTCGCATGAAGCTTCAGGCTTCGCGCGCTACGCCCGGACACGCCGGAGGGCACGCAGCGAGGTTGCTCCATATCTGATTTGCTGGAACCTCAGCATCCTGTCACATTCGACGGGGTGCCGCAGGCACCTCGCATGAAACCGGGTTACGCCCGCGGATGAGCCTTCCGGTGGGCGTCCTGCAGGCGGGTGACGCTGACGTGGGTATAGATCTGCGTGGTCGAAAGACTGGCATGACCCAGGAGATCCTGCACCAGGCGCAGGTCGGCCCCATTGTCCAGCAGATGGGTCGCGTAGGAATGCCTGATCTTGTGAGGGGTCAAATCACCCGGCAGGTCTGCCAGGGCGAGGTACTTCTTCAGAAGCAACTGAACCGATCGGGTGCTCAATCTCTTCTGTCGGGAGTTGATGATAACAGGATCTGACAGACCGGTTTTCTCCGCAAACTCATCCCGGAAGTGGACCAGAACGGAGAAGGCCAGGCGCCCCAATGGGCAGAGGCGTTCCTTGCGACCCTTGCCCATCACCCGCGCCACCGCCGACTGAGGTTCGATGTGGCCATAATTCAGGCCGACCAGTTCGCTCACCCGCAGTCCGCCCCCGTATAGCAATTCCATCACAAGTCGGTCCCTCCAGGCCGTGAACGGATCCACCGTTTCCTCCTCCAAAAGTCGGCCGGGGCCTCCGAGCAAGGCAAGCATCTGGCCCTCAGTCAGGAATTTGGGAAGTGGGCGGTTCAGACGCGGCAGGACGACCCCGGTCAACGGATTCGTGTCCAGTCGTCCCCGGCGTCGCCAGAATCGGTAGAAAGAACGGAGCGCCGACAGTCGATTATGAAGGGTTCGCCGCGAGATTTTCCGCTGGGCCTCAATCATGTAGTCGCGGATCATTCGTGAGTCGACATCAGCCGGAGAACACGGCCGGTCTCCGTCGGATCGAAGCCACCGTCCATACTCCAACACGGCCTGCCGGTAATTGCGTACCGTGTAATCAGACAGTCGTCGCTCGCGAGAGACGAAATCGAGAAACGGATCCGCCCATTCGCGATTCCAGCCGGTCATGGGGTCCGTTTCCTTCACGCACGATCCCTTTCGTGACGCTCGGTCAATTGGTCAACCACCGATCGCGTGTGAATGCGCAGCGCCGTCTCCGGATCAATGCCCGCTTCACGGCAGGCCGCCGCCAGTTCAAACAGGTATTTTCCAGCCTCTTCCTCGGTCAGACCGTCGGCCAGAGCGGCGATTCCCGCCCGGTTCACCACGCCATCCGCCGAAATCGATTTCTTCCCAATTCGCCTGGCTACCTCGACCGCCTGAAGAAGACCGGGCAAGGGCGGTGGCAATTTCTTGAACAAGCCGCTGTTCGGGTCCCCACTGCTTTTCCCCTTTTCACCCGCCTTGATCTGATTCCACTGGTGAAGGACCTCCTCACTCGTTTCGAGACGAGTCTCGCCAAACACATGCGGGTGTCGCCGAATCAATTTTTCGTTAATCTCAGCCGCCACTGCTTCGAAGTCGAAACGGCCTTCCTCTTCCGCCAATTGGGTGTGGAAGATTACCTGCAGCAGGACATCGCCCAGTTCCTCCCGCATATGGTCGAAGTCCAATCGGTCGATTGTATCTAGGAGTTCGCAGCATTCCTCGACCAGGCAGATACGCAGGCTGCCATGGTCCTGCTCCTGATCCCACGGGCATCCATCGGGCGCTCGGAGGCGTGCAACTGTTTCTCGAAGAGCATCCACGGCACTCATTTCGACCACTAAACAAATCCACGGCACCCTTGGCACGTCTTTTTTGGTTTTCACCGGGAGGGAATATCCTTTCTCTGTGGAACCCGTCGAGGATCCCTGATGGGGTTCCTGACTCACCCATGGACAAACTGGTCGAAATCATGGCATCGAAACGCGCGGAGATCGCACCGCGCATCCGACCGGTATCCGATCACGAACTTGATCGTGCCGCCGGTCGCTCAGAACTTCGACCCTCCTTTCACCAGGCGTTGGGCCATCCCGCACAGCTGGCGGTCATATCCGAGATCAAACGACGCTCGCCGTCGGCCGGCGAGATCGCGACTGGGGCTTCGGCGGTCGACCAGGCAACTCTTTACGCCCGGGCACACGCCGATGCCCTCTCGATCCTGACGGATGAAAGGTATTTCGGAGGTTCGCTCAGAGACCTGAGTGAAGTCGTTGAACGGTTTGACGCCTCGGGCACCCGGGTGCCCTGCCTGCGCAAGGACTTCATGGTACACCCGATCCAGATTCTCGAAGCGGTTGAAGCCGGTGCCGGCGCCATCCTGATCATCGTGCGCGCTCTGAGTGACCATGAAATCGAAGTCCTTTATAACGCCGCAACCCGGGCCGGCCTGGACAGCCTATTCGAAGTTCACAGTGAGCCGGAAATTGAGCGGGCGCTCAAGGCAGGAGCTCGCATCATCGGCGTCAACAACCGCGATCTGACCATCTTCAAGACCGATCTGGCTCTTTCGGAGAGACTGATTCCTCAGATCCCGGGCGATGTCACGCGGGTCAGCGAGAGCGGGATCTTCACCGGCGAGGATGCCGCGAGGGTCCGCTCAGCCGGCGCCGATGCCATTCTGGTCGGTGAAGCCCTGATGCGGGCGCCCTCACCCGCCGACCTGATTTCAGATTTTCACCGGGCCTGAATTCCGCCATGAGCGCCCGCATCCTCTCCCCCAGTGAAACGCGACGGGAACTCGAGCGGATCCGCCACCAGCCCGACACCCGCCTCGGCCAGAACTTCCTGGTCGACGGCAACATCGTGCGCAAGTCGGTTCGGCTGGCCGCCATCCAATCCGGCGACGTGGTGGTGGAAATCGGGCCCGGATTGGGAACGCTTACCTACGCCCTCCTGGAGGCCGGCGCGATCGTCTACGCGATCGAATTTGACCGGCTTCTGTATCAACATCTGAATGATACCATGGCGTCGGATTTTCCCGACCGGCTGCACCTGAGTCAGGGAGACGCGGTCAAGGTTCCGCTGGCCGGGATCCCTGCCCTGTACGACGGCGATTTCAAGATCGTGGCCAATCTCCCCTATGCCATTTCGACCCCATGGATGGCCGCCATTCTTGCCGGCCGCCTGCCACAACGAATGGTCCTGATGCTGCAGGCGGAGACCGCCAGCCGTCTCATGGCGCCTCACGGCTGCAAGAATTTCAGCGCGATCAGCATTCTTTTGCAGTCGGCCTATCTTCCGGCCGAAAGCCACCGCGTTTCGCCCAACTGCTTTCATCCCCGTCCGGAAGTTGGTTCCACCCTCATCCGCATGGACCTCAGGCCTGATCCCGTGCGACTGGCGCCCGAATCCATGGATCTGATACGCGGGCTTTTCCGCAAACGCCGCAAACAGATCGGTTCATTGCTCAGATCGGTATCACCCGAAGTGGCCGCCCCGTTTCTGGCCGACCTCGAATCGGCCGGTCTTCCCCCCCGAACCCGCCCCGAAGCGATCCCGTTGGCACGATGGCATCAATTGGACACCATCGTTCGCAGCACGGGAAAACCGCGTGATGGAAAGGCAATGTGAAGCCGATCTTGGGACGAATTACGGTCAACACGGCTTCGAGGGGGTCAAAGCACATATCTCGCATTGGCATGCAAGATGATGAGCAATGACCCCGTGGGCTATTCTTCGTCGGAAACTCCAAATCGGCGCTTAACTCAGAGCCATCCCCGCGGGAAATTTACTTCCCGCCTTCATGGAGTGCGTCGAGCACGATCCCCGGATTGATGATCTGGGGCAGGACCACCGGCTCGGCGCCATCGCCTGCGAAGTATACGTAAAGCGGCACACCCGTCCTTCCAAAACCGGCCAGAGCCTCCGTGATCTCAGGATTTCGAGTCGTCCAATCCGCCTTCATCGGCACGATCCCCCGCTCACGGAAAGCATCAATGACTCCTTCCGATCTGAAGGCCAACAACTCGTTTGCTTTGCAGGTCAGACACCAGGCGGCCGTAAAGTCCAGAAACACCGACTGGCCCGCAGCATTCAGTTCCCGGAGCCCGTCCGAACTGAATTTGACCCAGGGGATTCCCTCCGGATCATCCTCGACTGCCGAGACGACCGCCCCCGCCGCCATTTTGGTTCCTGCCGATGCGACATAGATACCCGCACCCAGGAGGCCCACCGCGATCAATTGGGCGGCAACCCTGACTCCCACCGCCTTTACCGGCTGATTCCAGCGACCAAATACCCAGGCGGCCATCCCGAGGATCAGCAGACCAAACAGAAAGCGGACAAGCCCATCCATACCAACCTGGAGTCCCAGCACCCAGGTCAGCCAGATCAGGGTCGCCAGCAACGGAAAGGCCATGAATTGCTTGAACGTCTCCATCCAGGCTCCCGGTCGGGGCAGAAATCTCAGCAGGGCCGGCGAGGCCGACAGGATCAAATAAGGGGCCGCCATCCCAAGACCCAAGGTCGTGAAGACAGCCAGCGAAACCGCTGCGGTCTGGGTCAGGGCATAGGCGAGAGCCGAACCCATGAAGGGAGCGGTGCAGGGTGTCGCCACAATGGTTGCGAGAACGCCGGTAAAAAAGGACCCGCCATAACCGGTGCCGCCCTTGCCTCCCCCGACGCCGATCAGACTTCCCCCGATCTCAAATACGCCCAGGAGGCTCAGGGAGAGCAGGAAAAGAACGACTGCGATCAGAATGATAAAGAACGGAGACTGGAGCTGGTAACCCCATCCCAATTGCTGCCCACCGGCTCGCAGGGCGATCAGAATCCCGGCCAGCACCCAGAAACTGGCCAGAACACCCAGGGCGAAGACCAGGCCGTGTTTGAGAATTCTCCTGCGGTCTTCACCCGCCTGCTGAACGAAGGACAGAATCTTGATCGAAAGAACCGGGAAAACGCACGGCATCAGATTGAGGATGAGTCCGCCCAGAAAGGCCAGTCCCAGCGCGACCGGCAGGCTGATGGAACTCTCAGGCTGCGACGTCGCAGTTCCGGCCACGGGAAGTTCGACGGGGTCGTTCTGCCCCATCACTCCCTCGATGCCCACCGCATTCGCAGGTACGGGTGCACCAAACCCGGAGGTCGAAAAAAGAATCCCGCTGACCTCATCCACCGGGCCATCGGCGTACGACGACGGGGTAAGCGTGAGCTTCAGAATCCCATCCTGTACCGCAGTGGGTTGCGGCGCAGACGGTTCGATGACCGCTTCATCAGAGGCGAAAAAGTAAACGTTCTCGGGAATGACCCGGCTGCCCGCGGGAAGAGACACCTCAAGAAGAAGGCGATCATCGACCCTGGAAAGCGAGGTCGGCCATCCCACGCCTTCGAGCGGAAGGTTCTTGCGGGCCTCGGAAAACCGGGGAGCCCAGGTGGGATCCATCTCGGGCCGACCCGATGTGGTCGCCAGACGGAGTTCCAGATCGGCTCCGCCCGGAATGCAGGACTCCCTGCATGCCAGCCAATCGGACCGGACGCGGAGATCCACCTCCCCACCCACCTCAAGCGTGGAAGGAGCATCGATCCTCACCATAAGCAGAACATCGCCTTCGTAGGCATAACTCACCAGGGGTTCCAGCGGGATCCGTTGTGGGGTGGGCCAGATGATCGGACCGGCCTCGAATCCGTCCGGAAGATCCCAGGTCAAGCGGGTGCCCAGACCAGAGTCGCCCGGGTTTTTCCAATAGGTATGCCAGTGCTCCTCCATCGAGAGGTGGAGCCCAACCCAGAATGAAGCCCCCGGCTGAATATTCACGGTCTCTGAAACCAGTTCAGCCGTCACATGGGCGGTCTCGACCGGCCCGGATGCCGACATCCAGACAGGCGATAAGCCCAGGAATAAACTCAAATACAGTCTTCGCATAAGCCCTTTGATTTTTGTGTGCTGCTCCCGGGGTATTCTGCTTTCCCGTTCAACGGACCCCGTGATATCCCGGCGTTCCATCACGGCGGGGCGAACTTTTGGGGAATGCAAAATTTTGGGATAGCACACTTGCTTGGGATGGATCTCCGCTGACAATATTCCGATGATTGGCTCTTCCTTCGGCAGGCGCAACCCCTGTGAAGTAACCGATCCGTAACTGAACACTGCAGACCGATGCTCTTTAATCTCACCCGTCAGGAGCGGAAATTCCTGACTCTTCTGCTACTTCTCCTCGTCCTGGGCATTATCGGTCTGCTGGCATTTTGAGGAAATTAAGGTCGACGAATCTTTTTCTCGACCCAATTTCACCCAGTTTGCAGAGTCCAGCCATGATCATCCGACCAAAAGTGCGTGGATTTGTCTGCGTCACGGCTCATCCGCAAGGCTGTGCAGCCCATATCCAAGAGCAGATCGCCTACGTCAGGAAGGAAGGTTCGGTCAAGCAGGGACCCAAGCGCGTCCTCGTCATCGGGGCCTCAACCGGATATGGGTTGTCTTCGCGGATCGTCTCCGCATTCGGGAGCGGGGCCGCGACGATCGGCGTATTCTTTGAACGCCCAGCCGGGAACGGCCGACCGGCCACCGGTGGCTATTACAACTCGGTAGGCTTTGAGCAGGCAGCTCACAAGGAGGGCCTCTACGCCAGGAGCATAAACGGCGACGCTTTCTCGGACGAAATCAAACAAAAGGTCATTGACCTCATCCAGGAGGATCTGGGGACGGTCGACATGGTCGTGTATTCCCTGGCGGCACCCCGCCGGAACCACCCCAAAACCGGTGCGGTCCACAAGAGTACAATCAAGCCGATCGGGGCATCTTTCACCGGAAAGTCAGTCGATACTGACGAGGGCGTCATCAGCGAGATCACGATTGAAGCGGCCACAGGCCGGGAGATTGCCGACACCATCGCCGTAATGGGAGGTGAGGATTGGGAAATGTGGATCGACCAACTGAAGGCGGGCGGCGTACTCGCCCCGGATGCAACAACCGTAGCCTACGACTACATCGGCCCGGAGATGACCTGGCCCATTTATACCAATGGAACCATCGGCGCGGCCAAGAGAGATCTTCGCGCGGCCTGCAGCCGGATCCAGTCCAAGATCGGCGACGATGGCGGGCGAGCCTTTATCTCGGTCAACAAGGCCCTGGTCAGTCAGGCCAGTTCGGCCATTCCCGTCGTCCCGCTCTATATCTCGATCCTCTATAAGGTGATGAAACAGATGGGAATCCATGAGGGTTGCATCGAACAGATCGACCGCCTTTTTCGCACGCGACTCTTCGGCGGTGTCGATCCACATCTGGACAACGATGGCCGGATCCGGATCGACGATTTTGAAATGCGGCCCGAGGTCCAGAAAGCGGTTGCCGATATCTGGCCGGAAGTCACCACCGAAAACCTCGCCGAATTGACCGATATCGCCGGTTATCGAGAAGAATTCCTCAAGCTGTTTGGGTTTGGCCTGCCGGGTATCGACTATGAGGCCAGGGTTGATTCCGAACTCTCCCTCAAGGAATAGGCGCCGGGATATTGGTTCGGAGACAAAGCAACTGATCCATGCGTACCGTCATCCAGCGGGTCAGCCGTGCCGCGGTGCGCATCGACGGAAGGGTTCATGCCTCGATCGGAGCCGGCCTTCTTGTCCTTCTCGGTGTTCATCGCGATGACGACGAAGCTCGGGCAATCTGGATGGCCGGCAAGATAGCCCGTCTGAGGATATTTGAGGATGATAACGGGGTCATGAACCGGTCCCTCCTTGAAACCGGAGGGGATGTTCTGGTGATCAGTCAGTTCACTCTGATCGCCAACAATCGCAAGGGCAACCGACCCTCATTCAACAACGCCGCCCACCCAAAGATCGCCGTGCCCCTCTACGAAACCTGTGTTCAGACACTTGAGAATCTGCTCAAGAAACAGGTTCTTACGGGTGTTTTTGGCGCACACATGGAGGTCGATCTCATCAACGACGGCCCCGTCACCATCGTCATCGATTCCACTGCTTCAGGGCACCTGGATTAATTGGAGAGTGCCATCGTTCTGGAGAAACCAAAGTGCCCTTCAGCGTGACTGCAGCCTGATCTTGTTGAGCCCCGACTTGCGACAGGTATCCATTACGTAGGTCACCTTGTTCAAGGGGGTCTCCTCATGCGCCTTGATCAACACGGTCAGATCCGTGGTCTGGCTGCTGATTATGCCAACCAGCTCAGCCAGTTGCTCCTCGTCCGCCGCCGTCCCGTTGAAGAAAATGACGCCGTCGCGATCGATCCCGATGATGATTGGACTGGAGAATTCGTTTCGACCGGCAGTTTCAACATCGGGCAGAGTCAGGTTGAGGGTGAGTTGTTCCCTGAACTGCATGGTCACGAGAAAGAAGAAGATCAGCACGGTAAGGACATCGATCAACGGAACGATGTTGATGTCCGCCTTGCGGCGCCGGCGTGCCAGAAGGGTGCTCACACCTGATCAGACTCCCGGGCACCGATCCGCTCCATAAGCGATTCGATCTGCACGGCATAGGTTTCGACGCGACGCTGGAGGTAGCCGCTGCCCACCAGACAGGGTATCGCGATCGCCAGGCCGAGGATGGTGGTCGTCAGCGCCAGGGCAATGCCCTGGGTGAACGCGGTCTGGTCAGGAAGTCCGGTCTCGGGTGAGATATTACTGAAGACCTTGACCAGACCGGTCACCGTCCCGAGCAGACCCAGCAGCGGCGCGGCCCCGACGATGATCTCCAGAAAAACGAATCCCCGTTCCATGCGGTTGACTTCCAGACGCCCGAACGCCCGAACCGCACCTCCGTCATGCAGGTGCGCTTCGGCAAAGGCCAGGATGCGGGCGAGCACGGAGTCCTCGCCTCCCCTGGCCGCCTTGCCCTGGATGATGGCATCCACCAGGTCATTGGGCAGAACGACCCGGCGACGCAGCGCGTAGAGGCGTTCGAAGACTATAAAAAGACCAACCAGGGAACACAGCCCGAGCGGATAAACAAATATTCCGGCACCCCGGAGAATTTCTATCATGGATTGCGCGGTTCAGTCAGGTTGAGTCGGTGGGACGGCCGAACCGCGTCGAATCCGACAACCCCACCCGGCGGTTTTTGTTTTCTGGCCCCCATCAAGCACATTGGTGAGACAGGACACTAGGTTGCCATGTAAGGCAGCTTCGAGGCGACGGCGTGGACCTGGTCCAGGCCCTCGAGCAGATCCCCGATGGGATCCCAGCGCCCGCTGACCAGGGCGGTCCGAGCCGAATCCCGGATCGTGGCCGGGGATACCTGGTCCAGGTAACGCACCTCAGCCAATTCGACATCGAGGGTGATTTCCAGATCAGGATCCCGGTCGATCGCACAGGCGAGAGCCTGAATCGCCGCCTTTGGCAGACCGAGACAGGGAATGCCGAGCGTGGTGCAGTTGCCGAAGAAAATCTCGGCAAAGCTCTCGGCGATGATGCCACGGAAGCCGTACCGGTAGAGCGCCTGGGGAGCATGTTCTCTGGAACTTCCACAGCCGAAATTCGAGCCGGAGAGCAGGACACTCGCCTGTCTGAAGCGAGGTTCGTTCAGGGGGTGCTCGCGATCCGAACCGTCGTCATTCTTGCGCACATCGTGGAAGAGGTAATCTCCGAGTCCATCAAAGGTGACGCACTTCATGAAACGTGCAGGGATGATGCGATCCGTATCGATGGCATCTCCGGGAACCTGAACGCCCCGACCCTTTACCCGCTTGATTGATTTCAATGCCATGATCGTTATGCCTCCGCCAGTATGTGGACTCCGAAGACCTCGCGCGCATCGCTGATCCCGCCGTTGATGGCCGCGGCGGCCACCATGACCGGACTCATCAGAATGGTGCGCCCGGTTGGACTGCCCTGGCGCCCCTTGAAGTTCCGATTGCTTGAGCTCGCACAAAGTTGATCGCCGATAAGCTTGTCCGGATTCATTGCCAGGCACATGGAGCAACCGGCCTCGCGCCAGTCGAAACCCGCCTCACGGAAAACGGCATCAATACCCATCTCATGGCAAATGACCGCAACCCCCTGCGAACCGGGGACGGCGATCGCCTTCACACCGGCCGCTACATGCCTGCCTTTGATGTATCGGGCAGTCTCCACAAAATCTGACAGACGCCCATTGGTGCAACTGCCGACAAATGCCACATCAATGGGGGTGCCCTTGATGGGCGAACCCGGCTCAAGTTTCATATAGGAAAGAGCCTCATCGACCAGGGCCTTTTCCTCCTCCGGCGACCCCTCAACCGTAGGCACCCGATCGTCGATCGAGATGGCCTGTCCCGGATTGATACCCCAGGTGACGGTAGGCGGGATATCCTGGCCCCGAATCGAAACGACATCGTCGTACTCGCAGTCCGGGTCGCTGGCGTATGATCGCCAACGGGCCACCGCTTCGTCCCACTCATGCTCTTTCGGACTGTAGGGACGTCCTTTGAGAAACTCAAAAGTCGTCTCGTCCGGATTCACGTAACCCGCCCGGGCGCCGCCTTCAATCGACATATTGCAGACTGTCATCCGCTCCTCCATGGTGAAGCGGTCAAAGACCTCGCCCCCATACTCGTAGGCGTAGCCGGTTCCACCATTGACGCCGAGAAGTCGAATGATGTGGAGGATGACGTCTTTGGCGTACACTCCCGGAGGCAGTTTGCCCTCAACGTTGATTCGCCGGACTTTCAACCGGCTCAAGGCCATGGTCTGGGTGGCAAGAACGTCCCGGATCTGGGTCGTTCCGATACCGAATGCAACCGCACCGAACGCTCCGTGGGTCGAGGTGTGTGAGTCACCGCATGCAATCGTGGTCCCGGGTTGAGTGATCCCCTGCTCCGGTCCGACGACGTGAACAATGCCCTGGTGGCCCGATGCAAGGTCGAAATAGGTGATGCCGAACTCGGCGCAATTTCGCTGGAGTTCCTTGATCATGGCATCGGCCAGAGGATCGGCAAATGGCTCGGTTTGCTGATCGGTCGGTACGATATGGTCGACCGTCGCAAAGGTCCTGTGGGGATACGCCAATTTGAGACCGAGATCCCGAAGCATGCCAAACGCCTGGGGACTGGTCACCTCGTGGATGAGGTGGGTATCAACCAACAACTGCGTCTGGCCATTGGACAACCGACGCACCTCGTGGGTATCCCACACTTTCTCGAACAATGTCTTTCCCATCACAGTTTGATACTCGTTCTAAGGTAAAACTCCCCAGCAGGAAGAAAAAAAACCGGCCGCGCAATTCCGAAATCGGAACGGCGCGGCCGGAAACATGTTGCCCGGAGTCAGAATGACCCCCGGGCGGACACGAGGGGATTTTTCTACGACGCGACTTCCTGCCGGGCTTTTTCAGCCAGTGGCGTGCTCAGGTAGCGCTCGCTGGGACTGGCGGCGATGACGACGATCGTCTTCCCCGCCATCTCGGGACGCTTGCCCACCTCCAGTGCGGCCCGGATGGTCGCGCCCGAGGAGATGCCCACCGAGATGCCGTCGGTCAATGAGACCTCCTGCGCCGTGGCGAAGGCGTCGTCATTGCTGACCTGGAAGGCTTCGTCGACAATGTCTGTATTCAAATTCTTGGGGACAAAACCGGCACCGATGCCTTGTATCTTGTGCGGTCCCGGCTTGCCACCCGATATGACCGGACTGGCCTCGGGCTCGACCGCAACCGAAAAGAGATCCTTACGCCCCTTTATCACCTCCGAAACACCCGTAATGGTGCCACCCGTTCCGACGCCGGCCACGAATACGTCGATCTTGCCCTCCGTGGCCTCCCAGATCTCCTCCGCGGTTGTCCGGCGATGAATCTCCGGATTGGCCGGATTTTCAAATTGATTGGGCATCCAGCCATTATCGCCAAAATCACCCAACAGATCTCCGGCACGCTTGATCGCGCCATTCATGCCCTCCGTTCCGGGGGTCAGAATGATTTCAGCTCCCAGCAGGCGGAGAAGCACCCGACGCTCCATCGACATGGTCTCGGGCATGGTGAGCACGCAACGATAACCTCTCGACGCGCAGACAAAGGCCAGGGCGATGCCGGTATTGCCCGAGGTTGGCTCAACCACCACACCGCCCGGCTTCAAGGAACCGTCCTTTTCTGCAGCTTCGATCATGGCCATTCCGATGCGGTCCTTCACGCTGGCGAGCGGATTGAAAAACTCGCACTTGACGTAGATGTTCGCGTCGATTCCGGACGCGATCCGGTTCAGTTTGACCAGTGGCGTATTGCCCACCGCAGCGATGATGTCGGAATAAATTTTTGCCATTCTCGCCGGTAACCACAGTTTATTGCCAAACTTAGTCAAGTTAAGATGACGATTAAAGCTCCGAATTCCGGGTCGGTGACGCCCGGCCATCGGCGAATCAGGCGTCTCTTTCGGCCAGGATCTCTTCCGCTACCAGGCGGCCTGACTCCATTGCCCCGTTGATAGAAGCAAAATTTGTGTGATCGCCACAATTGAAAAGCCCGTCCGCCACCCGCAGCGGTTTTCGGGCACCGCTCAGGGCCGGAGGGCGCTGGGACGGGATCGCGTGGGGGATGCGGTCAATGCGAAGCAGTTTCCAATCGGTCACAGCCATTCCAAACCAAGGGACCATCTGCTCCCGGACCGCCTCGTCCAGGGCATCATCAGATTGCTCCTGCCCTCCGAGAGCGCTCAGCGAAAGAAGACTGCTTCCCCGGGGACCATATTCCCGGGCAACCTCGGTCGGCGAGCAGAGGTGGTTGACCGGCCCGTCGTCCTCACCGTTGAGAACCAGGATGGGTTCGGTCAGGGGCCGCCCATCGACGGCATAATACAGAGTCGTGACCCCGTTGAACACGGTCAGATCGGGCTGGCGCAGGAGGCCGGCCGCGGATGAAGGATCGGTGGCGATGACGGTCGTCCTGCATTTGATCGTTGACCCATCATCAAGCCGGACCTGACCGGGTTCGGCTGAAACAACCCGGGTTTTCAGTCGAATGCGCCCCTTTTCGATTTTTTCCGCCAGTTGGTCAGGAATGGCCTGCATGCCTCTCGCGGGAAGGGAGGCAAGCCCGGTGGAGAACAGGCGGAACAACCAATGAAAAATCCTACTCGAGGTCTGGAGATCCGGATCGAGGAAGATCCCGCTGAGGAACGGTTCAAAGAAAGCCTTGATGATTTCATCTGAAAACCCGTCGTTCTCCAAAGCTTCCCTGGTCGTCATCTCAGGTCGCGAGAGAACGGATTCGAGGCTTGGCCAGGTGACCTTGTACCTGAGTCGCGCGATCCTCAGCTTGTCCAGAAATGACCCCAGCGGAGAGACCAGACTCGGCCCTATCCGAGTCGGACTCCTGAAAGGATCGTCCAATCGATAGAATCGACCCCGCTTGTAGACCAGACATCCAGGCACAAAGGGACGCAGCTCCAGTCTGTCGAAATCGAGCCAGTGCTTCGCTTCAGGATAATTGTCCAGCAGGACTTGGAATCCGCGATCCAGATGGAACGACCCTACCGAGTCCGTCCGAATCCGTCCCCCCACCGCATCGGAGGATTCCAGAACCTGAACGTCGACGCCACTCTCCTGGAGCCGGAGGGCACAAACCAGACCGGACAAACCGGCGCCAACCACAACGACTTCGGGCATGGGTTCAACGAATACGCTTTCCCGGAGATTGGCTAGAAGTTATCTCACCGACCAAGGGGGGGGGCTTGAAAAATCCGGTCAGATCAGCCCGCGATAGAGCTCCTCGTAATGACGGGCCGCCACCTTCCAGGAGAAATCGACCTTCATCCCGCGCTTCTGAACCTCTGCCATCGATGGTTCATTGGCGAAGAGCGACAGTGCATCATTGAGAACACGCCTCAGGTCATCACCCGAGGCCCTGCACATCAAACCAGTCCCCTTTTCCGGATCATCCGCCAGGTCGATCACGGTGTCCACCAGACCGCCCACCCGGGTCACGATCGGTACCGTCCCGTAAATCTGGCTGTACATCTGGTTGAGTCCGCATGGTTCGAATACCGACGGCATCAGGAAAAAATCTGATCCCGCTTCGACCAGGTGGCTCATTTCCTCGTCCAGGACAAGGCTGACCGACACCTTGTCCGGATGTTTTTCGGCCACATTGGACAACGCCCTTTCGTATTTTTTTTCGCCCCGCCCGAGAATGATCAGAAGACAGTCGTTCTCGACGAAGAAATCCATCGACTCGAGCAGCAGATCGATGCCTTTCTGCTCGGACAGGCGGCAGACCATTCCGAAAACCGGACCCTTGAAATCAGGATCGAATCGATGGGCTTTGAGCAGATGCCTGCGGCAGGCTTTTTTGCCCGAGAGATCTTTCAAGGAATAACGGGCCGGCAGCAGAACATCCGTCTTCGGGTTCCAGACGTCCATGTCGACCCCGTTGATCAAACCAGTCAGATCGGCCGCCCGGTTGCGGATGACCCCGTCCAATCCAAACCCGAATTCGGGTGTGCAGATCTCCCGGCTGTAATTCGGGCTCACCGTCGTCACCTGGTCGGCGAAGAGGATGCCGCCTTTCATCATGCTCATCTGGCCATAGAACTCGATCCCGTCGACGGCCAATACGTCGGCAGGCAGGCCGGTATAGGGAAATGAACGGTTCGGAAATACTCCTTGAAAGGAAATATTGTGGATGGTGAAGATGGTCTTCAGGGCGAGCGTTTCGCGCAGCCTGCCCTCCTCGTATCGGAGCATCAGGGGCGTCAGGCCCGTCTGCCAGTCATGGCAATGGAGGATGTCGGCCTTGAAATCGACTATCCTGAGAACCTCGACCACCGACTTGGCAAAGAATATGAACCGACGGTCGTTGTCGTCATAATCGCGTCCCCCGAATCCATAGGGCTGGCGCCGGTCAAAATACTCGTCACGACGAATGACATAAAGCGTGAGCCGCTTGGCCAATTGGAGCACGATCACTTCTCCCGAAAGGAATTCATCCCCCATCTCAACCCGGATGACCAGCCGACTCTCCGCCCGCGCCAACTCGGGATGGTCCAAAACGGCCCTGTAACCGGGAATGAATACTGCGACTTCGTGGCCAAAGCGGGAAAGCGCCTTGGTCAACGAACCAGCGTAATCGGCGAGCCCTCCCGTTTTGACGAAAGGAAACATCTCACTTGCTGCATGGACAATTTTCATCGAATGCGATTACTCATATCGCCGGTTCCGATAATTCTATGATCGGAGTCCGGGAGAAAACATGAAATTACGGGATCGGATACTTAAATTGATGCATCGGGCCGACTTTGTGCCACTGGATGCTCGCGGTCTGGAAAGAAATCTGCAACTGCAGAAACGGGATCGGCGCAAGCTCGAATTGGAGATTCGGAGACTCGTCGACGCCGGACAGGTCGTCCGGATCAAGCGGGATCGGTATTGCCTCCCGTCGGATGCCGACCTCGTAACGGGCCGGATCCGTTTCCGTCAGAGCGGGTCCGCCATTCTGATGCCCGATCGGATGGAGGGGGAACCGGAGTCGCCGGCAGTCAAGGTCGATGCCGAGGACACATCGGTCGCCATGCACGATGATCACGTCGTCGTCCGCCTGAGAAGCGAACGCCCGAGAAAGCGCGCACGACCAACCGGCCGGTCAGTTGCACCGCGTGAACGTCGGGGAAGGGTCATCCGTATACTGGAGCGCAAACGCACGACTCTCACCGGAAACCTGCAAAAAACCAAACTGTTCCACTTCGTCGTTCCCGACGACCCCAGAATCATCCATGACATCTATGTCTCCGCCCCGGCGGAGTCGGGTTTGAAACCAGCGCCACGAATTGGCGACAAAGTCGTGGTCAAGCTGCTCGAATGGACTCAGCGCCATGTCAATCCCGAGGGCAGGATGGTCGAAGTTCTCGGTCGGACCAATGAGCCATCGGCCGAATTCAAGGGCATCCTGAGAAAGTTCAATCTCGATACAACCTTTCCTCAGGCAGTCGCGGAGGAGGCGAACGCAGTCCCGACCGAGGTCGGACCCAGGGATCGGAAAAACCGCCTCGACCTGCGCTCCGTGCCCACTCTAACAATCGATCCCGACGATGCCAAGGACTTCGACGATGCACTCAGCCTCGAATACCTCAGCGGGAAAAATATTCGGATCGGCATCCATATCGCAGATGTCGGCGCCTACGTAAATCCGGACACAGCCCTCGACCGGGAAGCGCAGAAGCGCGGCAATTCAACCTATCTTGTGGGCACAGTGATCCCCATGCTTCCGGAAAGCCTGTCCAACGGCATCTGCAGCCTGCGCGAGGACGTCGACCGGTTGGTTAAATCTGTTCTGGTCACATTCGCCAAGAACGGCCGGGTTCAAAACGTTGAGTTCGCCAACTCCGTCATCCGGAGCAACAAACGCCTGACCTATCGCCAGGCCTATGCCCTTCTCAATGAGGATGACCTCGAGGCGGTCCGGAAGTTGCCCCGCCCTCCGGCTCACCAGACGGGTTCGATCGGTCGCGCCCTTGATGCACTCACCCGCAGGGAACTGGAGGATCTGCAGAAATGGGTGCGTCAGCTCTGGTCGTTCGCGTCGCGGTTGCGCAAGCAACGCATGGCCAAGGGCAGCCTCGAACTCGATATGCCGGAAACAAAGATATACGTCGACAAGGACGGGTATGCCGATCGCATAGAGAAAGTAGAAAACGACGAAAGCCACCAGCTCATCGAGGAGTTCATGCTCCTCGCCAACGAGACCGTTGCCCGGACTCTGAAAAACGCCCGCCTGCCCGCGCTTTACCGGGTCCACGACGAACCGGACCCCGAAAAGCTCGACGATCTGCGCGAATTCCTGGCCACATTTGAGATCGCGTGTGGTGACCTGAAGAACCGGAAAGAGATCGTGCGCGTGCTCAAACTGCTCAAGACCCATCCCCAGGGCCACTTGCTCCGGATCCAGATCCTGCGCAGTCTCAAGCGGGCCGTGTACCGATCCTCGCCCGACGGGCACTATGGATTGAGCAAGACCGACTACACGCATTTCACCTCTCCAATCCGACGCTACTCCGACCTGGTCATCCACCGCGTATTCGGCTTCTTTCTGGTCAGATTCCGCAACCAACCTCGGGTGCCGGGTGTCTCCGCCATCGCCATGCCCGCCGGCAAAGCGGCCACCATGAGCGAACATCTCAGTCTGACCGAACAGAACAGCACCGAGGCCGAACGGGAATCGGTCAAGATCAAGCTGCTCGAATTCTTCGAACGCGAAGCCAGAAAGAAAAGACGAACCCGTTTTGACGCCGTCATTCTGGAAACCCGCAATCATGGGATGTTCGTTGAATTGACTGAATCAATGGCCTACGGGCTGGTCCATGTATCCACCCTGGTCGACGATCTCTATAAACTCGAGGCCGGTGGTACCGCCCTGATCGGCCGGCGAAAGCGTCGACGCTACGAAGTTGGCCAGCAGATCTCAGTTCAGGTTGAACGCGTCGATCGGTTCAAGCGACAGATCGATTTCAGAGTCGCCTGACCGGATAGGCAGACACCTTGATGCCATATTGCCGCATCCGGCCTGTCACGGCATAGCCGAGCTACGATGGGCACGCGCCCTACCCTCTCTTCCGTCCCCAGGTGTCCCGAAGGGTCACCGTTCGGTTGAAGACCGGATTTCCCGGTCGGGAATCGCTTGTATCCACGGAAAAATATCCTTTGCGCTCAAACTGAAAAACGGTCCCGGGAGTCGCTTCGGCCAGGCTCGGTTCCACCTTGGCCCGGACCGTCGCCAGCGAGTCCTTGTTCAGGTGCTCGATCCAGGGGATGCCATCGCTGCCGTCCATGATATTTTCCTTGGCAAAAAGTCGATCGTAGAGCCGGACTTCGGCATCGAGGGCATGGTTTGCGGATACCCAGTGAATCGTCCCTTTGACCTTGCGACCATCCGGGGAATCGCCGCCCCTGGTGGCCGGGTCATAGGTGCAGCGCACCTCGGTAATCTCCTTGGTATCGGGATCTTTACTGAATCCCGTGCAGGTAACGAAAAAACCATAACGCAGGCGCACCTCGCGCCCCACCGTCAACCGGCGGAACTTGTTTGGCGCATCCTCCATGAAATCCTCGCGCTCGATATACAGCTCGCCCGAGAACGGAATCTTTCGATCGCCCGCTTCCGGCTTGGAAGGATGATTGGCCGCGGGAAGCTCTTCTTCCTGACCTTCCGGGTAATTCTCGATCACGAGTCTGACCGGATCAAGCACCCCCATCACGCGGTTCGTGGTTTCATTCAAGTCCTGGCGGACGTGGTGTTCGAGCAGGGCGAAGTCGGTCAGGCTGTTGAATTTGGTCACCCCGACCTCCTCCAGAAATGACCTGATGGCCGCCGGAGTATAGCCGCGCCGTCGCATCCCGCGAATCGTCGGCATGCGAGGATCGTCCCAACCGCTCACATGATTCCCGTGCACCAGCTCACGCAGATACCGTTTGCCGGTTACGAGATAGGTCACGTTCAACCTGGCAAACTCATACTGATGCGACTCGAAGACACCCGTGTTCTCGATGCACCAGTCGTAAAGGGGACGATGAACCTCGAATTCGATGCTGCAGAGCGAATGGGTGATGCCTTCGATCGCATCGGAGAGCGCATGGGCGTAATCGTACATCGGGTAGATGCACCAGTCATCGCCCGTCCGGTGGTGATGCACCTTCTTGACCCGGTACAAAGCGGGATCGCGCAGGTGAATATTGGGCGACGTCATATCGATCTTTGCCCGCAGCACATGGGAACCCTCCTCAAACTCGCCGACCTTCATCCGGGTGAACAGATCGAGATTTTCGCCGACTGACCGGGCGCGATACGGGCTCTCCTTTCCGGGCCGCGAGGGCACTCCGCGATAATCCTTCCAGGATTCCTGGTCGAGATCGCAGACGTAGGCTTTGCCATCCTCAATCAGCTTCACCGCCAGTTCGTGCAAACGCCCGAAATAATCGGAGGCAAAATAGAGGTGGTCGCCCCAGTCGTACCCCATCCACCTGATATCTTCGATGATCGACTCGACGTATTCCGTCTCTTCCTTCTCCGGATTGGTATCATCCATGCGCAGGTGACACCGGCCGTTGAATTCCTCGGCGATACCAAAGTTGATGCTGAATGCTTTCGCGCTGCCAAGGTGCAGGTAGCCGTTGGGTTCGGGCGGGAACCGGGTCACGATGGTCGAGTGGCGGCCGGCCTCGACATCCGCGGCCACGATCTGGCGGATGAAATTCTGTGAAGTCTTTGTCGATTCAGCGTCGCTCATATCAACCTCCATGGGTCTCCAGAAATCGGGCTATCCGGTCAAGCGAACGCGCCTTCCCGATCAGGTGAATCAGATCATAGAATCCGGGACCGCCGCCAACCCCGGACACCGCCACCCGGGCCGGACCGAAGAAATCATTGTGTCCGTGGTCGGAAGACTCGACCAAGGCGCCGATGGCGCCCTCCAGTCCTTCGGGGCTGAAATCCTCCTGTGTTGCCAGAAGCGCCTGCAGTTCGCGGAGACGGTCCAGCGGCTCACCTTTCTTGAGGGCTTTCCTGAGTGCCTTCTCATTGATCGGAAAATCGTCCGCGAAAAAGTAGCGGGTATAGCCCGGAAGCTCGCTCAACACGCGAACCTTCTCCTGGCAGACCGCGAGCACCGCGCGAACCATTGCCGAATCCGCCGCTTCCACCGTCAAACCGCCCGCACGAAGAACCGCCTCTCCCTTTTCCTGAAATGCATCCAGGGGCAGATCGCGAATATACTCGCCATTGAGGTGGTTCATTTTCCGGTCGTCGAACCGTGCGTTGGACTTATTGATCCCGTCGAGATCGAAGCGCTCGATGATCTCCTCCAGGTCCATCTTCTCCCGATCGTCCTTTGGCGACCATCCGAGCAATACGAGGTAATTGACCACGGCCTGCGGCAGATAGCCCTGTTTCTCGTAGTCCTCGATGAGCGCGCCCTGGTCGCGCTTGCTCATCTTTCCGGGACCGCTCTGTTTCAGGATGAGCGGAATATGGGCATAAACCGGCAGATCGGCCCCGAATGCCTTGAGCAGTTCGGTGTGTTTGCTCGTATTCGACAGGTGATCCTCTCCCCTGATCACATGGGTCACACCCATGGTCAGGTCGTCGACCACATTCACAAAATGGAAAACCGGGGATCCATTTGACCGGATGATGACGAAGTCCTTTTCCTCCGTTCGCTCCACCCGCCCACGGATGGCATCGTCAATCACCTGTGGCTCGCCGGATATCTTGAAGAATACAGCCCCTTCCTTGTCGTAGGCCCGCCCCGACGCTCGAAGTCTCTCCAGGTATTCCTGATAAATTGTATCGCGTTCGCTCTGAAAATAGGGTCCGTGAGCGCCCCCCACATCCGGCCCCTCGTCCCAATCCAATCCCAGCCAGCGCATGCCCGAGAGCAGCACTTTGAGAGCCTCCGGAGTATTTCGCTCCTTGTCGGTATCCTCGATGCGCAGGATGAAGGTGCCCCCGTGCCGACGGGCATGGAGCCAATTGAACAGGGCTGTGCGGGCGCTCCCGATATGGAATGAGCCGGTCGGGCTCGGGGCGAAACGTACTCGGACGGATGACATTTTATCCAGGCTTTACTCGTGAAAAGAAACGGTCAGGAATGGATCATCCGCTGAACTGTGTCAAAGTCGTTCCTCCGTTGAATACCGCCCGAAATTGCCCGATCCCGCCACAGATCTGATCAACCGTGTCCGCGAGGCCGCCGTTTTCGAGGGTTTCAAGGCCTGCACCTTCGGTCGGACTGCAAGTCACGAGCTGATCGTCCTCACCCGGTCCGGAAAACCGGACGGTCCTCACATCTACATTTCCACGGGCATCCATGGCGATGAGCCGGCCGGGCCGGAGGCGATCTTCAGGTTGCTCAAGGACTCTGCCTGCCTCCCGCGTGCGACCTGGACCATTTTCCCCCTGCTCAATCCGGAAGGCTACAATCGAAATACCCGTGAAAACGCCGATGGCCTCGACCTCAATCGTGACTACCTCCATCCGACCGCGATCGAGTCGATCGCGCATCGGGCCGCGATCGACAAGCTGGGAGGGGTCGATCTCACCCTCTCCCTCCACGAGGATTGGGAAGCGACCGGCTTTTATCTCTACGAGCTGAACTCAACAGGAAAGGAAGGAATCGCCCGGGCGGCGCTCAGGGCAGCAGCCGGGGTCGGCCCGATCGACCTCTCGGAAACGATCGACAAACACGCCGCGAAGAACGGTGTCATTCGGGCAACAGACTCGACTCTCGACGATCGCGACGATCTGCCCGAGCAGATCTACCTCTACAAGCATACTACCAGGCTCAGCTATACCTTCGAGACACCGTCCGGGATCGACCTGGAAACCAGGGTCAGGATGCAGGTCGAAGCCTGTCGTGGTGCATTGGGTGAATTCTGCCGGAGCTATCCGGGTTAGGATTCCGCGAACCAATCAAAGCGAACTTCCCTGTCTCCCATTTTCCACCTGGTCGGGGTTCGGTTGTCCATCCAATCGAGAGGTTCTGCCACTGGTTGAGCCTGTGTATGGCTGGACAGGAGGTAAGCTTCCCTCAACGCCTTCTTCTGCTCAGTTCCAACCGCATCCGGCGCAGCCGATACCAATAGAGGTGTTCCACTGCCGGCCAGAACTTCCAGCCATTGCCGATTCAATCTCCAGGGAATCTTCTTTGTTATTCCAACACAATCAGCGTCAGACAGGAAGAATGCACGATGCTGAGGCATTCTGAAAGCCAATGTATTTACGCCCATTTTTCGAGTTCTCACCCAATCATATCCCGAAGTATCATCTCCTGTTCGCTGAAGATCAATGCAACCAGATGCAAGGTGTCCGATTACGTTGCATCCGTCTATGAGAGAAGACCCCGCCGCCGCCCGAAGCTTTTCGTAAAAACTGCGGACTATTTCAGCAGTCGTTCGGCTTTCATCCTGGAATGACATCGTTCTGTCGCCTGTCATTCCAGCCCCCATCTCGAATCCCCATTGGCCGAAGATTTCATAGGTCGTGAAATCATGTTTGATCATCTCATAGCCCCAGTCCTCCACAATCCGCTCCACATCCTCCGCTATATACTCGAGAACCTCGGGAACGCTTGGGTCCAGCGCGACTCCGTGTTCGTCCCTCCCCCTTAACCAGGTCTCCGGAAGTCGTTCATGAGTCCTGAGTGGCCGTATCCATATCCCGGGCCGAGCGCCGCTCGCTCGAATACCCTCAGCGACCTTCTTCATGTCGCCGAATATTCGATTCCCTCTATTCCATGGACCTCCATTGGCATCCCCACACACCTGCCAACCCGCATCGATCATGAAAAAAGGACGATTGGGGCCATCGGGAGCCAACTCGACCAGCAGATGAGTATCCCGCCTGATTGTCTCCGGTGAATTGTGCCCATGGCCATAATACCAGTCATTGAACCCGATAATCGGATCGTCCGGCAATGAAACCGGATCAGACATCTTCCGGCAGAATCTGCTCGCGATGTCGAAAGGAGACCCATCCTCCCCCGAATCCATCACAACCGTCGCGATCGGCAGGACTCGGCTTCCCAAATCAACCCCCCTGGTTCCCGAACGAACATCACAGACGAGTCTCAACTCCCGTGCCGTAACACTCCAGTGACAAAAAGCGGACGGAACCGTCCTTACGCCAATCGCCCAGGTCCTTGATCCACGATTCGCCAGAAAATACCACGGAAAATAACGCTCCGGCGAAAGCCCGGCCCATTCCAGATCACCATATCCTCTCTCCCAGGCGTCATTCAGAAATCGGATGCCCGGCTCCAGGTGGCTCTTCCAGGTAAACGATACACGTTCGATTCTTTTCGTTTCCGACCGAAGCTCAAAATGGAGACGATCCGCCGCGTTCTCAACATGGACCGAGGTATGATGATTCTGCCAGAACCCTTCAGGAGAAAATTCCAGAAGAGATGACTCCGATTCAACTTCAACCCGAACCAGATCCGGCAGACGAAGTTCCGTTTCAAAAAGCATTGGCGGTTACTGGTGGAAATCGCTTCCTGGGCTGCCTGGACACAAGTCCGGCGAGACCACCCAGAAAGATCCTGTTCAAGGTGCAGGTGGTGCCAGAAGGGGGCTGGGAACACAAGCGAAAGGAATTTCGAGACTGTCTTCAGCCAAGAATACCCTCTACGACATGCCTCAGGACACCAGTGGACGAACCTCGAAGGCTTCGTTTCGCGCAACCTGGTGGTCAGCGCCAGGGCGCGCAGGATGGGAAATCCCTGCCCGGTTCTGAGCGGGGGAGCAACACGGACGGGAGCCCCCGCACCCGCCAACCGCAGGGACTGGAGCGATTCCGGCTTTCAACCCCTTGACTGCTGCCGATCTGCCAATACCTGCAACCAAGCCTTGACCTCAGGAAGAAATGACATTTCAACCTGAATAAATCGTGGACTGGCTATTTTGCAGGTAATTGCGGAATGGAGTCATGATTAACAACAAGAAAAACTAGAACCTAAAGAATATGCCAGAAGGAACAATTAAGTGGTTTGATAGTGAGAAGGGGTACGGATTCATACAGCAGGGCGATGGTGGGAAAGACCTGTTCGTCCATCATTCCGAGACGGAAGGATATGCTCTGAACGAGGGAGACAAAGTGGAATTTGAGATCGGTGAAGGACAAAAAGGTCCCTGCGCCACCAAAGTGAAGAAGCTCTAGCCGGAGCAGACAAGATCCTCTTCTGCGACAATGCCTTGGGCTTGTTAAGCCAACCTCCAAGGCATCGAGCCGGCCCGGACGCGACCCTGGTAGGTTCGGAGATATGCAGAAGACAGTCGCAATAATCGGGGGCGGCGCAGCGGGTTTCTTTGCTGCGATCGCCTGTGCTGAAGCAAATTGCAAGGCAAGAATCGTCGTATTTGAGAAGTCGCGACACATCCTCTCAAAGGTCAGAATTTCAGGAGGAGGCAGGTGCAACCTGACCCATGCCTGCTTCGATCCCCGCGAGTTGGCAAGAAGCTATCCGAGAGGTTCGAGGGAGTTGCTCGGGGCATTCCACTCCTGGCAGCCAGGCGACACGGTCGATTGGTTTGAGTCAAAGGGAGTCGCACTCAAGACCGAAGAGGATGGCCGGATATTCCCCACCACCGATTCTTCTTCAACCATCATCGACTGCCTGACGGCTTCTGCGACAGGCCTGGGGATCGAAGTGCGCACGCAGTCGGAAATCCATTCGGTGTCCAAGTCTGCATCGGGATTGTTTGCTCTCTCGTTGGGAGACGGCGATCGGATGGAAGCCGATCGGGTGGTTATCGCGACAGGCGGTGGCAATGGATCCGGGGGGTTGAAGATGGCCGGAGAATTCGGCCATACCATCACGGAACTGGCTCCTTCTCTCTTCACCTTCCACGTCGACGATCCTCGAATCAATGGGCTCCAGGGCCTTTCGGTCAAAAACGTCCACGTCGCCTGCGAACAGGCCAAACTCGAACAGATCGGCCCCGTGCTCATAACCCACTGGGGTCTCAGCGGACCGGCGATATTGAAACTCTCCGCATGGGGCGCACGCACCTTTGCTCAACTGGATTACTCGTTTGAAATCCAGATCAACTGGGTGGGCGACCAGTCGAAGGAAATCGTGCGAACCCTCCTGAATGATCAGAAACAGGTCGCAGGAAAGAAGTCCATTTCTGCCCACTGTCCCTTTGACCTCCCGAATCGTATCTGGGTGCGCTTGACAGAAGCGGTCGGCATCAAAGGCAGGTGCCAATGGGCCCAACTGAGCAGACAGCAGATGGCGGGACTGGCGGATGAACTCGTCGACAGCAGGTTCCGAGTCACGGGGAAAAGCATGAATAAAGAAGAGTTCGTGACCTGCGGAGGGGTCAGACTGGGAGAAGTTGATTTCAGACGCATGGAAAGCAAGCGAGTCAGCGATCTTCACTTTGCCGGTGAAGTCCTGGACATCGATGGCTTGACCGGCGGATTCAATTTCCAGGCGGCGTGGACAACCGGTCGCATTGCCGGAATCAGCGTCGCCAAGCGCCTGTGAGGCTGGAATCTGCCTCTTGAATCAACCCAGTCTGATCGCCTTCAGTCTCTCAACCATGTGCCGGTAGTGGGAAAAGGGGCATTCCAGCGGGACCATATCGTCCAGAGCAGGAATGAAACCGCCTTCTTCTATCAGCGGCATAAGCTCTTCAATTTCGGAGTCGATCGCTTCGGGACCTTCGATCAGAGCTCTCAGCGAGATGCCGCCGCCCAGCAGCAATCCGCGCCCGAATCTCCTGCGCAGGTCGATCGGGTTCATCCCCGCGTTGCGTTCAACCGGCCATGTGCAGTTGAACCCATGGTCCATCATTGTCGGGATCAGTTCCTCGAATCGTCCCGCGCTCCACATGCAGATGACCCGGACACCGGCCTCCTTCAGTATTTTCAGTATCGGCTTTTGATGCGGGGCCCAGAATTTATCATAAATGGCGGGTGAAACGAGTGGTCCGTGGGTACCTGCCAGATCCTCGCAGAAATGTGCGAAGTCTATGTTCACGTTCTCAAGTATCATCTGCAGATTTGCCGTCAGGACACTGGCCGCCTGTTCGAACATTTCGTGAATGAGGTCTTCCTCCTCATAGAAGGCGGTCAGGAATCCCTCCATTCCCATGGTGTAAAATCCGAACCGGAAGAAGTAAGGGAAAAACCCGAGTCCGACCGGATCCGCAGACGCGTTCAGGCGCTTTACGTTACCGGGCTCCAATATTCCTTCCAGCCGTTGAGCGGAATCGGCAGGGTTGAGGCGCTTTCGGTACTCTTCCCAGTCCTTTCGCGTCTTTATGGGAAAGTCCGTATGTCCGTAAAATGTGTTCGGGGCGTCTTTCCTCCGCCTGACCGTCGCCCCCAATTCGGTGACCTGCGAAAAATATTCCTCTTCTTCGGAGAGAATTTTCTCTTCAAACTTGGGAATCGGTTGAACCCGCACGCCGCCCGTCTGGACCAGTTCGGACATCCCCAGGAACCTGATATGGTCAACCCCCTGGGGAAGCCCTTCCGTCCGCCACTGCTTCATGGCCAGTTCCTCCAGGGGTTCCAGATCGACAACGGGAAGCCGGTCGACAGGTTGATAGTTCATTAAACTCAAAAATCGTTCTCTATTGTTCAAAACGCCTCCTTTATTCCGTTGGCGGGATTGCTCTGTGGCCTGCCTCTCCCGTGCCATTTGTAACCGTGTTTTCGCTCCGATCGATTCATCTGCTTCGCACCTTTACTGTTCAGCCTGAATCGCTTGTGCGCAAAAAGATTTCCTGGCGGGCATAAAGTCAACGTATACCAGCGCGATCAGAAAAAATCCCGGAATCCTGCCGGCTCTGCCACTCCATGCCCGAATTCAACCCAACCGTTTCAAAAAACCACAGCCGGTCCCAAGCGATGGCTGGGACGGCAATTTGACAATTCGTCGGGTTCATGAATCGATACCGCGAAGTAGAATGGATAGCCTACTGATCCACACAGCCACCGTGTTCATGGGGTTCTTCGCCATAATGAACCCGATCGCCAATGTACCGATTTTCCTCGGCCTCACAGCTGACGATGATCAACCGACGACCAGGGCCGTGGCCTTGAGATCACTGTCGCTGGCGTTTCTGATCATTGTGTTGTTTGCCGTTGCGGGACAGCTGATAATGAAGCTCTTTGGCATCACTCTACCCGCCTTCCGGATTACCGGAGGCCTGCTGGTCCTGCATATCGGGTTTAATATGCTGCAAGGCAATCACTCAAGCGTTCACCACCTGAAGGAAGGAGACGACCAGAAGTGCAGGGAGGCGGCTCTCAGTATCGCAATCTCCCCTTTGGCCATGCCGATACTGGCAGGGCCGGGCACGATCGCAACCGCAATGAACTTCTCGGCACGAGGCGGCCTTGTTGAGATGGCAATAACCATCGCTGCATTTGCTGCTTTATGTGTGATCACCTATCTGCTTTTCATCTACGGGAAAAGGTTCGTTACCTTCATCGGAACCGGTGCCCTGGGAGTGATCACCCGCATGATGGGCCTGATCCTGGCGGTGATTGGAATGCAAATGGTGATCGAAGGACTGCACGGCGCCTTCAGGTTCGGGGGCTGATCAACGGATTCAGTCCTCGGCTGGAGTTCAACAATTCCCATGTCCAGCTTTGGAGAAAGACGCACCTACTACAATAATTTCGCGGGCCACCTGCTGAACGCCTACAATCCGAACATGCTGTTCCCGGGGCGGCCGTATGCCTGGACGGACGGCGACTGGAGACAGGCCATCAACATGGTGGCTGCCTTTGGCTTCAATGTCTGGGAGTTCTGGCTTGTTCCGCGGCTGTTCTGCCGGGAAGCGCTTCGGGCCAACGTTGGTCGAGCGTTTATCCGCCAGATGAATGCGGCCATTGAGCATGCTCATACTCGGGGACTGAAAGTTGAGATGCTCTGTGCCCTCGCCACGGTCGGACCGGAGTGGCGGACCTATTGCCCGAACGCGGACGCGGAATGGCAGGAGTTACGATTCCTCTGGGACACCTGGACCAGGGAGCTCCCCGGAGTTGATATTGTGGGGATATTTCCGGGAGACCCCGGCGCCTGCTCCCGCAATGGATGCACGGCCGAGACCTACATCGACAAGGCCGTAGAGATCGCCGGTCTCGTCAAGGGAAACCTTCCCGCGGTGGAAATCGAATTTCACACCTGGGGTCCCCCTTTTTTCGGGTGGGGGATCATCAAAGGCCCCGAAGACTGGAAAGGGGAGTACATCCCGGACTATCAGATGACTGCATGGACATTCGATCGGGATCGAGCAGAGACATGCATGCAGCACCTGCTGAGGCGACTCCCGGATTTCCCCGCACCAACCTCGGTGGCAATCAACATGGCTTTCAACCCCGACGGTAATCCGGACGGGGAACAGGATGCCCGTTCCTGGTGCCGTGAAATTGCCTGCAACCATCGTGTCTACAGTTGGGATTTCAGCCTCACTGAGGGCGAGAACAATGTCGTCCCGCACTACCGGTTGGCCCGCCTGTTCGAGCGTCGGCGGGCGGAACGCGAATGCGGTGCGTATTCCGGCGGTATCTGCTACACCATGACGCCGCTGCTGAATCAACTCTCCCTGTATGCGGCGGCGCAGTCCTTCCTCGATCCGGACGCAGACCCCGATGCCCTGGCCCAGAATTTTTTCGAGAGGCTTTTTGGGGCCGCCGGACGTGAACTCGTGCCGTTTCTACCGTTGTTCGAGGTCGTGCAGGACTGGGGCAACTATCACCGTATCGAGCTTTCCCGGAGGGACTATCACCGAAGAATGAAGGAACTGGCAGGGCAACTTCGGGATCTGAAGGGACGGGAGAGACACGACCTTGAACTGTTTCCCTCGCCCGACCTTTTCCGGGAGGAAATGCTATTCTTCGCCGAGTTGTTTGCCGCGTTTTCGGGACCCTCGCCCGACTACGACACGCTCGGTCAGAAATACTGGAATCGGGTTTACCGGATCTATGATGACCTGCCCGACCACGTTGACCCACGCCCCCGCCTGGCCACCGGGAGCCTTGTCCGGCACTTCGCGGTTGGAGACTCGGGAGGCCGGGCAATTCCCGGCAAATGGATTGACTGACCGGAAAGAAAAGTCACCTTTGGCATACAGGGAAAAGGGCATTTGGTGCCCTGAACCCAAATACTATGCCAGGCCGATTATGGAATGGATTTTCTCCCGGACGCTTGGGCGTGGCAGCTTGCCCGACTCCTGACTCGCGTCCCGACGACACGAATTACGATATCGCCATTGTCGGCGCCGGTGTGGTGGGTTGCGCATTGGCCTGCGAGTTGTCCAGGTACCGGCTCCGCACCATTCTGATCGACAAGAACCATGATGTCGGAGAAGGAACCAGCAAGGCAAACAGCGCCATAATCCATACCGGATTCGACGCGACACCCGGAACCTTGGAGTCGCAACTCGTCACGGGGGCCTCGCTCATCTGGCCCGAACTTGCGGCGAAGTTGAAAGTCCCCATGCTCCAGACAGGCGCGATCGTCCTGGCGGTCGATGAGGAGCAGGAACGAACCCTGAAGTTGATTCATCGCAAGGCGCTTGATAACGGCGTCGATGATGTCGAACTTGTCGACGCCGAGACCGCCCGACGCCTGGAGCCCCATGCGACCCCCCGGGTCCGAGGCGGACTCCTGGTCCCACGTGAAAGCGTGATCGATTCCTTTGGGGTTTCGATCGCAACGACCGAGATCGCACTCGCCAACGGAGTCGATGTTCTGCTCGGCTGTGGGGTCACGGCGATGGCGGACTGCGACTCCGCCATCAAGACCTTGAAGTGCGACGGCGAAACGGTCGTTCGTACCAGAACAGTAATCAACGTTGCCGGGTTATGGAGTCGGGGAATCGCCGATCTGTACGGCGGACAGGCATTTGAGATCAATCCACGGCGCGGGCAGTTTCTCCTCTACGACTCCCAATGCCGCCACATGGTCAATCGGATCCTGCTCCCGATTCCGACCAAGACAACCAAGGGGAAGCTCGTTGCACCCACCATCTTCGGTAATATCCTGACCGGACCGACCGCCGAGGACCTGCCGTTGGAAGCTCTGGAGGACACGAGCACGACACCCGAAGGACTCGAGGAGGTCGCAACGGGCGCCGCCAAACTTTGCCCCGAGATCATTGACCAACCCACCATCGCGGCATTCGCGGGACTGCGATGCAATTGCGAGCAGGGCAGCTACCTGATCCGCTGCAATGATGGCCACCCCGGGTTCATTACAGTTACCGGTATTCGCTCCACCGGATTGACCACGTCGCCAATGTTGGCGCGTCATCTGATCGAGCAGATGACAAAACAATGTGATCTGGAATTAGTCCCAAACCATGAGGCGATGGACGCCCGCCCGGAGTCGGCCTGGCCGGGATGGTGGAAAAAGCCGTACGATACTCCCGCCATCGTCTCCGCCCGACCGGAATACGGTCACGTGATCTGCACCTGCGAACAGATCTCGCGAGGTGAAATCCTTGATGCCATGCGCTCGCCCCTGCATCCGCGCACCCTGGACGGTCTGAAGCGACGCACCCGCGCACTGATGGGGCGATGCCAGGGATTCAACTGCCTGGCGCCCATCGCCAGAACCGTCTGCGAACATTTCAAGCTCCCGATGCAGGCGGTCACAAAGTGCGGTCCCAGCAGTGAGATCGTGTCTGCGGTTCAAACATCGCCATTCGAGAGGACAGCGATATCCTATCCCAAAGCTCCGGCGGAAATCCCGACTCACTACAGAGTCGCAATTGTCGGCGCAGGACCGGCGGGCATCGGCGTGGCAGTAGGATTGGCCAGAAGCGGCGTTGAATCGGTCGTGTTGATCGAGCGGGCGGATACACTCGGAGGCGTCCCGGCCAAATACGAACCCAAGCGAGGGGGCGTCCCCACGTTCGTCATTCCAAGCCGCGGTCGGATCCTGTACGGCAGGCAGTACGTTGATCTCCTGGCCGGGAAACTCGATCGAACCTCGACCGTCCGCCATCTCAATACTCAGGTGCTGGATGCAGGACTCAATGACAAGAGCCTGACCATCGTCAGTCCCACCCTCGGAAAACGAACGATCACTGCTGACGCGATCATTCTTGCCTGCGGATCGCGCGAACAGACACGCGCCGAACGCGGATGGATAAGCGGCAGCCGCCCGGCCCGCGTATTCCACACCATGCAACTGCTCGACCTCCTGGACGGTGACCATTGCCTGCCATCGATCGCTCCCGTCGTTATCGGATCGGATCTGATCGCATGGTCCGCCGCGGCAAAACTGAAAGCCGCGGGCGCCGATCAAGTCGCCATGCTGGACCTGTGCGCACGGCCCAAATCACCATTTCTGTCTCGGCTGTATTTCAAACGCTGGTGCCGTCCGGCCTGGCGATCAGTCAATTCAGGTGTGACCATGGAAGGAACGACCTCCGCGACCGGGATCGGCTTCCGGGACGGAACCTCTCTCATGTGCGACGGAGTCATTCTCAGCGGAATGCTGGTCCCGAACAGCGAGCTCATCGTATCGGCAGGACTCGATGTAATACACTCGGATCGAATCCCGCTGGTGGGACTGAACCACTCTCTCTCCGAGGCCGGGTGGTTCGCCGCAGGCAATGTGATCGGTGGATTCCATAGCGCCCACTGGTGCTATCGCCACGGCAAAAAGATGGCCCGCTCCGTGGCAGGATATCTTGATCAATCTGAGAGACGGACCTGAGTCCCTCCGCGGGTGAAATGATGCGTGGCTGCCCACCAGGCTTCTGGCTCGGGTGATGGCGGATTGGCTGGCCAGATCCCGACTATTTTGAGTATGCTCCCATACGAGATGAATCGACGCTCTTTTGTCCGGAAATCAATCGCAGCTGGTGCGGTCGCCGCATTGGGAACGCGCTCACTCGACGCAGGGGACGAGAAGGATCCGCCTGCGCCAGGCACGGATTTCCACCTCAGATACGCGCCCCACTTCGGCATGTTCAAACACCATGCGGGTTCCGATCTGATCGACCAGCTCCGCTTCATGGCCGACCAGGGATTCACCGCCTTTGAGGACAACAACATGTGGAAGCGGGAGGTGGCTGTGCAGGAGGCCATCGCGAGCGAACTCGATCGTCTCGGAATCGTGATGGGCGTCTTCGTTGCCTACGGGGATTTTAAGAACCCCACCTTTGTATCGGGAAAAGAGGAACACAGGAAAGAAGTGCTTACGAAGATACGGGCTTCGGTCGAGATTGCGCAGCGGGTCAACGCCAAGTGGGTCACAGTGGTGCCGGGCTCTTTCGATCCCGGCCTTGAATGGGGCTACCAGACGGCCAATGTAATCGACCTGTTGAAGGCGTGCAGCGAGATATGCGAACCAGCCGGTGTGATCATGGTCCTGGAATCCCTGAATCCCTGGACGAATCATCCCGGTCTTTTCCTGACCAAAATCCCGCAGGCCTACCAGATCTGTCGCGCCGTCGACAGCCCTTCATGCAAGATTCTCGACGACCTCTATCACCAGCAGGTCACCGAGGGGAACCTGATTCCGAACCTCGACCGGGCTTGGGATGAGATTGCGTATTTCCAGATCGGCGACAATCCAGGCCGGAAAGAGCCGACGACCGGAGAGATCAATTATCGCAATATCTTTCGACACATCCACGGAAAGGGATACACCGGAATCCTAGGCATGGAGCACGGCAACAGGCTGCCCGGTATTGAGGGTGAAGAAGCGGTTCTCGCGGCTTACCGCGAGGTCGACTCATTCTGAGCAATGACCCCGTCGAAAATCCTGACAACAGGCCAGAATATTACTTTTGACGTTTGACCCCTTTTGGTCGGGTCAGAATCTCCAGTCGTTCGAGGAGGGTCATGGCCTCCCGGGCCGTGGTTCCGCACATTTCCAGGCAGGGTTTCAGACTCGTGCAGAAGGCGGGGCGCTCCGGTCGGCCAAACAACTCGCATCGATTATCGTCGGTGAGGTGGGCGCAGCGCACGCCGGCGGGTTTGCCTTCCGGCATGCCGGGCATCGGAGTCGATATGGAGGGAGCGATACAACAGGCTCCGCAACCGATCCGGCATTCAAATTCGGGGTTCATGATTGGATCCAGTATGCTTCGTCGCGTCCGGCGATCACCCGCTACCGATAGAAATCGACCCAGGAGATCTCAATCGATTGGTTTCCGTTACCCGCCACCCCCCTGGGCAGTTCCACCCGGTAGCCGCCCGATCGGTGGTCGTCGCGAAACTCCTTCCGGAAGACCTGCTCCCCCGAAATCTCCAGGCCTTCCAGTCCCTTCAGGGCGAAATGAAACGTGATTTTTTCCGGCCAGTCACCACGGGATGGCCGGATGGTGGCCCGACCGATTCCGAATTCGCTTCGGACGGAAAAGAGAACCTCGGTGGCACTGCCCGACACCTTGATCGAGTCGCCTTCCGCCCGCGGACCGGCCAGAGCGATCTCAAATTCGGGAGGGCGCTCGAACAGGCCCTCACATCCGGAAAGGAAGATCGGCAGGAGGAGTAGAGCGATGGATTTCCTGGATAGAGACACAGGACAGACCTACACTCCAGCTCGCACCGAATCAATCCGCAAGCTAGTGCAGGCCGCCGCACATATTGTAACTTATGGGAAGGACTATTATGAGACAGATAGAGCCAAAAGTGAAAAGAAGAGGAATAATATGAATAGACATGGTCTTTTTCCCGACTTCAGCGTTGCTCGTCAGTCACGAATCTACGGATTCGCTCCTTCCTCGCGCCTTGAACTCCGAAAAAACTCCACGTCCATAAGTGCCAATCTGTTTGGCGGA
>Ga0164313_10000283_pt1 | contig 38725 bp, 31 predicted proteins | sample GuaBasSedimGuay4_FD_113735 | JGI IMG/M metagenome (GOLD analysis project Ga0164313, IMG submission 113735) | Subseafloor sediment microbial communities from Guaymas Basin, Gulf of California, Mexico - Guay4, Core 4569-4, 0-3 cm | ecosystem: Environmental > Aquatic > Marine > Hydrothermal vents...
AAAGCTCCCTGACCTGGATGCCCAGATCATCATGAAAACAGTTGGCTGCATGGCCAACAGGCAACTCGCCAAGGATTTGAAAGTGTCCCCGGAAACCATCAATCGTCACATTGCCCGTCTGGGTCGCCACTGCCTGCTCTTCCACCATCAGATGATGCAAAGCAGTCCTTCGGTCCACGAAGTCGTGGTCGACGGATTCGAGACCTTCGAGTACAGCCAGTACTTCCCAATTCATCACCACATCGCCGTGGAGAAAGACACCGATTTTATCATCTACTTCACTGACAGTGAGTTGCGCAGGAAGGGCCGAATGACGGAGGTCCAAAAGAAGCGTCGCGCGAAGTTGGAAAAGGAACTTGGTCGACCTGATCCCAAGGCTATCGAAAAGGATATGCGGGAGTTGCTGGAGGTTACCCTGCATGACCAATCGACAGCCATCGTATATAGCGATGATCATTCTGCCTATAAGAGGTCCCTCAAAGGGCTGGCCACTAGGGTCGATCACCGGATCACACCTGGCAAGGCTCACCGGGACAAGAACAACTCGATGTGGGAGATAAACTTGCTTGACCTTGTGATCCGTCATTGCAGCGCCAACCACAAGCGGGAAACGATTGCCTATTCCAAACGGAGACAGGCTAGTGTTGAGAGGTTGGCAATCCTGGTGGTTTGGCGGAATTACATGAAAGGTCGGAGGGAGAAGGTCCGAGGAAGTCCAACGCCGGCCATGGAGCGAGGGATGATGGACCGACCGTTGGAAATCGAGGAGTTACTGCAAATGAGGATATTCAGGACACGATGTGAGCTTCCTCCGGCGTGGGATGATTACTATGACCGGAAAGTTGAGACCCGGGCTTTGAATTGTAACCGCAAGCACGAGTTGAAGATGGCGTACTAGGAAAACTCCCCTTGCTCAGGTCTAGAGAAGGGGGAGAGGAAAAACACAATTTCAGAGGCACAACTTACAGGCTAGTTGCTTTGTTCCGCGAGGTGGGATGCACGGACCTCAGGCGGAATCACATCCAGGAACACGGTCATCCCGAGACTAAAAGTCACGAAGTTGACCATGTTGGAGTATCCCAGTTCCTCGACATCGAAGGCATAGTTAGTCAGGTCCGCCCGGGCGCCGATCTGGAAATTATTGAACAGTTCGAAGTTCAACCCGAAGTTGCCTTCGAGATAAAGGCCGGTGACGTCCGACAGCTCACTGTAGCGATTGATAATTCCACCGAGGCCGAAGCCCAGTTGCGGGACGATTCCGAAAAAGGTGGCAGGTGTGGCATCGTACATGAGGGCCAGGCCGCCCTTCATCATCTTGTAACCGTCATCCCTGTCGACCTCGATCCGCTCAGCCTTATCGGGGAAGTTCTCCGGGTCCGGCGTATAAAGCATTGTGGTAACAGCTTCGCCCGTGGCGTAGGTACCGAGGATGTCCAGGTGGAAATCGTCGGACACGTAGATCCCTATGCGGCCTCCGTAGGCCGGTCCTTCCTTGATCTCCTTGTGGGCGCCCGTGTAGTGAACGGGATCCTGGGATACAAGGAGGATTCCGCCGTCGTAAGCCCGAATGTCGCCGGCGCCCTCGGTCAATTTCGTTCGCTCAGCCAGGTTCATGTTCTCAAGGTACTTGGCTCCGGAAAACTGGCCGGCGAAAAAGGTGAGGGTATACCCCTTGACGGAGTAGTCCTCGTAGGTCAGAACTTCTTCGGGAATGGGGACGGTGGCTTCCTGGATCGGCTCCTCGGCGGGGACCGTGACTGCAGGGTCTTCGGTTTCTTCCTGGGCCATCAGGACGGGGCCGGAGAGGAGCAGGCCCAGGGCAAACAGCAAGGACACCAAATTTCTGAACTTCATCAAGTCACCTCAACCAGGCGCTGGCTACGGAAAACGGCGCATAGACCGCCTGACAACTGGCTTTTTCGTGGGGCTCATTCGGTTTGGGACGGCCGGAAGGTCCGGTTCCGTAACCCGAATAACGGTAGTGTACCGGCCTGTTTGTGTCCAGAACTTTCCCCTACGGGGAATCCTGGTGGGCCCTGTTGACAGCGACTTGTCATACTATTACCATTGCCGTTCGTCAAAAAATCCGGTCCTTGGATTTTGGCGCCTGTATTGACACCTGATTAATGGTGGCTTGGCAAGTGTGGCGGAATTGCGGTTTTTGCCGCGGTTCTCCAGTATTTGACCCCCCTCGACTCCGGAGGATGTCCGTTGAAGACCTATCCCATGGAAAAAATCCGCAACGTGGCCCTTGTCGGCCCTCACGGCGTAGGAAAAACCAGCCTGGCCGATTCAATGCTTCATGTTTCCAATAAAGTTGGTCGCAAGGGCAACGTAGAAGACGGAAGTTCACATTTCGATTACTTCGAAGAGGAAATCGAACGGAAACAGACCGTCACCGCGAGCCTTGCCTGGACGGAGTTCGAGGGCAACAAGATCAATATCATCGATACGCCGGGTGTGGATGATTTCCGGGGTGATGTCCACGCTGCCCTGCGGGTGGTCGAAGGTCTCATGTTTGTGGTCAAGGCCGATGGCGGTTTTGAAGTGGCTTCGGAGAACCTGTGGAACCTGATCCGCTCCACCAAGCTGCCCACCTTTATCGTGGTAAACCGGATGCACAAGGAACAGGCGGATTGGCGCTCGGTGATGAACGGTTTGAAAGACCGTGTTCCCGGCGTTGCTCCCCTTCAACTGCCCATCGGCAATGGGGACAGTTTCGAGGGTGTAATCGACCTGATCACCATGAAGGCCTACAAGTCGACCGGCGAGGAATCCATCTCGATCGATATCCCCGCCGACATGAACGACGCCGTCGAAGAGGCGCGCGAAATGCTCATGGACGCGGCTGCCAGCGCGGATGATGATTTGACTGAGAAGTTCCTGGAAGATTTGACCTTGAGTGAGGAGGACGTCATCCTGGGACTGAAAAAAGGTACCCTCGATGGCACTGTTTTTCCCGTCTTCTTTTCTGATGCCGAGAAGGAAGTCGGCGTGCGTTCCCTTCTTCGCTCGGCCAACAACCTGCTGCCCAGCAGTTTTTCCCGCACCCGCAGCGAGATGACAGGTGTGCGGGCCGGACTGGAAGAGGAAGCCTCGTTCACGCCCGGGCCCGACGGCCCTGTTGTCGCCATGGCATTCAAGCGGCAGTACGAAGCCCAGGGGGGCGACGTTACCTGGCTGCGCGTTTTCAGCGGCAGCCTCAAGTCCGGTGACAACCTGTCCTGCAGCGACGGCCGAACAAGCGAGCGTATGGGGCAGTTGAGTGTCACGGTGGGCAAGACCAAGGAGAAAATCGACGTGGCCGGGCCCGGGGATATCGTGTTGGCCGCGAAACTCAAGAATACCAAAACTGGCGACACCCTTACGTCGGGTGTGGATTTTGCCTTTGTACCGATCACCTACCCGGTGCCCACCAGCGCCGATGCCATCAGTCCGAGCACCAGCGGGGACGAAGACAAGATGGCCGCCGGGCTCAACAAGATCCGCGAAGAGGATCCGACATTCCAACTGATTCACCAGCCCCATCTGTCCCAGACGCTGCTGGCCACACAGGGTGAGATACACACCAACTACATTCTTGATAAACTCAAAAGACAAACCGGTGTCGCCGTCGAGCGCCGGCGTCCCCGGATCAACTTCAAGGAGACCATTCGCGGCACGGCCGAGAAGCAGGGCAGGCACAAGAAGCAGAGTGGCGGCCGCGGCCAGTTCGGCGATGTCTTTATTCGCATGCAGCCCCTGGAAAGGGGGACTGGCTTCGAATTCGCCAATGAGATCGTTGGCGGGGTCGTTCCCGGCAAGTTCATTCCGGCCGTCGAGAAGGGCTGCCGTGAAACCCTCCTGGAGGGCCTGGTTGCCGGCTACGAAATGGTCGACGTCCAGTGCGCCCTCTATTTCGGTTCCTTCCATAATGTGGATTCAAGCGAAGCAGCGTTCAAGATGGCTGCGCGCAAGGCACTCAAGGCCGCCGTTGCGGAAGAGGCTGACAAGCTGCGGCCGGTCATTCTCGAACCGATCATGCAAGTCAGGATCGTCGTTCCCCAGACCTACATGGGAGACGTGATGGGTGATGTCTCCACCAGGCGAGGCGCCCTGCAGGGAACGGACGCGGACGGTCCCTATCAGATCATCATCGCCAATATTCCCGAGGATGAACTCTACCAGTACGCCACCTCCCTGCGTTCGTTCACCCAGGGCACGGGCATCTTCACCATGGAATTCTCTCACTATGCCGAGGTTCCCGGCGATGTGCAGAAGCGGTTGGTTGCGGAGTACCAGAAATCCCAGACCGCGGAAGAATAGGGGTCCATCATGTCAGGACATTCCAAATGGGCGAATATCAAGCACCGCAAGGGCGCCCAGGACGCCAGGCGGGCCAAGGTGTTCACCCGCCTGATCAGGGAAATAACCGTCGCCTCCCGGCAGGGTGGGGGCGACCCCGAGGCCAATCCCCGCTTGCGGGCCGCGGTCCTTACGGCCCGCGGTTCCAACATGCCCAACGACACCATCTCCAAGGCCATCAAGCGCGGCACCGGTGAACTGGGCGACCTGATCATCGAAGAGGTCAACTACGAAGGGTACGGACCCGGCGGGGTGGCCATCCTGGTGGAATGCCAGACCGACAACAAGAACCGCACGACGGCTGAAGTCCGGCATTGCTTCACCAAGTTCAACGGCAATCTCGGCGCCAATGGATGTGTATCATACCTCTTCGAACGCAAGGGCATGGTCGTTCTCGACGGTGAACGTTGCGACCTGGAAGCCGCGATTGACGCAGCCATCGAAGCGGGAGCCGAGGATGTCGAGGAGGATGGTGGTATCATTTCGGTGACCACGGCCTTGGAGGATCTCCATGCCGTCAGTGCCGCCCTCGGCGAAGCAGGCCTTCCGGTGACGTCCACGGAGTTGGTGCAGATTCCCAACATGACCGTCAATGTCGGAAAGTCCGACGCCCTGACCCTGATGAAACTCATCACCCATATGGATGACCTGGACGATGTGTCCCAGGTTTCGGCAAACTTCGATATTGATGACGAGGTGATGGCAATTATCGAGGACCAGCTTTGACCTCGGGAGGCAGCCGGTGATCATTCTCGGCGTCGACCCCGGTTCCCACGCGACCGGCTACGGTGTGATTTCCACCGGGCCGGTCGTTCGTTTGTTGGGAGGGGGTGTGATCAGGGCTGGAAAGAACGCGTCGTTGCCCGAACGGCTTCTTACCATTCACAGCGAATTGGTGGCGGTGATCGACGAGTTCAACCCCATGGCCATGGCGGTCGAAGACCTTTTCAACGCCAAGAATGCCCGCAGTTCCCTGATTCTCGGCCATGCCCGGGGCGTGATCCTGCTGGCGGGTTCCTCGGCCGGTCTGCCCGTTTCCGAATACGCCCCGCGCGAGGTGAAAAAGGCCCTGACCGGCAACGGGGCCGCAACCAAGGAACAGGTCCGCTTCATGGTGATGCGGTTGTTGACCCTGAAGAAGTCTCCTCCGTTGGATATGAGCGACGCCCTGGCAGTGGCCCTGACCCATGCCGGCCGGTCGCAATTCTCAGGTCTGGCCTGATCCGGACTTCTGGCGGATAATGGGACGGGTGATTGATGAACCTCGTTCGGTTGGAGTGTTAAGCGATGATCGCGTTTCTGGAAGGCACACTGGTTACCGGAGGCACCGAGGCGATTGTTTCGGTGGGCGGTGGTGTGGGCCTGGACGTAAAACTGTCAGCCCTTTCCGCCGAGGCCTTGCCCGCGCCCGGACAGCCCGTTCACTTGTGGACCCACCTGGCGGTGCGCGAGGACAACTGGTCCCTCTACGGCTTCGTCGAGGCCGAGGAGAGGGCCATGTTTCGCCTGCTGATTTCGGTGTCCGGCGTGGGCCCCAAGGTTGCCATGGGTATGCTGTCCCGCGCAACCGGACGCCAGATCGCCGCCTACCTGCGGACCGGTGACGAAAAGGCCCTGATCGGATTGCCGGGAATCGGCAAGAAGAGCGCGGCCCGCCTGGTGGTCGAGTTGGGGCAAAGGGTTCCCGAGGCCGGAAACCAGGAGGACATGGACGCCGCCGGCGGTTCGATGGAGGGAATGGGCTCGGCACTGGCGGTCCTGGCGGCCATGGGGCTGGCGCCGGCACAGGCCGAGCAGGCTCTCCTGCGGGCCCGTCAGGCCGATGGAGAAATAGGTCAGGACCTCGAGAAATGGGTGAAGGCGGCATTGCAGAATCTCTAGAGGAATCTCTGGCATTAATTCTGAAGGATTGCTGAAAGGCATGGCGTGAACGATCAGCGGTGGACAGATTCCGGCGAACAGGAAAGTGATGGGAACCTGGATCTCAGCCTTAGGCCGCGGACCCTGGCGGACTTTGTCGGGCAGGATAAGATCAAGGAGAACCTGAAGGTTTTCATCCAGGCGGCCCGGCAGAGGGGTGAAGTGCTGGATCACGTCCTGCTCCACGGACCTCCCGGCCTGGGCAAGACCACACTGGCCCAGATCCTCGCCGTTGAAATGGGCCTTGAAATTCGCCTGACAAGCGGACCTGCCTTCACCAACAGCGCGGAATTGATCGCCCTGCTGAGCGAGCAGACCGATCGCAGGGCCATCTTCATCGATGAAATCCACCGCCTGGGCCGTGTCATCGAGGAACACCTCTATCCGGCCATGGAGGATTGGCGGGTCGAGTTGATCATCGACAAGGGGCCCAACGCCAAGCACTTCAACCTTCAGCTGGAACCCTTTACGTTGATCGGGGCTACCACCCGCGCCGGGTTGATCACTCCGGCCCTGCGGAGCCGGTTCGGCATCGTGGCCCACCTCGATTTTTATCCCCCCGAGGATCTGGCGGTTATCGTGACCAGAAGCGCGGGCATCCTGGGCATTGGTATCACCGAAGATGGCGCCCTGGAAATCGCACGCCGCAGCCGGGGCACCCCGCGGGCGGCCAACCGCCTTCTGCGCCGGGTGCGTGATTATGCCCAGGTCGACGGTCACGACCTCATCGACCAGGCCAATGCCGATTCGGGCCTGACACGCCTGGGGGTCGATGTCCTGGGTCTCGAACCCCTGGACCGACGGTATCTCAAGTTGATCATCACCCATTTCAATGGCGGGCCGGTGGGTATCCAGAACATGTCCGTCAGTCTGGGCGAAGAGACCGATACGCTCGAGGATATGGTGGAACCGTTCCTGATCCAGTCAGGGCTGTTGATGCGCACGCCCCGCGGGCGCGAGGCAACGGCACATGCCTGGACGCATCTTGGTCTCGAACCGCCTGCCGGCCCCGGGCCCGGACAGGGCGATCTTCTCTGATCCGGCGCGCCGATATGTCGGAATCATCACCAACCGGATCCTACGACTTCGATCTTCCCGCGGAACTGATCGCCCAGGACCCTCCGGAACGGCGGGGAGACTCGCGCCTCCTGTTGGTGGAGCCCGGCGGCCAGGTCGCGGGCGAGCGGGTATTTCGGCAGTTGCCTGAAGTTCTCAGGGCCGGCGACCTGCTGGTCCTAAATGAAAGCCGGGTCCTGCCGGCGCGCCTGTTGACGGTTCGTGAGGATACGGGCGGCCGGGTGGAGATTCTCCTGGTACGTCCGGTGGAAGCGGATAACACCTGGCTGGCCCTGGCCCGTCCTGGTCGCCGTTTAAGGGCGGGTACGCGGTTGGTGCTTGGCGAGGGGTCCGTACCTGGCGCCCCGGTGTTGGAGATTTCCGAACGCATGGACCAGGGGCAGGTCCTGGTCACCGCCGGACGGGATCCGGGACTCCTTGCCGAACAGTGGGGGGTGATGCCACTGCCTCCCTACATCAAGCGGGATCACGAGGATCTGGTTTCCGAAAGGGGCCGGCGGGACCGGGATCGCTACCAGACTGTGTTCGCGGTTTCCGACGACCAGGGTGCCGGTTCGGTGGCGGCGCCGACGGCCGGACTTCATTTTTCGGATACCATTTTGGGAAACCTTGCCGAAGCCGGTGTGGAAACGGCCCGGGTTTCACTTCATGTGGGCCCCGGGACGTTTCGCGAACCCACCGCCGAGCAGTTTGCCGCGCGACGTCTTCACCGGGAGTATTTCCGGCTTCCCGTGGACACCGCCTCTCGGATTTCAAGGACGCGCAGCAACGGAGGGCGGGTCATCGCCGTGGGAACCACTTCCCTGCGAGTCCTTGAAACGGTGTCACGGCTGGGGCTGCCCGATGACGGCCCGGAAAAGCTGGTCTTCGGGACCGGGACCGATGAAAGTTTACCGGAATTCGCGGGTGAGGCCGTGCGCCGGAGGGAGCACTGGGAAGTGACGGGCCAAACCCGGTTGTTCCTGCGCCCGCCCGACAGGGTGTCATCGGTGGATGGATTGTTGACGAACTTTCATCTGCCCGGATCTTCCCTGCTGATGCTCGTGGCTGCCCTGGCCGGTGTCCAGACCTGGCCGATGGTCTATGCTCACGCGGTTGCCGAACGGATGCGCTTCTACAGTTATGGTGATTGCATGCTCATCCTGCCCGGAGTGTCGGGCTTATCCGGATGAAAGGATCCTGAAACGTGACCAGTAACAGGCAGGAACATTCCCTCGACACGCCCTTTGGTTTTACCATCGGGAAAAACGATCCCGACAGCGAGGCCCGCACCGGTAAGCTGACCACCGGCCACGGCGTAATCGAGACTCCGGTCTTCATGCCCGTGGGTACCGTGGGGTCGGTCAAGGCCGTCACCTTCGAACAGGTATGGGCCACCGGAGCCCGGCTCATCCTGGGTAACACCTACCACCTGTATCTGCGGCCCGGCCACGAACTGATCGGGCGCCAGGGTGGTCTGCACAGGTTCCAGGGTTGGGACGGGGCCCTTCTTACGGACAGTGCCGGGTTTCAGGTCTTTTCGCTCAACGAACTCAACAAAATAACCGAGGATGGCGTCGAATTCCGCTCCCACCTGAACGGCAGCAAACATTTTTTCAGCCCGGAACTCAGTATGGAAATTCAGCTGGCCCTCGGTTCGGACATCGTCATGGCCTTCGACCAGTGCGCGGCCTACGGCGCCGATCCGAAGGAAGTGGCCGCAGCGGTGGACCGCACGACCCGCTGGCTGAAACGGTGCCGCGACGTCTTTGGCGGACGCGACTTCCGGGATGGTTGGGAGAGGGTCCTGTTCGGCATCATGCAGGGAGGGGTGGATGAGACCCTGCGCCGGCGATCGGCAGCCGAGATCCTCGAGTTGGACCTGCCGGGTTACGCCATCGGCGGCTTGTCGGTCGGTGAACCGACGGCAGCCATGCGCGAGATGACTGAACTCGCGGCGGGACTGCTTCCGGCGGACCGTCCGCGTTACCTGATGGGTGTCGGTTTTCCCGACGACATCCTGGCCAGCGTCCAGGCCGGTGTGGACATGTTCGATTGCGTGCTGCCGACGCGGATGGCGCGAACCGGGACCGTCCTTACCCGGGACGGCCGTCTGGTCATCAAAAACCACGAATTCGCCGAAGACAGCCGGCCCATCGACGAAGAGTGCGGCTGCCCTGTCTGCTCACGTCACAGCCGGGCCTACATCCGGCATCTTTTCCAGGCGAAGGAGATCCTGGCCAGCACTTTGGCTACCATTCACAACCTCCATTACTACCAGGAATTGATGTCGGGCATCCGTGAGGCCATCCGGCAGGAACGCCTGTCCTCTTTCGCTTCCGTTATGTCCGGCCGTTGGCTGGACGGCGAAGCGGCCCGTCTGGCCGAGGTCAAACGACGCCGGTGAATTTCCGCCCATTCCATGGAAAGTTGACCGGGCCGGACCCGGGAACCATTTTGGTGAGGCGAGTTTCGACAATCCCGGACCACCTTATGGCGGATCGGACCATCCCGACCTGAAGAACGAGGAGATGTTCATGCCTTTCGTGAACCTGCTGGCCATGGGGTCCCCCAATACCGGCGAAGGCGGAGCCAGTTCCATGCTGAGCTTTTTGCCTCTTGTCCTTATTTTTATCGTGTTCTGGTTCATGATCATCCGGCCGCAGAAAAAGCAGCAGGATAAGCGCAAGACCATGATCGGGGCTCTCAAAAGAGGCGACCAGGTCATCACCGCCGGCGGTTTGTTCGCCACCGTCAAGGACGTCAAGGGGGATCGTGTTGTCGCGACCATCGCCGACGGTGTGAAGGTGGAGATCAGCAAGGGGTCCATCAACGGCGTGGTGGAAGCAGGCGAATAGCGTCATGGGTGCCCAGGTGGCCCGGATTCGACGGTACGGCAACAGGTGTTTGCGCCGCACGGCCCGGTCCGTGGATCCGGCCGACAAGCGGACGCAGGATCTGTTGGACACCCTTTGGGCGACCCTTCTGGCCGACGGCGGGGTCGGCCTGGCTGCTCCGCAGATCAACCGGGACAGCCGGGTCGTGGTCGTCATCGACCCGGAGCGGCCAAAAGGCGAGCAACGGATCGATCTGGTGAATCCGATCATCCTCGAAACCTTTGGCCCGAGTGTTCCTTTCGAAGAGGGCTGTCTCTCTTTTCCGGGTCTGTACATGAAGGTGTGGCGGCCCCAGGGCGCCGTTGTCCAGTTCGACGGGCCGCAGGGCAGGCAGATATTGAGGGACGAGGGGCTGGCAGCCCGGATCATCCTGCACGAGGTCGACCATCTGGACGGGGTCCTGTTCATCGATCGTTTGCCGTTCCTGGAGAGGCTTATGCTGCCACCGAGGTTGATTCCTTACATCATGTCCGAGTTTTGGCGAAAAATTTCCGGCAAGGGGAGGGGCGACTGATGAAGGTCGTTTTCATGGGGTCACCGGATTTCGCGGTGCCCAGTCTCGAAGCACTGATCGAAGCGCGCTTCGAAGTGCAGATGGTCGTCACCCAGCCCGACCGGCGCGCCGGACGCGGCCGGAAGATGCTTCCCACCGCGGTCAAGGCCACCGCCCGCGAGCACAACCTGTCGGTCATCGATTTCGGGAAGGGACAGGGCAAGGAGGTAGCTTCCCAGGTCATGGCCCTCGAGCCCGATGTCGTGGTGGTGGCTGCTTTCGGACATATTCTTCGCGAACCCCTGTTGACCGCGCCGCCGTTTGGCTGCATCAACGTCCATGCCAGTCTGTTGCCCCGTTGGCGGGGTGTTTCTCCCGTCCAGTATTCAATTCTTCATGGTGATTCCTGGACCGGAGTGACCATCATGCAGATGGATGCCGGAGTGGACACCGGGCCGATCCTGGCCCAGAGGTCGGTGGCCATTTCTCCCGAGGATACCGGGGGAGAGTTGCTGGACCGGTTGGCGGGCCAGGGGGCCGACCTGTTGATCCACACACTGCGGGGATTGCAGAACGGCCACGTCGAGCCTTCGCCCCAGTGCGATGAGGGCGCAGTTTATGCACCGAAACTGACCAAGGCCCTATCGGCGGTGCGCTGGGACAGGGGTGTCGTCATCGTCCACAATCAGATCCGCTCCCTGATTCCCTGGCCCGGAACCACGACGTACCTGGGTGAAAAGACCCTCAAGATCACCCAAGCCCGTCCCATGTCCTTCAACTGTTCGGGCAAGGATCCCGGAACCGTGCTGGACGTTATTGCCGACGGTGTGGTCGTGGCCTGTGGTGAGGGATCCCTGTTGTTGACCGGTTTGCAGATTCCGGGTCGCAAGGCCATGCCCGTTGATGAATTCCTACGCGGATTCAAGATATCCGCCGGGGACGTGCTGCGCTCATGAAGGCTGATCCGGTTCGCCGGCAGGCCCATGAAATCCTGATCTCGGTGGACGAAGGACAGCCGCTGGATCCGGTCCTTGCAAGGGGGCTTGAACGGACTTCCGATCCCCGCGGGCGCGCCTTTCTTGCCGAATTGGTGAGGGGAACCCTGCAGTGGCAGGGTCGCTACGACCATCTCATCAAACACTTCTCGCGCAGGAAACCTCCCACCGATTCTCCCACCCTGTCCCTGCTGCGCATGTCCCTGCACCAGATGCTTGCCCAGGGTTCGGTACCCGCCTACGCGGCCATCCACCAGGCTGGGGAACTTTGCCGGCGCAGACCGGGGGTGCGCAAACTTCCGTTCGTCAACGGGCTGTTGCAGAGCGTGAGGCGCCAGGTGTTGGGTGGGGATGAACAAAACGAACTCGAGCCTGCCGAAATCGAAAAGAGGCTTCGCCGGTTATTCGAGATGCCCGGCGGTGACCGGGCCGCCCATCTGGCTGCCTGGCAGTCTCATCCGGAGTGGCTGGTGCGAAGGTGGATCTCCAACTTCGGCTATGAGAAGACCGAGGCGATATGTTCCTGGAACAACCAGCCAGTGCCTCTTGTTTTCCATGTCCTGCACCCCACCGACCCGGAGGAGGCCGCGCAGCTACTGGGGGATGCGGATTGTCCGGTCACCACAGGGCCGCTGGCCAGGACATTGATTGCGAATAAACGTCTCGGTCGGGTGCAGTTGGAAGGAATCCTGGACCGTTTCCCCTGGTTGATTGTCCAGGACTCCACGGTCCAGACTGCAACGGCCTGGCTGGCCGCCGATCCCGCCGATCATGCCCGGGTAAGTGGGAAACCTGTGTTGGATATGTGCGCGGCGCCAGGTGGGAAGACGGCTTTTCTTGCCTCCCGATGGCCCGGGAAGGGCAGGATCGTGGCCATGGACAAGCATCCCGAGCGCCTGGGGTTGCTGGTCTCCACAATTAAAAGGATTGAGGCCGACCGGGTGGACGTGGTATTAGCGAATGGTAAACAGGCTCCATTCGGACCGAGGACTTTCGGCGTGGTGTTACTTGACGGCCCTTGCAGCGGAACCGGCGTGCTGCGGCACCACCCGGAAGGGCGATGGAGATTGAAAAGTGATGTTCCGTCCAGAAACGGGCCCACGCTTCTGGAACTGGCCGACAATGCGGCCGGATTGCTCGAACCGGGCGGCCTGCTGATGTACGCGACGTGCTCCCTGGAGCCCGAGGAAAATGAAGGGGTCGTAGACCGCCTGCTTGCCGAAAGACCCGATCTGGAGCCCGCCCCGTCGTCGGTCGACGGCCAATGGCGGCGGATCTGGTTGCCGGGGGAATCTCCGGGGGATGGATTTTTCGCCGCCCGGATGCGAAAGAAGGGATGAACCCGTGAAGTTGTGGAAACTCCTGCTGCTGTTGGCGTCCCTGGTGGTGACCGGGGGAGTCCTGCTGCTGCTGGTGAACTTCCTGGTGATGCCCTCGTTGGTCCACAGCAACAAGGTCGTGACCATGTCCGATATCCGTGGCATGACCGTAACGGGTGCTGAGTTCCAGTTGCGGAGTCTGGGTCTGAAGGTCGAAGTCACCCGGCAGAACTCCCATCCTTCCATACCGGAGGGGATGATCCTGGACCAGATTCCCGCGCCGGAATCACGGATCCGCGGCGGTCGCACCGTTCACGTTGTTACGAGCAGCGGGCCTCCTGCCGGTTTGTTGCCGGTCTTGGCCGGACTGAGCCTGCGCCAGGCCGAGATAACCCTGCAGCGCGAAAACTACCGGCTGGGCAGGGTCTTGAAGATCAGGCGGCATGGGGTCACCCAACCGGTGGTCGCCTACCAGAATCCCGTGGCGGGAACGGATCTTTACAAGGGCGCAGTGGTAAACCTTGTCATTGCCGAACCGGCGGCATCCGAACTGCTCAGGATGCCCGACCTGCGGGGCATGCCCCTCTACCAGGCCCGGCAGGCCATATCGGAGGCCGGTTTCATCCTGGCGCCGGTCACCTATGAACGGACCTCGCGCTCGGCTCCCAACCTTGTCCTGTCGCAGCATCCACCGGCGGGTGAACGGATCAGCAAAGGAGAGCGCCTTGAACTGGTTGCCTCGTCCCGCTGACGGTCAGGCGCATGTGGCGCCGTCCCTGTTGTCGGCCGATTTCTCGGACCTGAAATCCGATGTAGACGACATGACCGGCGCCGGGGCGGACCTGCTCCACCTTGACGTCATGGACGGCCACTTCGTGCCCAACATCACCTTCGGCCCTTTCATCTGCCAAGCCATCCGCAGGATCAGCCGGTTGCCGCTGGACGCCCATCTGATGATCACCAATCCCGGACAATACCTCGAATCCTTTGCCAGGGCCGGGGTCGACGGGTTGACGGTCCACGTCGAAGCGTCCGGCGATATGGGGGAGACGCTGGATGCGATCGGAGCCCTGGGAGTCAAGCGCGGGATCTCCCTCAAACCCGGCACGCCGGTCGAAGACATCCTGCCCTGGCTGGACCGCCTGGACCTGGTCCTGGTCATGAGTGTGGAGCCGGGTTTCGGGGGACAGAAGTTTGATCCGGGCGCCGTGGAGAAAATCGCGGAACTGGATCGCCGCCGGCATGACGAGGGCCGCGGGTTCCTGATATCGGTCGACGGGGGAATCAACGAGCAGACGGGTGCCCTGTGCCGTGAAGTGGGGGCGGACATCCTGGTGTCAGGTTCCTGGCTTTTCGGAGCCGAGGACCGGGCAACGCGGATAGCCCTTTTGCGGGGGTGAAACCGGCCGTTGGGCCATATCCTTGTCGTTGTGCCTCTTACTTGCGAAATACCCCTCAAAATGTTAGATTTCCCCTCCTGCGGAAAACCAGGACCCGGGCCCGATTGGGTTCCGATTGGGTTTTGGTTTCCGTAAAGTATTGTTTTTCAACGGGCTGCGCTTGCGAGCTGATGTGGCGGATTGACCATTGCTGCCAGTCGGTTCGGTGCGCCTGAGTGTGTTTTGTCAGGCCGGTTACCCGGCCCGGAGCGGATTTTGTTTCAGGAACTGACCAGACGGCTTGACCGGACCATGAAAAAACTGGCCGGACAGGACCGCCTGACTGAAGAAAACATATCCGAAGCTTTGCGCGAGGTCCGCCTGGCCCTGCTCGAGGCCGACGTGAACTTCGCGGTGGCCAAGAAACTGATCGCGGCCATCCGTGAGAAGGCCACCGGCCAGGATGTGATCGGTAGCCTGACGCCGGCCCAGCAGGTGGTCAAGATCGTCAACGAGGAGTTGACGACGCTGCTTGGTGGCCAGGCCGCGGAACTGAATCTGGATCCCGCCAACGCCAGGGCCAAGGGCATCAGCACGGTTATGGTCATGGGATTGCAGGGATCGGGCAAGACGACCTTCTGCGGAAAGCTGGCTCTGCGGCTCAAGAAAGAAGGTCGGAAGCCCATGCTGGTTGCCGCGGACATCTACCGTCCGGCGGCCATCGACCAGCTGCAGGTGATTGCCGACAGCATCGACGTTCCGGTGCACAGCGATCGCGAGCGCAAGAACGCGGCGCAGATCGTCAAGCTGGGGATGCGCAAGGCAAAGGACAACAAGTGCGATTGCCTGATCGTCGATACGGCGGGCCGGTTGCACATCGACGACACCCTGATGGGTGAACTCGAGTCCATCGTCAAGATGGTTCCGATGGACGAGAAGCTTCTGGTGCTGGACGCGATGACCGGCCAGGAGGCCGTGAACATTGCCCAGACTTTTGCCGATCGCCTGGATTTCGACGGGGCGATCCTGACCAAGATGGACGGCGACGCGCGGGGTGGAGCGGCCCTGAGCGTGCTGGAGGTCACCGGCAAACCCGTCAAGATGGTTGGCGTGGGAGAAAAACTGGAGGACCTGGAGGTCTTCCACCCCGACCGCATGGCCGGTCGGATCCTGGGGATGGGGGACATGCTGACCCTCATCGAACAGGCCGAAGAGAAAATGGATCTGGGCGAGGCCGAGCATCTGGCCGGTCGTTTTGCCCAGGGAGAGTTCTCCCTGGAGGACTTCCAGGCCCAGATCAAACAGATGAAAAAGATGGGTCCCATGAAGGGGATCCTGAAGATGTTGCCAGGCATGAACGCCGACGTTCTGGACAAGGCCAAGGTGGACGACAAACAGTTCGGCAAGGTCGAGGCGATCATCAATTCGATGACGCCCGGTGAACGTCGCAAGCCCGACATCATCAACGGTTCGCGCCGCAAACGGATTGCGCGCGGAAGCGGGACCACGGTCTCGCAGGTCAACAAGCTGCTCAAACAGTACAGGGACATGAAGCGGATGATGCGTCAGATCAATTCCGCCGGCGGTCTCGAACAGTTCGGCAAGAACGTTCTGGGTGGATAGCTTGGTCAATGAACGCGGCGCGCATGGTGCGTGTCGCGACACCGCACGAATTGGAGGTCGATAGTGTCGACGACAATCAGACTTACCCGTATGGGCCGCAAGAAGCGTCCCTTCTACCGCTTGGTCGTTTTGGACAGCCGCAAGCGGCGCGATGGCGCCTACCTGGCGAACCTGGGTTTCTACAACCCGTTCACCGAACCCCATGAAATCAACATTCATGCCGACGAGATCATCCAATGGCTGAGCAAGGGCGCCACCATGAGTGATACCGCCCGGAGCCTTCTGAGGACCGAAGGCGTCCTCCACCAGTATTCCCTGGTCAAAGAGGGCCTGGAAGCCGCCGAGATCGAGACCCGCATGGATGAATGGCGCACCACCGCCGAAGCCAACAGGCAGAAGCGCGTGGATGCCAAGGCTGCCAAGGCCGCGAAGGTCGAGGCTGAAGCCAAGGCCGTTGCCGAAGAAGAAGCCAAGGCCGCTGCCGAAGCTGAAGCCGCCGAGAAGGCCGCTGCCGCTGCTGAGGAAAAGGCCAAGGCCGATGCCGAAGCCGCCGAAAAGGCTGCCGCCGAGGCTGAAGAAGCTGCCGCCGCGGCCGAGGAAGCTCCCGCCGCGGCCGAGGAAGCACCTGCCGCGGCTGAAGAAGCTCCCGCCAAGGCCGAGGAAGCACCCGCCAAGGCCGAGGAGGCTCCCGCGGAAGCCGCTGCCGAGCCTGAAGCCGAAAAAGCCGAAGAAGCCGAAAAGACTGAAGAAACGAAAAAGGACGAAGACAAATGAGCGACCTGGATGAAAACACCACTGACGATCAGGAATTGAATCCTGAGGGTGCGACTGTCGAGGATCAGGAGGACGACCTGTTGAACATCGGCCAGGAGCGGGTTCTCGAACTCATCTCCTACCTGGTGGTCAACCTGGTGGAACATCCCGATGACGTGACCGTCGATATTGTCAGGCGCCAGGACCGGGACGTCTACCAGGTGCGAGTCAATGAAGCGGATCTGGGCAAGGTCATTGGCAAGGGTGGCCAGACCGCCCAGGCCATGCGTGTGCTGCTGACTGCCGTCAGCGCCCATACGGACCAACGGATCGGCCTGGAAATCGTCGAGTGATCAGGTTATGAACCGTTTTGTCATCATTGGCGAGCTGGTCAAGGCCGTCGGGTTGAAGGGTGAGGTCAAACTCTATCCTCTGCTTGATTTCCACGAACCTCTGCTGGATAGCCAGTACCTGGTGTGGGAAGACGGCGGACCTGTGGACATCGAGTGGCATCGTCAGGCCGGAAGCTGCGAGGCCGTCAAGGTCAGCGGCGTCACCGGACGGAATGCCGCCGAAGCACAGGTGGGTCGCAAAATGGGTTTCATGAGCGAGAGCTACCTGGAGCCGGATTTTCCCCGCCCCGTCGGAGGTTTACCTTTCCGGTATCTGGGACGGCAGGTGACCACGGTGGACGGACACGAGATAGGAACGGTCGACGAGGTGCGGTTCACCGGCAGCAATTATCTGCTTGTGATTCCCGATTCCCGGGCCGTGGGCAGGGAGATCCTGATCCCGGCTGTTGAACCGATCCTGAGGTTGGATGAAGGCCTCGAAGACGCGTTGGTGATCGATCCTCCGGAAGGACTGCTCGATGTCCAATCCGGTTGAAGTTCCGGTCATCAAGGTGTTGACCCTCTTTCCGGATATGGTTCGCACCGTCCTGGAAACGAGTATGACCGGACGGGCGGCCAGGGCCGACCGGGTACGGTACGAGGTGGTCGATATCAGGGAATTCTCGGTGGATAAACACCGCACCGTTGATGATTCCGCCTACGGTGGCGGAGCAGGCATGATCATGATGGCGCCTCCGGTGGTGGAAGCGGTGGAGTCGGTTCGTCAAAGGGACGACGCCACGGTGATCCTGACCACCCCGCAGGGTGAGACCTTTGATGAGGCCCTGACCCTGGAACTTCTGGACGATGTCCTGGAGAAGGGCGAACTGATCCTGATCTGCGGGCATTACAAGGGTGTCGACGAGCGGGTGAGGGAACTGGTGGTTACGCGGGAAGTATCCATCGGGGACTATGTCCTGACGGGCGGGGAACTGCCGGCCCTGGTGATAGTGGATGCCCTGGTGCGCCGGATCGAGGGCGTGTTGCACAACGGTGAATCGGCCGGCAACGACAGTTTTACGGAAACCCGCGGAGGCGGCCTGGATTGCCAGTGGTACACCAAGCCCCCCGAGTACCGCGGACTCAAGGTGCCGGATGTTCTGTTGTCAGGGCACCACGGCAACATAGATAAATGGCGGAACGAACAGTCCGTCGACCGAACACGTTCACGAAGGCCGGATCTTTTGGGTCCCGACTCCGGGGACGATGTGGATTGAACAGTAGTCGAGTGTAACGCCGGACCCCGGTCCAAGTGTCACAAGTGGGGACACGGTACCGGGCAGGCATTAATTGGAGGCAGAGATGAACATCGTCGAACAGATGCGGGCCGACGGCCTGCGGGACGATCTTCCGGATTTCAACATCGGTGACACCATTACCGTCGCCGTGCGGATCGTGGAAGGCGGCAAGAGCCGTATCCAGAATTTCATCGGAGCGGTGATCGCCAAACAGGGTACCGGGCTCGAGGCTTCGATCACGGTGCGCAAGATTTCCGGTGGAATCGCGGTCGAGCGGATCTTCCCGGTGGAGTCCCCCAATGTGGATTCCATCACCGTGAAGAAACGGGGCCGTATCCGTCGCGCCAAGCTTTACTACCTGCGTGGCCGGACCGGCCGTAAGGCCAGGATCCGCGAAGCCCGCCGGTAGGCGACGGTGCCCGGCAAGGCAGGTCCCCTGGCGCTTTTCGACCGGGAAAAGACCGGCCGGGGCCAGCGGTTGCTTGCGGGTGTCGACGAGGCGGGACGCGGTTGCTGGGCAGGCCCGGTGGTCGCCGCGGCTGTCATCCTGCCGGACGGCTGGTGTCCGGAAGGATTGGACGACAGCAAGAAACTCAGCGCCCGCCAGCGTGATGATTTCTATGAGCAAATCCAGGCAAGCGCCCTCAGTTGGGGCGCTTGTGCTGTTTCTTCCGTGGAGATCGACCGGACGAACATTCTGCGCGCGACCCTGCGTGCCATGGCAGGGGCGGTTGCCCGCCTGGATCCGCGCCCCGATCTCATTCTCGTGGACGGCCTGCAGGTTCCCGATGTCGAATGCCCCGCCGAGGCCGTGGTCAGGGGCGACTCCACCAGCGCCTCGATCGCCGCGGCCAGTGTGGTGGCCAAGGTTTTGCGTGACCGCGTGATGACCGCCTGGGACCTGCGTTTTCCCGGGTATGGTTTTGCTTCCCACAAGGGATACGGGGCAGCCTCCCACCGCCAGGCTCTGGTCCGTCTTGGACCCTGCCCCCTGCACCGTTTCAGTTACCGCCCGGTGGCCGAACTCGATCAGGGCAATCTGTTCTGAAAAATGTCCGTCTAACCTGCGGGCACTCTCCTTGCTGATCCGAACTCCATAACTACCCTATCAAACCTGTTCCTCCCCGAAGGAGAGTTGGGTTCATGCCCGAGAAGCATTCCCTTGGGAAATGGGGGGAGGACGCGGCCTGCCAGTTCCTCGAAATGTGCGGCTACGAATGTCTGGAGCGGAGGTTCCGCCGGCCCGGTGGTGAAATCGACCTGATAATGGCAAAGGATTTGATGGTGGTATTCGTCGAGGTCAAGACCCGGGGGCCCCGGTGTCCGGTTCCCCCCGAAGTGTGGGTGACCCCTCGGAAGGTTGCCAGATTGCGGCGAATGGCCAGGATCTGGCTGACCGAACATCATGATCCCGCGTGGCGGGGTTACCGTTTCGATGTGGTGGCCATTTCCTATGGTGGGAGCGAAGGAGGGTCGGAACTCCGTCACCTTGTCGGCGTCGGTTGATCCATATATGGATGGCTGACTGTTGCGGGTATAAGAGCTGGTCCTTACCTTCATGGGATTCGGAAACGCCCGGGTTTGGGCCTGCATCCCGAGATACCCCACAAACACCAACCGCCTCCGGCATTTTCGGGTCGAAACCTCGACCGCGCGGTTGCGTAGGATAGTCAACATCGGTTGGCAATCCTGCCCCGGAGGAAGATCCGGGGAGACACTTCGCTTCCATTAGGACGTACATGCTCGCAGACCGCACAGTTCTGGCCCGACATAAGGCCCTTGATGGCTCACTTTTCCGCTCGAGCCGTCCTTTGGCCCCTCGCGCTGCCTGGATCTGTCGGTTGGGATCCCCACGGAGCATCGGGTTCGCCTTTTTCGTGCTGATGCTGGTGGGGATCCTGCCGGCGGTTGGGGCCGTCACCCAACTGGACCACGATGGAAACGGTGTTGAGGATATCCTGGACGAGTGGTTGGCGGGCCGGGTGGATTGGGAAGACCTTCGCCTGACGTCGTTGGCAGCCACGATCCGCGCGGGTACCGACAAGGCCGCCGATTCCTCCACCCCCGATGAATTCCCCCTTAATTCCAGACCTGCGGAAGGTGGCTGGCTCGCGGGTAATGTGCGCCTGCTTTGTCTTGGTTCACCGGCCGCGGGGCTCCGCGCGGCAACCGAGGCCGGATCGCAGGCGGGCCAATGCCGGGTTCTTCACTCCCTGGACCGATTCGGGGGAGTGACCGTCCTGGACCTGGATGAGGCGGGCCTGCGGGCGTTCCTGACCATCCGACCGTTTGGCCGCTTCATGCTGGACCGCGATGGCGTGCCCGCCCTGGCGAACAGCCGCGGCCTGGTGGGGGCTGGCCAGCTGGAATCCGGCAGATGGCGGTTGGGAGATGACTGGTCCTCTACCGTGGCCATCCTGGATTCGGGTTGTGACACCGCCCATGGTGACCTGGGGGATTTTCCGGACGATGACATCGACGGCCCGGCGCCCGCGGTCGGCGATGCGGGAGATTGGTTCCCCGCCGACAACGGTTGGCCCCTTTTCGAAGGATACAAGGTGGTGGGCTGGCAGGACGTGACCGACGATTTCCCCCTGGCCGCCGGACCCTGGGATTATCATTATCACGGCACAGCCTTGGCCTCGGTGGTCGCTGGAAGCGGTACTGTCGATCCCGACTACAGGGGCATGGCGCCGGGGGCCAGGCTGACGGTGGTCAAGTTCTACGATTTCGACGAAACCTGGCATGCCTGGGCCGGCGATTTCCTGGCCGCCTGCGCGTGGACCCTGGATAACCGCGAGACATATAGGATCCGTACCGTCCTGATGGCGGTGAACTGGGACGTGGATGCGGGTATCAGTGCGGCCATGGCAGAATTTGTTTCGGCGGGACTGCTTCCCGTGGCCGCGGTGGGCAACCATGGCATCGAATCCGCGGGCCCGGGATTCCCCGCTTCTGTTCCCGATGTGCTGACAGCGGGCAGCGTGGATGGGGTGGGGGCGCTGGCAGCCTACAGTGGACGCGGGCTGACTTCGGTTGACAAGCCGGATCTGCTTGCTCCCGGTGGTGGCTTACTCATCAGCGGTGGACGGATCCACGCCGCGGACAATGATCCTGACGACACCTACAGCGGGCGTTACGGCACCAGCCTGGCGGCTGCCCATGTGGCCGGTGTGGCCCATCTTCTGGACGAAGCGCTGCTCGAGAACGGAATCATCCTGCCCGCTAACCGTACCTCGGTCATGACGCGGTCCGCGCTGCTCAAACTGACCGCCGCCGCGGTGGTTCAGGCTGAGAATTCCGAGGGCACCGGCCACGTAGCCATGACCTTTCCGCAAGGCCCGGACGCCCTTCGGGGGTGGGGTCTGCTGAGGGCCGACGCCGCGATCGAAGCTGTTCTGCTGCCCCTCATGCCGGGAATGGACCAGCTGGATACCCTGTCCGCGGATTGGGAGAAACCCGTGGTCGCCCGCAGGCTGATCACGACCCCGCAGGTTCGTTATCTGATCGAGGCCGTTCCTTCCAGCGGGCTTGATATCGTCCTGGAAGTGGCCGACCCGCGCTGGTTGGATGACCCGTCCACATACGACCGGGTGCGGCGCCGGGACGCCAACGGACCGGGAGTTTCCGAATTCACTTATCTGCGGCCTGATTATCACAGCTGGTTGACGATGGTCGTAAAACGGAAGTCCGGGTCCGGGACCGTCTCCCTGAGAATCCGGGAAGCCGATACCTTCCAGGCACAGGGGACCTCCGCTCTGCTGCCGGGGCTTGTCACCGGTGCCCTCAATGCAGGCCATATTGCAGGTTTCGAAGGTGTTTCCCTGGTGATTCCCTCAAGGGTGACCGTCGATCTCGGAGCCCGGTCCCTGAATGTGCTGGACTGCTCCGGTGAATTTCGCCCGGGTTGGCCCATTTTCGTGTTTCCCCACAGTTCCAGCCAGGGAGGACTTTCCCAACCTCTTGTCTGGGACATGGACGGAATTCCCGGCGACGAGATCGTGGTGGCCTCCGATTTCGGGTCCGTCTATTTCTTCAGCGGGACTGGGGTCCGGGAAGAGGTTGTCCTGACTCTGAACCGGTCCCTCACCACGCCCGTTGGTATCGTGACCGCGGGTGGGGGCCACAGGGTGGCCGTGGTGGATAAGCTGGGTACGACGCGCCTCTGGTCCCACGGACCGGTCCTGGAACACCAGACCGACCTGGGTCACAACCTTCCCCTGGCGCCCGCCGCCGGACGATTGGTGGCTGGAGGAGGGGAATCATTGGTAGTGGCTTTTGCGGACGGGCACGTGGTTGCCCTGGATGAAGATCTTTCTCCATTGCCCGGTTGGCCGCGGGACCTTGGCGTTGCGTTGGGCGTGGCCCCGGTATTGTGTGATCTGAACGACGACGGGATCCACGAGATCGTGCTTCCTGCCCTGGATGCCTTGACCGGCCGATTGACCATGCGGGTCCTGGATGCGCAGGGGCTGCCGGGTTTTGGTGACGGAGTGGTTATTCCCGCGCCCGAGGGCGGAGGCTGGCTGGAGCTGTCCCCGGCCGTGGTTGCTGGCGGATATGGAACCGGTGACCTTCGGGTCACACTCACCGGTCTGGCGGACAACGGCCTGTTCGGGGACCAGGCCTCCTGGGTCCTGGGACAGGGTTCACTGGATGCCAGCGGGGCCGCCGTTGTCGCAAGACGACCTGGATTCAGGGTCAGGGCTTCCACCTCCCAGGGGATTCTCACACTCGATAACATCCTGCTTCCGGCGCCCTTGGCCTGGGATTTTCTAGGAGGCAGTGGAACCGAGGTCAATTCCCTGGTGAGTGTGAACTGGTCCGAGGTGCTCATCGGGCTGACTTCACTGCCCGGTGCCTGCACCAGTTGGTTTGGGCCCGATCCCGATGCCCAACCCCTGATCAAGCGTCAGCCCCTGACGCCGGGTGGTTGGGCGGACAAAAAGTATGCCAGCGCCGGCACACTGTTGATTCCCGGTCAGGGGGACGCTTCCCTCCGTGTGGATGTCCTTGAGCACCGGGTGGGAATTCTGCCTGTCCAGGAGCTCACGACTTCGGGGACTCCCTGGGTTGCCGCCCGCGGCGACGGCCGCAACAGTGGGGCTTTCCCGCTCCGCCAGCCGGTATCAGCCGTCTCCCGGCGGGCCCCGGGAGCTGGTGGCCTGGTGGTTTATCCCAATCCCGGCGGGGGACAGTTCAGTTTTCGGGTATCCGGTATTGTTGCTACGTCCGGTCTCAGTCTGGAAATCTTCGATTTACGTGGCCATCGTGTCCAGGTGCTTGAATTCGGGGCCGAACCGGGTTTGATCCGATGGGACGGAACCGGCCGTGACGGCAGGCCGTTGGCCGCCGGTACGTATCTGGCTGTTACCAGGGGAGGCGGCAAATCCCTGGTGGCCAGGGTCGTTCTCACCCGCTGATCGATACTGCTGATTTTCTCCCTCCCTTCCTGCCGTTATCCGTGATAGATTTCCGCCATGGAAAAAGACAATCTGAGCCAACCAAACTACTGGAAGATTCTCACCGCCGCCGAAGAGGCCCTGGCCAAGGGTGATTTCGCAACGGGCGAACATTTTTTCCACGATGCCTCCGGGCGCCGCGAAAGCTCACCCGGGAGAGTGTTTTTTTCCGAGAAACTGACAGATGGCATCAAGGGACTGCTCAGGCAAACCACGCGCCGGGATGATCGGAAATCCGAATCTCCGGGCCGATGGACCCGCCGTACATCCGATTTCAGGATTCGATTTTTGGCCCAGGGTGAAAAAACGGTTCGTGAAGGTGTCCGGGTTGCCCAATTGCGTCCCGAAGACGACCCCGCCGCCAACCAACCGGTTCTCGAGGCAGCCCTTTTCCTGGTGGCCCGCAGCAGTATCTTCCAGGAAGAGCCTTCCTCCGCCGTGCCCCTGCTCAAGGGATTGTTCCGGACCGCCTGCCGTACCGCGCGGCCTTTTGATTTCAACCTCGTTCGACACGATCTCCCCCTGACTGAAGAGGATCGACTCTGGCTCGCAGGCAAGGGTGGTGAACTGTTCGACGTTTTCATGGAGCAGGATGTGCTGGTGTCGGGTTCCGCCGAAGCGGGGGAATGGGCACGGGTGGTTCTGCAACTGTTGGATCCCCGGTATTTCGGATCGGCCGGCCGTCTGGAGGAGGAGCGGAGCTGGCTTGAGGCCGTGACGGCGGACCGTCTGCTGGGCCGGGCCGCCGCGAGCGTCGAACTCTATCGGGCCTATCTCGGTGTCGGCTCCGTTTCGGGACCACGAAATGATGAGGCCCGGGTCCGGCTGTTGGAACTCCTGGGAAACACCGACGCGGAACATTTCCCGGTGCCCCGTTACGACGAAGCAGTCAGTGCCTTGCCTCCTTACGGACTATCCCCCGGAAGCGAACTCGTATCCCGCTGGGAATCCGCTCGGGCCTGTATCGATTACAGGCGTCCCCCGTCGGAAAAACATGAAGATCATTCCTGCGCCTGGGCGTCGCTGTCCCTGGAACCTGATGGTTGTGTGACCATTGTTTTCTGGTGGGACGATGAACCGAGGGATGTGGCCTTCTGGTGTCAGGGAGACAGCACCTCCGCTTTGGATGATTTCCTCGCTCCCTGTCAGGGGCGCCTCGTGGCCTACGACGAAGCTGTTTACCCTTTTGTATCCGCCGCCTGGAGAGAAACCCCTCCGCCTTGGACAGTGAGGGATTTCATGGGGGCGGTCATGGAAAACCGGCTTCCCGAACATGGACTTGACCGGGAAACCCTGCTTGGCCTGTGTCTGGCGGAGACCGGTTCCTGGCGGGCGGGCTGGAACCCGGTTGCCGGGCACCCGGAATTGGAACCTCCGCGCAGTTCCTCCTTGTTGGAAGCCTGGGAAGAGGGGCCGGCCGCCGGCGCCCTGGTGGCCGGCCTGTCCTGGTTGGCCGTCCGCAACCAGGTGGCCTCGGGAGATCCATCCCTCCGCGCGGGCCTTGGCGAACTGGCGCGCCGCGGCGACCCTGCCTCCAGGTTCCTCTATGGCTTCATCACCATGGATTCCCATGGCAACTCGGTGCTAGACGCCTCCTTTCAACCCTGGACCCTACCGCTTTTGTGGACCCGGCCCGATCCCTTCGGTTGGACACCCGGCGGAGCTGCGGGGCGCGGAGAAAAGCCGGTTTCTACTAACCATGGTATCCGCCTGGATCTTGGGCGGAACGATCTGGCTATCGTATCGACCGGGGATCCGACGTCCGTGTTGGCGGCGTGGGGTGACGGCCGCCAGAAGTGGCGCGTGGTGCTGGACCGTCTTGACCGGTTGGAATCCCTGGCCCAGGTGGCCGGTGGAGCCATCGGCCCGGTAACCCTGATCCCACCGTCCGGGACAGTCCATTCCCTTGGCGCGGCCCTGGATTTCCTCGAAACGCTTTTGACGGATGTCCGTCCCGAACAGGATGCCCTGCTGCCTCTGTTTCACTGGTTGCGGCTGGTCGAAACCCACAACGGGGACCTCCTGGACTTTCGCCAGGTCAGGCCCCGGTCCCCGGGACTTTTTCCCCTTTACGATCGATATGCCGAGGAGATAGGAAGCCTCGAAAGGGAAGATCCGCGCCTCGACCCCGAGGGTCATCTGGACACCTGGGCGGGCCAATTCAGCCAGAGGGTGCGCAAGGCCGGCCTTGTCGCCGGTCCTGTGGACCACCTTGCCGTGACGCCGGAGAGGCTCGACAGCTTGTGGGGGGTTTTCGAGGGCAGCGACGCATCCTGGGTCTTTCTTGACAGTGCCGCCATCCACTGGACCCTGTTGCGCAGGGGTGGGGCCGGCATCCAGGAAATCCATGCGTTGCTGCACAGCCGGGGCAGTCGACATCTGTCTCTGCTGACCGGAGCGGTCTGGCTCCCCTCGGAGTTGGAGGCCCTGCTGGGATCCTGGCTGGGAATATTCGGGACCCCCTATTGCCTGTCCCTGACCGATGGACGTCCGCCCGTCCTGCGTCTGGTGGACCAGGGTGTCCAACCTGAAGCCCAGGCCCTGGCTTCGGAAGCTTTGGCCAGTCAGGCAACCTGGTTGGACCGTGCCTTTGTGGAATCCGGTGGGGGGTTCATACAACTGCCTGCCGAAGGTCAGTCAGCGGCCTTCTGGAATTCCGTCAGCAAGGGAGAGGTCGCCCTGGCGGGCAGGAACTGGAATTTCATCCAGCCGGTCGATGATGAGCACCATGAAGGTTCCCGCGGTGGCGGCCTGCTGGCCGTGCCTTCCCTGGCCAGCCTCGAAATCGAAGCCATGCCGGTGGCCCGATCCGATGCCCGCGCCGATTGGGCCAGGGCCGACCTGGAACGGAACACTTTTTATTCCTGGCGCAGGCAAGTCTGTTCCCTGGAAATCGCCGCCTATATGGCAGGTCCCTGGGAGACAGTCGCCATCCTGGATACCCGCTGGTGGAGGCCCCTTCTGACGGGGAACCCCTCTGGCGGCGGGCCAGTGGCAGTTCGTCCTTCCCCTGGCGCCAAAGCTGCCCGGTGGGCAACCGGCGAGGCTGGTCGGCTCATGGACCTCCCCGGTTCGGATTCCCAGGGGCGATATCCCGTGGATGCCAGGATTCTGTCTCTTGTCGACGATTGGCTCGCGACCCGGTCGGCGGATATCCCTCCGGCATTACCCGAGTCACGGGCAGTTGCCGATGATGGTTCGGTTTTACCAGACAAGGGCGTAAACCTTTTGCTGGGGGACGATTCCGCAACCTTGCGTGGAATCATGAGCCGGGTGACCGAATCCTGGGAACGGGGCCGCGTGGAGGACTGGATCCTTTTGGTTGCCGATGCCGCTCCTTCTGGCGCGGCGGATCTTGTGGCCGCTGCCGGCATGGCGGGAATTTCCATATGGGCCGGCGATTTGGGTGAAAAGGTTCCGTCTCCCCTGGTCTGGGTGGAACCCGAGGATTTCGGTGACCCGGACCTGGGGTTTTTCCTGGAGGCCCATCCACCCACCATCGTGGTTGCGGGTGATATTTCGGACTGGCGGCCGGGGCCGGACAGGGAGTCACAGGAAACGGCCCTTGCCCTCAGATTGATACTGGACTGTGGTGCGGAAACCGTCTTGCTGCACACCCGGTCGCTTCCCGAATCCTGGGTTCGCTACCTGGTTTCAGCCTGCGGGGCCTCTTTGATGGCCGGCGAAATGGATCATTCCCCGGTCCCCGATCCGTTCCCGGTTTCCAGCCTGGAGGAACCTTGTCTGGACTGCGGAAACGTGCGGGACGCAGCGGTGGTTGTCCGGCGTCTTGCCGGTCTGCTGCCCAGGCTGCGCGACCTGTCGTTGCCTCTTTTTGGCGGCCAGGAAGATCCCGACACCCCACCGCCCCCGCCACCGGGACGCCAGTTGTTGTCTTTGGCCTGGTTGGGTGATCTGGCCGGTGTCACGGCCACCGACGTCGCCGAAGGTGTTCGCCTGCTGCGTTGGGCTGCACGGCTCTCGGGCGATTCCCTGTCCTCGGCCGGATCCGAAAAGGTGGACGCTCGCCAGGGCAAGGGTCATACCCTGGTCATTACCCGGCGGTTTGCTGACCTGGAGAATGCCCTCGAACAGTTACTGGGGAACCTGGGGGTAATGCTTCCCCTTTGGCTGGGCAGCGGCGGGCCCGGTAATCTCACCTGGGTCGACCTGGAGTACCCCCCCGCAAGGATCGACAATAGCGAGCTCAATCTGCTGGACTGTTTCCTGATGTGGAACGGTACCAACTCCGACTCCGGTTTGGTTTATTCCTGCCCCCGGGGTCTTCTCCATTCCAACCAACGCCTGGTGGGATGTAGTCGACCTTCCGGTGAGGTCATGCTGGAACTGGCCAAAAGGTTGAAATTGTTCCGTTCGCGAATAGAAGAAATCATGTCCGGCGCCCTGGAGACGGGGGAGGGATTCCTTGTCGAAACGGGGCTGACGGACCTGCGCCCGGAAGAGAGTTCATTCCTGGGACTCGGCGCCGCCCTCGGTTTCTGGCGCTGGATCGGCCCGCCGTGTCTGGGAGCCATGCACCTGGTGGACCTTCTGACTCTGGCTGACAGCAGAACAGCGCGTGACCGGCCTCACGGCTGGGAACTTGTGCGTTCCGAAGCGGCTGGCCGCTACCCCGCGACAGGGATGGGGAGTTCCGGCACCCGGGCTTTGGAATCCGCGGGTGCGGTGTCGGGTCGGGGACTTCGCAGCTTTCGCTCCCTATTGGCCGGAGGCGCGGAAAAACGTGACGATCTGGACCCGTTGGTGACCAGGATCGCGGATCTGGTTCAAGGGCAGGACGGATCCTCGCTTCTCGTCCTCAAGGGCATTTTCGGTTCTGGCCGTCACGAGGCTCTCGGACGAGGATTTCTGAAGGCCGGCCTGGCTGCCGGTGACATTCCGGAAATCACCATTTTCTGTCCTGACGAAGCCGTGGCCGCCATGGTCTGTCGGGAATTTCTGCGCCTCGGTTTGGCCGGCCCCCTGGATATCCGGGTGTGTCGGTCCGATGCGGCACGATCCGAAACCCCGTCCCCGAGGGCAACCCTGGCCGACCCTTCCTCGGCGCTGGTGGTCATGTGCGAAGCGCAACGCTTCGACCCCGAAACGCGTTATCGGATCGCCCAAACCGGTCGAGGCCGGCGTCTGATTATGACCGTGGATCCGGCTGCCACCACCGAACCCTGGGAACACCTCTTCCTGACCACACCGAGGACCAGTGACATTGTCGACCTGCCGGGTCAGCGCAGGTCGGCCAGGAAGCTGTGGTCGGAAATCCGGATGCTGGTTCCTTCGGAATACCAGGATGGTGGTACCCGGCGCAGGGACAAGGGCGTTCTGATCTCCGACTATGCCGCCAACCTGGACCAATGCCTGTCGCGGGTGGTCCAGGAACACCAGGCCGGTAAGCTATCGACTCCCCTGAGGGTGACGGCTCCCATGCCCGGGGATCTGGAGTATCTGGGCTCGTCCATCAGGGATCGCGGCTGGCTTGCTGTCCTGGAAACCCGTTTGGAAAGCCTGCTTTTGCCGGGACCGCGGGAATTTCTTGCCGCGGCCACGGACCATCTCGTGCAGGGCGGCCATCTGTCCGAAGTCCTGGACCCCCCTGAAGCACCGGGGCTGGAGCCCGATATGTTGATGCCCCACCTGCTGGGGCGCGGTGGAGCAGCGGCCTGGAAGGAGTGGGCGGCCGGGCAGGACTTTTCGGCTGAATTGACCCTGAACGAATTCGCCGACCTGATGGCTCCCACCAATTGGGCCAATACTTTCCTGGCTCGCCCCGAGGCCCGGACCCGGGTTCAGCGTTTGCTGGAACAGTATGGCGCCGAGCCTTTGACCGTCTTGATGACCATTCCCCTGTGGGAAGCCTGGTGGTATATGATGCTGGATGATGTAGCAGCCAAGGGCCCCCGTTATCGCCGGCCCCTGGCCGTCCTGACTTCGGCGGCCAGGCCGCTTGGCTGCGCCATGCCGGGGACCGCGTACCTGTGCCTGGGGACCGAACCCGTCAGGCAGCATTACGAGTCCCTGGTCAGGGTCACCGACAGTCTGCTGGTCCTGTACCAGGAAAAATCCCCCCTGCCGTCTGAGGCTCCCCGGTAGCGGGAAACCCCGGTTTCACAGGGCTTGTTTCCGGACAGGGCAATGACTAGTTTCGGTTCAGTACATTGTAGGAATTCCACAGCCTGCCAAGGAGATTCGTCCATGGACCTGCCCTTCGAACCCTACCGTATAAAGGTCGTCGAAAAGATCCAGAGGGTCAGCCGCGAAGAGCGGGTGCAGCACTTGCGATCAGCCGGGTACAACCTTTTCAAGATCCCGGCCGAGGCTATCTATGTCGACCTCTTGACCGACAGCGGGACCGGTGCCATGAGCGATCTGCAATGGGCCGCGCTCATGAGCGGCGACGAGGCGTACGCCTGCAGTAAATCTTTCGCGGTATTCCAGGACACCATCAAGGATATTTTCGGTTTCAAGCATGTCATTCCCACCCATCAGGGCCGGGCGGCCGAGGGCATGCTTTTCACCGTGACCCTCAAGCCCGGCGACGTCGTGCCCAACAACATCCACTTCGACACCACCCGGGCAAATGTCGAACACACCGGGGCCATCGCCCTGGACTGTATCGGTGCCGAGGGCCTGGATCCCGCCAAAGTGGCGCCCTTCAAGGGGAACATGTCGCTGGATAATTTGCGGGCCGCCTTTGAAAAATACGGGACGCCCCGCATTCCCTTCGTCATGTTGACGATCACCAACAACAGCGGAGGGGGGCAGCCGGTTTCCATGGCCAACATGAAAGCTGTTTCCGCCTTCTGCCACGAAGTGGGTGTGCCCCTCATTTTCGACGCCTGCCGTTTTGCCGAGAATGCCTGGTTCATCCAGCAGCGGGAAGAGGGTTACGCCGACAAGGATATCAAGGAGATCTGCAGGGAAATGTTCGCCTTGGCGCAGGGCTGCACCATGAGCGCCAAGAAGGACGGTCTGGTCAACATCGGCGGTTTCCTGTGTCTCAACGACGACGCCTGGGTTCAGGATGTCACCAACCTTCTCATCCTGCGGGAGGGATTTCCCACTTATGGGGGCCTGGCCGGACGGGACCTGGCGGCCATCGCCCAGGGGCTGCGCGAGGTGCTGGATCCCGATTACCTTGCCTACCGTATCGGACAGGTTGCCCGCCTGGGACGGCGCCTGGACGAACTTGGCGTGCCTTACCTTCGTCCCACCGGCGGCCACGCTGTCTACCTTGATGCCCGCAAGGCCCTGCCGCACATCCCGCAAGCACAGTTCCCGGCCCAGGTCTTTACAGCCGCCCTTTATCTCGAAGGTGGCGTGCGAGGGGTCGAAATCGGCAGCCTCATGTTCGAGCACAAGGACCCTGATACGGGGGAGACGGTCAGCCCGGCCATGGAACTGGTCCGGCTCGCGATCCCGCGCCGGGTCTATACGCACACCCAACTGGATTACGTGGCTGAATCCTGCGCGCGGGTCATGGAAATAGGCGACAGGTTGCGCGGGCTGAAAATCACCTGGGAGCCGCCGTCTCTTCGGCATTTCACCGCCTCGCTGGAACCTGTCGGCGGCGGCAAAATGATTGCGGAAGCTTGAACGGGGAAGGTGGAAACCCCATGACCGGCCCTTCGCTTCAGGTATCCTGCGTTGGCATGGCGGATGAACTGGTGGTGTTCCTGACGCCGGTGGTTGTCGCCGCGGCCAGGGCCCTCGACCTGGCCGGTGATGTTTCGAGCCTCAGTATCTGCGGGGATGACATGGCCGGAGACGGGGACGCATGGTATCGCCTCCAACCCGGGGCAGCAGGGGATGGTTTACCTGAGCTGGTGCTTTTCTGTCACGCGGGATGTTTCGGATGCCTGGACCGGGCGGGGGAATCGTTGAAACCAGGGAAACCCGTCTGGGAACTGTCGCCCGCGTCCGAAGTCGAGTCATGTGATAACGCGGTTGAGTTTTCGGCGGAAAGGTCGGCAATCTTTTTGCATCACCACCTGTTGACCGCCCGGGATCTGGTCCGCGCAGAGGTGGTGGGGAGGCACCTGCCGGTGGGGATGACCGAAGCCTTTACCGAAGCCTGGGCCGTTGGCGTGGACGGACGTCTGGCCCGGCAGGGTTTGCCGGGTTTCCCCCTGGCCGAAAGGCGGGGCCGGTTCGCCCGGGTGTTTGCCACCGCGGGAATCCTTTTACCGGCCCATTGGCAGGTCTTCGAGGCTCTCTGGGATGGAGGTCTTTCGCTTCAGAAGGATGTCCTGGATGTCGTCAAAAGGTTGCCGAGACTGTGATTCTCCCTTTCCCGGCGGGGGTTCCGCTGGAGCCCGGGGGCATGTGCGCCCATGCAGCGGGAATGCATTTGCTTTTTACCCCCGGATACCCCAATTTCATGGTGTCAAAGGCAACTGTTGACGGTTTTCAAGTCCGGAACTAATGTCCGGACCTATTCTGTCCCGATGTCCGGTACTTGATATCCAACTTTGGTGTCGCTGGGCCGGGTTTTGTTGAATGCTGTCTTGCGTCCCACCTGCAAGGCCAGGAGCATACCTTTTGGGAGGTTGGTTCATGTTCGGTGTTTCTTCCGCGCGTCGCTGGGTTTCGGTCATGCTGCTCGGTCTGCTGGCCGTGACTTTCGTCGGTCTTGCCGGTTGCGGTGAAAAGGAAGTCGTGGATCCCTACGTCTATGATTCCCTCCGCCGGGTCACCCGTGGGGACACTCTCAGTGTTGACTTCCTGTTCGAGATCGACGCACCCGAATTCGATTATGTCCGGGGCAACACCGCCCTGGTGCGTGACGGGAACATCCTCGAGTTCCTGGTCGGCGAGGACCTCGAACACAATTACCGGAATCTGTCCGGAACCCTGCTGGGTGTGAAGAAGACCTTCTCACCTGCCCCGACACATCTGGTGATCCAGAGAATCAAACGGGGAGGGGTTGTCGAAGCCGATAGCCTTCCGGTGCCGTCCAGTTATACGATGCCCACCCTGCTGCGCGCCGGTGCCGTGGATCTCGAGACTCCGGGTGCTCCGCTGCCTGATCTGGGTTGGAAGACCAAGGACCTGAAGGAAGCCCGCGCCACGTATCTGCCTGAGGAAGAGGGCGACGACCTGAAGCCCGTCCAGACCGGCATCGAGACTTTCGTTTACGTGCCCCGCCACGACCTGGCCGATTCGGTGAAGGCCAACCCTTCGGCCGAGGACTTCGCCTGGTACGCCGTGTTCGCCGAGTCCGCCGTTGAAATCACCGAATTGACCGACGGTGCGGATTGGATGCTGCATCTCCTGTTGGACAAGGACCTGCCTCTCATCGGCTCGTTCTCGATGCTCTCGATCGAGGAGGAGTACACCAAGAGGAAGATAGAGCACGAGACCCTTGGTCATGTGATCGGCTCCATGAAGATCAACTGGTTCAAGTTCGGCAACACCTTCGTTGAAGGGTCCGAACGGGATATCTAGATACCTACCTGATCCGATGGAAAAAATGCGGGCTCCCTGCCGGGGAGCCCGCTTCTTTTTGTACCGGACCTTTCGAAAAACGGCTAGACGAGGGCTTCCATGAGTCTGGCGTCCCGCAGGACGGCCTTGGCCGATACTTTGGACTTTTTTTCCAGGCTGCTGGTCTTGAATTTGTTGGCCACCACGCCGACCATCACACCATGGTCTCCTTCAAAAAGCATCTGGGTGGCTCTGTGACCCAGGCGGGAAGCCAGGATACGGTCGTAACCCGAGGGTGATCCACCCCGCTGCACGTGGCCCAGCACCACCATGCGGACCCCCCGCTTCAGGCGCTCCCTGATTTCATAGGTGATGTAGGAAGCCTTGCCCGCCCCTTCGGCGACGATGATGATGGCGTGCTGCTTACCCCGCTTGTAACCCTTGGCAATGTTCCGGCACAGGTCGTCCATGTTGTAGGGAATCTCGGGCAGCAATACTTCTTCGGCGCCTGTGGCGATGGCCGTCTGGGCGGCCAGCAGTCCGTATTCGCGACCCATGACCTCGATGACGAAGATCCGCCCGTGGCTGGTGGCGGTATCCCGGACCTTGTCTACCGCCTCGATGGCGATGTTCAGGGCCGTGTCGAAACCGATGGAGATGTCGGTGCCGGGAATGTCGTTGTCGATGGTCGCCGGAACGCCCACCACCGGCAGGCCGAACTCCTTCATCAATTTTGTTCCGCCGCGAAAACTGCCGTCCCCTCCGATGATGACCATGCCATCGAGATTCAGTTTTTCAATGGTTTTTGCGACCGGGGCAGTGCCTTCGTCGGTGGCGAACTCAGGGTAGCGGAAGGTCCGCAGGATGGTGCCGCCCTGGTGGAGGATTCCACTGACCGAATTGGGCGTCAGTATTACGGAGGTGCCGTCGGCGAGGCCCTGCCAGCCCTTCTTGATGCCGATGACTTCAGCCCCCATGTGGCAGGCGGTGCGGACGACCGCCCTGAGTGCCGTGTTCATGCCCGCCGCGTCGCCTCCGCCGGTCAAAACTCCGATTCGTTTCATTCTTTGTCTCCCGTGTCAGGTTCTTGTGTGGTGTTAGTTTTCCGGTCCCGGGCCTGGCGCCGGGTGTGCCATTCGCGGATCTGTTCCATGCGGGCGGCCAATTCCGTTTCGAAACCGCGAGCTCCCGGCTGGAAATAATCGGTACCCTTCAGGCTGTCCGGCAGGCAACTCATCTGGCCGATGCCGTCATCGGTGTCATGGGCATAAATATAACCCTTACCGTATCCCAGTCCCTTCATCAGGCGGGTCGGTGCGTTTCTGAGGTGCATCGGTACCGGTGGGTTGTGGCCCTTGGCCACTTCGCGGGATGTCTTCCCGTAGGCCTTGTACAGTGCGTTGCTCTTGGGTGACAGGGCAAGGTAGACAACGGCCTGCGCCAGGGCCAGGGCACCCTCGGGCATGCCGAGGAAGTGGACCGCGTCCCGTGCGGCGAGGGTCCGCCTCAGGGCGTCGGGGTCGGCCAGCCCCACGTCTTCGCTTGCGAACCGGACCAGGCGGCGGACGATGTAGAGGGGGTCCTCCCCGCCTTCGAGCATGCGGGTCAACCAGTACAGGGCGGCCTGGACATCGCTGTTGCGCAGGGATTTGTGCAGGGCGGAGATGATATTGAAATGTTCGTCGCCGCCCTTGTCGTAGCGGGCGGCCCTGGTCCTGATGAGTTCGGCAAGATCCCCGGCCTCCAGGGCCTGTCCGTTTTGCCCGGCGGCAAACCCGGCCGCCACCGCGGCTGCGGAAGATTCGAGCAGACCGAGTGCGGCCCGGGCGTCGCCTTCGCAAATTTCCGCGAGCATGGCCAACGCTTCTTCGGTGAGGGACAGGGTGCCGTCCAGCCCCCTGGGATCGATCAGTGCCCGCTTCAGAAGTACGGCGATGGCCTGTGGCGAGAGCTGCGTCAGGACAAACAACCTGGTACGGGAAATGAGGGCGCTGTTGATTTCGAAGCTGGGGTTTTCCGTGGTGGCCCCGATCAGGGTGACATCGCCCCTCTCGACCCAGGGCAGAAGGGCATCCTGCTGGGCCTTGTTGAAGCGGTGGATCTCATCGAGAAAGAGGATGGTCCGGGTGCCGGTCGCCCGCTTGAGTTTGGAGGCCTCGGCCATGACCATTTTCAATTCCTTGGTACCCACCGCCACGGCGCTGTATTCCAGGAACCGGGCCTGGGTGTGGTTGGCCACCAGGCGGGCCACTGTGGTTTTTCCACAGCCCGGGGGGCCCCACAGCAACAGGGACGGCAGCGAGTCCCCCTCCAAAAGGAGGCGGAGCGGGCCCTGGGGGCCGAGCAATTCCTCCTGCCCGACCACCTCGTCCAGTGAAACGGGCCGCATCCTGTCCGCCAGGGGGGCCAGACGATGGGCCTCATCATCGTCTCGCGGCTCTGGCGGGTTTTCGCCTACAGTGGAAAAGAGATCGTTTTTCATGTGGCACATTCTAACCGGAAGTCCTCTGCTGGCAAGGTGAAGCTGTTGACGGAGTACCCGGTCTGGAGCTAATCTTCATACCCCTGCAATGAAAAAGGAGAATAATCCATGGCCACGGCCATACTCATAATACTGGATGGTCTCGGTGTGGGCGGCGCCCCCGATGCCGCGGACTACGGAGACGCCGGCAGCGATACCCTGGCCAATATGGCGGCAACGGTGGGTGGAATTGACGTGCCCAACCTCCAGGGCCTGGGATTGGGCAATCTCCACTCCATTAATGGGGTGGCCCCGGTGGCCCAGCCGGCGGCCGGATACGGCCGTCTGGAGGAAGTGTCTTCCGGCAAGGATTCCACCACCGGCCATTGGGAACTGATGGGCCTGGTCACCGAAGTGGCTTTTCCTACCTATCCCGACGGTTTTCCCGCCGAGGTTATCGAAGAATTTTCCCGTCTGACCGGTTACGGCGTACTGGGCAACAAGGCGGCCAGCGGCACCGACATCATCAGGGAATTGGGTGATGAACACCGGCAGACCGGCAAGCTCATCGTCTACACTTCGGCCGACAGCGTGTTTCAGATCGCTGCCCATGATGATGTCTGCGATCTGCAGGAGCTCTATCGGGTCTGTGAAATCGCCCGGGAAATGCTGAAGCCGCCTCACCAGGTCAGCCGGGTTATCGCCCGACCCTTCACCGGACCCGCCGGTGCATACGAACGGACGCCCTACCGGCACGATTATGCTCTGGATCCACCTGAGGGAATGATCCTGCCTGCGTTGCAGAAACACGGAGTGCGGGTGCAGTCCATCGGCAAGATCTACGACCTGTACGCCGGGGTCGGCATCGACGAAACCTTTCCTTCTTTGAACAACGCCGAGGGCATGGCCCAGTTGGACCGGTTGCTGGCCGGGACCGGTGCACGGGACACCCTGATACTGCTGAACCTGGTGGACTTCGACATGCTGTGGGGCCATCGTAACGATCCTGAAGGTATGAAAAGGGGCCTGGAAGAGTTCGACCTCTGGCTGGGGCCATTTCTCGGGAACCTCCCGGACGGCACCTTGTTGCTGATGACCGCGGACCATGGCAATGATCCGACCACCCCCAGCACCGATCACTCCCGCGAGCACGTACCCCTGCTGGCTTATCTGGCCGGACAGGCGCGCGGCGCCAATCTGGGCACCCGGGTGGGTTTCATGGACGTGGCCGCCACTTACGCGGACTTTTTCGGAAGCACCCCGCCCCGCAAGGGCACCAGTTTCCTGCCTGAGATCCGGAAAGGACCTTCATCGTGAAAGACGAATTTCTCAAGCTGGTGGATGCCGCCTGCGAAACCCGCCTGCGCAGTTATTCACCGTATTCAAATTTCCGCGTGGGAGCAGCACTGCTGGGAAAAAGCGGCGCCGTCCATCATGGGACAAATGTGGAAAACGCGAGTTTCGGTCTGTCCATCTGCGCCGAGCGGTCGGCCATCTTTCGGGCAGTGGCCGAGGGTGAAACCGATTTTACCGCCATCGCCATCTGTGCCGACGGGACGGCTCCCACCCTTCCGTGCGGCGCGTGCAGGCAGGTTCTTGTCGAGTTCGGGCCCGACCTGACCGTCCTTGTCGCCGGGGACAAGGGTTCCGGGGGAGAAATCCTTCAATTTTCCCTGGGGGAACTGCTACCCCACGCCTTTGAAACTTTCGTGGACAATATCGCTCCCGAAGCGGATGGCCAGGGGGAATCGTCTTGAATATCCTGGAGATCATCGAGGCAAAAAAACAGGGCCGGGAATTGAGCGCGTCCCAGATCGAGTTCGTGGTGAACGGATTCACCGCCAAGGATTTTGCCGATTACCAGATGTCGGCCTTCCTGATGGCCGTCTGGTTCCGGGGAATGACCCCCGAAGAAACCGCCTGTCTGACAGGGGCCATGCTTCATTCGGGTGAGGAGTTGGACACCAGCGGCATGTCGGCGCCGACGGCCGACAAGCATTCCACCGGTGGCGTGGGGGACAAGGTCAGCCTGCTGCTGGCACCCCTGGCCGCGGCGTGCGGCTTGAAGGTCCCCATGCTATCCGGGCGGGGTCTGGGTCACACAGGTGGCACTCTGGATAAACTGGAAGCCATTCCCGGGTACCGCATCCACATGGATAATGATGAATTCCTGTCTCTTACCGAAAAGGCAGGGTGCGCCATCATCGGGCAGAGCGGTTCGATCGCCCCGGCGGACGGGCGGATCTACGCGATGCGCGACGTCACCGCGACGGTGGATTGCGTTCCCCTGATCACCGCCTCGATCATGTCCAAGAAACTCGCCGCCGGCCCGGGCACCATCATCATCGATTTGAAGACGGGTTCCGGCGCCTTCATGGACGACATGGACCGGGCGCGGGAACTGGCTGTCGCCCTGGTGGCGGTGGGAAAACTCCACGGCCGGCGCATGTCGGTTGTTTTTTCGGACATGGACCAGCCCCTCGGCAGGGCCATCGGCCACGCCAACGAGACCATCGAGGCCTTCGCTGCCTTGCGCCCGGACGGCCGCAACTCCGCTCCCGCCGACCTGGTGACCTTAACGGAGGATCTGGTTGCGGAGATGGTCCGTGTGGCCGGCCTTGAACCCGATCGGGCAGCAGCTATGACCAGGGTCCGCGAGGCCTGGGATTCAGGCCGCGCCTTCGAGAACATGCTCACCTGGGTAAAGGCCCAGGATGGAGTCCTGGACCCAGACCGCGAAGATTTCGGCCTGGCCGTGGCCCCTTTGGCTCTGGAGTTGAAAGCCCCTCGGGACGGTTGGCTGGCCAAGATAAATTGTCGTGAGGTAGGTTTGAGTTTGGCCGATCTGGGCGGCGCCCGCCTGCAGGTGGACGACCCTCTGGACTTAACCGCCGGGATCGATTTCCTCCCGGTCATAGGCTCAAAAATAAAAAAGGGCGACCTCTTGGCCCGCCT
>Ga0164313_10000284_pt1 | contig 38658 bp, 36 predicted proteins | sample GuaBasSedimGuay4_FD_113735 | JGI IMG/M metagenome (GOLD analysis project Ga0164313, IMG submission 113735) | Subseafloor sediment microbial communities from Guaymas Basin, Gulf of California, Mexico - Guay4, Core 4569-4, 0-3 cm | ecosystem: Environmental > Aquatic > Marine > Hydrothermal vents...
AATGGTGGCCGGGCAATGGGTTCTCAATTCTGGGGGGGTATAGCACTGTTTTTACTGGATCCTGTAGGAGCGGTTGATGACTGGTGCTGTGTTAGCAAAAAAGTCGAGGTCGCCGCTTTTAATATTGCGCATTGACCAGCACAGCAACACTCACAAGATATCAACGCCGGCAAAGATTATTGGGGCGTAAAACTGGTGATAGAATTCTAGAATCATGCGCACACAACTAAAAAAATTAAATGGGCCGAAAATCAATATGCAAAATATTCATCGCCATTTATTAGCCCTTTTATTGCTGCTATTTCTGCCTACTACTACTTATGGTGAGGACTATCTGACGCCCCATATTATCGAAATCTCCCTCGGCATTGGTTACTACAATTTCGACGAAAACCGTAATCTCGACAGCTCTGCTATGGCGGCTATAGGATTAGGTTTACACTTATCTCGACGTTGGCTGGTGTTATTACAGTACTCCGCGTTAGATACCACAAGAAACCTGAATGGGGTCAGCCTGCCTACATGCAAAAATATCATGTCGATGTACACCGTTTTTTCAATACAGAAAAAAAATTACGGCCTTACCTGGTAGCTGGCTTTGGCCAGATGGACCTGGATGATAATAGCGATGATTTTAATGATGCGACCAACAAAAACATGCTCAATGGCGGGGTCGGACTTTATTACAGAATGACACCATCGTGGTCTGTGCGTACCGATGTGAGAATCTTTGCCAATACGAACAACGACCACCATGATAACGCGCTAACATTCACCCTGGGTTACCGCTTTAACGGCGGGGAAAGAAGTAACTAGGCAACCTTAAAAACTTACTTTGCTACCAGCCCTTTCGATCTAGCTCTGAAGTACCTGGTCAGGTCTTCAGCCTCAGACTCGAACGATTCAAAATCAGCTTTAATCGCTACGCTCATCGCTGTTTCATCCCCCCGATAACCCGATAAATTAATTACACGATTTGGCTGCAAGGTAAATTGACGACAATACTCAACAAACTCCTACCTGGTCTGTTGTTTATACTGCTCCGCCAGCAAAGCGGATGACTGCAAAGCGATACCCAGACAAACAATAAATAGCACTAATATTTTATAAATCATAATCTTTTATGACATAGATCTTATAAAAACAAAGTCTTGCTATAAAATTTCATTATTCATTATTCATTGCTCTACTCAAGTTCCTCCCAACGAGTATAACAATGTGACAGGCTGGTTTCAGCTTCGATCAACTGCTGCTGTATTTTTTGAATTTCATCTTTTTCCTGCTTGTAAAATTCATTATCGGCCATTAGCTTTTGCAGCGCTTCAACCTTTTCTTCAAAGTTTTCTATTTGTGCGGGCAAGGCATCCAGTTCCCGCTGGTCTTTATAACTGAGTTTTTTAGCTTGTGCCTGCTTGCCATCCTGACTTACTGATTTTTTTATCGCAACAACTGCCTTTGCAGCGCGGCTCCCGGATTGTGCTTTTTCTGTCGCATAGTTAAGCCAGTCGTCATAACCGCCGACATACTCGTTTACCTGTGCATTACCCTCAAACACCAGGGTACTGGTGACGACGTTATTGACAAATTCTCTATCATGGCTTACCACCAGCACGGTGCCTTTATACTCCATGACCAGCTCTTCAAGCAATTCTAAAGTTTCGATATCCAGATCATTGGTCGGTTCATCAAGCACCAGAATATTAGAGGGTTTTGAGAACAGCTTTGCCAGTAATAAGCGATTTCGTTCACCGCCTGAGAGCATACTGACAGGCGAACGTGCACGTTCCGGTGCAAAAAGAAAGTCCTGTAAATAACCGATTACATGCTTTCTATTGCCATTGATTTCTACAAATTCTCTACCCTGAGACAGATTATCAATAACACTGGCATTATCATTCAGTTGCGCACGGAACTGGTCAAAATAGGCAACTTCAAGTTTTGTTCCATTTTTAATGTTGCCAGAGGTGGGCTTCAGGTCACCCAGTAATAATCGTAGCAAGGTTGTTTTACCGACACCGTTTGGACCAATAATGCCTATTTTGTCACCGCGTAAAATAGTCGTGGTTAAGCCTTTTATCAGTGGCTTGTTTTCATATTCAAAGCAAACATTTTCAGCTTCTGCCACCAGTTTGCCTGAACGCTCTGCTGATGCGGCTTGCATTGCAACTTTGCCCACCTGGTTACGCCGCTGACTGCGTTCACTGCGCATTTTTTCCAGTGCACGCACCCTGCCCTCATTACGGGTACGACGGGCCTTTATTCCCTGCCTTATCCACACTTCCTCCTGGGCCAGTTTTTTATCAAAGTGCGCATTTTCTACTTCCTCGGCATGCAATGCTTCTGCTTTGCGCCTCAGGTAGGTATCGTAATTTCCGGGGTAACTGGTCAGGCAGCCGCGATCGAGTTCAATGATTCGGGTCGATAATGTACGCATGAAGGAACGGTCATGCGTGATAAACATTAATGCGCCTTTATAATTCAGTAACTGTTCTTCCAGCCAAAGAATTGCATTTAGATCAAGATGGTTAGTGGGCTCATCCAGTAATAAAATATCCGGTTTTATAACCAGTGCTTTTGCCAGTAACACACGTCGTTTCATGCCGCCTGAAAGCGAAACGTAATCGTCATCACCATCGAGTTTCATGCGGCTTAGTACTTCTTCTACCTGCTGGTTAAGCTGCCAGGCATTATGGATATCCACCTGGTTCTGTGCGCGTTCTAATTCTGCTGTGGTTTGATCGTTATGGTTCTCGGTAAAGTTAAGCAGGGCATGGTGGTAGTCCTGCAGCAGTTTTGCGTTTTTACCCAAACCCATAGCCACCACATCAAAAATACTGCCCTGCAGGTCGCCTCGTGGCTCCTGATCAAGCACTGCAATCTTTAAACTTTGTTTAAATTCAAGATCACCGCTATCGGCTTTAACTTCTCCTGAGATAACTTTTAATAAGGTCGATTTTCCAGTGCCATTGCGACCCAGCAAACACAGCCGTTCACCCGCTTCAATAGCAACACTGATACTTTCCAGAATGGCAGGACCACCAAAACTGACGTGGATATTTCTAAGACGTATTAAGGGCATGTGGTGAATTTTACAGTAAACAGCTACGTATAAGATAAAATAATAAAAAGATTATTGTCCACAGATGGACGCAAATGAACGCAAATTTTTAAAAGTAAAAACGATTTTTATTTGCGTCCATCTGTGGACTAAATATTTTTTTCGCAAAGCTTCCGCTCCTCGGCAATAGCTCCTCGGTAACTGCTCCTGCGTTACCCTACTACCGTACGTCCTGTACATATGCATTACCCTAAATACCGTACGTCCTGTACATATGCTCACGCCCCTTACCTTGTATCTCTGTAGGCAAAAAAAACCGGCGCATAGCACCGGTGTAAAAAAGATAAGAGTCTTACTCAATTGGAAAGTGACGAAGTATTAGCCCTTTACAATAAATCGCCATAACCAGCGTACTCTTTCGACAATCACTAAATCGATTGAGTACATAATTAATAGTGCATCAAGCATGCCAAAAACAATAACGACACGAATATTGCAGATAAAAGCCGGTAAAAACCCGCTAAGCAACTGATAAATATAGACTATTTTAGCCTGGAAAATACACCAAAATTAATTGCCTACAAACTGTGAAATAAAATAAACAATAACTCTGTAACATATTTTGACACCTGGAAACCATAAAAAAACAAGGAGAAGCTGCTTTTATTCTTTAATTACAAAGAGTTGCACGAGAGCACCTTCTACAAAAAACAAATAAAATAATCCGACAAAATATCACGCGTCATAATCCAGCACCGGCGCCAACCAACGCTCAGTAACACTTTTATTCACCCCGCCTTGCTTCTATATTTTTTAATAACTTAAATTAGTGTAATCAGTATCTAATAAGCGACCAGCAACAACGGGGGGGCTTGCAATCGTAATACCATCAATAAGGTCGGCTTTAGATTTACCAACAGCTGGCAGATACAACGGACATATTTCTACTGATGCACCCATTTTTAACAGTGCATTAAGCAGCTGAGTGGGCGATTTTCCAGGTGGTTTCATTGCCTCTGTTTTGGTCGAACTTAGAGCAAGATCACCTGCTGAACCGCAAAGTACTATATTTACCTGTTTGCCATGTTTCTTCATGGTTTGTACAGATAACACCATAGCCATCATTTGTGCCTGACGCTCGGCAGCCGTTAAGAGAACATTTAAACCTTTGGCCTGATCAGCAAAAACTGCTGATGAGAACAACACCGATGACGCCAGTAAAATAGACCATATAAACTTTTTATTCATAATTTTATAAACCTTTTTTTGATAGAAAAAAATAATTATTAACCATTACTAACCGGGATTACTAACCGGGGCTACTAACCAGGGTTGGCAACCGGACGGAAAAACATTTTGTCTTTATTCAGGTTATAGCTCCAGGGAAGTCCGGCATTCTTCCAACCATTTTTCGTACGCCTGTTTTTCTTTTCGCCCTGTTTAATCTTACCGCCCTCAAAACCATCCGTTACCACATAGACATTTTCATAACCCTTGCCTTCAAGCATTTTTGCGCTAGGCGCTCCACGGGTACCACCCGAACGACACATCAGGATGACAGGCGCTGACTTATCCAAACCTCGATCTTTCAGTGCTTTTTCAATCAATGCTTCAAAATCTTTATTTACAGCCATTTCAAAGACAGGCTTCTTCTTATTCCAGTTAGCAGGATTAGAAAGCTTGAATGGAATATTAATGTCTACTACATCTGTAAAGCCGGTAAACATAATTTCTATAGGATCACGCACATCAACAAATAAAACCTTATCAACCTGCTCCTGTTTCATCGCATAGGCTTCTTTGGAATCAACATAGAGATCCCATGATGTTTGATGTTTGGGGTTACCCGGTTTGTCGGCAGCAAATGCTGCAGAACTTGCTATCATTGCGACAAGCAGTAGAGAGAGATATTTCATATTAATCACCTTAGTTAAAATTTAGACGAATTATATATTAGCAATTACTAATACACCATGATAATTATCAAAGCCTGAAAGTTCAGACCCACATTTCATTAGAAATAGTCCCTGGCTACTTATGTAACGGTGTATTGCTGGAATATCAAAGTAACAAAGGGTCCAGTCTCTAATGGCAGACTCGTTGATACTACTGCTGAGAAAAAAATATTGAATCAGCATTCTCGATTTCTATACTGATAAATAAATTGCCTGCTCCAATCCATGTAAAATAATGGTTATGAATAGGCAAACAATAAAGCACCTGCGTTCCTGGCTGGTTTATATCGTTCTCTTTCTTGTTGTTATGCAAGGTGCTAACTGGTGGAAAACCCGCGATGCACCAGGCGGCAATCTATCTGAATTTAGTGGTGTGCTGATGGATGGAACAGCCTTCACGATTGCAGAGTTTGCCGGCAAACCTGTGCTGTTTCATTTTTGGGCGACATGGTGCCCAATCTGTGATTTGCAAAAGAACAATGTGCAATCAATCTCACAGGACTATCCGGTAATCACTATTGCTTCGTGGTCCGAGGGAGAAGCAGAAGTAAAAGCCTATATGCTGGAGAATCAGCTGACTTTCCCGGTGATGCTAGATAACAGCGGTAAACTGGCACAGACGTTTGGTCTGAAAGGCGTACCCGCTAGTTTTATTCTCGACCCACATGGCGAGATCAAGTTTATCGAAACCGGTTATAGCACTGAACCGGGCCTTCGCTTTCGTCTCTGGTTATCAAGCTTGTAATACCAGCGTAACTCTGATTAATTATCGTGCAGTCCTACGGAAGTATAGGAAGTCACTGCTGTCCCGTTAACAGCTGGAGATATGGGTCGGCAACTACTTTCTGAGACCGTCACCCGCAAGGATGCGGGTGCGAGCCCCATGGATGGGTTCACTGCGTGTCTCAGCTAGTAGTTACCGATTCATGTCTCGGTTTGTATAATCATTCGCTAATGCCTACTATATCGCCATTTGCATACAATAATATATTTTTTAACGGGACAGCTGTGATAGGAAGTATAAACACCCTTTCATAAAATGAAAGGTACAGTTTAAGGCCCGATATGACTAGTTATTGAAAAAGAAAGTTCTTCTATTTCAACAGGATGCTATGGTCCGACCCATATGCAACACTCGAAAAAAATAATCCGACAAAATATCACACGTCATAATCCAGTACCGGCGCCAGCCAACGCTCGACAACACTGAGCTTTTCCCCTTTGCGTTTAGCATAGTCTTCCACCTGGTCTTTCTGTATTTTTCCGGTACCAAAATATTTAGCGTCCGGATGGGAGAAATAAAAGCCGGAAACCGCTGCTGTAGGTAACATGGCAAAACTTTCAGTGATAGTGATACCGGCATTTTTATCCGGCTCGATCAGCGACCATAAAGTGGCTTTTTCTGTGTGGTCAGGACAGGCAGGATAACCCGGTGCCGGTCGGATGCCCTGATAGGCCTCTTTGATCAGCTCGTCATTTGAATGGCTTTCTTCACTGGCATAAGCCCAGAACTCTTTCCGCACCCGCTTGTGCAGATGCTCGGCAAAAGCTTCAGCCAGCCTGTCGGCCAGGGCTTTTAACAGGATACTGCTGTAGTCATCATGATCAGCTTCAAAGCGCTTCACATGTTCATCAATACCAATGCCTGTGGTCAGGGCAAAGACACCGACATAATCACTTTTGCCCGAAGACCTATTGTCTATATCACGGGGCGCAACAAAATCGGAAATACAGCTATTCGGCCTGCCTGCTGGTTTCGCCAGTTGCTGGCGCAGATGATGCAATACTGTTTTGACTTCGGTACGGTTATCATCAGTATAAAGCTCGATATCATCGCCCACGCTATTTGCCGGGAAGAAGCCGATTACAGCGCGTGCCTGCAACCATTTTTCATCGATGATCTGCTGCAGCATCTTTTGTGCGTCTGCAAACAGACGTGTCGATTCTTCACCGACAATTTTATCATCTAATATTTTTGGATACTTGCCTGCCAGTTCCCAGGCATGGAAAAACGGTGTCCAGTCTATGTAAGGCGTTAATTCATCCAGTGAATAATCTTCAAATACCTTAATGCCTAAAAACGTTGGTTTTGGCGGCGTGTAGTTTTCCCAGTCACCTTTATAGGCATTGTCGCGTGCCTGCTGCAGGTTAAATGTTTTTCTACTTGCAGTACGTTTACTGCGCTGTTCACGCATGGTTTGATATTCATCTTTTAAATTTTGTACGTAAACTTTTTTACGCTCTTTGCTTAACAGCTCACCGGCGACACCTACTGCACGTGATGCATCGGGCACGTAAACCACAGCATTGTCGTATTTTGGATCGATTTTTACCGCAGTATGGATGCGCGAGGTGGTGGCACCGCCGATCATCAATGGAATATTCATTTCCAGGCGCTGCATTTCGGATGCCATGTGCACCATCTCATCCAGTGACGGCGTGATCAAACCCGACAGGCCAATAATATCAACGTGGTGTTTTTTTGCCTCACTCAGAATAGTTTCCGCCGACACCATGACGCCAATATCGATCACTTCATAGTTATTACATTGTAGCACCACGCCGACGATATTTTTGCCGATATCGTGTACATCACCTTTGACCGTGGCCATCAGAATTTTGCCGTTAGTTTTTAATTCACCTTCTTTTTCTGCCTCAAGATAAGGCATTAGATGCGCCACCGCTTTTTTCATTACCCGTGCTGATTTCACCACCTGCGGTAAAAACATCTTACCTTCACCGAAAAGGTCGCCGACGGTATTCATGCCGTTCATCAACGGACCTTCGATGACATGTAATGGACGCTCAGCCTGTAACCTGGCCTCTTCCGTGTCTTCATCAATAAAATCGGTAATACCTTTTACCAGTGCATGCGACAGCCGTTCGTTGACCGGCAGTACACGCCACGCCTGGTCCTGTTTACTCTCTACCGCACGGCCATCACCCATATATTTGGACGCGATCTCAAGCAGGCGATCCGTGGCCTGATCATTTTTATTCTGAATGACATCCTCGACTGCATCACGCAGCTCATCCGGAAGATCATCATAGACAGCAAGCTGAGCGGCATTAACAATACCCATGTCCATGCCGGCTTTGATCGCGTGATACAAAAACACGGAGTGGATGGCTTCACGTACCGGGTTGTTGCCGCGGAATGAAAAAGAGACGTTCGACACCCCACCGGAGACCATGGCGTGCGGCAGGTTTTGTTTGATGGTGCGGGTTGCTTCGATAAAATCAACCGCGTAGTTATTATGCTCTTCAATGCCGGTAGCGACCGCAAAGATATTCGGGTCAAAAATAATATCTTCCGGCGGGAAACCAACCACTTCAGTCAGCACTTTATAAGAGCGCGTACAGATCTCGACCTTACGTTCATAGGTATCGGCCTGGCCATCTTCATCAAACGCCATGATGATGACAGCGGCACCGTATTGACGAACCAGCCTGGCGTACTTGATAAAGTTTTCTTCGCCTTCTTTAAGCGAGATAGAATTTACCACCGATTTACCCTGCACGCACTGCAGACCGGCTTCGATAATGTCCCATTTGGAAGAATCAATCATCACCGGTACACGTGAGATATCCGGTTCAGCCGCAATCAGATTCAAAAACTTGACCATGGCTTCTTTCGATTCCAGCATGCCTTCATCCATATTGATATCGATGATCTGTGCACCGTTTTCGACCTGGTGCGCAGCGACGCTTAATGCTTCTTCATATTTATCTTCTTTGATCAGGCGTTTGAACATAGCGGAACCGGTGACATTATTGCGCTCACCAACATTTACAAACAGCGAATCTTTACCGATATTGCAGGGCTCCAGACCGGACAGCCGGCATTCCACAGGAACATCAGGAATTTCTCTCGGTTTTATCTCAGCAATAACTTTAGCGAAGGCACGAATATGATCAGGCGTGGTTCCGCAGCAGCCACCGACAATATTCAGGAAACCGCTACTGGCCCATTCGCCAATCGCCTCGGCCATATCATCCGGTCCCAGATCATAACCACCCATCTCATTGGGCAGTCCGGCATTGGGGTGCGCGGAAACATAAACTTCAGAGATGCGTGATATTTCCTCTACATACTGACGCAGATCTTCAGGCCCCAGGGCACAGTTCAAACCGATGGAAATCGGCTCAGCGTGACGTAATGAGTTATAAAATGCCTCGGTAAGCTGGCCGGTCAGAGTACGCCCCGACTGGTCAGTAATCGTGCCGGAAATCATAATCGGCAACTCGATATCATCCTCAGCAAACACCTGTTTTACTGCAAAGATTGCGGCTTTGGCGTTCAAAGTATCGAAGATGGTTTCGACCAAAATGATATCAGCACCGCCTTCAATCAGGGCACGGGTGGATTCGACATAGGCTTCTGCCAGTTTAACAAAAGTGATATTGCGAAAACTGGGGTCATTCACATCTGGCGAGATCGAGCAGGTACGGTTGGTTGGCCCCAACACACCCGCGACGTAACGCGGCCTGTCATCCGTGCTGTAAGCGTCTGCCGCCTGCCTGGCCAGTGTAGTCGCTGCGACATTGATCTCGTAACTGAGATCCTGCATGTCGTAATCTGCCATGGCAACACGTGTCGAATTGAACGTATTGGTTTCAATAATATCGGCACCGGCATCAAGGTATTGCTGATGAATACCGTGGATGATCTCAGGCTGGGTGATAGCCAGCAGATCATTATTACCTTTCAGATCACTCGGCCAGTCGGCAAAACGCTCGCCACGATAGGCGGCCTCATCCAGCTTGTGGCGCTGAATCATAGTTCCGGTGGCACCATCAAGCAATAAGATACGTTGCTTTAAAGCATTGTGTAAGTGACTGATACGTTGTTTTCTAGTGGTTGCCATAACGGTAAATACAGGATAAAAAATAGCTGGCGATTGTACCATTTTTCGCCAATAATTCGTATTTTAAAGCGAGCCGTTAGCTACTAATAAAATTAACGGCAAAATAATTTATCCGCGAATAACGCAAAAGACGCAAAAAAATTTATTGTTTTTAAAAATTCGCGTTCTTTGCGTTATTCGCGGATAAGTTTTTATCTTTTCAATATCACCAGTTAAACTTATACACATGACCTCGCGCCATCTACAGCTTTACATCACCACAGAATCACCCTGCAGTTATTTTGACAACAGGCTAAGCAGTAATTTAGTGCCCGACCCCGAATTATCACTGAACATGCCCATCTACAATCAGTTAATCCAGCACGGCTTTCGTCGCAGCGGTGCACACTGTTACCGCCCACACTGCAAGCATTGTCAGGCATGTATTGCCTGCCGTCTTGCAGTAAACGATTTTGTCAGCAGTCGCTCGCAGCGACGCTGTTTAAAAAACAATCAGGATTTAAAAATAAGCTCTGTCACTGCAGGTTTTAGCGATGAGTATTTTGAGTTATATAGCCGCTACCTGAACTCACGCCATACTGATGGCTCGATGGCATACCCCTGTGAAACAGACTTTAAGCAGTTTTTATATTGTGACTGGAGTGATACCCGGTTTCTTGAGTTTCGTTTAAACAAACAACTCGTTGCTGTAGCCGTAATCGACATGCTCACTGATGGTCTGTCAGCGGTTTACAGCTTTTTTGAACCGGAAATGCAAAGCCGTAGTTTAGGCAGCTACTGCATACTCAAACAAGTTGACTACGCAAAAGAGCTGGGGCTGACTTATGTTTATTTGGGCTACTGGATCGAAAATCATAATAAAATGCACTATAAAAGCAACTTTAAACCATTACAGCTATACTACGATGAGAAATGGCAGCAGCGCATTAATCCGAAAAAGGCCTGATTTTTAACTCGTTTTTTACCGGTAGCCGTTGTGATACTATTAAATTATGACAACACAAGAAACCATTACAACTAAATTAAATAATGCCTTTTCACCCGAACACCTGGAAGTGATAAACGAAAGTTTTATGCACAATGTGCCAGCAGGTTCGGAGTCACACTTTAAGATTGTTATTGTTTGCGATGATTTTAAAGACAAAATGCTGATCGCACGCCATCGCTTAGTCAACAAAGTGCTGCAGGACGAACTGGGTAAAGAGCAATCTGAAGGCGGCATTCATGCTCTTGCCCTGCACACGATGAGCATGGAAGAATGGTTTAAAAAAGGCAAAGTAGCTGACTCACCAGAGTGCCTGGGCGGCAGTAACTAGTGAATAATGAATTTTACAGAACACCGTAAGATTGTATAGTCTAAAACATAGGCAGGTCTAATTATGATGGATGTTCCACCAATATTATTAAATTTCGTTTACGTCATATTTGGCGGTATTTTAACCCTGTTCTTTATGAAGATCAGCTGCACCATGTTTAACAAAATGGTCAGTTTCAATATCAGTGATGAACTTGGCAAGGGTAATGTCGCCGTCGGTTTGATGGTGATGGGCATATTCATTGGTTTAGGCATATCACTGGGATTGGTGATTGGCCTTGGTCTGAGCTAAACCGGGTTCTGGCTCTCGCCTTAAGCATGAATTTTCAACACTTTATCTATGTCGTAGCATTCGTATTTCTGCTCAACATGCAAAATGTGCTGGCAAGTTTCATTGACCACCCTGTTGAGTCAGGCCAATGGACAGACAAATATGACCGCCATTTTAAAAAATACAGCAAACGTTATTTTGGACCTTTGTTTAACTGGCACTGGTTTAAAGCACAGGCGATCGCCGAATCAGCTTTAAATAAGGACGCCAAAAGTCATGTCGGTGCACGTGGACTGATGCAAATTATGCCAGGCACGTTTAAAGATATAAACAAAGCAAATCCTCACTTTAGCAAACTGGAGACGCCAAAATGGAATATTGCTGCCGGCATATACTACAACCGCTCAATTTATAGAAAAATTAAAAACAGCCCGGCACAGGACAAACTGTACCTGACCTTTGCCAGTTATAACGCCGGTTATGGGCGTATTCTTAATGCATCAAAACGTACCGGAAAAAAAGAAAAAAACTGGAACGAAATTAGAAAGTATTTACCCAAAGAAACCCGCGGTTATGTCAGGCGCATACGAAAACTAATGGGCGATAGCTAAAACAGCTGTTAAAACACATCCGTTCAGCCATATCAGTTTTGTACCGCTTAAACAAAGCGATCGATTTATTAACAGGGTCGCCATCGGATTCTAAAAACAGGCATTAAATATCGTGCCTCACTGCTGTCCCGTTAACTGTTAGAGGCATGGATGGGACTCGTTGCCTGGGACCGTATGCCGCATGGACGCGGCATTCGAGCGTACAAGGATGTATTTACAGCGCGTCTCAGGGGACGAGTCCCATTCATGTCTCGGATAGTATAAACATAGCCTCATCCAGACAGTGCAAGAGTTGTAGACAACTCAGCACAGTTAACGGGACAGCAGTGATCGTGCCTATATATATTTCATCACTATTATTTCTTGTGATATTTCGTAAACAAGCCCTTCCTTGTTAACCACTCAGGTGAAAATATAACAGTCAAAACCCCGATAACACCTAGAATTGTTACCAGAACCATAGCCAGCAAATAGGCCACTAAAAACAAATCAATCATTGTGCTCATTTTAAATATCTCCATTCTATACAACATGTCCCCATATTCACTAAAGCATAATCCATGCCTGAACTGCATAGCATCAATATTTATCAATGAGTTACGAAAACGTCTGAATGTTAATCAGAATGGAAATGTGTAACGATAGCTTTACAGTATTCAGGATTTTTTACAGATTACTGGAATTTTGAGCGCAATATATTCCTTCATGAGACATACGGCCCGGATGTCTTGTTAACAAACCCGGGGAAAGAATTAATCAAGGTGTCATTAAGCCTGGATGCCAGCATAATTGTTCAGCATAATTGTTTTTATTCCTTCTTATCCGCAGGCCTATCTGCAGCCCTATCTGCGGCAATCAGCAAAGGTGGCAGAAACAGGAAGTCGGTAAGCAGGGCAAACACAATAGCTATTACAGTCAACACGCCCATGGAAAAGTTGACATAGAAGCCGGAGAACGCCAGTACTGCAAAACCTGCAGCCAGTGCCACTGAGGTAATCACAATTGCCGCGCCGACGGTGTTAAACGAATACTTTACCGCCTGTTCCGGATCCATGTTTTTTTCTTTCCTGGCGAGCAGGTATTTGGTGAGGAAATGCACGGTATCATCAACCACAACACCAATCGAGATCGCCGCCACCACCGCCACGGCAAGACCGACCTGGCCTTGCAGATAACCCCACAGCCCAAAGGCAAGAATAGCAGGAAAAAGATTGGGAACCAGGCTTAATAAACCGTATTTAACACTGCCCAGGGCAAAGATCAGAATCATAGAAATCAATACCAGCGCGGCACTCAACCCGGTCAGCATGGTATCGATATTGCGCTTGGAAATGTGGGCAAACATCACCGACAGGCCACTGCCATAACTATACATGTCCGCTGGAAGGTTCTGTTGCATCCATTCCCTTGCCCGCTCATCAAGCTGACGAAGTTTTTTTGCCGAGGTTCTTTTCATGATCACCGTCAGCCGGGTTTTTGATTTGTCGATATCGATTCGGTTATTCAGATCCAGACCGTAGGGAAGTGACATTTCATATAACAGTAAATACTGCGCGGCCAGTTCGGCTGAATCCGGTGGCAAGTAATAAGCCGGGTCGTCACCGTTCATTTTCTGGTTAAGGCGTTTCATAATGTCGGCAAACGTCGCCACCGACATCACATCAGCTTGCTGTTCAAACCATTTGCCGAGTTTATCGAGATTGCGCAGGTATTCAGGTGTTGTAATACCACCGGAGTTTCCCGAATTAATCGAATATTCAACAATATCAAGCCCGGTCACCTGTTCTCAGGCGATCAGCTCGGTGTCCAGCCGAATTTGATAACTTTCATCCAGGTATTCAATAAAATTATCATTGAGCTCGATACGAAATAGTCCCAGCATAAGAAACAGCATGACCACGCTGCAGCCAAAAAGCAGCCGCTTTCTATTGTTGATAACAAAAACGGCAAAGCGGTCGCTCATTGCTTCTTTTTCATGCTGAATTATTTTTATCCGCACAGGCATTACCGCGATGATGGCGGGCAATAACAGAACAGAAAAGATAAACGCGGCCAGTACACCCACAGCAACCACATTGCCCAGTTCCCTGAATGGCGGAACGTCACTGCTGTTCATGCTAAGAAAACCGATGGCCGTGGTCAGACTGGTGATGAACACCGGTTTTAAATTGATACGCAACGATTCCAGGATCGCCGCCTGCTTATCCAGTCCGCGCCGCATCTCAGCGAACATGGTGGAGAGAATATGCACACTGTCAGCAATCGCCAGCGTCATAATAATCACTGGCGCCACCGCCGTCGCTGATGTGATCATTATGCCTAGATACCCCATCATACCCATCGCTACAACGGTAGACATGCCGATGACGACCAGGGTGGCAAATGAAGCAGAAAAGGAACGTAGCAGAAGCCCAACGCCGACGATGATAATCAGGTACATCAAGGGGACCAGGGTCGCACTGTCATCCTGGCCCACCTGGCTAAAAACCTGGTCAAAAGGTACCGTGCCAGTCAGGTAAAATTTGTGCTGCGGATATTTGTTTTTAAACTGCTCAAGCAGATCCGTTACATAATCAAACGCTATCGGAACTTCTTGCAGTGATTTACCCGGTTTTATCAGGTTGATATTTATGCCGGTAAGAGTACCGGCAGGATTGACCAGGTGATGCACCAGTGCATGTTCATTCAACACTATATTCCTGATTTTCTTAATGTCCTGATCACTCAACTTTGTCGCATCGAAAACAAGGTCATCTACCCACAGGTCATCACCCTGAACAGCCATATGCTGAAAATTGGCGATGGAGTCTACCCGGCTGGAAAAAGGGATCTGCCAGCAAGCTTCTGTCAGCTCTTTGATAACACCCAGAGTCTTTTTATTAAAAACATCCCCCGCTTCCGGCTGCAATGCGATGTAAATGTTCTCGTTTTTTACGAAGGTGTTTTCCAGTTCTTCCAGTGCCGCCAGATGCGGGTTCTGTTGACTGAAAAAGACCCTGCTATCAGGGTTGAATGCAAGATTTTGCAAACCCACTGCCATCAGTACAGTAAGCAGAATACTGATGAGAATAATCAGCCAGCGAAAACGGATGATTGGATAAAATCTGTTTTTACTGGATGACATAAAAATGGAGATGAATAGTTAAAGAGCAAAAGTATATAGCATCACTCTGCTGTCCCGTTAACTTTACGCAACGAGTAGCGTAATCAATCTCACAAAGAAACGTTATATTCTCTATAATTCGCTCATCGATTTGACTACAGCATCATCCTACAAAGGTTCACCATGATATTTTCGTCTTTAGACCTCGCTCCCGAAATTCAGCAAGCACTGGATGCCTGCGGCTACAGAGAAATGACAGCCATACAGCAACAGGCAATTATCCCGGCGCGGCGCGGTAAAGACATACTCGCCAACGCACAGACAGGTACAGGAAAGACCGCTGCTTTTGCACTGCCTGTTCTCCAGCAAATGAGTGATTCCCCGCAGCCAACCCTGGCTGGCAGCCCACGAGCACTAATTCTCACGCCAACACGCGAACTCGCCGAGCAACTGGAAGAGACCATCAGACGCTACGCACAGTTTATGCCACTAACCATCAAGGCCCTGTATGGCGGCGTTAAAATAAGTGCACAGGAGAAAAAGCTAAAAGCGGGTATCGACATCATCATTGCTACCCCCGGTCGCCTGTTAGAGCATATGGATAAGGGCAACGTAAAACTCAGCGCTGTGGAATTTGTCGTGCTTGATGAAGCCGACCGCATGCTGGATATGGGTTTTATCAGTGATGTAACAGCGCTACTTGAAAAAACCCCGAAGAAACGTCAAACCCTGCTGTTCTCCGCCACCATCTCGCAAGCCGTTAAAGCGCTGGCTAACAAGCTATTAAGCAACCACCAACTGGTTAGCGTTGCCAGGCAAAATGCCATCGCCGAAACCGTAGAGCATGTAGTCTATCCAGTAGGCGAGCACCAGAAGGCAGAATTGTTTGTCGAGCTAATTGAACAGCACAACTGGTTCAAAGTTCTGGTATTTACCAGCACCAAAGCTCAGGCTGACGCGCTAATGGCCAAACTGAAACTGGCAAAAATTAAAGCCGCACTCTGCCATGGTGATAAAAGCCAGGGCTCACGCCGCCGCGCTATCGCTGACTTCAAAGCCGATAAAATACAGGTATTAATTGCCACAGAAGTCGCCGCCCGAGGATTAGACATCCAGGGTTTAGACCATGTGGTCAACTACAACCTGCCCTACCTGGCGGAAGACTACGTACACCGCATAGGCCGAACGGGACGCGCTGGCAGCAAAGGCCAGGCAATCTCACTGGTAAGCAGAGAAGAAGAGCGCACCTTAAATAATATCGAACGACTCATCGGCGAGCCTGTTAAACGCATCAAAATGCCCGGCTATTCAGTTGGTAACCGGGAAAAAATTCTAAGTAACCTGGCAGAAAAAAGTACGCGAAGAAAATCCAATAAAGCCGGCCAAACTAATATAATCAGTAATAAAGCTCGTACTGCTAAAACGGGGAGAAAGAAAAAAAACTAAAGGCATCAATACTGTCTCGTTAACTGTTAGAGGCATGGATGGGGATCCGTTGCCTGAGACCGTATGGCAGGTTTTTGCTCCTCGGCACACCGCCTCCCTGCAAAAGAGGGTCTCGGGCAGGTAATCCTGATCCACGTCTCCCGCCAACTATCTCTGCAATCGGTTATTACTGCTGTCTTTTTGTGCTCCTGAGAGATCTGAATTGGGGTCGTCTGCCTGAAAGCCTCGTTCGCAGGGATGCGAACGTGGAGCCTACATGGAGGTATTCACGGCGACTTTCAGGCAGGCTACACCGATTCAGACAGACTTGATGCTGCTTAATTATGATATTTTGGCGCTTTAAGGCGACTGCTAGTAATATTAACGAGACAGCAGTGTAAAGGCATTTACTGTTATTTATTAAACAGGCTTATCTTGCCGACTTATTCCAGTTCTATGTTTCCGCTAACCGTTACGCTTACGGTTTGCTCGCCTGCAGAAATAGCCGGCGCACTGTCCGCTGCAGCCATTGTCATTGCTCGCATTGGGCGTTGTTGACGAACACCTCTTATCCCGGAGGTGGAGATATTGATATCGACTATCTTGTAATTTTTACGGCCCAGTTTTTTAACTACCTGTTGCGCACGTTTTTCAAAAGCCTGCAGTGCTTTGTCGATAAGCTTTTCGTCCTGCTGGTTTTTGCTCTCTGGCGAAACCGTAAACTGCATGGACTGTAAAGCCAGGTCAAGCTGCAGTTTACCCAGCACATCGCTCATTAATGTCATGTCCTTACTTTCCAGACGCAAACTCTGGCTCACTCGCCAGCCTTTTATTTTTTTGTTGCTATAAATCGGGCTGCTGGAATAAGTATTGGTCTGATGTTTTATTTCGGGGTATGTTTTTACCAGGTCAAGTGCCCGGCGGATTCGTTTGTTAACGATGCCGGAGAGTTCTGCGGCCTGACCACCCTCTTCTTGCGCGTACACGGTTGCTACCATGGTATCGTTTTCGAGTTGTGCGCTTGCGCTGACGCTTAAGTGAACACGGTCATAATGGGTTTCATGCTCATGCGCCCAGGCATTACTGAAATAAAGGCTTGAAAACAGCAATAATGCGGTGAGTGTTGGTATCAGTTTAATCATCATTAATCTCCCGGGAAAACTGGTGTTTAAAATGCAGAAAAATATAGGCTACTCAGACATACTATCAAATCTATCGTTCAAAGTTGTTCGTAAAAAACGCTCTACCCCCTTTAATTGAGTTTACCTATCCATAATAAGGCCTGATCCAATATTCCTTTATTTCTAATAACAGATAGGTTAATTTTTGTATACTCAACCAGTATTCAAACCATCTGCTATCTCAATACGGGAGAACATTATGTCTAGAAAACACCCCATCATAGCCGTCACCGGCTCATCCGGCGCGGGTACTACGACGGTAAAGAGCGCACTGGAGCACATTTTCCAACGAGTGGGTGCCAGGGTTGAGTTTGTCGAAGGCGACAGCTTCCATCGCTATAACCGCAAGGATATGAAGAAGGAACTGAAGCACGCTAAAAAAGAAGGCCGCAACCTCAGTCACTTCGGTCCGGAAGGTAACCTGTTCGATAAGCAAAAAGAGCTGTTCTGTAGCTATGGGGCGACAGGTAACGGAAAACGCCGTCGTTATGTACATGACGAATATGAAGCCGCACTTTACGGCGTCGATCCAGGAAACTTCACCGAATGGGAGGACCTGGAACCGGACTCTGACCTGTTATTCTATGAAGGTTTGCATGGCGGTCTGATATCTGACGGCATCAACATTGCCGAAGAAGTTGACCTGCTAATCGGCGTTGCCCCCACTATCAACCTGGAATGGATTCAGAAAATAAACCGTGATACCAGCGAGCGTGGTTATCAACCCGAAGATGTCATCGACACAATCCACCGGCGAATGTACGACTACATGCACTACATCATGCCGCAGTTCGATCACACCCATATAAACTTCCAGCGTATACCTATCGTCGATACATCCAATCCCTTTAATAAAGATCGCGGCATTCCGACAGCGGAGCAGAGCCTGGTATTGATTCACTTTCTAAAGAACAAGCCATCGGTGGAATACAAACTCAATTTGCGCGGACTGATCGAAGGTTCTTTTATCTCCGGTTTTAACACGCTGATAATTCCCGGTGGTAAGATGTCTTTCGCGATGGAACTAATCCTGACCGAAAACATCCTTGACCTGATGGAGAAACGTGGTCACCTGGAAGACAATCAGGCGTGAGCATATGTACAGGAAGTACGGTATTAGGGCAATGCAGGAGCAGCGAAGCGGTGTGCCGAGGATGCGGTAGCTTTGCCGGCGATACGCTGGAAATCATCCGAGATACACAATTAAAAGGCACGGACATTGCCTCTGAAACTGTTAATTTTCTATTGTATCAAGCCAGCATTGTATATAATCCGTCTAAAAATCAGATGGGTACTTTATTGCTATGAAAGAAACATGGAAAGATGCGGTTCACCGGCAAAGAATTACACTCGCTGAGCGCCTGTCTCTGCCACTGGCAAAACTTGCCGCCAACTGTGAACCGGTGTGGCACAATCGCGAAGCCCTGGGCAAGGCTTTATTCAGTGGTTTCTCTACCGTGCCTTACCGTTTGTACATGTATGCACTGGATACCAACGGTATACAAATCTCAGATAATGTGACTGCCGAAGGTATAATCCGGGAACATTATGGACGTGACCGTTCCTCCAGACCCTATATGCGTGAAGTGGTGCCTGCATGGGGATTTTTATTATCTGATGCCTACTTAAGTTTGCGTGTTAACCGGCCCTCTATTACTGCCCTGCAAGTAGTGCGACGTGGTGACCAGGTGCTGGGTTATGTTGGCGTGGATTTCGACCTGCGTGATTTGCCGGTAACCTCAGATCTCTATGAAGAATCAGAAGAGTGGCGCCAGATTAAGGGTGATCCCGCCATTCGCAGCAGTGTTTTCCTGCAGCATCGTATCGAAAGCCCGATGGATAAAAATATCGAAGTGGCCAGCGCTATCATCGAAGAATTGATTACTGATCGCGGTATGTTTCAGGGCGTTATCCATTTTTCCAGTAGCCGGGTGACCGCCTGGTTTATGAGCGACCCATACCGTTATCGAATTTTCGATTCGGAAGCACTTAGCGACCCTGATATCTGCCTGCTCTATCCGGCACACAGCTATCCGGATGATGCGCTGATACCTCGCGAGCGTATTACTCCGATTATGGATGTGATGAAGAAACTACGACTGACTGACGAAACCTTTTATTTACGTTCGGCCTCGATTAATATTTTTAACGGTATGATCAGCCTGACATTTTCCTGTGATGGCTCACATTACATGTTGTGGCATGAATTCCTGGATAAGGACGAAACTTTCTGGTTCGGTGCTGCCTGCTGATTATACTTTATCACCAAGCTGTTAATTTATACTCTTCAAATCAAACCATCTATATTCCCATAAGAGTCATCAACTCCCCGCTGCTGATAACGTGACAGTAGATCATGTTAAGTATCTCCAGCTCCTTTCGGTGGAGTTCATCGGTTCCTGCCGCACAACAGTCCTCGACCAGGATTACGTTGAAACTTTCATCTGCCAGGCTGCGCACCGTCGATGAGATACACTGATCGGTAAATATACCGGTGAGCACCACATTTTTTATACCCATGTTGTGCAGCACCAGGCGCAGGTTGGTCCCGGTGAGAGCGCTATCGGTGGTTTTGGTGACCACTATCTCACCTTCTCGCGGAGCAAGTTCCGCAACGATCTGGGCATCCTCCCGGTTCTTCGGCAGCAGCAGGTAGTTCCAGCCCGGTTTTTTCTGACTCAAGGAGCGATCCTTTCCATCCTCCAGCAGACAGGCAATGCGGGCATGCAGCACATCCATACCCTGTTGCCTAAATCTGTTCTGTAGTTCGGCCGTTCTCGGGATGACGATTTCATGCATACGCTCATAAAAAGGTGCCCAGCGCGTCCGTTCCACGGGGTCAGCCGACGGTGTCAGGTAAACGTTCTGAACATCGATACTCAACAACGCCGTTTCATCTGCGGGCAGCGAGAGATCTGCTGGCTCAGGGCTGGCCTCATAGTAGAAGGAGCGGTAGTCGGTTTTCCAGTTCATATTAATATCAGAATTAATTATCGACACGCATAAAAGTAATTGACAGCAGCTTAGCAAATTTGTCCCGGTATTTTTAAATTAATGGGCACGCCTGTTTATTCCGGTATTCCTTGCCATAGGCAGGTTGCATCCATATCCATGCTTTTCTTTTTTTCAGTATGCGGGACGTGGTATAGTAACGCACCGCTTTTTAGGGTGATATCTTGTTATGAAAAACACATTATTGCTGGCTTTTTTAGCTCTGCAAAGCTCCTCTGCTCTGGCATTGACAAACAACCTTTTTAAAGATGAAGACGGCATCAGGAACTGGCAGCATCTGGCTAATTATACCGGTGGCACACTGCTGATACTGTTGTCGCTTGTAACCATCTACCTGTTTATAGCCCGTCGTAAAGTTCACCAGGTGAACCTTGAGTTAACCGCTATTCGAAATGAACTGGAGATACGAGTACAGGAGCGAACCGCAACACTGGATCATTCCAATCAACTGTTGCTGGAGAGTAATCGGCTGCTGGAGAAAGAAATCTCACAGCATGTATTTACTACCAGTCAGTTACGCGTTTCCGAGTCTTATATCAATGATATTTTAACCTCGATGCCGTTAATGCTGGTGGGCCTGGATAAAAATGGCTGTGTCACCCAGTGGAATAAACAGATTGAAAAGGTTTCGGGCGTATCATCAGAAAATGCGCTGGGGAAAACACTGCTGGAAGCCTATCCAAAGATGACGGTTCTTCCTGAGCAGGTTCAGCAGTCGATTGAAGAGAACAGAATTATTCATCTAAAGCAGAGCCTGCGCAGCCTCTATCACTACGATACTACTATTTATCCGTTACAGGGGCAGGATGCCGGGGTTGTTATCCTGGTCGATGACGTGACCAAGCAGACTGCTGCTGAAAACATGTTGATTCATAATGATAAAATGTCATTTATGGCTGAGTTGGCCTCAACCATGGCTCACGACATTAACCTGCCGCTGCAGGCGATCATGATGGACCTCAGGCGTTTTCAGCGGATTATCAGCAATCGCAGTGCCAGTGAAACACAGCTGCTCTGCGATAGTGATCAGGCGCAAACGCTCGATGCCATAATCATCGACATGTCTGCCAGGGGCGAGCAGGTATCGACCATTATCAGTAATTTACTGGCTTTTGCCCGAAGCCGTAGCGGTGAAAAGCAAAAGGCTGATATTGTTGAGGTGATGGAAAACACCATCAGCCTTGCCAATGAAGTCGTTTCTGTCTCGGATAAGCTGGCTTTTAATCAGATCAAACTTGAGCGTAAATTCGAAAAAAACCTGCCCCTGGTACCCTGCTACATCACGGAACTGCAACAGGTTTTCCTCAGCCTGTTTCGTCATGCCTGTCGTGCATTGGCGCTGAAAAAAAACACGGAGGGTTTCGAGCCGTCAATCAAAGTAATCCTTTCTGAGAGTTATGACAATCTGTGGATCAAAATCCAGCACAACGGACTTGGACTGACCACTGAAGAACAGATGAATCTATTCGAACCTTTTTTCACCGACAAATCTACAGCAGAAGATTTTGATGCCGCTCAACGCCTCTCATTCTCGTATTATATTGTGACCGAACAGCATCAGGGCCATATGGCGGTGACATCCGATGTTGAACTGGGCTCTACCGTCCATATTCAGCTGCCTATCCGGCATTAGGCTCTAAAGCGCTCAACCCGGATATTTCATAGCAGTACTGCAAAATCGCCTGAATAAGGATACTGAAAGCATTCAACCTTACAGCAACAGCATCTTTTGTTATTATTATTTTTATGGGAAATTCAAACGAAGTGAGCGCCAACTTAAAAATGAATGAGACCACTGAAAATGGCTCTCGCAGGGAGATCAATGGCGTTACAAACGTCTATTACGAAGGTTACTGGATAAAATACTATGAACCGCCGGTGGACAACCTCTCGGCAAAGAAAAGCCTGATCCACTCGTTAACCCGCCGCTTGTTCAACCATATGGAACACGGCATCAATATCCCGGGTAAATTGCTCAATACTATTCGGGCAGCATACGAAGCCGAACAAGACCCCAGGAAAAAGCGTGTAAAGGGAGCGATGCTCGCCGGTGCCCTGTTTAACCGTGCTGCCGACATTTTCACTCATCTTGTTGACCTGGAAGCCAGTGGTGTTGAAATACTCCCTGAGAATGACCTGATGCATACCTGTGGCCTATGTCTTCGCGAGGCACTGGAATTTGGCAAACTCGTTAAACACCGTAATGGTGATGAAGGTATCGATGAGCTCTGGGGCGAACCCTTCAAGGCTTTCATCATGTCAATTGATGACTTCTACAAAAGCAGGTACATCAAGATCGCTATGACAATGAAAAACATTGATCAGGCGGCTGCATATATGGCCGCATGTATTAAGAGTGACCCGCGCTTCCCTGGACTTGATCTGTTAATTCTGGACTATGCGAAATTTGCCAGGCGCAAGTGTGAAACATTGCGCACGGATGATGATATCTTCGATGTCTGGTCAAATTTTGTGGTGGCAGGTGAAGAGGTGACGAATTTCATTCCCGAAGACGACGCCAGCCTTGCAGATGATGTACTGATTGACATAATAGATATCAAATATATGCTTAAAGCTGGTGTCAGATTGATCGCATTTATTACCCGGGCTCGAACGCCAATGCCTAAAAGCACTGAAATGTATTTGAGCGAATGTGAACGATTCAAGACACGGGCATGCTGGAATAATGACAGGGGAAGCTTATAGAGCAATTGACTGGATAATAAGGTTTTTTGTTTTAGCCGATAAGCTGATTTGAATATCCAGACCCTTAATCAGAGAGGCCCTGGCTGTTTGACTGAGCTTGCATTACACCTTCTTCGGCAAGGGCGCGCATACGCTGTGTATAACAATCACGTGCATCCTTCACCATATAATGCTCTCCCGAATGGCGGAAACCCAGCTTACTGTAGAAACCCTTGAGCTGTTTTTTAAGCTCAGGGGTGCGTTCTTCAAACTTGTCATCAGTAATGGGAACAGCCTTCAACGCTACCAGCGTTTTATTCATATCCACCACCTGGCTCATGCGCTTCAGCATTTCTGTACCAATACTGCGATTTCTGTACTCCGGCTCTACTTTGAGCTCTTCGATATAGACCAGGCTGGAACAAGGTGTTTGTTCCGGCTCATCTTTGCTAAAAGACTCAACAAAACAGTTATTATTTGAAATAATATGAGAACCCAGTTCTGAAATTTCAGGAGAAATGGAGTCGAACAGCTCCTGTATATCATCAAATGATTCACGCGCGCGGGAAATATCCAGTCGGTGACCTTTTATCCTGGCAACAACCTTCTCTTCTGCATCATCGTCCCAGATGACAGCCTGACCCTCGAAATCAAGCAATAAATCGCTAAATTCCTCAATGTCTGACGGTTTGAGGGAAAACTCAAATTCAAGTTCCGGTAGCGTATTTGACGGCATAATCTTAATACAATATATTAGTTTTTTCTAATATAGCTCCAAAAATCATTATTTTCAAGTGCTTTTAGATTATTTAGTGTAGTGTATTGATCTTAATCACGTTTTTTTATTATATTTCAATATGTTAAATTCATCCGTTGGCATTATTGCCGGTACTCAACTGGCAGACTACCATTTTGGAGAGAAACACGCATTCGGTCCACACCGACACCAGGCTTTTCTGGATGGCATGGACAGGCTGGGTTTAACATCGCAGGTTCAATGGCTGGAGCCTGTTCAGTGTGATTCTCAAAGTCTGCAAAGTTTCCATTCCAATGAGTTTATCGAAAAGATAAAACAGCGTTCCGAGTCAGGTACCGGCTACCTCGATCATGGTGACACACCAGCCCGTAAAGGTATTTTTGAAGCCGCCTCAACGGTGGTGGGTTCAGTACTCGAGATGGTCGATAAAATCATGGATCAACAGTTTCGCCGAGGTTTTGTGCCTATTGCCGGTCTTCATCATGGCTACCGCGACCATTGTAGCGGCTTCTGTGTATTTAATGATTGCGCCATTGCCATAGAGCATTTACGCAAGCAGCATGATTTACAGAAGATTCTGTATGTTGATATTGATGCCCATCATGGCGATGGTGTGTTTTACAACTACGATAGTGACAGCCAGCTGTTTATGGTTGATTTTCACGAAGATGGCCGTTTTCTGTACCCCGGCACGGGTGATGCAGATGAAACCGGTAGCGGCCCGGCAAAGGGCTCCATGATGAACTTTCCCATGCCCAAACAGGCTACAGATGAAGATTTTGCCCGCTCATGGGCCGAGGCCGAAGCTTTTATAAAGTCGACTGAACCGGAATTTATTATTTTGCAGTGTGGCGCTGACAGCATGAAAGGCGACCCGATTACACACCTGCACTATTCACAGCAATCCTACCAACTCGCCACAGAAAGTTTATGCAAAATCGCGGATAAATTCTGCGATGGCAGAATCATTGCCCTGGGTGGTGGTGGTTACAATACGGAGAATATATCGCTCGCCTGGCCAGTGGTTGTTCGGGCTATGCTAAAATGAATAAAAGTCAGGTAAGTGAGTACCTGTCATGTCGCACCCAGTACGTATTCAATCTCGTTAATCTTTCTCTGTACACATTTTTCACCTTCCTTTATCGCTTCTTCTGCACGATACAACTCCAGAAGACCGATGTCTGATAATTTTGGCGAAAACACTATGTCTGGCGGATCACCAGCCAAACGGCTTCTGGTTATCCGGTCCTGAGTTATATTAACCGAAGCAGCGATCGCATCCAGCAAACCTGGTGACTGCTCTTCATCGTCATCTGCAGAGTCAAAAAACGATAAGTTTGTATACTCTTTTACCAGCTCAGTTATTTTTCCACCAACACCTTCTTTAGCGTTTTTCCCTGTTCCCGGTTTATCAGCCGTTTTATTAAAAGGTTTATTAAAGCGTTTACCGACGATATCGCCATTTAAATTTACCGCAATGACGATATCAGCACCTAATGCACGACAAACTGAAACCGGTACCGGGTTGACCAGGCCGCCATCAACCAGCCACCGGCTATCATGCCTGATTGCAGGGAAAAGACCGGGCATTGCCATAGATGACCACACCGCCTGAATCAAAGAGCCCTTTCTTAACCAGACCTCTCGCCCCGTTTCCAGGTCTGTTGATACAGCTGTATATACTTTCGAAAGGTCTTCAATAAGATCCTCATCACTTGCTATGTTTTCATTTAAAAAATCATGGAACCTTTCTGTGTTAACAAAACCTGTCATCGAAAAACTGATATCAAGAAATCTCGCCACATCAAGCTTTGTCAGGGAACAGGCCCAGGCTTCCAGCTTTTCAATATTACCTGTTGCGTAAGCAGCGCCAACCATTGCGCCGACAGAAGTTCCGCACACAATGCTGGGGGCGATACCGAGCTTTGACAGTTCATTAATAATGCCTATGTGTGACCAGCCTCGAGACGAGCCACTACCCAGTGCTAAACCAATTTTCAATTTTGTATTCATCTATTATTGTTAACCATTCTGGTAACTGCTCAGCGAGTATTTAGCCATTTTTTAATGATAGATTTTCACTGCTATCCCGTTAACGACTAGAGACATAAACAGGGCAATGGAACCATTTTATCTATTATTAAAATTAATTTCTCTCTGCCCCGAACCACAGTTAATGTTATCCAACTATTTCTTAGCCATACCCCCTCAGTAGAATATCCATCCTTAGCGGGATACATTAACCTTATGCCCGTATTTTGAACTCTTTCAGTCCGGAACAGTCAGTTGTTCGTGATAAAAACAATCCCCCGTTTATGTCTTCTTTCTACAAACTACTATTTATTACCAGCCTGATTAGTGCTTTTGTTATTGCCGACAATCCTGTTGTTAACGCTAACAGTCGATCTGCCACCAGCCCCACTGCCACCGGCTACAGCGCACTCAAACTTTTCCTGGAAGACGAGCAATATCTAACAGCTATCAGACGAACCAAGATGGTGCTTTCATTTTCAGGTATCAGCGATAAATCAGAAAAGCTGATTGATGAAATTTCCGACTCATCAGAACAGGCACTTGAAGATCTTGAAAAACTTGCAGCATTAAAACCCGCTATCGTATTCGAAGAATTTTCTGATGAAACAATAGGCAAAGCCACACTTGATTCGCTGCGAATGACAACCGCCAAAGAGTTTTTACTTGAATCCGATAACTTTGAAAAAAACCTGTTGCTCAGCCAACTAAATATTTTGCGGGTAATTAGCCATCTTGCCGAACAACTGGAAGAAAAAGAAACCTGTGTCAAACGCAAAGTCTGGCTGAACAAACTGGCCAATCGTTACGAGAGCTATTATCAGCGGATTTATGCACGTATAAAAATATCTGTTAAGGGATAAGCATAAGACGCCATTAGATTCTAATTTTTCTTTTTTTATTTAGATGTTCACACCTGTAGCTAACAAGTGAACCTGGCCATAAGCGGTAGAAAAAATATAACAAAAAACATTTCACCACAGAGACACAGAGGGCACAGAGTTTTACTTTGTTAACTACGCCTGCGGCGTTGTTAACAATACAAAGATTTTCTCTGTGCCCTCTGTGTCTCTGTGGTGAAATGTTTTTAAGTTTTTATTAACTATCAGGTTTGAGCGACTACATCTATATTTATTCAACGCACGCCATACAGCGTGTACTTGTAGGATCAACGGCAAGCCGTTGTGCAGCTATCTCTTCGCCACAAACAAAACAGTAACCGTACTCGCCTGACTCTATACGAGTCAGGGCACCCTCAATTTTCAATAGCTGATGCTGACGTCGCCGTGACGATTCAAGTGCCATTTGCTGGATCTGCATAGCATCCATGCGAGAAAGCCTGCCAACCCTGCTTTGATCAAGTTCAACGGTCGCTTCAGTCTCTTTGTATGCCTCTTCCCTTTCCTGAAGCGCTGAACTGAGACTAAGCAACTGCTGCCTGTATTGCTCAATCGCCTTGTCGTTCATCGCTGCACACTGTTGGTATTATCATTTGTCTGCTTTTATCTGGCTGCTTTGCTTTTTCCGTTTTTCGGTAAACGACCACCATGGAAGAGGCTCGCCACCTTCCATAAAATGAATGACCGAGATAAATATATCAATAACACAGGGATCAACTGTTTTTCCTGACCTTGTACAAAGTGCCTGGTATAGTTCAAAAGGTTTTTTGCCAATTAACATCTTAGGATGACTTATACCGATCAACTTGAGATCACGCGACATTGCTTTGCCTATATTAGGAAGTTCATCCAGTCGTGATACTGTTTCTCTGTCCGGGTTCTTCATCTGTATCGTTGCTTAGCAACTAACGGTATTTACGCAAATACAACCATTCAAACAGACGTTTCATCCAGTGAAATATAATCGAGTCGGGTAACATAAGATTGTTACTTTCTGTGCGTCTTATCACCATGCCCTTATCATTACTATCAACAATACAGATTAACTCAACCTTAAAAGTTGCATCTGCCACTTGCCCATTTAATTCAGACAGTAGGTTTTTCGCGGCGGCTTCTGCCTGCAGGTCAGCCATATGCGCCTGTTTTGGCATCCAGTCCGGTCCGGGGAAACTACCGGAATCACCGGCAACATAAACACCGTCCATCGACTCCACCTTGCAGTGCCGGTTAGCTTTAATCAGGCCACCTTCTGATCGCGGCAATTCACTGTTATCAAACCATTTATTGCCCGTCATGCCTGGCATAAAAATAATCAGGTCAGCTTTAAACTCAGCATTTTCTGTAACAACACGGCTGACTTCAAACGCTTTCATTTTCTGGCCAAGATGGGTTTTTATATCACGCTTTTTCATTTCGCCCAATAGTTTGTCTACGGCCTTTGGCCCCAGTCGATTACCGGGTTTTTCTGCCGGAGTAAAAAATACCAGTTCAAAATTGTTTCTTCGCCCCTGTTTTCTTAGCAGTGTATCGGTACCAAACAGAAATTCAAACATCGGGCCACCACGCATTGCCGAAGGTTCTTTCGGGTTACCGGCAAAACCAAACGCAATGGTGCCGCCGCTCATACCAAGCAGACGGTCTCGAATTTTCTCAACGCCCTCGATACCTTCACAGGGTGTAATGGCATGCTCTATGCCAGGTAGTTTTTTTATAAAACGGCCACCGGACGCAATGATTAAACCATCATTGTGAACATCACCATTATTGATATCTTTATTATCGGTTTCAACAATACGACCGCCTTCACGTAAACCGATAACTTTAGCCTGGTAAAATGTCACGTGCATACGTTTGAAAAAATTATCGAGAGGCACAATAATATCTTCAGCCTTACGCAAACCACTGGGCACCCAGATAAGACTGGGTAAATAATGCAATTCAGCACGTGGCGCAATTAAAGTAATCTCACAGTTACTGTCCAGTTTACGTAGCTGACGTACTGCTGTTAAACCGGCGAAACCCGCGCCTATTATTGTTATTCTTTTCATTAAGAGATCTCTGCTCCTGATTTGCCAGGTTAAATCTTTATTCCTGATGTTTCACAGGAAACCCTATGTATTACTAAAACGGATGAAGGTGAATTGTTTTTGTTTGAATGTCTATTTCTTAGCGGTTACAAGCTGCTGCTTAATCTGATGAAGTTGCACTTTCCAGTAATGGATTGTAAACCCAAACAGCTCGATCACGGATAGACTCATCGATACCATCGTTATGCAGAATCGCTACCTGGCTCCATTTACCCTGTTTATCCATTTCCAGAACGTTTTGACCGCTCATTAACTGGGTAACGATTTTACTTTCGACAGAGGGTCCGTTTCTTACGTTAAGTGTACGGGCCTTAACCTGACGCACCTGCCCGAATAAAGAACCATATTGATCAATAATTGAAGGCATGCGCACCCGTATTTCTGGATCATTACGCATCATCATTGATTGCAAAATAATGACTGCATCTTCATGACCGTCGTTTAATGCGAGCAGATAATAATCTATCGCTTTTTGTGAATTTTTTCGCACCTCGCCATCACCCAGGCTGTATAACATGCCAATAGAAAAACTGGCATCAACATTTCCCTGCCTGGAAGCTTTGTTCCACCATTCAAGTGCCAGGGTATCATTCACCCGCAAGCCATAACCGTTCATATACATCCAGCCGATATTGTATTGCGCATCAGCATCACCGCGTTCAGCAAGTGGTCGCATGATACAGTAAGCTTCTGCAAAATCACCAATTCGCATTGCTGAAACGGCATCTTCTAATTCGCTAGCCGCGACATTTATAGATGCGGTCGCTAAAGATGAGATCAATAATGTCGTAATTAGAAAGTTATTTCGCACTCTATTATTTACCTTGCTGCAGATTTAAGTCGCATTAATCGTATCACTAATAATAACAGTAAAAAACTATGCCAGAAAAAATCAAAAATATCGATGGGTTTTATTAATTGACCATTAATTAACATACGTGACTTTTCAAGCAAATGCGGCTCGGGCGCAAACGGGGCGAGCGCCATAACAGTTGCTGCTATGGCAAGCGGTAACAATGGAATTTGGTCAATGTACTTAAGTATTTTATGGCTCATTAAAATAATTTTCCAGGTACTCATCAAAAGTCATCTTATCTTCACTTTCGATTTGCTTTTGCTGCGCTAATGATTCGCTTGCCAGGCGTTCAAAAAACTGAACTTTATCTGCAGACAGTGCATGGTTTTTATAATACTGATTGTGATGTTTGGACATTCGTTGTGCATAGTGATAAAAGCCTTCATCGTTCTCTCTCATCTCAGCCAGCATTCTGGCAGAAGGTGTTAATTCAGGCTCAAAAACACTGGCAATTTGTGACTTCACACTGGAAAAATAATTCTCGCAGTAATTAGCCCTGTCAAGCAGACTCGCTACCGCAGTCATTTTATTACACAGCTCACTTGCCCAGTCCTGCAGGCTGATTTTCTCTTCACCACGCTGTAAATCCAGGCCAGGTTCTCGTCCCTGATGCGCAACCAGTAATAAGTTTTCATCAATTGCGGCAATTTCACTCGCACTTAAAACAGGGCTGTCCTGCAACAAACAAAATAACATAAACACTTCAAGAAAATATAACTGATCCAGGTTTATGCCATGCGGGTCAAATGCATTAACATCCAGTGATCGCAGTTCAACATAGGCCACACCCCTTTTCTTTAAGGCTGTTGAAGGTTTTTCATCGCCTTGCACAATCTGTTTTGGTCTAACCGAACTGTAATATTCATTTTCTATTTGCAGAATTTTGCTATTAAGTTGCAGGTATTCACCATTTACTTTAACCCCTATTTCTTCATAAACTTTATTGCCTGTATTAATTGCACATTGCATACTTTCAACATAGGCATCGAGGGAATCGTAACAGGCTTTTATTCCCGCTAAATCTTCCTTATTGTTCTGGTAACCGATATCACCCAGGCGTAGTGAAGTAGCAAAGGCCTGGTAATAAGTCGTCTCATTAAACTCCTCTAAAATAGTACGCTTGCCGTTTAAAAACGATTTACAGATCGCTGGTGATGCACCAAATAAATACGGCACCAACCAGCCATAACGTAATAAATTTCGAACCAGACCCATATATTGATCTGATACAAAATCCTGAAAATTATCGGAATTATTTAATAGCTGCTGATAGTGCGACCAGAACTTATCTGAAAATGAATAATTAAAATGAACGCCGGCAATCACCTGCATGGCACGACCATAGCGCAAACCCAGGCCACGGCGATAAACCGTTTTCATCTGCGCCGCGTTCGATGAACCATATCGCGCCAGCGGAATACTGGTTTCACCTGCAACCACACAGGGCATACTGGTTGCCCAGAGAATTTCGTTATCCAGGTTACGATAGATAAAAGTCTGAATATCATCGAGCGACTGAACAACCTCGGTTACTGAATTACACGGCGGCGTCACCAACTCGGTCAACGCTTCAGAAAAATCCGTGGTGATTTGCGGATGTGTTAACGCAGAACCCCAGGCCACAGGATGCGGTGCCTGAGAAATACCACCTTTAGTTGATACCCGTAAACTCTCTTTTTCCAGACCGATTTTCGATGTTGATAATGCTTCTTCAATGTCAGAAGCTGCTAATAAGGATAAACGTTGCTGGAGTGATCGATATAAAGACACTTAGATAATCTTGATGCTAAAAGCTTGTAGTTTAAAAGATGAATTATACGGCTTTAGTGCACTAGCTCAAACTTTATCTGAGCGCTTTATTAAGGATAGATTTATTAATTACTACAGAAACGGAGCTTCAATGATCTCAGTCAACCCTCTGCTGCTTAGCAAAGTAAACTTTAGTGGCATATTAATAACAGCTGATGACCGGAATCCGACACTTTTATTAACAGGCTATTGCACAGATAGCCCCCCATTGCGAAAACAACAAACCATAGCTAGTGATCGTTAAATACCGCCGAAACACCGATACAAAGGACTTTTCAGCCGCCTGAAAAGTTTGCGCCTGGTTATCAGCAAAGCTTTATCTAACAGCGAAAAATAAAATACTATTTCTGGCCCGTCTTTTGCACACTATTTAGCATCCACCAATATCCGAGTCAGAGATGAATTTAATCAGATTGTTTATTACTGCCCTTCTTTTGCTTTTATCTAGCCAATCACTGGCGGTGTTTATGCCTGCTGGATTTCAGATAAATACTGACAAAACCGATGTTTCTAATGATATTGGCTGCTAATTGCTTCTCTACAGAAGGCAGGAAGATGCAAAAGCAGTGATTTACAGGATAATACTAATTCATAGCATGATTGGGCAGTCTTTATGACTGCCATTTTTTTGTGTTACGAATAAAACGCCTGCACCAATCATCCATTATAAATGAACGACTAATTATTTGGACACAACTCGATAACGTGGTTTGTTGTTTACTTTTTCAGCGTTACTGGATGCCACAAACGTTTCTCTCACAATTTGATATTCAAACCGGCAACCCATTGCTCTTGCAGCCTTTTCCATCATTTTTAAAGTCACCGCACCACGTGCTTCGTCTTTTTCCAGCACCGAAACCCTTGCTGCACTAACGTTAAGCCTTTCCGCCAGTTGAAACCCTTTTAAACCCTGTTTTATTCGCATACGTCGAATCAAGTTTAACTCCAGCATAAATCACCTTTATTAATAAATACATTAATAATTAATATATACATTAATTAAATAGAAAACACAATAAAAAACCAAACAAATTTATTTGGTTTAACAAAACTTATTTTCCGCAAATGAACGCTAATAAACGCAAATAAAAACCTTGTTAGTTTTAAAATATTTGCGTTTAATAGCGTTCATTTGCGGATAAATTTTTAATCAAGCACGTGAGAAATCAGGCCGTCGGCCAGTTTAGGCTCAAACCAGGTAGATTTTGGTGGCATCACCTCACCTGCATCTGCCACCGCCATCAACGCTTCCATACTGGTTGGGTACAGTGAAAAAGCAATGGCCATTTTACCACTGTTGACGCGTTTTTCAAGTTCGCCTAATCCGCGTATACCACCGACAAAGTCGATGCGGTTATCCGTGCGCGGGTCAGAGATACCCAGAACCGGTTCGATCAGATTATTTGCCAGCAGACTAACGTCAAGCGACGCCACCGGGTCATCCGGCACCAGTTCAGTATTAATGTTCAAGCGATACCACTGGCCATCCACATACATGCCGAACTCTGTTGCTTTAGCCGGCCTGACCGCTGCAGATTCTTCTGTAACACTGAACGAGGTTTTTATTTTTTCCAGTAATTCATCTGCACTCAAACCGTTAAGGTCTTTTATCACGCGGTTATAATCCAGAATATTCATCTGGTTATGCGGGTAAATCACAGACAGGAAATAATCACTGCTCTGATTGCCGTCGCCATCGTATAGCTCGTGGCTCTTTGCTACGCGCGAGGCAGAGGCTGAGCGGTGGTGTCCGTCAGCGATATAGATAGCTTCCATGGCATCGAAACCGGCACTTATTTTTTCGATGGTGGCATCATCATTGATCACCCAGAAAGTATGCTGCACACCATCATCGGCGGTCACATCAACCAATGGCTGCTGTTTGGTGGTTTCTTCTAAAATCGCATCCATATCAGCCTGTGATTTATAGGCCAGCAGTACCGGACCGGTCTGCGCATTTAAAGCTTCGATCTGGCGCACACGGTCGTCTTCTTTTGCCGGACGGGTATATTCGTGTTTGCGTACGCGGTTGATATCATAATCAGCAACCGATGCTGTTGCCACCAGGCCTACCTGCGAATGGCCTTCCATGATTAAACGGTAGGCGTAATAACAGGGTTTTTCTTCCCGGATCAAAATACCTTGCTGCAGCATCTTCTGCATATTTTCAGCAGACTTGGCGTAAACCGATGGATCATAAGGGTCGGTACCTTCCGGCAGATCAATCTCAGCTTTGGAAATATGCAAAAAACTCCATGGTCGCCCGTCTGCACGTTCACGTGCTTCGGCAGAATTTAAAACATCATACGGCGGCGCTACAACCTCTTCAGCGCGTTCGGGTACAGGGCGTAAACCGGCAAATGGTTTAATTAATGGCATTGTCAATCTCAGGTCAATTATTGATGCGCGAATTATACAGTATCAATACACAAACAATCTCTGATTCGTTATTATCAGCGCATAAGAAGGCAGGAAACTTTTATTGAGCAGATAAATTATTCTCTTTTGTCACGCCCTAATGCCGCCCCTTTAAAAACAAAGTGCGTACATCATGCCTTGCGCTGACAGGCAAAACACAAGAGCCGACTGCGTAAGTTTCTTATTTTTTCGTAAATGAGAAAAAAAACTAAAACTAAAACTAACAAAACAGGATGCTATCAAAATGAAAAAGACAATTAAAATGAACTTGAACAAGTCAACTAAGGGTACCCACGTTTATGCAAACGACGAACCAGGCACTCTCGTATCATCAATTTACATTAAGAGAAGTGGCCTACCATCTGAAGCGCCAGCTATTATTACACTGACTATTGATTATGAAGATAACAACAACACTGACTGAACGCTTAGGGATTATCACAAGTCAAGCCGGATCCCTGCATAGAATTCACAAAGAGCCCCCTCCTCCCCCTTTTTTGCGATTCTATACAGTGACCTGGGTCAAGGGCGATAATTGGGGTCGGATAATTGGGGTCAGAGTAACATTAATCAGAGAATCGCATCTAATGTTACTCTGACCCCAATTATTTTAAACGCCACTTATTAATTGTTTTTAACAACCACACGTGCACTCGCAACTTGCTCGCCTTCTGAGTTCATTTCAATGGGTTCTTCGTACAATAAAACATCAGCCCCTGATACTGCTTCACGTAAGTCGCCGGGTGCTACCCGGTAGCTTAAGCTGGTCGGCCCGATCACCTCCAGGTCGGTGACCAGATGTTCCTCACAGAGAAGATAACCTCCCGGTGCCAGGCAGTTACACAGCCTGGAGATGAGCCCAGGATTGACGTACCACATCACGATAATCAGATCGTAATCTGTGTCAAACGGGTAAGGCTGATCCAAATCCTGTTCTATCCAGTTAATGCTGAGCCCCTGATGCTCAGCTTGCTGCCTGGCCAGGTTCAGACCCTCACGGGAAATATCGATCGCATCTACCTGGAACCCAGCTTGCGCCAGAAATATAGCGTTACGCCCGGCACCACAGGCCACATCCAGCGCTCGCCCGACGGGTAATTCCGGTAACCAGTCCGCCACTAATGTCACAGGGTTATTTTTTTGATAGCACCCCTCTGCGTATCGTTGATTCCACTTGTTTCGGTCTTGTTTGCTCATCGTCGGGAAAATAAAGTTATAAAATCAACCACTGCTATCGCTGCCCCGTTAGTATAATATTTATTGACTCTTGCTAGCTTTATCAGCTCTATTTTCACGCATGACCTGTCGTTGCTCTTCATTCATCTTCATCATTTTCTCATGACGATCCATCATCTGTTTACGCATAGCCTGACGCTCTTCTTCACTCATCTTCATCATCTTCTCATGACGCTCTCTCATCTGTTTACGCATGGCCTGACGATCTTCTTCACTCATTTTTATCATCTTCTCATGACGCTCTCTCAACCGTTTACGCATGGACTGACGTTGCTGGTCACTCATGTTCTTCATCACCTCACGTCGCTCTTCCTGCATGTTACGCATGGCCTGACGCTCCTCGTCACTCATGTTTTTCATCATCTCGTGACGACCATCCTGAGACCTGCCCGGTCCAGAGGAACCATCATTGTAATCTGCCACTACAACACCAGTTGTCAATAATCCCGCTAATGCACAAGCAGCCAATTTATTGAATAATCTCATATCATTTAACTCCATTGTCGTTAACAATCTATCATTAAACGTACTACTCTAATTCGTTGCCGTTTTTAATTCAATCTCATAATTCCCTCTGATTTTCGGATAATTAGTGTCAGAGTAACATTAGCTACTCTTCACCGGCGAATTCAACTCCAAAGTGCACAACTTAAAATTAAAACTACACGACTACATAAAATTGAACCGGGCTTAAATGCTTATAAAGTAAGCTTCGACTCACTTTGAAGCTCATTGGGGGTTATAATCTCTACCCGAATTACACGGTAATATAATAATGAAACCATATGTCACACTACTGCTTGCTTTCATAATCTCTACTAGCGGCTTCCAATTTTCTTATGCTGGTCAAGCTGCCGTAGCTGGTACAGTTGTTCAAAAATTAGAAAGCAAGTCATACAAAGATATCATCAAGCTGTTTAATAAAATCGGCTACACATCCGAGCGATGGCAGGCAGGTATTCGTGAAGTACCCCGCATCAGGATAACGAGCATCCCGCAACGCTGGCAAACAATATCCCTATCCATCCCCGTTAAAGATAAAAAAAATATTTTCTTTCGCCTGATAGGCTCAGGCGTTTTGATTGCTAATGAAAAAATCGCCGAGACACGGAAACGTCTGCTAGCGGAACTGGATAAGAAAAATGTGTCACATAACAAATGGGTCCACTCGTTAGCGATAAAATATAAAGTTATTAAAGAGAAAGATTCTGTACTGGATAAGAATGAACTGGACGAGCTGTTACTGCGTGTAGATATCATTCCACCTTCACTCGCACTTGCACAGGGTGCCATGGAAAGCGGCTGGGGAACGTCTCGATTTGCAATCCAGGGGAACTCGTTGTTCGGCCAATGGGATTTCAGTGGTAATGGAATAAAACCAGAAAAACAACGCGCAAATCTTGGCAACTACGGGGTAGCTGCTTATGTCAGTCCACAGGCATCGGTTGATGCCTACATGTTTAATTTGAACACACACCGTGCCTATAAGCACCTGCGTAAAAACCGTGCTGAATTGCGCACACAAAATAAACCAATGAGTGGCTGGGAACTAGCTAAAACACTTGATAAATATTCTGAGCGTGGTGATGCTTACATCAAGGAGCTGCATGATATTATGGGCTTCAACAAACTCAGTGCCACTGATGAAGCATTCTTATGGGACCGGGGGGAAATTATTATTTCTCCAGCACCTTAGAAGATGAAGTGAATAATGGGCCGGAGGCAATGCCAGTAAGTTAAGACTTTGCCGGCAACAGAAAAACGCTAACTTACTGGCAGTTGGTCGGCCCTCTTTTATTCACGCAGCCCCACTACTGTCCCACATAATTCCGAGAAAGACTAAATGTTAGTTGTCTGTTATCAGGCGGTGGTTTCTGAACCGGTAATAACAACGCCAATAGTGGTCGTCGTATAAACAGATTTACTTGCAGCAACTGTAATATTTCCTGCAAACTCTTAGTAATCTTTGATTTAAACTTTAAATACGATAGTAATAGATAGGCGCAAAGCGCTACCATAATTTGCGTCATAACAGCATTCTTTGAATGACCGAGAAACGTCTTTATTTTTAGATTTTGTTTGATCCATTTAAAGAATAATTCCACCTGCCAGCGCTGCTTGTAGATATCGGCAATAGTCTGTGCTGACCAGTTAAATTGATTAGTTACAAAAACATAATGTTTGCCCGTTACTGGATCGCTATAGCCAACGCGGCGGACGGGATATAAGTTGGCATCTTGCGCACGTTTACTGGTATATACAATGGTTTGATCACTTGTCACATGATCATGTTGACTTACATCTCGTCGCTCAATTACACGATATAGGGCATTGCCTCGTATCCGGGTCACCCAAAACAAACCCTTATCAGTCAATGATTTATGCCATGCATAGCGGCTATATCCTTTATCAAAAACGAGCACGCTACCTTTAGGGAAGTCCCATTGTGCTGCTTCATTCACTTCACCCGCTTTGCCTTCAGTCAAACTGACAAAAGCCGGAATAAGGCCGTCATGATCTAAACCCACGTGTAGTTTGAATGCAGATTTCATACTGTTGTAATCAGCCCATGGGAAGATTTTCATGGAGAGATCAATTAATGATCCGTCTAGCGAAAAAAGCTTGTTTTTAAAGCGAAAACCATGTCGTGTTTGATGTGCTGTGCAGCGTTGATATAAGGTAGTAAACAACCCTGTAAAAAACTCATAATCCAGTTGTTCATTCGCACGACCGAGTGCAGACCGGCTGACTGATTGTGTACCAAGATGGTATTGATGTTGTGACTGCGTCTGTAATGTTGTTTCGATATCCCGCAGGCTACGACGGTTAGACAGATGTCCGGTAAGTAAAGCGACAAACTGTGACCAGCGAGATAATGCATCGCTACGACGCTTACCATCGTGTCGATTAGTAAGGCGTTCTATTTCATGTCGAGGAATCAATTTGAGCAGTTGTGATAATACAGTGTTATTATGTGACATGGCTTAAATCTCCTGTTTATATAGTGTTTTCTAGACAACTACATTGTATCAATACAGCGGGATTTAGGCCTTTTTATTTTATTTAGCTGGGACAGTAGTG
>Ga0164313_10000285_pt1 | contig 38552 bp, 32 predicted proteins | sample GuaBasSedimGuay4_FD_113735 | JGI IMG/M metagenome (GOLD analysis project Ga0164313, IMG submission 113735) | Subseafloor sediment microbial communities from Guaymas Basin, Gulf of California, Mexico - Guay4, Core 4569-4, 0-3 cm | ecosystem: Environmental > Aquatic > Marine > Hydrothermal vents...
GCAGTCGCCGAGGTAGATCACCGCCGGGTGGAAGTTGAAGCGGAGGAAGCCGAGCAGCGCGCCGATGAGAGCCACCGTGAAGAAGGCCACCACCATCCGCCCGTTGTCGAGCGCGACCACCAGCAGGTAAGTTCCCGCGATGATCCCGAGCCCGCTCGCCAGACCGTCCATGATGTCGCTCAGGTTGAAGGCGTTGGACATGCCCACGAGCCAGAGAATCGTCAGCCCCACCCGCGCCCACCACGGGATGAAGATGATGTGCAGCATCACCCCGGCCTTGAGCAGGACAAAGACCGCCACCGCCTGGCCGATGGCCTTGGGCTTGGGGGTCAGTGCGCCGAAGTCGTCGATGAGCCCGACCATGGTGACGATGGTTGAGGCGAGGAGCATGGCGAGGAGTTCCTCGTCAAAAGCGAAGGTCATGCCGATGGAAAGCAGAAAAGCGACAAAAACGGCGAGTCCGCCAAGATAGGCCACCGGTTGTTCGTGGTTCTTGAGTTGGCCATCCGGTCGATCTACGACCCCGAAACGCAGGGCCGCATCGCGCGCCATGGGGGTACCCACCAGCGCGAGCAGGTAGGCGAGAAAGAACCCGAGGGTCAGTTGGATCACCATGGCAGTTCTCGTAGCCTCCGACGCGAGCGGTCGCCTCGGGCGCGCCACTCACCGATCACCAGCGGCCACCGACGGGCGATGGCCGGAAGAAGTCCCGGTCGCCGAGCGACGCTCACGGCCGCTAGCGCCAGATCCCAACTCAAGAGTACGGGCAGCCGTGGGACCAGATCAAGGGTGTTGAGATGTCGCACGAGGGTCATCCATCGATTGGTGATCACACAGGCCTCGAGATCCACCGGTCGTCGCCACCGCAGCGGACCCCGACCCTCAGCGGCGCCGGCCCCTCGACCGTGGGTCGCCACCGCGTCGGGCAGCGCGGTGATTCGATAGCCGGCGTTGACCAACCGCCACCCGAGTTCGAGATCCTCCCAGAAGCAGAAAAACTCCTCCGCCCAGGGGCCGTTCGGACCCTCCACCGCCTCGAGCGCGGTTCGACGATAGACCGCCAACGCACCACAGGCCGCGAGCACTGGGGCCGGTGCCAGGAGTTCGAGGCTGAGGCTCCGGTCATAACCGCGATCACGCACTTCGAGGGTCGTGGGCTTGAGGACCTGGCCGACACTGTCGACAGTCTTGCCGTCCGCCCGCATGAGTCTCGGCGCGACTCCCGCGAGCTTCGGGTCGGCTGCGAGGGCTTTCGCTGCGAGGCGGAGGCAATCCGGCGTCACCGCGACATCGGGATTGACGAAAGCCACGACCTCGACATCGTCGCCGAGGGCGGCGAAACCCCGGTTGCATCCGCCTGCAAAACCGGTGTTGGTTTCCAGCGCGAGCAGCTCGATCCGATCATCGGCGAACCCTCTCACCACTTCGCAGGATTCGTCGGTGGAATCATTGTCGACCACCACCACACGCCCGACTCCATCGGCGGCGATGAGCGCGGGAAGACAGGCCGGCAGATCCTGCGCAGAGTCATAGCTGACCACCACAACACCGATCGTCGCCGTCACAGAATCACCCTGCCGTGAAGCATCCCGGATTCCATTGTGTTTTCGAGTGAAGCATCGGGCATCGACAGAATTATCTCACTGTTCGGCGGAGCCCTGCCACAATAGTGACAGCCATGAACCAATCGGCACCGGACCCAGACGCCGCGGCGCACCGCAGACCATGGTTGCAGGGTGCACTGCTGTGCCTCGCAGCAGCGGCCATTCTGTGGCCCGGCCTTAACGCCGGATTTATCTGGGATGACATCAAACAGATCACCGATTCACCGAGCATCGCCGACCCCAAGGCGCCCATTCGCTACTTCTCGCTCAACGTCGTCGAGAGCTGGGGTTCCGAGGGCCGCGGTGGTGACGGGGTCGACACCTATCGACCGCTCTTGTTCATCGCGCTGTGGTCGATCCACCACATCAACGGACCTGACCCGTTCTGGTTCCACCTCGCCGTGCTCTTGTCTCACCTCGGGGTCTGCCTGCTGCTGTGGATCACCGCCCGACGGTGGCTTGGTTCCAACCTCGCGGCGGCCCTTGTCTTTGCGGTCTTCGCCATCCACCCGGTCACCACCGAGGCTTTTCTCTGGGCTTCGGCGATTTCGGAATCCATGGCGGTTGCCGGGCTCCTCGGCGCGGTCTTGATCCTCGACCGGTGGTGCCGGGACGATCCCGGAAGTTGGGCCCCCACCATCATCGCCGGTCTCGTGATGCTCTTCGGCCTGCTCTCCAAGGAGGCTGTGGCTACGGCCCTTCCAGTGGTCTCTCTGTACCTCTGGAGGGTTCGCGGCGTGCGACCACGGGCCCTGCTGGGTCCCTGGATGGCGGTCGTCGTCTTTCTCGTCCTGCGGATCAACGCCCTCGAGGGTCTGCAGGCGACCGGCAGCGGCTCAGCACAACGAATCGACGCCATCCGGAATCTCCCGGTCCTCGTCCTTGACGCGCTGCGATCCCTCCTCATCCTGCAGCCGGTCGGGGTCCGGCACCTCTATTGGGACTACAGAGACGTTGCCTGGAGCACGAGCCTCATCGCGGCCGTGGTCCTCGTGGCGTTCGGGTTCATGGCGTGGAAGGCCCGGCTTTGGGCGCCGCTCGTACCCACCGCCCTCGCGATCACCATCTGCATGCTGGTTCCGGTGGCCCTCATCACCACAGCGCCAGGCTGGAGTGGTTTCGGCCGCTATCTCTATCTGCCCTGGGGCTTTGTCGCCCTCGCCTGCGCCGAGGGCGCGCTGTATCTGCAACCCCTCATCAGGGCCGCCGCACCCAGGTTGCGGCCCGTTATCGGAATCGTCGTCGCCGTTTTCCTCGCTCTGGAAGTCCTCGGTCTGCGCCACGCCCTCGAAATCTATCACTCGCAGGGAAACCTCGCTCTCGCCTCGGTGGATCTCCAACCCCACGCTCCCGACGCCTGGGAGTGGCTCGGCAACCACTACCTTGAGATCGGCGATCTTTCCAACGCCGCCCGTTGCTATGGCGAGGCGGTCGCCATTGAACCGGGGATCTACCGTCCACGGCACAACCTCGCCGCCGCCCTCTATTACCTCGGCAGACCCGCCGAAGCCTTGGAGCACGAGACCGCCGTCGCGGCCATCCACGGCGTCACAGCCGACGGTGCGTACATCGCCACCTCGGCGTGTTTGGAACTCGGCCGGTGGGACGAGGCGGAGCGATGGGTGGCACGTGGTCTCGAGATGAACCCGACCAACGACCGACTTCTCGAACTCAGGTCGAGATGGCTGAACGAACGACCAGAATCTGACGATTAGCCCTGGGCCCCGGCCTCGATGAGGATGCGTTCCATCCGGTCAACGTGGCCGTGAAGAGAGAACTCGGCCCGCGCACGCTCGACCGCAGCGGCCCCGAACCGCCGACGAAGCTCGGTTTCGCCAGCCAACCGAACCATCCGATCGGCAAGCCCGTCCACATCTCCGGGAGAGACCATGAACCCGGTTCTGCCTTCGGCCACCATCTCCGACACGCCCCCGGTGTCATAGGCGACCACCGGCTTCCCAACGGCCATGGCTTCCATGACCGTCCGTGGCAACGGGTCCGGCCAGAGACTCGGCACAGCCACCATGTCCACCGCGGCCAAGAGGTCCCAGACCTCTTTTCTTGGCGGCAGGATCACAAAGTTGTCGGGCCAAGGCGATCTGGCGATCTCGTCCCGCAGCCGTTGAAGTTCCAAATCGGGCCCATCACCCGCGATGACGACCTGAAAATCCGGTCGTTTGGCCATGATGCTCGAACCCGCTCTGACGAGATCGATGGTGCCTTTGTGGGCGACGATCTGGGCAAAGAACCCTACGATCACACCTGTCTTCGACAGGCCCAGTTCGGCTCTGAGTTCCGCAATATCGACGGTCACCGGCGGCGCTTGACACCCGTTGTGGACCACCTCGACCATGTCACCGAGACCCTCATCCTCCAGCCAACCGGCTACCGCGTGACTGACGGCGACGATCCGCGTCGCATCTCGTTTGAGTCGGCGAGCAAACCAGCGCCTGCGTGGACCGGGCGGCAGGATTTCACGGATGTGCCAGATAACCGGAAGACCCAACGCACGCGCAGCTGCCGCCCCCTTGAGCTGGGGCAAGCAGTTGACATGCACCACATCGGGCCAGTAATCGTCGAGCCAGACCATCATCCGACGGTATCCAGGGTCCGGCAGACGAAATCGCACATACCGCATCGCCTGCTTCCAGAGCGGCTGCTCAGCCGCCTGAACAAGCCAACACCCTCGGCTTGGAATCTCGACCACCTCCGCACCGGACTCGCGCACCGCCGCGTCCAGACACCATGAGCCCGGGACAATCACCGCGGTCTCATGTCCGCGATCGCTCAGTTCACCGACGAGCTGGCAAAGGCTCTTTTCGGCACCGGTGGGGGCGTCCTGCGAAGCCAGGTGCGAAATCGCAGCGAGCTTCATGCCGTCCCCACCGAAACACTGTTCTCGAGACCACGCTGCCAGTTCTCGAGAACCATGAGGGTCCACAGTTGGAGGCCGCCATCTCGCCGACCCTCGAGGTGATCACGGACGAGGCCGCTGACCGCTTCGGACTCGAACAGATCGCGTTTCTCGACACTCTTCTCAGACAGAAGATCGGTGACCGCCTCACGCAGACTCCCTCGAAGCCAGGCGTCGATGGGAACCGCGAATGCCTGTTTCCGTCGGGTCGCCGTGGTCCGAGGAATCAAGTTCTCGACCGCCCTGCGGAGAAGGATCTTGTCGCGGAACAGGCTCGCTTTGAGCCGTCCGGGGAGCGGCAGCACGAGGTCGACAACCTCGTTGTCGAGAAACGGTACCCGCACTTCGAGAGAATGGGCCATGCTCATCCGATCGACCTTCGGCAGGAGATCACCGGGGAGAAAGATCTCCCGGTCGGTCGTCAACCGACCATTGATGGGATCGCTACGGTCGAGGTGATGCCATCGGCGGTCGAGTTCGGCGTACGACTCCAGCATGGATTCCTCACTGGCCAACGGATCACGGGTGAGCGTCCCGATCTGGTCCGGGGTGAACACCCTCCCCCAATGGATTTGGCGGGCGAGACCAGGGGCCATCGCGACACGATCCAGCATGCGTTTCGACGGTGCCCGACCCGCGAGCCGCATCGCCCACGGGACGACCCGTCGACCGGCGGCGCCGAACCGATCGATGGCGACATCGTAGCGCTGGCGCTCGTACCCACCGAAGATCTCATCCGCACCTTCTCCGGACAGCGCCACGGTCACCTTCTCGCGAGCCAACTTGGACATGTACCAGGTCGGGATCGCGGTGGGATCGGCGAGGGGGCTGTCAAGACCACCAAGAAGAGCATCGAAGTCCCGGCAGACGGTGGTGGGATCCATCATCAACTCGTGGTGATCGCTGCCCAAATGATTTGCGACGAACCGCGCGGCAGAGAGCTCCGAAACCGCTCCCGGTCCCTCGAATCCAACCGAAAAGGTCCTCAATGGACTCGAAACCGCGGTCTTTGCGAGGGCTGAAACCGTCGAAGAATCGACTCCCCCTGAAAGAAAGATCCCCACCGGCACATCCGCCACCAGCTGCCGCTCAACCGCATCGGCGAGGGTCCGGCGTAAACGCTCTGCGAGATCGCGATCCACCGGCTGCTCGACGGAGATCTCGGGAGGACGCCAGTAGGGTGTCGAGGTCGCGTTGCCGTCGGCATCGATGCTAAGTACGCTCGCCGGCGCCACCGATCTCACGTCACGGAGAACGGTCCCACCCGGTGATGAATACCCCAGGGCGAGATAGTGGCGCAGCTCGGCCGGGTCGAGATCGCGACAGCTCGGAAAGCCCCCCGCGAGCAGTGCCCTGATCTCCGAGGCGAAACCGATCTTTCCGCGCTCGCGGCACCAATAGAGCGGCTTGATTCCGAAGCGGTCGCGAGCCAGATGGAGCACTTGCTCCCGCCCGTCCCACAGGGCAAGTGCAAACATGCCGTTGAGGCGAGCAAGACAACCGATGCCTTCCTCGGCAAAGAGACGAAGGACGACCTCGACATCGCCACGGCTGCGAAATGCATGACCTCTGGCTTCGAGTTCGTCCCGCAGCTCCCGAAAGTTGTAGACCTCACCGTTGAGCACGATCGCCGTACGGTTGTCCTCAAGCACGATGGGCTGTTGACCGGTTTCGAGATCAATGACCGAGAGCCGGCGAAATCCAAGCGAGATCTCGTCGTGGTTGTAGTAGCCCTCATCGTCCGGCCCGCGGTGAACCAAAGCCCCGGCCATGGCCCGAACCCGGCTCGACCGTTCGTCGCGATCTTGATCCCCGAGAATGCCTGCTATCCCGCACACGGTTCGATTATGACACCTCGCGGCTTCTGCTCCCTCCCGAATATCAACGTCCCCGGCCGTTCCTCGGTTCTCCGAGTAAATCTGACGCATTCGAGGTTCAGAGATCAACGAGAATCAATATCAGAGTCAAACCGATGACGTAGTATTGAGTTGTGCACAAGTCGCCAGACCCCCGTCGATCTTCCTATCTTCGTTGCTTTCTTCGGGCCGCTGGACCGAGGTGTTGATTGAATATTCGCAGCTTTCAACGAGTCCTGAAAAACTCACGATCATGGTCCAGCGGACGACTTGCACGGGGTTTCAGCGTGACCCTCGAGTTGGCGTATCGATGCAATCTCAGATGCGTTTTCTGTTCGCGATGGAATGAACTTGATGATCTCAGCCTCGAGTCAATCACCCAGATTGCCGAAGATATGGCGACCCTTCGAGCGGATTACGTCTCCCTCAGCGGAGGTGACCCCTTTGTCCGGACCGATATCAAGGAGATTATCGAGACATTTGTCAAGCAGAATGTCCCAATCCACATCAACACGAATGGGGTCCTTCTCCGGCGGTACTCGGAGTTCTTGAAATCAAGGGCGGATTCAATAATTGGAATCACCGTTTCGATGGACTCCATCACTCCTGAAGGTCATGACGAAATCCGTGGAGTTGAAGGGACATTTAGAAAGGCCATGGCTGGGATGGAATCTGTTCGCGATTCCATTCCTGTTTCCCTCGCATGCACCCTGAATCAGATCAACCTTCATGAGATCGAGACATACAGCAAGTTTGCTCGGGAGCATGATTACCCATTTCGATTCCAACCACTTCACGACGACAGCGAAAACCAACTTTCACCCAACCAGGAAGGCGTCACCGTCGAGGAAGACCAGCTCGATGGTCTGACCGAGCGGCTTGAGGCTGTACTGACCCATGACGACAGGTTTCCGACTCGTCAGTACTATCGACTCTTCGAACCCTTCTTTCGGAATCAGACCGAACTGAACTCCCTCCGCTGCGTGGCAGCGGCCCGATCAATCTACTTTGTCGATCCAAAAGGTGGTGTTTTCCCCTGCGACACCCGACGTGATATCGAGCTCGGTAATGTCTACACTGATCGATTTGCCGATATCGTCAAAGGAGACCGCGCGAGTACGTGGCGAAACACCTGCCGCGACGGTCAAAATGGATGTTGGTGCATGTATGCGTGCGTCGCCCCGACAAACCTCCACAACCAGTTTCTGCCCCTGGTTCCTGTCACCCGACGCGGCTGGCCGATCAGGAATCGGTGGAAGAAACTGGAACGGCTGGTCGGTATGCCCCCCGTCGAATCGAACAACAAGGAAACCGGCCTGCGCGAAGCACAACCAAACTCGATCAAAGAATGGCCCATAGTGACCATCGTCATGGCGACGTACAATGGTGGTGAGACCTTCCTTCGCAGCCTGGAGACGACCCTCGCACTCGACTATCCAAGTCAGAAAAGAGAGGTGGTTGTCGTCAACGACGGTAGCGATGATGGCTCGATCGAGACCGCAATGGAGCGCTTCTCCCGTGTGATCTCCTGCGGAGAACTCCGCTTTGTGGACCACGACAAACCAACCGGCGTGCCGGCTGCCTATAACCGAGGGGTGCGGGCGTCATCCCTGGAGGCTCGCTACATTCTCAAGCTGGACAACGACGTCGAGCTTCAGCCAGATGCGCTGAGCCGCCTCGTGGCCTGCGCGGAAGCGAATCCAAATGCCGGGATCGTCGGAGGCTCAGTGTTCTTCCGCGCGGATCCTCAGCGGGTCCAGTTCGCAGGCGGTTACCTGACCTCCCCTTGGCGCGGCCCCGAAAAACTCACCACACCCTTTGACAGCGACCCACCTCTGAACTCAGAAATCCCGGTGAGGGTCGATTTGATCAACAGCTGTATGGCCCTCGTTCGCCGTGGGGTTTTTGAACGCTCCGGTTTGTTCCCGGAGGAATACGGTCTCTACGAATACGAGGACTATGATTTTGCCTTTGCAGCACGGCAAAAAGGATTCCTCAGCGTCTACTGCCCTGGCGCAGTCGCGCACCATGATGTCTCGGCGACCAGCCGTCTCAACGCCATGAGTGATGTTCGAGCACGACTCCGGGTTAGAAACGGCCTCCTGTTCATGTGGCGATTTGCACCTCGCTCTTGGCGAATCTCCTACATCACGTACAACATTGCGAAACTGCCCATCGATGTCGTCCGAGGACGACTACCCCTCTTTCCAGCTCTCAAGGGCTGGGCTGACGGAATCAATGCGATACGGACGCCGGTCCCGGAGCGAGAGCGGCTCGAGACTTCGCAACCCTAGACCGCCCTTCCAACCAGCAATCGTGGCGAGGTTGGCAACGTACCGTCTGCAGCTTGTTCGCCAAATCAAGAGCTGCGCAGTTCCTATTCGAGTTTCCGAATAGGAGTGAGCTAGGAGTCCGACAGCCGAACCGGCTTTTGGGCGTAAACGAACGTGGTGGATGCGAGTGCGTGTGCCTGTTCGGAGCGGTTGACCAAGCGGTCAAAGAACCGAACGGGCAGCAATAGGATCCGTGCCGCGATGACAGCGGCGGCACGCAGGCCGCGAATCGGCACCAGCATGGACACGTACTCGACCATGAGAGAAGAAATCATCCACGAAGGCCCGACACACACACCGTCGGCTTCGATCTCGAAACCCGATCGAGTGAAGTACAGGCGATGGCCTTCGCGTGTTGGGTTGAAGTAGTGGGAGGGATAGCCATGGAACCCCTGAAGAAAAGGCGTGACACAGTAGACTTTGCCGCCCGGCCGGAGCACCCGAAAAATTTCACGGACCGCCCGCTCCGGGTCCTTGAGGTGTTCAAGCACAGCCTCGCAATGAATCGCGTCGACCGACCCATCGGCGTACGGTAGGTGGTGGGCATCGGCCGCCACCTCCACATTTTCAGAGGCCTCGATGTTGAGGTTGACGAGGAAGGGATGAGAGCGAGTCGGCCCGCCGCCCACCGCGATACAGAGGTCATCCTCGCAAAGACGCGAGATGAACCGTTGCCAAGCTCTAATTGAGGCCTCGGATCGCTGGTCTCCGGCCGCGTTAAAGAGGTCATCGATGGCGGTCTGGAACCGGGTCAGACGCCTCGGGGCGGCTCCACGCTCGGCTGCTACCGCCTCGCTCTCCATCGCGCCCTCGCTATGCCCGACGGGCAGGAAAATCGGAACTCCGTCCTTGATCAAGTAGCTGTGGAGTCCATCGCAGGTGGTCAGCGCGCCATCCCTTTCAATCAGCGTTTCGCGGGTTTCGGGACAGACCAGCGCGCCACGTGCCAGCTGCTGCTCAACGCTTAGCACGGGAGTGACCTCGCAGGAAAGCTCGAACCCGCCCCATATTGATGGAAACAGAGTATAGGCAGGACCCAGGCACAGTGAAGATGGGATCCGACCAGACCGAGGCTTGGACTCTCACAACACAGCAGCTTCGGGTTCGCATTTGACTGCTCCTCTCAGGCGCCAACTCAAGGCCCTACACCGTTCTCTTTCCCACGACCCGATAGCCCTTGTCACGGTCCCTTCGATTCATCCATTCCATTCTACTCAATATTGTGACACGTCGGCACCACCTTGATTGAGGAGCGATTTTCTGCGAGCCTGGTGTAGTGGACTTGATGAAACAGCAGAGTTCAGCCGTCGGGACCAATTGTGATGTCTCGATCATCATTCCGAACTGGAATGGCGGAGAAAGCCTCGCCGAATGCCTCGGGTCCATCCTCGAACACACTAGAGGTGTCGATTTCGAACTCATCATCATCGACAACGGTTCCTCGGACGAAAGCCTGGGCACCATCCAACAGATCGCCCGGCAGGATCGTCGGGTGACTGCCATTCTCAACGAGGACAATCTCTTCTTCGCCAAGGCCTGCAACCAGGGCTACGAGGTCAGCCGAGGACAATACGTGCTCATCGCCAACAACGACATCGTCCTCGCCGACGATGCGGTCTCGCGGATGGTCGGGTACGCGGACCGTTACCCGGAGGTGGCTGCGGTTACACCGCGGTTTGTCGACCGCGACGGTGAACCCCAGGAGTTCGTCCGGCGGCTGCCCAGCGCCCTCCACATCCTCGCCCACTACCACCGTCTCGGCCGTGCGGTGGATCGGTTTCTGCTCGGGCGCAAGATTCAGAACGCCTACTTCTACCGTGACCGTAGTTTCTCCGGTGTTGAGGAGATAGAGCAAGCCGGTGCATCCTTCAGCCTTTTTCGGCGCGAGGTCATCGAAGCGATCGGATACCTCTTCGACGAGAGTTTTCCCCTTCTCTTCAACGATGTCGATCTCTCCCGCCGCATCAAAGACCGGGGCTTTCCGAGCCACGTCGTGCCATCGATCCGGGTCGTCCATCTCGAGGGTGTCTCCTCAAGAAAATTAGACGCCGCACGCTATCGACGTCTTCAGGATCGTGGCATGTTCGGGTACTTCAGGAAACACCATCCGATGCAGTACCGACTTCTGGCGCTGATCTGGCCTGCGCGATGGTCGAAGACGCTCAGCCGAAACAACGCCGTGGCAAAATGGTGAGGTGAAGATCACCACGCCTCTTCGAGTTGCCGTGTGGCACAACCTCCCCAGCGGCGGGGGCCGGCGGGCACTGCACGCGCATGTCTCCGGTCTGGTGGAACGCGGACATCACGTTGAGATCTGGTGCCCCGAGTGCCTCGATGACCACTTCCTGCCCCTCGGCGACCTCGCACAGGAACATGTCGTGCCCCTCCCCCCGCGCGCGCCGAAGAACGCGCTGGGCGAGGCCATCGAAGTCCTACGCGGCAAACGATCGGATGTCGCAGCGATGGATCACCACTGCCGACTGTGCGCGGAGCACATCGCGGCCGCAGGTTGCGATGTGCTGTTCGCCAACACGAGCCGCGATTTTGCCGTGACCGCCATCGGCCGCTTTACCGATCTGCCCCGGGTGCTCTATCTGCAGGAACCGCTGAGGGAACTCTACGAGGCCTCGCCCGACCTCCCCTGGTCGACGCCCGATTCTGATCAGAACACCGAACCAGCGCCGACGCGCGGGCGTCCCAGTGCACTGAGGCACGCCCTGAGGGTTCGCAAGCTCGGAATCCTGGTGCGCGAAGAGCAGAGGAACGCCCGCGCATTCGACCGCATTCTCGTCAACTCGTTCTTCAGCCGCGAGAGTGTGTTGCGAGCCTACGGTCTGGAAACCTCAGTGTGCTATCTGGGCGTCGACACGAACCGATTCAGAGATCTCGGTCTCAAGCGCGAGCGCCTGGCGATCGGCATCGGGGCCATTCTTCCGCCCAAGGCGATCGAGCGTGCAATTGAGGCCGTTGCCGTTCTCGGAGACGATCGGCCCCGACTGTTGTGGATCGGTAACGTCTGCGAAGACGACTACCGACGACGCCTCGAGAGGCTGGCGACCCGACACGGGGTCGATCTGGAGCTCAAGATCGACGTTCCGGACAACGAACTGATCGAGGGTCTCAACCGTGCCTCGGTGATGCTCTACACGCCGCGGCTCGAGCCCTTCGGTTATGCACCTCTCGAAGCGGCAGCGTGTGGCCTACCGGTGGTGGGAGTCCGCGAAGGCGGTGTGCGGGAAACCGTGAACCACGAGCGCACCGGCTATCTCGCCGATGTGAGCCCCCAGTCCCTGGCGGCGGCTCTCGCGAAGATCCTCTCCGATCCCGATCTCGGCCGCCGGCTCGGCACCAACGGTCGTCGTTGGGTCACCGAAAAATGGACCACCGACCACCTGACAACGCGTCTCGAAAAACATCTCGTGGATGCCGTCCATCAAGACCGGCCGGAGCCCTGACTGTGAAGGCCTCGACCGGACATGACACCCAGCGATCGCCAGACGAGACCCCCGGCCGCGGCGTTTCGGATGGGGTCGAAGAAGTCACCAAGTGCCCACTGTATCAATCGCGACAGCTCGCCCTGCTTTTTGCTTCACGCGATACGCTGCACTCGATGCCAGGCGAGTGGGATGTTCACTCATGCCGGGACTGCGGTCTGATGCTCACCTCTCCCCGGCCCGACCCGGCGGCGATGCCAGGCTTCTACCCAAAGACTATCAGCCGTTTGGAGCACCCCATGCACCGACCGAATATCGACCGGCCATGGCCGTACTCAAGCGATTGGCCCGGCGACTCCTCGACCCGAAGGAGCACGTGCTGCCGCGCGGCCTCGCCCCGGGCCGCGCTCTCGAGGTCGGGTGCGGATCCGGTCGATACCTGGCACAGCTGGCGGCTTCCGGTTGGCGAGTCCAGGGACTCGAACCATCCGCTGAAACGGCGGATCGCCTGCGTGAAGCGGCCAGTCTGCCTGTCATCACCGGGTCGATCTCGGAGGCGTCCTTTGACCCAGAGTCTTTCGACCTGGTGGCTGCGGTGATGGTGCTCGAGCATCTGCACCACCCGCTCGAAGACCTCAGGAGACTGCAATCGTGGCTACGACCAGGCGGTTTCCTCACGGGTTCAGTCCCCAATGCGGCGAGCTGGGAGTTCGGGTTTTTCGGGCCGGGTTGGTTCGCCCTCCAGGTCCCAACCCATCTCTTTCACTTCACCCCGACGACCCTCACCCGCCTCCTCGAAAAGGCCGGTTTTGAAGATGTCCGGGTTTACCACCAGCGAAACGTCAGCAACCTCATGATCCACCTCGGGAGATTCCTGCGACGACACCGAATGCCAGGGGCACGGACCTGTCTCGAGTATCCGGAGAAGGGGCCGGCGCCCCTTCGCTATGCCCTGCGGCCCCTCTCGGCGATCCTCGCGTGGCTCGGTCAAGCCGGTCGGATGTCGTTCACCGCAAGAAAAGGGAAATAGTAGATGAGAAACCACATCAAACGCCTCATTCCAGCTCCCGTAAAATCCGCTGCCCGGAATATGATCTACCGACTTCAGGGGACGATCGACCTGCTCTCGGGAAGACGGGATCCCCTCATTCCTCCGGTCGGACTCATGAACGATGGTCCTCAAGACTATGAGACCTTCAAGAAGAATGGACAGGACTTCCTGAAGTACTACATCGACCTTTGTGATCTCCAGCCCGACGCCGCCATTCTGGATGTCGGTTGTGGCATGGGCAGAAAGACAATTCCTCTAATTGCTTACCTTAACGATAGCGGAAGATACGAAGGGCTCGATATCAACAGGGATGGAATCAACTGGTGTAACAGGGGTATCGGGAGAAAACGCGACAATTTCCACTTCCAGCTGATCGATGTGTTTAACGAGAAGTACAATCCATCAGGTCAAGGCCAGGCGTACGACTATCGTTTCCCGTTCGACGACGATTCCTTTGACCTGGTCGTGCTCGGGTCGGTATTCACTCATATGCTCTCAAGAGACTTGGAAAACTACCTCTCTGAGGTTGCCCGTGTGCTGCGACAAGGTGGGCATTGTCTCATCACGTTCTTCTTGTTGAACGAGGAATCGACGCGACTGATGTCGGAACAAAGGAGCTCGTTGAACTTCAAGTATGAAATGGAAGACGGCTGCCACTCGGTAGACACCGAGGTACCAGAACAAGCGATCGCCTACGACGAGGCATATGTCCGGAAGCTCTATCAGGGTGTCGGACTCAAAATAGAGACACCGGTGTACTTCGGGAACTGGTGCGAAAGAGAACAACCGCTGTTGACCGAGTATCAGGACATCATTGTCGCAAGGAAGCTATGAGATTCCTGACTCGATCGCGCCCCTGCGAACACTCCAAACATCCTTCATGTTCCGCGGCCACCCGGGTTCTCCACTTCCTCGTCATTTCGCCCGATGACCGTTTTCACTTGCTGTTTGCAAAGACTCAGGATCCTTCGAAGCACGCCCCAAAGTGAAGCACCATGCCTCAATCGAATCGACCTCTGACATCTCCACCCGAGGTGAACTCGTTGTAATACACCGAGCGTATACAACGGGTCACCCCAGACTATGTCCTTGAAGGCAAAGAAGGCAATTATCACATGGGGAAACACAGCATGAAATTTCGGTAACCCCAACAGACCGGCGATATTCTCGTATGAACGGCTGGAACCACCACGTTCTCGATGCACACTGACTGCAGGCAAAGTGACTACCTTTCCAAAAAATGCCATCGATGCGATCATCAACCAGTCGCTGCCGATCACGTTGTTCATTTTCACCTTGACCAACTGCTCACGCCGCATCAACCCGTAGAATGTGCCGTTGTCCCAAACCACGCCGTAAAATGCGGTAACCCTCTCTTGGGGTGATTCCTGAGGCAGTTGCACTTCAACACCTCTGAAAACTTCAACCCCTTCCTGGTAGTAGACCGCCTGCCCGCAAGCCAGTGAAACATCTGAATTCCCAATCAGCGTTTCTACACACGCCTCGATGAATCCTTCTGATAGCCAGTCGTCGTGACCCAGCCACATGAAGAAATCGCCTTGAGCAAGGTTGAGTACTGCTTGAAAATTTGCAGCCGGACCGAGATTGACGGATTGCCTCACATAGTGAATTCGCGTATCTCGCGCGCAGAGCGGCTCGCAGACTTCACAAGTGTCGTCCGTAGAAGCGTTATCAGAGATCAACACCTCAATATTGGTGTAGGTCTGACTGAGAAGAGAATCCAGGGCCGCCTCGATGGCATCGCCACCATTGAACACCGGAAGACCAACGCTCACCAGGGGACAGCGATTGCTCGTCATCAATACCGCTCTCAGGTCTCTTTCCTGCGCGTTGGCGTTCAACGCGCGATCGATGAATCATCGTTGACAAGATTCCCGGATCCGCCACCCGTCAATCGCCTTCCTGAATTCGATCGGCTCGTCTATCGTCATGTTGTATGGTTTGATCGAAACTCCAGACTCCGTCGGATCCACACAAAATTCGCCGGCCCACAGAGGGGAGCACGTCAGATAATTCACCTTAATCGAGCTTCTTCTCGTTACCCAGCATCGGCGCTGCTCGTCAATACTAGACTTTGCATGGTTTATCAAAGGTCGACACGCAGCCCAGGGCCACCTTTTCGACCCTTTCACACGGCCCCTAAATCGGGAACCTTTACACTCATTCCGCTATTCTTCTCAAGTATCCGTCAGGCGACCCCGTGACCAGAATTTTGCGCTCGGTTACTCTGTCCATCTCTAGACGTAGCGGGTCACCATCACTGGCAGTTCGCCCTTCTTCTTTGAGGCGCTTAAGATACTCTCGAACAGCTGTCTTTGGGCTGTTACCCTTTCCCCAGGAACGTTGAGACACCATGTCGGAGGGGGCATCTTCTATGACGGTATCACCAACTACGCAGTAGCTCCCTGGAGTGACCAACGGCGCGTATACCTCTAGTTCGGCTAGTACATGATCATGGGTATGGTTGCTGTCGAGGAAGACCATGACCGTGGAATAGTCGGCGGCAAGAGCTTCAACCTGCGAGACAATCTTTGCGTCAACACTCGAGCCTTGCAGCATAGTAATCTTGTTGCTCAGGGGATGTGCCGCAATTGCCTTCCTGTTGTGCGGACGTATCTCGATATCGATTCCCAGCACGTGTCCTTTGTCGATGACGCGACATGCTTCGAGAACCGCAAGCATCGACGCGCTGAACAAGAGGCTGCCGCCCCAGGCGATCCCGGTTTCAATAATCAGGTCCGGCTTCGTTTCCCAAATGATTTCTTGGAAAGCCTGTAGGTCTTGCGGTAGTTGGATAACAGGAACGCCCAACCAGAAGAAGTTATAAACATAGTCGGCTCGTCCGACACCAATCTCATTGAAGAATGCCTGAGATGCCTGCTGGAGAGGTCCGTTGGATGGATAGGTACGCGCCCTCTTCTCCATCTCCTGTCTATAGGCTTCGAATGGGGTCATGGGTGTGGTTTTCTCCAATTCGATTGCGTCACTCAATTGGCTTAGCGATCCTCGCAGTAGCAGTACAGGACGTAGTCTCCCAGGATGGGGACATGCTGCATCAAACGGAATCTATACTCTGGTACGAGATCACGGACGTATTCGGCTATTTCGTAAAGGTCGCTTGGGTAGTGGTATGCACAGATCGCCATTTTTGGTCTATGGGTCTTGATCGTACTCTGGGCACCACGGAGAAGGTCCATCTCCATACCTTCAATGTCGGCCTTCAGGAACGTGATCGGCCTACCTTGGAGGAATGAGTCGAGTGCGTAAACGGGGACCGTTCGGTCTCTGTCTCCGACTTGGTTTGCGAGACCGTGACGGATCGGATCATCGTGCACGAAGGTGCACGCCATGCGGCCATCATTTTCAGCGAGTCCACCGTTGACAAGGGTGACATCATTCTCTTCGATAGCCCACTCTCGATATAGGCGGGCCATCCTCGTCTGCAGTGCGGCAAACTGCTTCTTGCCCGGCTCGAATGCATACAAATGCCGGAATGTACCCATGTTTTGCCAGATGAATTGTTCCACGGTGTCGCCGACAAAAGCACCCGCATCGAGGTAGATCTCCCCGAATGTGGCACTAAATTCGGGGGGCGCAAAGTACATGTCTTTGACCATTACATCCCGGCAGCTCTTCGGGGAACCGGTCAACATTGCCATTAGAATCGCATTGTAGGTCTCGACAGACCGGCCATCGGACAGATAGTGATCCCTTACGTGAGCAAATCGCTGGTAGTTGTGGACTACGTAGAATGCGTCAAAAGAAATCAGGTTTGCCCCATAGTGTGCCATCGCTTCCATCACTTGTTTCACAGAATGTCGCGTGGCGACGTAGATGGTTGGATCAGACGAAACGACCGGATCGGTCGGCTGCACGACAGGAACGCCGCTGATCTCGGTCTTCTCCTTTTCCGGATCTCTGTCAATGAAATGTGTGATCGCTGTCCCGACAGACCGCAGGTAGTCAGCAGCCCAGACGCCGACAAAGCCAGCACCATAGATGGCGATTCCATGGGGGTTGTCACGGATCGCCCGGTCCACAGCGGGTTGCATGCTGCTGACCCGGTCTTCGACCATATCTGTTGTGTACAGCATCTCGCTCTTTTTCTCAGTGTCGGTGGCACGGTCTCGACGGTACACCAAGGCCGCACTAAACCAAGCTAACATAGCCGAAAGACGCTTGCCTCTGGCCACCCCAATGTACGAGCAGCAGCTCTTATTTCATCCCCGTGCAAATACGGGACGATGATCAGTGCTCCTCCGATAGGGGTCTCGGTTGGATCATGAATTGGGAAGCCCCGCCATGTTGTCTGTTGAATCTCACTGCTTGCATCGCATATGGCAACGGACTCAGTAGTCAGCATGGGTAGGAGACTGAACAGAACGGACGCAAACCCCCAAAATGTGAGTTTCGAATGCTTCCGTTTTAGGAGACCTAGTTCGTCCGCGCGGCGTCTCAGCATCTGTCTTGAGTTGGCGATATGGGTGGCGACCTTTGCCGAGCCACCAACCGATTGCACCGAGGGAACTCCCTTTTGGGCTAATACCATCAAAGAGGGGTAGGAGAATTCAGGGGTGGGTAGCTCTTGTCGGATGATGTGCTGGACACCGAACCCATTGCGCGCGAGAGCACGACAGAGCGAAGCAGCAGAGAAGTGGTTGACATGCTCTCGTATGGCTGGCCAGAATGCCGTTCCGACAGGGGTCGTGTCGTACTTTTCCCCGTCAGGCACGTCAATCAGAATGTGTCCACCTGGACGCAATACACGGTTCGCTTCGGCGAACAACCGACTGAGATCTCGTATGTGCTCCAGCACATGGAAATATGTCAACAGAGGCTGTGTTTCGTTCCCAAAAGGCAAATTCCAAACTGCGCCTTTGCAAAAGGTCACGTCGTTTCCTGTCGCAGTGATTCCCTCCTTGATGCTCCGCAAATCCATATCCACTCCATGGCATTTCGAGTTCCAGCCCCCTTCAGCAAGCCAGAATAGGAACCCGCCCCTACCACAGCCGATATCGGCGATAGCACAATCCTGCAGACCTGCCTCGACCAGAACTCTTCGATACGCCTCGAATTTTCGGATGTTTTCGGGGGCCGTTGCGCAGAAATGCGCCTTTTGGGAGTAACCGCATTCGTTCTCATAAAAGCGTCCAAGGGTCCCATCGGAAATGTTCGAGATGTAGACCAGACCACAGCTTAGACAGTAGTGGAATTCCGCAGTGTAGTTGAAAATCGAATCACCCAAGCCGCTGAATTCCCAGCTGACCAGATGCTCAGTAACGTCCCCGCAGGTTGGACAGGAAGAGATTGGTTTGCAGTCAGTCATGGCGAGCGACAGTCCTGTTCACGAGTACCTGCAGCAGCTCCTCTTTGTGAGCGTCGATGTTGTCCATCTGAGCATATTTGATATGGCCGCATGATTGGCAGATTTCATTCTCACAACGTCTTCCTTCGAGGTGTTGGCGTTGCAGCGAGACGATCGGCTCGGCATTCCATATGCTCTTGAGTGATTGATTGCGCAGGTCTCCAACAATCAACTTCTGGTCCCAATCGGGGCAGCAGGCGCTCACCGAGCCATCCGCGTTTACTGCCATGCTATAGAAGATGTAAGTACAGACATCCTTGTGAACCAGTGGCTGGTGATATTGCCCCATCTCTTCCGTTACTTTCAAACCTGCCCGATCCTCGACGTCGAAACCTGGCCAAATAGGTGCGAGGTCCTCAATGAAGATCCGGTCGCAGTAGTCGCCGAATGTGCGGAGGAACTCCTCCCTGTCGCCTTCACTCAGGTAATTTGCGGGAATCTTGATCGTGACTTCACATGTTCCCCTGTTCCGGTATAGGTATTTGAGATTCGCCACCAACATTCCAAAGTCGATGTCAACCGAAGCGTATCTGCGGTACTGCTCCTGGTTGATGCCTTCGAGGGAGATGTTGATTCGTCCAAGGCCGCCGTCAATAAGCTGATCGACTGTTGCGGGGGTCAGCATGGAAGCGTTCGTGGCTAGGTCCACGAACTGAACACAACCACTGGCGTGGGCAAGCCGAACCATCTCAGGCAAATGCACATTGAGTAACGGTTCTCCAATTTTGTTCAGGCGCAACACACGTAGCGGCTGGTCGAACTCCCGCAGGTCCTCAATCATTTTGCGGAAGAGGTCTAGATCCATCACGCTGCGGCGATAATCCGAGTTCAAAACCAGATCACGATGTCCGGTGGGACAGAACCGGCAGCGAAAGTTGCAGGCACTGGAAGGGTCGACATACAGTAAATACGGGGTAGCGAGAGGGATAACGTCTTGCAAGGGGGTTCTGTCTTCAAGATTCAGCTTTGAGCTAAACTGCGCCTTCGTTTCTTCTTTTCGGTGCATTACTCAGTCATTTCCTTTGCTCTCTGGGGATTGCATACACGACAGCCCCCGTCCCTTGCCAACTGTGCAAGCGAAAGTAGAAGGCATAGCTGTCAAGGCTCGTCATGATCTGGGATGGCAGTGCCCATAGGCCACTTCGTTTATGGTACGCCGCTACGGCAATCATCGGACGTTGTCGACAGATCGTCTGCAGAGCACCTCGGATGGCGTCCTGTTCCCAGCCTTCAAGATGGAGCTTGAGGAATGTGGCAGGAATGGACAGATCGTCCATCCGACGCACTTGTGTGGCAGCTAATCCCTGCGTGCTGAACTGGGAGGCATAGTCAAGTCCTGCATGGAATGGCCTCACTGTTTCCTCAGCCCCAAGCGCATTGTCCAACACTGTCATACGTTGTGAAACCTCGAGAGGAAATGCCTCGAATTGGGCCCGCAGTCTGTTGAGGTTTTCAGGGTCGGGTTCGATGGCGAACACCGATCTGAAATTGTTCCCGACGAGCTGTAAGAAACGAGTTACCACCTCACCATGGTGAGCGCCAGCGTCTACGAACGTCTCGTTGCCGTGCATCTCTTTCAGGATTTCGGGAATAAAATAGCGATCGTCTGTTGAAACTGGCGCATCGTCAAAGGACCACTCTTCCCGTAGAGCGTGCCAAGCGATGAACTGGAGATGGTGTGCACGGGAAACGGTGTCTTCCCAACGGCTAAAACAGGCCGTGATGCCTGCCAGGTCGGTTGGATCAAGGTTCCCAGTGAACCAGCCATTGCTCAACGGGTGGCTGTCAGTATATGCCTCGCTCACATCGTAAAATGGGGCTATGTCCTCCCAGCCTTGTACGCGTAGCGGCGCGGCTATGCCGTTGAACGGAGAGTTGGCGACACAGACGACGAGCAAAGACGACTGACGCGTGGAAGGCGGGACATCACGGGGATGGCAGATCTCCGTTCCGGCCCAGAAGGAACTGGCCCTGTGAATGCCAGGTTGGATATCTAAGACGAGCGTGACTGGAATACCTAGGAAAGAAAAATACGCCTTCGCCATTCTTCCCAGGTTTCCGGCACCATAGAGCACGAGAGGCTTATCTACTTTCCGTCCTCCAGTCGGCACCACTCGGGCAGCAATCTCCTCCAACATGCGATTCGCTGTATCCACTGTGACAGGACTGCTATGCTGCATCCGAGTTCTTTTCCTCGTCCACATATCGATTCATGGAACATGTTTCATGATTGGTGATCCCATTTCCTCGTACGCAACATCGTTCTCACGAACCAAGTAATAGCATTCTGAGACCAGCATGTCTGCGGGCCAGCAGCCGAGTGAGCATCTGCAAGGGGGGCGTCGACTTCATGTGGAGCCAACATCGCGTGTTGTCAGATGGCGCTCACTGCTCCGTTGTATCCTGTCCAAGACTGCATACTTGCTTTTTCTGCCAGGCATCTGCCGCCGCCATTCTGTCCCATACAGCCAGCGCCCCATCATTGGGGAAGAAACGAGCGTAGTGTGACGCCGTTCCTTTGGTTTTCGCTCGCCACAGAGGCGCAGAGCTGTACAGGCACTCGATCCTCTCCAGTGCGGCTTGCTTCTCTCCTTCGCTCTGTGCTGCGAGATAATCGCGGAACGGCGAGCCATGTTCGCCCAGAGACTCAATGAAGACACGCGCAGGTGAGATGTTTCCCCCGCTACAGTTGTTTGGCCACCGTCTGCTCCTCTTTGGCACGAACAGGACCTCCCGGAAGACCGCTTCCCAGTTCTCTACCATGGTGTCTAGGCAATATCTTTTATTAGCGGCCCACCGTGCGTTGGCACCAAGCTCCCTTCGCAGATCCGGGTTTTCCTGCAGAGTTTCCAGCGCTCGCGTGTAACCGGTGATGTTGGCAGCAACAATACCAGTGACCCCATCCTCAACAATGAACGACTCGGATTGGTTGGCCAAGACCACGGGTGGTATGCCGCAAGCCATACTTTCGCCCAATGACTGTTCACATGTCCCGTAGTGGTATGGTGCGAGCGGGTAACCGAATACATCGAAGAGTTCCAAGTACCGGTCGACGTCCTCGACGTACCCCGTGAAAGTGAACCTTTCATCACCTCCGATTTGCTCCAGTTCATCTGCCAAGGCCTTTTCGTTGCCTCCCCCGCAGACGACAAACCTAGTGTTGCGTCCTCGCACATCTCGACTCATTTGCAGGAAATCAGGGTGCAGTTTGCTGTAATCAACCGTTCCGATATAGCCTACGTTAAACGTGTCGTGGTGTTTGGGCTGGATTTCAGCGTACTGATTGACACCCCCGGTTGACCAGATCACTCGAAGTCTCTGCTGTGCCACTGCGTCAAGGCGCTCCACCTCAGGGACGCTGAAGCTCACCGGCGATGTGAAGACAAAAATGTCGGGGTAGCGAAGCAATGGTGATGGGAAAACAAACGGAGGGTATACACCGGCGACATGGCTCCAAAAGAGGATTCGACAGGGAGGCAAAGCCGCCCTGACGAGGAACGCGTAGAGGAGTGGATGATTCCACCAATGGACGAGGACGATATCCGCCGAGCTTAGAGCTCTGAGGATTGTTGGGTAGTCTTCCCCGAGTCCATCCATCAGATGGCAAGGCGTCTCCGCTATCGAAACCTGGGTTCTCGGATTGGCGCATTCGAGACACAGCACTTCATGCTGGAAGTCAGAGAGAACTTCCGCTCGACGAAGGTAGTTTGCAATGACTCGCCCGACCCCTCCCCCCAAGTGAGGTGTTACGTGGAGTATTGTTCCCCTTCTCTGCGGGGCAACCTTCACGTCTCTCTCCTCCTGGTCATTGACTCCAGAAGACGGTCGAGCAGAACATCGGCGTGAGCGTCAATATCATCAGGAAGACAATGGGATAGTTGCCCACATTCGCCGCAAATAGGATGCTCTTTTCTCCTTTTCTGTAGGTGCAGTTTCCGATATTCGAAGAGCTTGTGCCCCGTCCATATGTCCCTAAAACTCTCATGTCCTAGGTCGCCAATGATCAGCTGCCGTGCCCAGTCTAGGAAGCAGAGGCTGACTTTCCCATCCGAATTGACGCTCAAGGAATAAAAAATGTAAGGACACACGATGACTTCCCGAATCGGTTGTCCGAATATTCCCACTTCTGAACTGGGCTCGGCGCCCTCCATCTCGAATGTGGGCCAACATGGTGCTACATGTTCCACGAAGATGCTGTCACAGATGTCGCCGAACGTCTGGAAGAACCTCTGCTTGTCTTCCTCCGTGAGCCCGGTATCGACGATTTTCACCAATACCTCGCATTGCCCACTGTGTTCGTGGAAGTGGCGGATGTTCTCAACGAACCTATCGAAGTCTAATGGGTATCCTGCAGTTCGTTTATATGCTTGTGACGAAAGTCCTTCGACTGAAATGAAGATTTTGTCGAGCCCTGCATCGATAATCGCAAGATTCTTCTCAGGGCTGAGCAGTGATGCATTTGTGGTTGAATCCACCTGTAGAGCGCAATTGCGGTCTTTAGCATATTTGACCATTTCGGGAAACCTGGGGTGCAGGAGGGGTTCACCATCCTTGTAAAGGCGAAGCACTTTGATCGGGGTTGGGAATTCGCAGAGATCATCGATGACCTTCCTGTAAAGGTCAAAATCCATGAGCTGAGGGCGCCGTTTCACCTGCCTGATCAATTCCCTATTCCCTGTTGGGCAGAAGTTGCAGCGGAAATTGCAACGGTCCGAGGGGTCCAGGAATACCAGGAACGGCACATCAATCGGAATGACGGTCTCGAGTCGGGTCCGGTTCGTCAACTCGATTCGGGGCTTGATCTTCGCTTTCACTCTGTCCGCTCCTGTTCGGTTTACCGAAGGGCAATCATACCCTACGACAAACTGATACAACCCGGTCTTTACCGGCCGAGGCGTGTCAGGGACCTCGCACAAACGCCCCAGAATCTCTACTAACCACGCGAGAACCGAATGACTAGAAGTTATTGGAAAAAGGCAAGTTGTCGGCCGTGCACTTCTACAACTGTCGAGCTCAGGTCACAAGGGATATTCCCTGCCTACCTTCGTTCGTACTGTTCCTTCCACCATTCAACGGTATCTGTGAGGCCGGCTTCGAGGGTGTACCTGGGCTTCCACGATACCTCCTGCCGAAGGCGATCCACCGCGGCGACGACCACCGGCTGTTCACCTCGCGGCGTCGGCACCGCTCCGAACCGGAGCAAGTCCTCCGTGCCGAGCTGACGACCGAGAAACCCGACGATGTCCCTGATCGCGACCGCATCCCCGGATCCGATGTTGACCGGTCCTTCGACATCGCTGTCGAGAACGGCAACCAGGGCGTTGGCAACATCGTCGACGTGGAGGAAATCCCGTTTCTGATCTCCGGTAGTGCACAATGCTGGTTGATCGTTCAGCAATGAACGGACAACCGAAGCCACCAGGCGCTTCGGGTGCTCAGAGGGACCGTAGAGAAAGAACACGCGCCCCCACGCCAAGCTGAATTTCATCTGTTCGGACCACGATGTCAGCATCAGGTGCAATGCGTGTTTGCTGACGGCATAGAGGTCCTTCGGTGACATCGGGGTTGTCGTTTCTCGGCAAAGCCCGTCGCTCCACTCGTACTCGGCACACGTTCCCGCCACCATCACCCGACGACCGCCGAATCGGAGAAACTGTTCGATCAAGTACAAACTGCTTCCAACCCAACGGAGATTCTCCGCCGACGTACGATACAGGCCGGGCGCCGTATACCACGCGAGGTGAAACAGATGGGAGGGTATGACCTTGGCCATCAGCAAATCAACCTGTGCGCGGTCCATCAGATCAACCCGATGCCACTGAACGCCTTGCGCCGACCGTTCCCCGGCAGACCTAGATGAGGTGGCATGAACCTCGTAACCCAGCGCGAGAAGAGGCGGCAGTGTCGAGCGTCCAATGAAGCCGGACGCACCGGTGACCAGGATGCGCTTCACAGGATCTCCAGCTTGGGCACGGCGGTCACGAAACGAGTCCCTCGTTCCTCCAGCGCCACGTTCTGTTTCCTCACCTCGTCGGCGATGTTCCACGGTAGAATCAGAACAAAATCGGGAGCCCTCTCGATCAGAGTAGACGGTGCGAGAATCGGAATCCGGCTTCCGGGAAGGAACTTCCCTTGCTTGGCCGCTGCGGCGTCACAAACATACGGCAGGAGATCGACTCTGATTCCGGCGTAGTTGAGAAGGGTGTTTCCTTTTGCGGCGGCGCCGTAGGCCGCCACGCTCCTACCGGCACGCTTCTGTTCGATCAGAAACATCAACAGATCGTTCTTGATTCTGTCAGCTCGGGCTTGAAAAGCTTGAAACGCCGCCACTGTCTGCAATCCCTGGTTGCGTTCCTCTTCGAGCATCCCGCTCACGGCAGCCGACGCCCGGCGGGAATCCGTCTCGTGGCACCCGAACACGCGCAGACTGCCACCGTGGGTTGGGAGCTCTTCCACGTGCCAGATCCGGAGGCCGGCGGTCTCGAGCACTCGGACTGTGGTGAACAATGAAAGATAGGAGTAGTGCTCGTGGTAGACCGTGTCGAACAACGCGTCCTGGATCAGCCGTTTCAAATGCGGGAATTCCAGGGTGATGGTGCCGCTCGGCTTGAGCATCGCACACAAACCACGGGCGAAGTCATTGATGTCGGGGACATGGGCGAAGACGTTGTTCCCGACAATCAGATCCGCCTGCTCGCCCCGGTCTGCAAGCCGTTTGCCGACTGCCTCGCCAAAGAACTCGCGCAGCACGGGAATGCCGAGCATCTCCGCAGCATCGGCCGTCTTCTCGGTCGGCTCGATGCCGAGGCACGGAATCCCCGCCGCACGGAAGTTCCTGAGAAGGTAACCGTCGTTGGAGCCAATCTCAATGACCAGGCTGGCATCGTCAAGCCCCAGCTCTCCCCGCATCCGTTCCGCGTAGAGCGAGGCATGCTCCAGCCAACCCGCCGACGTGCTCGAGAAGTACGAATAGTCTGGAACGAAGAGTTCGTCGGCCCTCGCACAATCCTCGGTCTGCACGAGCCAGCACCGATCGCAGACCTTGATCTTGAGTGGGTAGTGCACCTCGGGACACGACAGGTCATCGGCGGCTAGGTAGGCGTTTGACGGCGGCGCAGACCCCAGATCGAGAACGGTGAGCTCGAGGGGCGTTCCGCAGTGGCGGCAGTTCATGAAGATATTCCGTCAAAGCTCTGATCGATCAACGGACGCAGCGCGTCCGCCTCCGAGATCACCGTGATCTCGAGCGGCCACTCGATGGTCAGTCTTCGATCCTGTGGATTCACTCCTCCCTGGGACCACCGCCGGTACGGGGCCGAGTGGCAGTAAATCAACTCTACATCATCGGTCAGCGCCTGAAACCCGTGTGCGAGACCTTCGGGAATTAGCAACGCTCGCTGGTTTTCAGCCGACAACTCCTCGGCATGCCACTGGAGGAAGGTTCCCGATTCCTTTCTCAGATCCACCGCGACATCCCATATCCTGCCCCGTAGACAACTGACCAGCTTCATTTCCGCGTGTGGGGGCGTCTGAAAGTGCATTCCTCGAACCGTACCCATCTTCGCCGTGAAACTGTGATTGATCTGGGCAATCCCGGCACGCCATCCTGCGGGCGCGAGCTCCTCGGCGCAGAACAGGCGGGAAAAACAGCCACGAACATCACCCAGACGCCCACGTTCCACCAGCTTCACACCGGCAAGCGGTGCATCGATGATCTTGAGCCGGCTCATCGTAGGCTCTCGTACTCGGCGATCTGAGACTCACAGAGCATCCGTGCGTCCGCACCCCCTTTTTGTGCGCGATACCACGACATGGTGTTCTCGATGGATTGCGTCAATTCCCAGAGGGACTCGACCCCGAGAACGCGAGCAGATTTCGAGGAATCCAGCGCCAACCAATGCGTCTCGTGAGGGCCATCCCCTCCCTCGCCAAAGAGAACCTCACCCTTGCCGTAGCTCCAACGAGCTGTATCGACCACCTCTCGAACGGTTGCGGTCCGATCCGTCGCCGGTCCGAAGTTGAATGCACCCGCCAAAGCCGGCTCCGTCCAGAGCTTCTCAGCAAGGGCCAGATACCCGGCCAACGGCTCCAACACATGCTGCCAGGGCCGGATCGCTTCCGGCCGGCGAACCTCCAGCGTTCGGTCCTCTTGCCATGCCCGAACGGCGTCGGGAATCAACCGATCCTGAGACCAGTCGCCACCACCGATCACATTGCCAGCACGGGCGCTAGCGACGGCGACACCCTGCTCCCTCAGAAACGAGTCCCGAAAACTCGCAATCACCATCTCGGTCGCGGCCTTACTGGCGCTGTAAGGATCGTGACCACCTAGGGCATCACCCTCGCGGAAAGCCGCTGCACTATCGCCGGTTCGGTAGACCTTGTCGGTCGTCACCATCACCGCTACACGGACACACTCCAGCTCACGCAACCCGTCCAAGACGTGCGCGGTTCCCATCGTGTTTGTTGCGAAGGTTCCCACCGGATCGAGATAGCTGGCTCGTACCAAGGGTTGAGCCGCTAGGTGAAAGACAATCTCCGGTTCGGTCCGCCCAATCAAGCGCTCCAATGGTCCCCGTTCGCGAATATCGTGGAAATGACTCTCGCAGCACTCGTCGATCCCGGCTAGCGAAAACAAGCTGGGTTCCGTAATCGGCGGCAAGCTGATCCCGCTCACGTCGGCCCCGAGCCGACGCAACCAGAGGACCAACCACGAACCCTTGAATCCGGTATGGCCGGTGATCAGAACTCGTTTGCCCCGATAAAAGGACGGGCGCGAACGATTCGATCCGGGCATCACCAGGTTTTCCACGGGGCTTTGCCGGACACCCAGAGCTCTTCCAAGGCGTTCTTGTCGCGAAGCGTGTCCATGGGTTGCCAGAACCCGTGGTGCTCGAACGCCATCAACTCACCCATCGTCGCGGCACGAGCCAGCGGCTCGCCCTCCCAACTGCTTTGATCTCCTTCGATGAGATTCAACACACCCGGCGACAAAACGAAAAAGCCGCCATTGATCATCCCTCCATCGCCACCGGGTTTCTCGGAAAAACCGGTGACCTGTTTTCCCGACCTCTCGAGGGCGCCATAGCGACCCGGAGGCTGGACAGCGGTGACGGTCGCCAGCTTGCCGTGTGCGCGGTGAAAACCGATCGAAGCACGGATGTCGACGTTGCTGACACCATCGCCATACGTCAGGCAGAACGCCTCTTCATCCTTGATGAAGTCGGCAACCCGTTTGAGACGCCCACCGGTAAGAGTGTTCTCACCAGTGTCGACCAGGGTAACTTTCCAGGGCTCGACGTGTTGCTGATGAACTTCCATCCGGTTATTCGTCATATCGAATGTCACATCGGACATGTGCAGAAAATAGTTGGCGAAATACTCTTTGATGAGATATCCCTTGTAGCCACAACAAATTACGAAATCACTAACGCCATGGGCCGAATACAGCTTCATGATGTGCCACAAAATTGGCATGCCGCCGATCTCGATCATCGGCTTGGGTTTGAGATGGGTTTCTTCAGCGATGCGGGTGCCGAGACCGCCGGCAAGAATGACGGATTTCATTTGGACTCCTCAACAATAGACCAATCGAATTGAGGCCTGACGACGCCGGGAACCGGCCCAGCGTAACCGTAACGATTCGAACGTTCGTCCATTGGATCCACCACATTGAAGGCCAGCGCGTTTTTGTCAAAGAACTCGACCTCGAGTGAACCATCCTCGGGAAAAGTGGTCAGCGCCACGCCAACAAAATAGGCGCCCTCGTTAAGAAAATGTGGCGGTATCCTGCAATCCGCACAATAGACACCTGGGGGATTGCTGGTTACGCCCCTCGCAGAGTCCACGAACGCGTAACTTCCATCTGATGTGAAGAAATGAAAGTTCGGAACACATTTCCCATCAATCTGTTTTCTGATTCTGTACCTCATCCGAACCGTCAGCTCATCGTGAATCGTGATATCCGATAGATTTGACAGTCCGAGCAACTCGGCACTGAGCAACTCAGCGGTGCCACTCTTGAATTCGCACTCGTGGGCCGCGTCTCGACGGTTGGTGGCTTGGTAGTATTTCATCACTGCGTCGGATACCCGGCCATAGAAATCCAACTTGCCCTCATTCAACATCATGCCTCTCTGGCAGAGATTGGATATCATCGCCATGTTGTGGCTGACGAACAATACCGTACGCCCCTCCTTTCCCACCTCCTCCATTTTCCCCAGACATTTCTTTTGAAACTGGGCATCCCCGACCGCCAACACCTCATCTACGATCAGGATCTCCGGTTCGAGGTGCGCTGCCACGGCAAAGGCAAGACGCACATACATCCCCGAGGAATACCGCTTGACCGGCGTATCGAGGAACTTCTCGATCTCGGCAAAAGCCACGATCTCATCGAACCTGCGCTTGATGTCCGCCCGAGACATTCCGAGGATCGCACCGTTGAGGAAGATGTTCTCCCGTCCGGTCAGCTCCGGGTGAAATCCGGTTCCGACTTCGAGAAGGGACGCCACCCGACCGTCGATCTCGATGCGTCCGGTGGTGGGTTCGGTGATTCGACAGAGCGTTTTCAGAAGGGTTGATTTGCCGGCGCCGTTGCGGCCGATGATCCCCACCCGGTCACCGGGCTGGATTTCGAAGTTGAGGTCCTTGAGAGCCCAGAACTCCTCGAGGTCGTTGTTTTCGGTGTTCGGAGATAGGGGATGGCGCAAGCGTTGGTAGATCCCTCGCACCGAATGGGCCAAGGATTCCCGCAACGACTGATAGCGATACGCACCTCCCGCATTGAGGTCGTGACCGATGATGTACTTCTTCCCGAGGTTTTCGACCTTGATGATGTTCATATGACGTCCGCAAACTCACGTTCCATGCGCCTGAAGAGCAAGAACCCGATCACGAAGAGAAGAATAGCAATACCAACGGAGAGGAAAAAACCCGGCCAATATAGACTGGTGTTCCCGATGATTGCCCACCGAAATCCGTCGATCACGCCGACCATGGGGTTCAGCGAGTACACCATGCGCCATTTGTCAGGAACCACCGAGCTGCTGAAACCGACCGGTGAGATATAGAGGCCGAACTGGATGACAAATGGCAGTACGTACCTGAAATCACGGTACTTCACATTCAGGGCGGAAACCAGATAGGTGATGCCCAGCGCCGCGATCGCCGCCAACCCAAGAAACAGCGGAAGGAACACGACTTTCCACGTCGGGACATACTGGTACCAGACCATCAGGGCCGAAAGGACGAGGGTCGAGATCAGAAAATCAATCAAACTGACGATCATCGCGGTCGTCGGGATGATGATGCGTGGAAAAAAGACTTTGGAAATCATGCTGGCGTTGCTGATGAGGGAGTTGCCACCTTCGCTCACGGTATTGCTGAAGAACTGCCACGGGAGCAGGGCGGCAAAGACCAGGATCGGGTAAGGGACTCCATCCGATGGCATCTTCGCCAATCGTCCAAAGACAATCGTGAAAACGACCATGGTCAAAAGAGGGCGCAGTACGCTCCAGGCAACTCCGATGATGGTCTGTTTGTAACGCACCAAGATATCGCGCCAGGCGAGCAACAAAAACAGCTCTCGGTACGAGACCAAATCCTTGAAATACTGCCGGTTGACCTTGCCGGCTTCGATCACCAATCTAGCCGGCATGCTCAACCAGCTTCCCGCAGTGTCCGCAATGTAGCCCTCCCCTGCGAATACCATGATCGAGGTCCTGGAAAACCAGACACCATCATTAAGGTGGGGGAAATACACGTTTTCTTGACTTTGCCCACCCTGGAATCTTACCGGAGAAACCATCGCGTACGCGAGGAAGAGTGAAAACACCTTCCAGGGTTGTGACTTCAATGCCAGGCCACTTTGAATCCCGTTCAGGACGGAGTCCAACTCCAACCTGGCCTGTATTGGAGAGTGTAGGCTTGGGGAGTGGATAAAGACCTCTCTGTCTCCGAGCGCCAAAAAAGCGACTGGCTCCAGCACGCTGCGCTGAGATTCTCGGTATGAGATCGCGGAATCGCAACCTAGGGGTCATGAGAAACAGAAACTGGGTCGCGGCAATCCTGATCGGACTTGTTGCGTTCACCGTCTACTCCCTTTTTGCAGCCGATTTCTCGCTCGAGCGATGGGGTGACCCGTCGCTCTTTCATGTTTCGGAAGGCGCCTACTTCAACTTCCTGGCCGACGGCTTTCTGCACGGGCAACTCCACCTACGAATCACGCCCGAAAAGACCCACGATCTGGTTCACTTCAACGACCGTCTCTTTCTCTATTGGCCGCCGTTTCCGGCTGTGCTGATGGTCCCGTTCATCGCCGTGTTCGGCCTCGGGTTCAGCGATATCTTTCTGACCCTCGTGTTGGCGGCAGTCAACGTCTCCATGACCTTGCTCCTGTTGCGGGCGCTCCGGGCGCGCGGCCTCATCGATCTGCCAGATTTCCACATGTGGATGCTCGTCGTGGCATTCGCGTTCGGCACCGTCCATCTCACGATGGCGCCCCTCGGTCGGGTGTGGTTCACGGCGCAGATCATCGGCTATCTGTTCATTGTGATAGCCTATCTGGCCGCGATTTCTCTCGAGGATCGCAAGGCCTTCATCGTCGCCGGCATCGGGATCGCCGCCGCAGCGATGACGAGAAACCACCTGGTCTTCCTCGGTCTGTGGCCGGCGTGGTACTTGATCCACACGAACTGGCAACGCGGCAAACGTTGGCTGACGGCTTCCATCACCTGCGGTCTCGCGCCCATCGTTGCGGCGGTAACGCTTCTTGCCCTCTACAATTACGCTCGGTTCGGATCGATCACCGAAATGGGCCTCGACCTCCACCAGATGGCCAGGGCATTTTCCTCCGATTACGGGCTCTACGGCGCGTTCAACATGCACTACCTCCCTCTGAACTTCCACTACCAGTACTTGTTCTACCCCTTTCCTTTGTCGGCGGAGAGCGCAATGGGCGGGAGTCTATTTCTCCTCACCCCACTATTTTTCGGTGCGCTCTTCGCCTTTCGGAGCCGGGTCGGTGTTTCCAAGCTCATGTTGGCGACCTCGATCCTCCTCACGGCAACTCCGATCCTGCTGCTGATGGGCACCGGTTGGGTTCAGTTCGGGCCGAGATACACCCTCGACTTCACAGTGCCGTTGCTCATACTCACAGCTCTCGGGATCACGAGATGGCCTCGGTCGATTGTTGTCTTGCTGGTCCTCGTGTCGATCGTGCACTATGTTCTCGGAACACTCTTTCTGAGCGGAATCCTGGCTTGAGGAGAAATCCAGCGGAGAGCCCAAACGTGACAGACAGTCCATACAACGCGAAACAATGGCGGGGATCGAGCCACGAGATCACTCGTCGATATGCCGAAACTCTCCAACCGGGCTCACGAATCCTCGACATCGGCACGGCCGCGGGCCTCCTGGGAAGAGCGCTGCCGTCGTCCAAATACCACATCACCGGCATCGAGCCGGAGGCCGGTTGGGCTGATGCCGCAGCAGAGTTCTATGACCGGATCCTGATCGGCGCCCTCGACGAAGCGTCTGACGAGTTCATCGGTGCCTACGATCTTGTCGTCTGCTGCGATGTCCTCGAACACATGGCCGATCCGGAGGAGCAGTTGACGCGACTGGTGAAAGCACAGAACCCTCATACTCGGTTCATGGTGTCCGTACCGAACGTCGCTCACCTGTGGGTTCGATTGGGCTTGCTCTTCGGTCGTTTCAATTACTCGAGCCGGGGGATTCTGGATCGGACTCACCTTCGTTTCTTCACCCGAAAATCGCTCTTGAAGATGCTCGAGGACGCCGGCCTCGAAGTCCTCTGGATCCGACCGACGCCGGTTCCTCTGGAACTGCTCCACCCGTTCTTCACCCACGCATTCCTCGGGAGGATTTCTTCCAACGTGCAACAGGCCCTCGCAGCTGCGTTGCCTCGCCTTCTCGGATACCAGTTTGTCTGTCTCGCGCGACAGAAGGAGGATTGACATGGGTGGCTTCAACCGCGTTTTCATCGTCCTTCCCGCCTTCAACGCCGCCAAGACCCTCGAGTGGACAATTAGCGAGATTCCGACCGCGTATCGGAAAAACCTGCTCCTGGTCGACGACGCCTCGACCGACAACACGGTGGAAGTCGCACGGAGTCTCGGAATCCAGGTCATTCGACACGAGAAGAACCGCGGCTACGGCGCAAATCAGAAGACCTGCTACCGCACTGTGCTGGATGCGGGAGCCGAAATCGTCATCATGCTCCATCCCGACCATCAGTACGACGCGCGGCTCATTCCGGATCTGGTCCACCCTCTGCTACGCGGGGAGGCCGACGCGGCGTTCGGATCGAGAATGCTCGGTGGCAGACCCATGGAGGGCGGGATGCCGACTTGGAAGTACCAGGCGAACATCGTCCTGACCGCCGTAGCCAATGCCATCTACGGGCGCTACCTGACCGAAATCCACTCCGGCTTCCGTGCCTACACCGCGACATATCTCAACACCATCCGGTTCGAAGACAACAGCGACGATTTTGTTTTCGACACCGAGATCATCGCCCAGGGGATGGCCGCCGGCCTGTTTTTCAAAGAGGTCCCCATTGAGACCCGCTATTTCCCCGAAGCCTCTTCCATTTCCTTTGGCCGCAGCATCACCTACGGCCTCGGGGTCCTGTCTGTACTCCTGCGATATTTTCTCCATAGCCGCGGCGTGTTGAAGGACCCGCGACTGCTGCCACGAGGAGTCAGTGCCGACGTGTGAAACCGATCATCAGCAACGCACACGAAAACAGCACGGTGCCGGTGGAAACCAGTCGTCCCAGTCGCAGAGCCGGGAATGGAAACCAGGACCACACAACACGATGGTCACCGACCGGTATCAAGTGAGTGACGAGACCCGTCGTCGGATCAGCCTCTGTTGGAACCGATTTCCCATCGAGTGTAACCGTCATGTCGGGGAAATTGATCACACGCCACATGAGGGTCCCTGCGACGGAGGTATCGACTTCGACCTCACGCTTGGTACTTCCCCAAGACACGACCCGAATAGCTGCGGCCGGATCATCCAATACCACTGCCGGACGGTTTCGAATGGGGTCGAGCTGACGTGCCGGATTGCCGGCGAGTTCAGGGAGAATGAACAGCTTCTGGTTTCTGGCGAGGAACCAGATTTCGGCGAGGTTCTCGTGCCGCCAGTACCATCCGCCGCTCCCAGCCTCCCAGGCGGTGTGCGGATCCGGAAAGACGGTACCCGCTGGAGGTGAAGGCGGTTCGGGCGAAAGGAACGCCGCTTCTGGAAAAGTGTGACCCCATCCGGAGAAAGGTAGAGATGTGACCACAACCAGGCTGGCGAGCAGCCACCCTCGGCGGCGATCGAGAAGCGCCACCATGAAGGCAACGGCAAAGACCAGCAGCGACGCAATCCGCCATGGAAATTGGAACTTCGACACCAGCGGTAGCGCGTCCCATATCAAACCTGCCGGTTTGGTAGCCGCGACAACACAAAGACTCGAGGCAATCACCACCAGCCACACACCCTTTTCCGACCTGGTTTGCCGCGGAAGAAGAACGAAGCTCAGGAGAACCAACACAAAGGCGGCGACGACGATGGTCGAGACCTGTGCGTTGAAGTCCCAGATCCCCCCACCATTGAACAGGGTGTTGGCCGACGGACGAAACCGGCCCGCAGCCGGACCATAGTACTGGTCAACCGCCAAGAGCGAAGATGAGAGCGCCTGCGGAACCAACGCGAATGCCGCGACGAAGAATCCGAGCGCCGCACCACAGAGCACCAACGCTCGCTTTCCATTGATCTGCTTGGACACAACAAACCACACCGCCAGCCCGGCACCGAAGAACGTCGCAAGGGGAATATTGGACAAAAGGAGCGCTGCGGTCGAAAACGCCACCAGCGATATTCTGGTCATCGAACCGAGTCCGGGCACCGTAGCCACCCACAGGATCAACGGTGGCCATACAAACGCCCAGTGTTCAGCCAGTGCGCTGCGCGAATAGAGATCGATCATTCGGTAGGGTGCAATCATGTAAACCACGGAAGCCAAGAGCGCGTTCGACCGGAAGCCCGCTGAACTCAACCAGCCGTACATTGCCATGCCCGAAAGCCAAAGGCCTACCAGCGACCAGACACTCACCCCAACGATGACCGGCACTCCCAGAAGGATCGGGATGGCGTGGAGATAACTCGTCAGCGGTGGGAAGAACATCAGCGTGGGCGCACCGAATCCGGCGTTGTATCCACCACCCCATGCCGGAAAGATCTCGCCAGCTCTGAGATTCTCCGCGGTCTGTTGCGCATTGATCAGATACACCACGATGTCGTGCCCTGAGAGGACCCGACCAATCATCAGAGGAAGACCGGCAACCAATGTCACCAGAATCAAAGCCAGAACTGGTGTTCTCCAGCTAGTGGCATCCCCTGGACCAGGGGACCATTGTCCCGATCTCGGCTTCACGCCGGCCTCCACAACAGAACCGCGATCATGGCTTCTCCTTTGTTGCCAATGCACTCTGGAGCAATTCCAGCTGATCCGGCAGCACAAGGACGAGCTCGAGCTCATAGTCGTTCAGATTCGACCGATCCAGACGCGAAAGGCGTTCAGCCTCGGTGAGCGCATCTCGGGCCGCACCCATCCTGCCAAGTTCGAGTTCGAGACGGCTGAGAAAAAGCCAACCGCGTATGGTGTTCGGTTCCTGTTCGAGAGCGTGCCGTGTCCATCGAATCGCCAACTCCAGGTTGCCACTCACACGCTCTAAACGCGCCCGCTCCAGCCAGTGCCAGGGTAGTCGCGGGTCGAGTTCGCACGCTCGAGTCAGGGTCGCTCTCGCGGCCTCCACGTCGTGTTCGGTCCCACCGAGATCGGTGAGGATCCTCAGATGCACGTTCCCGAGATCCGCCCAGAGACGGGCGAGGCCTGGATGGGCGTTGACCGCGGTCCGCGCCCAGTGAAGAGCTTCAGCCGCCTCCTGCCAGCCCCACTGATCAGGATCATCCATGAGTCTGCGGACTCTTCCTGCCGGCGCTGTTGACAACCACGGCTCGATCCTCAGAGTCCGGATCACATGGGGTGTCGTGGGTTCATCGGCGTGCCACGTCCAACGAGCAAAGGCAGGCGTCAGGATTCCCCAGGCGGTCAGCCACACCATAACGACCGCAGCCGACCATCGGAGGCTGTTCGTCCTCTCGAGTGGAGGGGCATCGATGGACAGTTGTGCACGTGCACCGATGCACCCCACCAAGACTGCCCACCACCACAGGACCAGATCGAGGGTCAGAAAATCGTGGAACAGACTGAGAACGACAATGGCGGCCAGGCTGGCCACAACCGGACGGGATCGCAACACTTGCGACCGGTGCGCCCCCAGAAACCAGGTTCCGACAACCAGGCAGGCCAACACGACACCAAGCAGGCCCAGCTGAACGAGGATTGCCAATGGGGTCGATTCGGCATAGCCGACAACGAATTGGTACCGCCCCACTTCCTCGGCGTGGAGGATTCGCTCTGTCCCCGCCGCCTCCACCAGGCAGCCCGGGCCGACGCCCGTAAGCGGCCGCGTCAACCAGATCTTGAGAACCGCCCACCAGATGGATACCCGGTGCCACGCGAGAACATCCGGCTGGCTGATGAATCGCCATGCAAGCACTCCCAGAGCCAGAACTGACCCGGCGCCGAGGCCGACAATCCGCCATCGTCCCGGCGCCAACAGAAAGCCAACAGCAACAACCGTGGCGAGCAAACCGGCCCGGGAGCCCGTGAGAATGATGCCGGCGGTCACCACAACCATCCATGTCCAGCGCCACTTCGGTGTCCGTTCGAGAATCAGCCACGCCACCGGCAAGGTCGGCACAAGAAGCGCCGCAGCCAGGTTCGGGTTCTCGAAAAACCCTCCGACTCGAATGCCGTGAACCAACGCCTCGCCCACTACCGCCGATGCCACCATCACTGCACCGACCAACAGGACCCCGAGGGCGTTTCGGCGACCCTTTTCGCCACCCCGACGACAGATTCCGTGCAGCAGACAGGCAGTGATCCAAATCGCCAGAACTTCCTTGGAAGCCAGGGGCGATGCACCCACCAAGACCGCCGACACCACTCCCCACGCCACAAACGCGATCTGCCCGATCTCGATCTGGTCCATCCGACCACTCGAGCCGGCCGCTGCGATGGCCCACACAACAATCAGAGCGACGCCGACCAGCAATCGCGGCAGTGGGTAAAAGCCACCGCCGAGGACGGCGGTCAGGACCACGACGGCCGCTGCAACTGTCGCCCCCAGATCAACGGGCCGAATCATGGTCCAACCCATCCAACGCCTTGAGCAATTCTTCGATCGCCTCCTCGGATCCTGAATTCTCGGAACCGTATCTCACCGCGGCCCACAGCTCGGACATGGCTGACGAAACGTCCCCCCGGGCAAGGGCAAGTCGGGCCCTCCGCTCCGCTAGGGCCGCGGAGCGGGGTCGAATCCACCGTCGCCGGTCGATCTCCTCCCACGCTTCGTCCTGCAACAATCGATCACCGCTCTCGATTGCGGCGCTTGCGAGCAGAAACTGGGGTTGGACCCGCCAGGGCGCCATGTCCAACGATTCCATCGCTCCGGTAAATCGAATGGTCGATTCTGGCGACGACGCCGATGCTTCTTCCACCAGCACTCCGGTTGCCTGCAGCACGGTCATTGCGAGACACCCTGAGGCTGCCGCCACCAGGAGCGCACGACCCCTCGGAGAAGGGGTCGCCGTGGGCCGAATCTCGGGTGTCCGGGATGCCGCAGCCCAGCCCACCAGAATCGCCCAGGGGAGGGCAACACCGGGGACAAAAAGAGAAAAATCCACCAGGTTGTGGAGCGGAACCACGGCCACTGCCATCGCCAGACCGGGATGGTCATGCCAGAGGCCTCGAATCAGGCGCAGGAGACCGCCACCGAGGGCCAACAATCCGAGCAGGCCTACCGGACCGAGTTCCGCCAAACCCTCAAACAGCAGGCCGTGTGCGTGGGCGGGGTGGTTTCCCACTGCGATGGGAACGGCTTGGCTCGCCTGGGCGAAACTCGCGACTCCAACCCCGGATGAGGGAGATGTTGTCCACAACCAAACCCCGATACGCCAGTTGTCAATCCGCAACGACACCGGCTCGAGCGCAGCCACATCCGGCCGCATCACAATCACAGCGGCCATAATGACGAGGAGGCCCCCAACCAAGACGCGCAATACCGTCCGGTTTTTCTTGACGAGGATAGGAACCACCGCCACCAAGGCGAGTCCGATTCCCAGGGGAGACTGGGTCATCGTCAGACCGACCACCGCGAGTAGGGCAAATCCAATCCAGATCATTCCCCGACGAGTCCGACGCGCTTGACCCAGCAACAACGGGAGTGCTGTTGCCAACATCACCGCCAAGTGACCTGGCAGCGGGAAAGAGGCGAACGCACGTCGGCCTGCCACCCGTTCCTCGGCATACGCGCGGGCAGGAAGGGCGAGTTCCTCGATACCGGGCCGGATGGCCTCAAGCCCTGTGGCAACCTGCCAGATCCCCCAGAACGCCAGACCGGCAAGACCGGCGGCCAGTAACGCAGGGAAAACAACAGGCGGCCGTGATCGCGACGAAAGCCAGATCAGGGCACCCGTTGCCGCTGCGAGCCCGATCTCACCCACCGCCCGCGATGGATCCCAGCCCGCCATGGCTGAGAATGTCAGCACGGTCAGCACGACGACGCCGGCCACCATCCGATCAAAGGCTGTCCGTCCTGTCCGCCGCCAGCCCCACGGAACAAGAGCGAGCACCGATGCGGCAACGAAAACCGCAATCCATGGGTTCGATGAAACCGGAATCCACGCTCCTCCGATCGCAAGCGTCAGAAGAATGACAGAAGCGACAGAGTCGGACCGCGAACCCGATGGATCGGGTGCCTGCTCGGACTCCGGCGATCGAACCGGTATTACCACCGCTCGGGACCCTGACTGCGGCGACGGACCTCC
>Ga0164313_10000286_pt1 | contig 38498 bp, 29 predicted proteins | sample GuaBasSedimGuay4_FD_113735 | JGI IMG/M metagenome (GOLD analysis project Ga0164313, IMG submission 113735) | Subseafloor sediment microbial communities from Guaymas Basin, Gulf of California, Mexico - Guay4, Core 4569-4, 0-3 cm | ecosystem: Environmental > Aquatic > Marine > Hydrothermal vents...
CTGCGGGTGTGTTCCGATATGCAGGTAACGGTGTGGGAAAAATTGAAATCCGCCATCTTCGGCATGGCGATCAGAAATTGCCCCTTCAATGAATTTTCAAGCTGGTCTCCAGTTTCAATGCCCATGCCTAATCCACCCACCCTTTTTTTGTGGCCGGTTTCATTTTCGGTCACTATAGTTTGGCGGCCGGTTTTCAAAATTGGCCATCACCGCCTCTACCTGGTTTACTTGACCGATGATGCCTTTCTGCAAATTGGCCTCCAGGTCCAGGCCGTCGGCTGAACTGCCGTGCCAGGCATTATCGAGCAGCTGCTTTCCCGCAGCAATGGCATCGGGTGATTTACCGGCAATTTCAGCAGCCATTTCAAGAGCGGCTTTGAGAGGATCGTCGCAGATCCTGGTGACGAGACCAAGCTCGGCGGCCTCTTCCGCGCCCACGATCCTGCCCGTATAGGTCAGCTCCTTGGCCACATCCAGACGGACCAGATCCCGCAGGGTCTGCGTTCCCGACATATCCGGGACGAGCCCCCACTTGATTTCCATAACCGAAAACCTGGCATCCCTGCCCGCCAGGCGGACATCCGCCGCCAGGGCCAGTTGAAGACCGCCACCAAAGGCAACCCCGTGAACTGCAGCCACTACCGGAACCGGAACCTGTTTCCAGATATAGCCCACGAGTTGGGCATAGTTGGCCGGGCTGCCGTCTGGTTTGTTGAAAAACGCCATCCCGTCTTCTTTTTCCTTTTCCCCCATGGCCATGAAACTTTCAAAATCCAGTCCGGCGCAGAAACCCTTTCCTTCCCCTGAGAGTACCACCGCGCGGACAGAATGGTCGGCGGCAACACTTTTTCCGGCACTTACGATGGCTTCGAACATCCCGGCGCTGAGCGCGTTGTATTTCTCAGGCCGGTTCAATTTGACATGGGCTACATGATTTTCGGTTTCGATGGTAACGAGTTTAGACATCCTATCCCCTTATCATTGACGTTAGCGGAGGTGAGTAATGCAATCTTTGTTCCCCCTATGGGTTATTCTGCAAATCCGGCTGTCAACACGTGCTCCGATTGAATTTTTAAATGGTGTCGGCCAATCGGAACGTTCATCCGACAGATACTTTATCCATTTTTACTGCCTCTATTTTATAGGATCGACAAAACATTTCAATACAAACTTTCATAGTTTGTTACATTGGCCCTAAACACCTATTTTAAATCCGTATTTTACTAGAATTCAACCAGGATTGAAATCTGCATTGATTTGCGCCAAAAAGGAAACAGGCCGATCCGGATCAGGTCTGCACCGTTAAGCAAGGTGCCGGGGTTCACCCATTATTACCAAAAGGATTGAGCATAAACAGTGAAAGGCACGCCATTTATGAACTGCAAAGGCTTTACCCTTATTGAAATGATGGTGTCCATGGCCATCTTCAGCATCGTGATGTCCGGCATCATCGCTGCCTTTCATGAACAGCTGAAATTACACAGCCGACAGCAAAAAGTGTCTGAAATGCAACAGAATGCCAGAACAGCCATGCATTTTATGGCCAGAGAGCTGCGAATGGCCGGTTTCGACCCGACCGGCATGGCCGGTACCGGCATCCGGCCGGTGCCCAACCGTCATGATGCCGTCACCGTTTCCATGGACGTCACCGGGGGTGAATCCGACGGCATCGACAATGACGGTGATGGCGTTGCTGACAACCGTCAAGAGGAGGCCTGTGGTGATGGGACCACCGATGGTGCCAATGAAATCATCACTTACGCCCTGAAAGACGGCAAATTAACACGGGCTTCCGCTGGCGGGTCGCCGCAAACACTGGCCGTCAATATCGACGCGCTGGATTTTGAGTATTTCGGACTGAATTCCCAAGACCCGCTCTGCCAAAACAACTGTCACCTAAGCATCGCAGGGGCAACGGCCAATCCCGACGACATACGCATTGTTCAAGTGTCCATTATTTCCCGGTCAGGGATCGGTTCCCCCGCCGGCAGGTTTCATGAAACAGACGACACCATCTACCGCAATCAGGTGGGCAAAATAATTCTCAATAAACAGACCAGGCCTGACAGAATACGCCGACTCATGTTGTCCACCGAAATCAGACTGAGAAACCAGGGGCTTCGATGAAACCGACATTCCAAACCACGCATCAACGGATCCGTAAAACCAGACCAATGCGAACAGTCGCTGACAGCCGCGGGTACAGCCTTATTGAAATTCTGATGGTAATGTCAATTTTTTCTATCGGAATTCTGGCCATCATGACCCTGCAAATCACCGCCATCAACAGCAATGCCAATGCGCGCAAAATCATGCTGGGATCTACCCGGCTGGCCGACCAGTTCGAAAAACTGATTTCCATGGACTACGAAAGCGCCGAACTCACGCCGGGGAAGACAACCACCCGGATCGAAAGCGGTTATTTGATCGAACATACCGTTTCTACAACACTTGTCGCCAATATCAAAAAAATTGACATCACGGTCACCATGAATGCGCCCGCCGGCAGGCCGATCACGGTAACCTACTACAAAGCCAATTTATTTTAAAGCGAGGATAAAAATGCAGCAGCACCCAGACCGCAAACAGGGTCAACACGGCTCGGCAATGGTCCTGGCCCTTTTTATTTTGTCCATTCTGACTGTGGTCGGACTACTGGCAGCAAGGACAACCACCACCGAAGTCCAGATGGCCACCAATGAAATGCGCCACAGGCAGACCTTCTATACCGCTGAAGGCGTCGCCGAACTGGTATCTGAAATCCTTGAGCAGAATATCGCCTGTCCCAATGGATTTGTCGAAAACAGCGAACGCGGCGGCCTGGTCCAGGTTGAAACACCCGATTTCTGGAAAAACAAATCTGATCCCGGACAAATGACCGCAGAAGATAACCATAACAATCCCCCTGCCCGGGATATGCGCATACCCATCGGGACCAATGACAGTGAACCGCATACCAATGTCTTCATCGGCGGTGCCCCGGAATTATCCATAGGAAATGCCCTGCAGACGGCTGCCGGGTATGGGGGAACCGGCAGGTCAGCCGCCAAGCACGGTGCCCACATCGTTTATGACCAGATTATCCAGCACCGCGGTCATTTCAATGCGGAGGCCATCGTCAAAATCCAGTGGCGGCATGTCATTGGTACAGAAGGAACCTGCAGCCCTTGAAGGAGTGAATCGTGAGACACATCCCCAAAATGGCATGCGTACCATCGACCTTGATCACCTGGCTGTTGCTGGCATACATTTTCGCCATTACAGGCCTGTCATCGGTTGGGCCCATAAAATCCTATGCCGACCCGGCTTTTATTTCTACGGGTATCACCCCCAACCTGTTGATCGTAATAGATAATTCTGAAAGTATGCTGGATCTTGCCTACACGCCCGACAATGGCGGCTGCCATGATGACCCGGAGGCCGACCCGGCTGAGTCCACCCGCTACGAACAGACACGCCAATATGCCGGCTATTTTGGGACGGATTCCTGGTACGCATACACCCCCGCCGGAGTGCGCTTCGAAGCGATCTCGAAACCGACCGCCTGCTCAGCAGCCAACGGTCCCGCATATACATACCCCAGGGACAACCCGGAAGATCTCTGCCTCCAGTTGAATAACGGATCCATTGACATCAAAGCCCGGGGGAATTTTCTCAACTGGGCCTCTGCATCCCGTTTTGACATTCAAAAACAGGTGTTGACCGGCGGAAAATTCAATTATCAGGATCATACCCTGACGTCCGAAGGCCGGGGTTGTCCCGGAACCAGATTTATCCGGCAGGCGCGTGTGTGGCGTGTGGATACGGGCACTGCACATATCCTGCCGTTGGGCATACGGGCGGTTTCAAGTCATGACCCTACCACCGCCATCGAACTGTTCAGGCCCCAACTCACCGGCTTTAACGACACGGCGTGCCGGGCGGTATTCGACAACATGCCATTACCGGATAATGGTCTGGATTCATTGTATTACCTTCTTGAGAACTGCATGGAAAACAATCAGTTGCCATTTGAATTGCCCAGGGCTGCGGACCCCACGGGACGGATGCCGCTGACCGACAACCTGTATAATCTGCCGGCCCTGCTGACCGATATCCAGGCCGACAAGCAGCTGGGCCCGCCCCTGCAGGTGATGAAAGGCGTGATCCATGACCCTCGCCATGCAAGCAAGCCGCCCCGGGGTCTGCTGCATGAAGTCGCCGGTAAACTCCGCATGGGATTGATGAACTTCAACGATGACGGCTCGCACAGCGAATGCTCTCTATGGGATGCGGCATCTCAAGATGATCTTTTGCTGGACATGGCCATGAATGATTGCTCCGCGGCCGGCAAGGACGGCGGTGGAGTTGTCATCGAAATCGCGGACAGCAGCCCCGACCATATCAGCCGCATGGTCAGCCGGATCAATGCAATGCAGGCCGATACATGGTCGCCACTAGCCGAGACCGTTTTCAATGCCATCGGCTACTATACCCAGCGGCCAGACATGCGTATCAATATCTCCGATTTCAGCACTGCGACGGCACCCTGCACAGACTGGTGTCAGCCTAACAACATCCTGGTCATTACCGATGGCGCATCCACCGTTGACCTCCATCCCACGTTGGCAACCTTCGCCACGGTGGAAGGACAAAACGATGGGACCGCTGACCCTATGAGCGGGTGCCCGGGGTTGTACGGCGGCACCTTCCTGGATGACATCACCGCCTACGGCTTCAGCGGCAGCAACATTCACCTTGAAGACCCCTTCGATGCCAAAGAACATTTTCAGAATATCACGACCTATTTCGTGGTGACCGGCAAGGCGAGTTCACAGGGCACTGGTGAGTGTGCCCCGGCGACACTGCTGGCCGAGGCTGCCGCAAACGGCGGCAGCGGCGCACCCTACTATGCCGATGACCCGCAGGATTTCCGTGCCGATCTCAAATCCGTATTCGACACCATCCGGTCGGGAACAGCCGCGAGCCCCGCAGCTTCGTTTTTTTCGCATAGCCGCAAAGGCGGAGGCGCCATCTACCAGGCCCATTTCTGGCCCAGCGTTGACGGCCCGCCCGGCAGTGACGGTGTTACCCCCATACACCGGGTGGATTGGATCGGCGACGTGACCGCACTTTTAGTAGATACCCACGGCCGACTGTTCGAAGACACGGACGGCAACAAGGGCCTGAACGCCGCAGACCAACAGGTGAATCTCTACCGGGATGTCCATACCGGGGAAACAAGAACCTGCAATCAGGCCCTGGCCTCAGACGGAACCTGCAAGAGTGTTTCCAGATCTCTTGACCAGACAAACTATCTCTGGTCCGCCGCGGCGTGGCTGGCAGCCATCCCGGAAGCGGATATCAACACCAATCGTTTTCATTTTATCTCCGACATCAGCCAACGCTATATTTTTTCCTGGAACGACCTCGACAACGACGGTGCTGTTTCCGACGACGAAGTGCTGCCTTTTGTTCCCCTCCGCGACTGGACCAACACCTACTTTTCAATCGCAGCCGACAGGGCGCCCATCCCGCTTGACTTCGCTGTCGCCGGCACTGATGAGGTGAACGATATTATCAGCTGGGTCCGGGGCCTCGACAATCCTGCCGACGACTCCCTGCGGTCTCGCGAGGTGACCGTACCAAGCAATTTCTCCATAAGCGGGGACCCTGCAACCATTACCTGGCGACTGGGAGACATAATTCATTCCACCCCGACGGTGGTTGCCGAACCGAGTGAAAATTACCACCTTCTTTACGATGATGATGAATACGCAGCCTTTGCGGAAGCCAACATCCATCGGCGTCAGGTAATCTATTTCGGCGGCAACGACGGCATGGTGCATGCGGTCAACGGCGGGTTCTATGACGAAGCCAATAAAAAGTTTTGGCGCAGCTACAACCAGGCTGCCGGTATATTCTCCGACACGGGACCCGATCTTGGTGCGGAACTCTGGGCCTACATACCTTACAACCTGCTGCCACATCTCAGGTCCCTGACCCAAACCGGTTACCAACACACCTATTATGTGGATCTGGCGCCCCGGGTGTTCGATGTCCAGATCTTCGATTCGTCACCGGACAGCCTGGGGCATACAGATGGCTGGGGCACCATCCTGGTGGTGGGTATGCGTTTGGGCGGTAACAGGGTTGCGGCCCGGGACATCATTGCCGATGTATCGCCGACGGCGTATGCCGATGAAAGAATCTTCACCTCAGCCTACATGGTGTTCGATATTTCCGATCCTGAAAACCCGCCTAGACTACTGGGCGAAACGACTTACGACCCATCTACCAGCGTCAATCTGGCCTATACCGTCGCCATGCCGTCAGTGGTTCCCATCAAGACCACCGCAGACGGATCCGACTGGTTCCTGATCCTGGGAAGCGGGCCTACGGATCCCACCGGTTTCAGTAGCCAGAATGCCAGAATCGGCGTCTTTCCCCTCAAAGAACTGGACGCGGGGCAGGCCTTCAGGATTCCCGTTTCGACAGCCATTAGCCATGCGTCGGCCGGCAGTTTCGACCTGGCGACATCACCCAACGGATTCGTTTCGGGAACCGCCATCGTGGACTATGATCTCAACGCGCTTTACAAAACCGATGCCATCTACTTCGGAACCATCGAGGGCACCTGGGGTGCCTGGAACGGACGCATGTACCGCTGGGTGACGACCGGAGACTACCCCCAAAGCTGGAACAATCCGGCTATCATGATCAACGCCGGGCGCCCGGTGACTGCGGCGCCCAGCATCGGGTTCGACGGAACCTATTACTGGGTATATTTCGGAACCGGCCGTTTTTTTGATCTGAAAGACAAATCCGACCCCGGCAGCAATACCCAGGAATACTTTTTCGGTCTCAAGGAACCAGTGGACGCCGACACGGGCGCGTTTACCTGGGAGGAGATTGCCAACACACCGTCCACAACCAAACCGCCGGCCGGCAACAATGCCGGTTCCAGGACGCTTTTACAAGTAGATCGGATCGGCGTTGAAGCAGCCGCTCACGGATCCGCAGCACGGCTGAACTGCAAGGACGGCTCCAACTGTCTGCCCTCCGGTGTGACCACTTTTCAGGATCTGCGGGACCATATCGTGGGAACATGCGATGCAGACAACGGTTGCACGGGAACCGACGGCTGGGTACTGGCCTTCGAGGCACCCCGGGAACGCAACCTGGGACAAGGGACCCTTTTTGGGGGGGTGCTGAACTTCACCACCTATCAACCCTTTGAGGATATCTGCCAGACCGAAGGCGAGGCCTTTCTGTACAGCCTCTACTACCAGACCGGCACGGCCTTCCATAAAGCGGTGTTTACCACCCAGGCCGGCGGTGGCACGGAAACAGGCGGGGGCGGATCGACCGTGATCACCACGCGTCTTGCCCTCGGCAGAGGGCTGGCCACAGTTCCCAACCTGTATGTGGGCCGGCAGGAAGGCAGCACGGCCCTCGTACAGACCAGCACAGGAACCATCGTGGAGATACCCCAGCCCAACCTGCCGATCAAGACCACCAGGTCGGGCCGGTTGAACTGGCGCAGCGAGTAGATACCCGGGTCCAGAGGGCCGGGGTTTTATTCGGAACTATTGACGAGCGTTCTCAGGACATCCTCCTTGCCTACGACACCCACCAGCCTGCCGTCTTCAACAACGGGCAAAGTGTGAAAGTTGTTGTCCACCATCAGCGCCGCCAGGGTTTCGATGCCGGTATCGCGTGAAACCCAAACGGGATTGGCGGTCATAGCCTGTCCCACGGTGGTTGCCGCAATTTTTTGAACCTCTTTTTCAAGCGCCTTCATGGAACGGAGGCTGATCAGACCGTCCAGGAAGGTAAAGAAAGAAGGCAGGGGCAGTTTTTTCTGCTGGGCGATGATATCGCTTTGACAGATGATGCCCACGAGCGTGCCGCTGTCATCCACCACCGGAAGCCCGTTGAACCCTTTTTCGATCATGACGGCGGTGGCCTGGCTTATGTCCCCATCCTGTGCCACCACGACAGGGTCGGATGTCATAATATCTTTAGCCTGGATCATGTGTCCCTCCTGTTCCTGTAGCCCCCGTGCGGGATACGCTTGCGTTTATTGGCGTCAATACTGTTCTCATAGTTTAATACCACCGGGTTCGAATGTCAAAAGTTGGGGTATTAAAACTTTTAATAGCACCCTTAAGCTTTTTAATAGAATTCGGCCTATCGACGGCTCAGCACGGTTCTCCAGACAAATCACTCGAATTGTCGCAACAAGGATTTTCGCTTTCAACAAACTGCTTTTACTTGTTTTTCATCCTTCCATTCAAAAACCAAGGGTGGCTGTGCCGGTGATGGCACAGATATTGTATCCAACCATAGTCAAGGAACCCATCCGGCTGGCGGATGGTCAGTATGAGGATATGAAAGTACTTTCCCGTCGCCATCAGAAAACGTAATGTAGCATATCCACCCCTTACCCTCAAACATGGCTGAAAACTAAAATGATGAAAAAAATGAAAAACAGCGGTTTTACCTTACTGGAATTGATGGTTGTCATTGCCATAGTTGCCATTATGGCCGCCATCGCCATTCCCAATTATATTTCCTGGCTGCCCGACCGCCGGTTGGCCGCCGGAGCCCAGGACATACTCCAGGGGCTCCAGAAATCAAGATCCAAAGCCATCGTGACCAACCGCAGGGTTGTCGTCAACTTCAACACCGGAGCCGACAGTTTTATCGCCTTTGTGGATGATGACGCCAGCGGCGGCCTGGACGCCGGAGAATTGACAGTCGTGAGCCGCAACATGCCCGCGGGCATCGATCTGGTCAACACGGGATTTGCCGGGAATTCGGTCACCTTCGACAACCGCGGGATCCCGATCACCGCCGTGGGCACCGTGACGCTGCAGAATTCCAAAGGCAATACCCAGGTTCTGGAGATGTTTTTGAGCGGACATAGCGTACTCCAGTAGTGAAAGGATTCAGTGACCCGTATCCATACGTCTGAAAGCATAAATGCAGCAACCATGACATCCATGCGCTCCCATACATTTAGAAAAGGCAAACGACAAATGACACCCAAGCTAACGCGCAATAAAGGCTTCACCCTGATCGAACTGATGATCGCCATAGCTATTCTCGGCGTGATTGTCGCCGGTGTGATCGGCGCTTTTTACGACCAGTTGAGATCCCACAACACCCAGCAGCAGCTCCTGGAGATGCAGCAGAATGCCAGGGCGGCCATGTATTATATCACCCGCGAGTTGAGGATGGCGGGCTATGACCCCACCGGGGATGCCAACGCGGGTATCACGCCCGATGCTGTCGCCCGTGACACGATCACTTTTTCCATGGACACCACCGGCGGTGAGGCAGATGGCAGAGACAACGATGACGATGGGGTTACAGACGGAGCGGACGCCGCGGATGAAGCGGCTTACGGTGACGGCGCCACCGACGACGCCGAAGAATCCATCACCTACGCCCTGAACGGCAGCCGTATTATGCGGACCGCCGTCGATACCACCGGGGCCATGGTCAACCAGACCCTGGCGGCCAATATAGAAGCCCTGGACTTCATCTACCACGGGGTCGAGCCCGGAGACCCCACGAACACCACCTTTCGGCTCATTCCAGCCGTTGCCGCCGCCAACCCGAACAACATCCGCTTCGTCAATGTAACCATTATCGCCCGGACTGCCGTGGTGCCCGTCGTAGGGTACACGGTGCAGGACAACACCATATATTATAATATGACGATGGATGGCAACATTCTCATCAACAAGCAGCTCGCTCCCGATAACTTCCGCCGCATCATGCTGCAAAAAAGGATCAACCTGCGCAACATGGGGCTCAATTAGACTGCAGACCGGAGAATAACCATGAACAAACATTTTCATAAGGATAATGACGGAGGCTTCACCCTCATTGAAGTAATCATGGTAATGGCCATCCTGGCCATCGGCATCCTGGCGGTTATGACCATGCAGATTACGGCCACCAACAGCAACTCCAACGCCAAAAGGATCACCGAAGGCACCAATTATATGGCCAGTGAGTTCGAGTGGCTGATGCTGCAGGATTATGACGTCGTGGCCGATAATACAACGAACGAAGGCCGCTACACCATCGCCTACACGGTGGGGGCGGCAGACAACCCGATCCCCAATACCAAGCAGATTGACATCATTGTCACTTTGGGCCCTTCCGGTAGAACCGTCAATGTCACCTATTACAAGGCCGACACATTTTAACAGAGGTCAAATATGAAACCGACTATAGATCATATCGACAATCAAAGCGGTTCCGCCATGGTCGTGGCCATTATCATCCTGGCCCTTTTAACCATTATCGGCCACCTGGCCACCCGCTCCACTTCGCTGGAGGTCCAGATCGCCTCCAATGACATGCGCTACAAACAGGCCTTCTACACGGCGGACGGCATGACCGAACTGGGTTCGGAGCTCCTGGAGCAGAACATTGCCTGCTCCCAGGGGTTTACCGCCAGTCCCCAGCGGGGCGGCCTTATCGATGTCCAGACCATCGATTTCTGGAAAAACGATCTCGATCCCGACCGCATGCCGTCGGATGCCGACCGTGACATCCGGATCCCCATCGGCAACGACGACACCCAGCCGCACACCAATATCGTCATCGGCGGTGTCCCGGCGTTCGGCACCGGTAGCGCCCTGCAGATAGCGGCGGGCTATGAAGGCAAAGGCAAATCAACGGCCGGGGGCGGGGCCTATCTGATCTTCGACCAGATCGCCCAGCACCTTGGCAACTTCGAGACTGAATCCATCGTGAGAATTCAGTGGCGGCACGTAATCGGAACAGAAGGGATCTGCGATCCCTGAAGGAGTTTATCATGAGACAGCTAAAAATGACCAAAAACATTATCGGAATTTTGTTAATCCTTCTGGCTATAGCCAGTTACACCGGCAGCGCCCTGGGCGCTTATGACTGCACCAACGGCGCCGCAGATCCACCCTTTCTGTCGGCCGGGGTACCCCCCAACCTGCTGCTTTTAATCGACAACTCGGCCAGCATGTACGACATGGCCTACACGGGCGACGCCGGCAGCTGCTACGATGGTACTGCCATGGACGGAACCGGAACGGAAAGCTACGACCCGATCCAGGTGTATGCCGGCTATTTCAAAACCGACACCTGGTATGACTACGACACGGGCAGTGCCCGTTTCGTGGTGACGGCTGCACCCGCCACCTGTAACAATCCAGCCAGCGGAGCCGCCTATCAGCGCAACGGCGAGCTGTGCGTCACCGTGGCCGGCACAGCCGTGACCTTCAAGGCCCGGGGAAATTTCGTGAACTGGGTCACAGCCTCCAAGTTCGACATCCAGAAGCAGGTGCTCACCGGCGGCAAATTCGACGGCACCGCCAACACCCTGACCCCGGAAGGCCGGGGCTGTTCAGGCAGCCGTTATATCAAGCAGATCGGGGTGCTCGATACCAGCGGCATCCAAAACTACCTGACCCTGGGCATTCACCCGGTCAGCGCCTTTGACCAAGCGGCGCCTGACCCGACCACGGCCATCGACCTGTTCCAGATCACCGAAACCGGATTCAACAACACCGCCTGTAATCAAGCCGTCGAAGAGATGGCTGATCCGAGTACATCCCTGGGAACGCTCAAGGGCCTGATCGACGACTGCATGGAGTACGCCAACAACCAGAGCTACACTTCGGCTGACAACCCGGCCTTCAACCAGGCCGTCCAGAGCTGCTGGTACTGGGACAAACACGGCTACCCCAACATGACCGGCGATGAGAAAGCACAGCACGCCGTGTCCATGCAGAATCACTGTGCAACCCTGTATGACTCCAAAGACCCGGACACCATCACCCCCGCAAGCCCCGGCTATGTCTGTTACGGCATTTTCGACGGTACGGACGATGGCGTGAACAATGGCTCTGGCTACGTCGGCCGGTGCTGGGTGCCTGAGGAGACCGTCGGCGGTGGCGGCGAGACCTGCCTCACCATTACCTGCGCCGGTGGGGCCTATACCAACGGATCTTTCCCAGGAACAGCACTGGCAATTGATGAAAGGTGTACTGCCGGTGTGGTCGAATACTGCTCCGGTAACTACAACACCAAACAGGATTCCTGCAACAAGGCCTGGCTGGACAAAGTCGAATGCTCGTCCGGTGGTGGTATCGTCATCCCGGGCCACTGGGTCACCGATGCGGATACCTGTGTTACCCAGGCACTCTACGACTTCTGCGGAAACCTGGAGCTCCCTGAAGTTGTCGACCCCAGCGACCAGACCACGGCCACCGGCGAAGTCTACAACCTGCCGGCCATGCTCACCGACACCGGTGTGTCCGGCCAGTTGGGCGATCCAATAATGACCATGCGGAGCGTCATTCACGACACGGCATATGCAACCAACCGACCCACAGGCATTTTGCACGAGTTCGCCAGCGACATCCGCATGGGGGTCATGAAGTTCAACTACGACGGCGCCCAGGCCGAGTGCGCCTTGAGAGATGCAGATGCGGCCGCCGATCCTAAACTGGCCAGCATCCTCTATGAATGCGACGCCACCACCGACGGTGGGCGCGTGGTCACCGAGATTGCCACCGGATCCAGCGCGCACATCGACAGCATGGTAAGCGACATCAACGCCATCGAGGCCGATGCCTGGACACCCCTGGCCGAGGCCGTGTTCAACGCCATCGGGTACTACACCCAGCGCAGCGACATGCGCTTGAGCAGTGCCGACTTCACCATCGGCACCAAACCGTGCACCGACTGGTGCCAGAGCAACAACATCCTGGTCATCACGGAAGGCGCTTCCACGGCCGACCTGCATTCCACCGTCACCACCTTCGCTGCGGTAGCCGGCCAGAGCGATGGAGACGGCGATGCCGTCGTCAAGTGCAACGATCTTTACGGCAGCTCGTTTCTCGACGACATCACCTATTACGGTTACAGCGGCGACAACATCCACCTGGAAGACCCCTATGACGCTGAAGAGCATTTCCAGAATATCAAGACCTACTTTGTTGTAGCCGGAACCCCGCGAACCAGTGGCATTGGGGAGTGCAGCCCGGCCACCATGATGGCTGAGGCAGCCTTGAACGGCGGAACCGACGCGCCTTATTTCGCCGACGACCCCCAGGAGCTCAACACGGACCTCAAGACCGTGTTCAACGTCATTCGCGCCGGGGCCGCGGCAGGTTCGGCAGCATCGGTCATCTCGGCCACCCGCGGGGGCGAGGGCGCCATCTACCAGGCCATTTTCTGGCCCAGCCTCGACGGCCCCATGGTGGACGGCGTGCCCAAACATGAAGTAACCTGGGCCGGTGAAGTGCATTCACTGCTGATCGATGCCTACGGTTACCTGTACGAAGACACGGACGACAGCACCTCTCTCACCAGTGCCGACGAACAGGTGATCCTTTACTATGACGCGGCGGCCAGGGAATCCAAAGCCTGCGACCAGAACCTGGAACCCGATGGAACTTGCGGGGGGACCTCCAAGGCACTGCACGAGGTCAAATACCTCTGGTCCACGACCGAGTGGCTGGCCGGCATCACGGATGCCAACATCGATACAAACCGCGCGGTCTATGACTCCGCTACCCAGCAGCGTTACGTCTTCACCTGGAACGATCTCGACAACGACGGTGCCGTTGCCAGCGGCGAGGTACTGCCTTTCGTTCCCCTCACCGACTGGAGCAGCGCCGCTTTTTCCATCGCCGCCGACCGGGCCCCCATTCCCATCGATTTCGGGGTCACCACCACCGCCGAAGTCAACCGTATCATCAGCTGGGTCAGGGGACATGACGATCTCACCGACGCGACCCTGCGGCCCCGGGAAGTGGAAACACCGTCCAATTTCGATATAACCGGCAATCCTACCACCATCACCTGGCGCCTGGGAGACGTGATTCACTCCACCCCCACCGCGGTTTCCAGGCCCGCCGAAGGCTACCACCTGCTCTACGAAGACGATGAGTATGCTGCCTTTGTGGACAAACACCGTAACCGGCGGCACGTAATCTATTTCGGTGCCAACGACGGCATGGTGCACGCGATCAATGGCGGCTTCTACGACGTGGCCAACAAAAAGTTCTGGAGCAGCTACAACGAAGGTTCCGGCGTCTATTCCGATACCGGACCGGCGCTTGGCGCGGAGCTGTGGGCGTATGTACCCTACAACCTGCTGCCGCATCTCAAGTGTCTGCTGGATCCCGGATACCAGCACAAGTACTTCGTGGACCTTAAACCCCGGATATTCGATGTCCAGATTTTCGATTCAACGCCCAACAGCCTTGGACACGCCAGTGGCTGGGGCACCATCATGGTGGTGGGCATGCGTTTCGGCGGGGCCAGAACCACGGCCCAGGAAATTATTGCCGATGTGTCGGCAACAGCCTATGCGGATGATCGGATTTTCACCTCGGCCTTCATGGTTTTCGACATCTCCGATCCGGAAAACCCGCCCAGGCTCCTGGGAGAGATGACCTACGATACCGTTTCGGCCATCCCCAGCGTGGATCTGGCATACACCGCAGCTGTTCCGGCTGTCGTTCCCATCAAGACGGCCGACAGCGGGTCCGACTGGTACCTCGTTCTGGGGAGCGGCCCCACCGATGTGACCGGGGTCAGCAGCCAGGATGCCAAAATCGGTATGTTCCCGTTGAAACTGTTCGATTCAGTTTCTCCGGCAGCCTTCAGAATTCCGAATGCAACCACCGTTTCCCACATCACCGCCGGCAGCTTCGACCTGGCAGCGTCACCCCAGGGATTTGTTTCGGACACGGTGACCGTGGACTACGACCTGGACGAACTTTACAAGGCCGACGTGGTCTACTTCGGAACCATCGAGGGTGACTGGGGGGCATGGGACGGCCAGATGTACCGATGGGTGACCAACGAGGACCATCCGCAATCCTGGACGCCCCCGGCGGTCATGATCGATGCGGGACGTCCGGTAACCGCAGCCCCCAGTATCGGCTACGACGGCAGCTTCTACTGGGTCTATTTCGGTACGGGGCGTTTCTTTGACATAAAAGACAAATCCGACCCCAGCAGCAATGCTCAGGAATACTTTTTCGGCCTCAAGGAGCCCATCGACGCCAACACGGGGGATTTTACCTGGGCTACCATCGATAACAACCCGTCCACGGCCAAACCAGCGGCCGGCAATGATGCCGGCAGCCGGACCCTTTTGAGGGTCGACCCGATCGAGGTGCAGGCGGCCTCTACACCTTATGCGGCGACGCTCAACTGTAAAACCGCCAGCTGCCTGCCCTCCGGTGTCACCAACTTTTATGAACTGCAGGAGTATATCGTGGGCAGCTGCGATGCAACCAACGACTGCACAGGCAACGACGGCTGGATACTGGCTTTCGAGGAAGACAGGGAGCGCAACCTGGGCCAGGGCGCCCTTTTGGGGGGTCTGATGACCTTCACCACCTATCAGCCCTTCGAAGACATCTGCAAGCCCGAAGGCGAGGCTTTTCTGTACGGCGTCTATTATCAAACCGGCACGGCCTATTATGAACCGGTGTTTACCACCCAGGCCGGCGGCGGTACGACGACAGGCGTGGGCGGAACGACCGTTGTCACCACGCGGCTTTCCATTGGCAGAGGACTGGCCACAACGCCCAACCTGCATGTGGGCCGTCAGGAGGGCAGCAAGGCCTTCGTACAGACCAGCACAGGCACCATCGTGGAGATACCCCAGCCCAACCTGCCCATCAAGACGACCAAGTCGGGCCGGCTGAACTGGCGCAGCGAATAAAAAAGCCCCCCCCCCTGCCGCCGCAGGGCAACAGGGGGGGGTCTTTTTTTGTAAGGGAAGCAGCTACGTGATGGTCACGTGGCTGTTTCGTTTTTGGACAAGTTCATGTTTGACCTGCGCAACCATTTAGCATATACCACTTCTTAATTTGAAACCTTTTGAGCATTCACCCATCATGAAAAACAGTAATTTAGATCGCCTGTTCAACCCGAAAAGCATCGCCATGGTCGGGGCGTCGGCAACACCTTTCAAGTGGGGGTCGATCATCCCGCTCAACATCCTGAAGGGCAACTACCGCGGAAAGTTTTTTCCGGTCAATCCCGGTATCGACCGGGTTCTGGGGCACGAATGTTATCCCACGGTCATGGATATCCCGGAAACCGTCGACGTGGCCCTGGTTTCAACACCGGCCAAAACAGTCCCCGGCATCGTCAAGCAGTGCGGAGAGAAAGGAATCCCTTTCCTGGTCATTATCAGTGCGAATTTTAGTGAAACCGGTCCCCGGGGCGCCGCCCTGGAAGCACAGGTTCTGGAAACAGCCCGGCAGCACGGCATACGCCTGGTGGGGCCGAATACCATGGGTATTTACAGTTCCCGGTCAGACCTCCACGCACTCATGCCCCCGACCATGCCGTTGAAAGGGCCGGTCTCCATGTTTTCACAGAGCGGCAATGTCGGGGTCCAGATGCTCGCCTGGGGGATGGACGAGGGCGTCGGCTTCAACAAATTCGTCAGCAGCGGTAACGAGGGTGACCTGAACAGTGCCGACTATCTGCAATACTTTGCTAATGACGAAGACACCCGCGTGATCCTGGCTTACATGGAAGGCCTGGGGCCGGGCCTGGATCTTTTCCCGGCCGTTCAAGCGGCCTCCCTGCAAAAACCCGTCCTGCTGTTCAAGGGAGGACGGACCGATGCCGGCGGAAAGGCCGCGGCCTCCCACAGTGGCACCATCGCCGGTTCCAACCGTATTTTCAAGGCGGCCATGCACCAGGCCGGGGTGATCGAAATCCATACCAGCCAGGCGCTCATGGACTGTGCCAAGGCATTTTCCAACTGTCCCCTTCCCCGGGGAAACCGTGTCGGCATTCTCACCCGTGGCGGCGGCTGGGGGGTGATCACATCCGATTCCTGCGAAGAAAGCGGGATGGAAGTCCCTCCCCTGCCGGATGTCCTGATTAAAAAAATCGACAAACTGCTGCCAAGCTACTGGAGCAGGGGCAATCCCGTGGACATGGTAGCCGCCATCTCGAATGACCCGTTCCTGGAATGCCTTGAAATCCTGACCGGGTGGGACGGTGTCGACGCGGTAATAGCCCTGGGAGCCACCAGAGCCACGGCCAAGTTTCCCTTTTCAGAGGATGTCACCAAACCGCCGGAGGTGATGCGCGCTATCGAAAAATACCTGAAGTTCCGGCGGACCATTTCAGCACAGCCCGATGCAATTCTGACCGGTATCAAACGCCTGGCCGACACTACGGAAAAACCTATCGTGGCAGTATCCATCGGACCCGACCACCTGCACCGGGCCACGCTGCAGGATTACCAGGTGGTGTCCTACCCCACCCCGGAAAGGGCTGTCAGGGCCATTGCCCATATGGTCAACTATGCATCTTTCAAAAAAACTGCCCGTTTCTATTGAATGAAAGGAAGACACAAATGGAGCTGATTCAAAACGCCCTCGATCGAGACGCCAAAAACCTGTCCGAGTACGAATCCAAACGGGTCCTGTCCGCTTACGGTATACCCGTTACCCGGGAAAAGACTGTTCGAACCAAGGATGAAGCCATTGCGGCCGCAACCGACATGGGCTATCCGGTAGTCCTCAAAGGTTCCGGCGAGGCCATGAGCCACAAGACCGAACTGGATCTGATTGCCCTGGACCTGAAGGATGAACAGAGCCTCAAGGAGGCCTTTGGGGAATTCAAAAACCGGCAGGATATCACGGTGGAGGAATTCCTGGTGCAGCAGATGGTCAAAGGGAACCGTGAACTCTTGGCCGGGTTGAAGAGGGACCCGCAGTTCGGTCCCTGTGTCATGTTCGGGCTTGGCGGCATAATGGCCGAAGTTCTGGAGGACATCGCCATCAGGGTTGCCCCGCTTTCCGAATTCGACGCCATGGATATGATGGACGACATCCGCGCAAAAAAAATTCTGAATGCCTTTCGGGGCAAACCGCCTGTGGACCGAGCGGCCCTGGCCCAGCTATTGATGGCCCTCGGAAAACTCGGCCTGGAAAACGAAGCCGTCACCGAAATCGACATCAACCCCGTCAAGCTGGTGGATGGAAAGCCGGTGGCCGTGGATGCCCTGATTGTTCTAAAAAATGAGGGTTAGCTAACCCCGATAATATTGAGCGCAGCGGTATTGTGCTTCACCCCTTAACATTGATAAGGACACTACCATCAACTATGGCACTTGATAAAAAAGCCCGGCTTGCCGGCATCGTTGTCGAACAAGCTGATGAAAAGAGATTCAGCATCCGTTGGGATGCAGTGGCGACAGATGATATCATCCGGGTATTTGCCGGTGATTCGCCTGCGACGATCGACAAGCACACGCCGGTAGCCGAAACCAGGGGGGGCGACAGCGTTGAAATTACCCTGCCGCAGCCCATTGACAATCCGTATTTCGAAATCGTCAAAGACGGCGGCAAGGGCCTTGTATGGGCCCTGCGCCAGCTGCCCCTGGAAAAAACCTGCAACTTCAGAGATATCGGCGGATATCGCACCAAAGACAATCGGCGGATGCGCTGGGGCCAGGTCTTCCGATCACCCCACCTGGCGATGCTTACGGACAATGACCATAACCTGATGCACCGCATCGGGATCAAACTCGTCTGTGACTTCCGGACCCGGGAAGAAGCCGAGGCTCAGCCCGACCGGCTGCCTAAAGACGGGTCCATGGAGTACCTGTCCCTGCCAATTTTTCATGGCAAGTACGACCCTGCCGAAGCCTTCGAATGTATCAAGCAGGGCGACATCAGCTGGCTGACCGACGATTTCATGACCAATAATTACCTCAAGCAGATCGATGATTTCGCCCATCTCTGGAAACAATTTTTCGAGCACTTGATGGACAGCAAGAAACGCCCGCTTGTATTTCACTGCACCGCCGGCAAGGACAGGACCGGTGTTTGCGCGGCCCTTATCCTGCTCACCGCCGGTGTCCCGGAATCTACAGTGATTGCCGACCATGCGCTCTCCAACAAATATAACGCCCATGTCATCGAACACATCAAGCTGGAGATAAAAAAATTCGGCATCGACCCCGAGGATATGCGCTCCTATCTGACCGCGCCCCGCGAAGCCATGCAGGCGGTGCTCAAGCATCTCAGGGAGGAATACGGATCGGCAACTGAATACCTGACCCGGGAAGCCGGGATTGGCCCTCAGGATCTCGAGCGGCTGAAACGGGAGATTACTGTCGGGTCTTGAATAAACAAAGGTAAAATTCTTGGGAAACATGCCCGAAACCATTGCCCCCGATATCCGCGACAGGAAAACCATAACCCACGAGGACGTCCTGGACCTCAACTTTATTCGGAAACCCTCAAAATTTTACTTCCGCGGGCATTTCCGCGAAGGTCTCAGGTCAAGAATCATTCAGATTCTGGACCCGCGGGATGTCAGGATCGAAACCCGGGGCGTCATACGCGAGGGTATCCGGCGCTACCCGCTGGCCCGCCCGCTCAGGATGCTGCGGATATTCCGCAGGCCGGTTGCCGCCCTGAATGACCTCAAAGACGAAATTCTCAATTACCAGATCCTTCAGGAACATTTACCGGCAGCCTACTTTGCCGCGTCCAGCGAATTCCTCGTGGACTATGAAAAACCCGGCGGACGCGAAATCGTCCTGTGCGGACTTCAGAAATTTGTGGACGGAGAGTCCCTTGACCCCTGGAATCCCCGAATTCTTGAAAGTGTCAAGGCATACTACCGCACACGGGCATCCCGCGAGCATACGGACCCGGAAGCCTTTGCCGCCCGAAAGGTCAATGTGCTTCAGCAGCACACCCAGGCCGTTATCAGACATTTGAAAAATATGGCCCACAAGACCCGGCGCATCCCCGACCTTGCTGGTATCGGCAACATCCTGTTTACCCTGTCGGCAACAATCCACCTGGTGGACATCAATAATATTTCGAGAATTTCCGTGGACAGTGCCATTCCCATCGACGACAAAGGATACCCTGCCTGTGATAAATCCATCGAAGCGCTCGCGCTGCTGGAAAGAGGTGTATTGGGACGGCCCGTCGACTCGCAGGAGGAACTCTACTGCATTTTCCTGAATCCGGAACGTATGCGGCGGGTCCGGAAAATCGAAAAAAAATTTCACGCCCGAATCGCCCGGAGCGATTACCCCTCTCCTGAAAAAACCGGCTTGACAACAAATGCCTGAAATTATATGCAGATCGAAGCCGCTATCCTGCACTCCTTTGTCGACCTGATGGACAGAATCGGATATGAAACTGCCCACAAATGGTGCGAGGTACTGGACAAAGTACGTGACGCCATCGGCGAGGACGAACAGCTCCACTAAATATCCGGATTTGGCTTTTTAAATTTTCAATCAGGGGGGCAACTGCCCCAGAGGCAAAAAATGGAGATAAAAAAATTAAAAAACGCACCGCATCCGGTCAGGCAGATTATCATGCGCATCGTTATCTGTGTGGTTATTTTAATGATCGGTGTCGGTATCATGGCCAAGCTGTCCAGCCTAAAAAAACCGCCGGTCGAAGCGATAATCATAGAGAAGCCGATGCGGGCCCAGGGCCTGAAAGCAACCCTTTCGAATGTACCCGTTTTTATCACCGGATACGGCGAGGTCAGCGCCCTCAACACCGTCGTTATTTCACCCGAAGTTTCCGGCAGGGTCGTACATGTTCACCCCAGGCTGGAAACCGGCGAGGTCATCGCCAAGGGAGAATCGCTCTATGAAATCGACGATCGGAACTACCGGGCAGCGTCTATGGAAGCCCGGGCAGTAGTGGCCCAGGTGAAAACAACAGTACAGCGCCTGAAAAAACAACACGCTTACGACCGTGATCGTCAGCTTACCATCGAAAGAAACCGCGAACTGGCCAAGGCTGAATACGAGCGGGTTAAAAAACTGTACCAGACCAACAAGGTCGTCTCCCAATCGGGTGTGGACAAAGCCGAGCAGGCCTACAATTCGGCCGCAGATGCCGCCGACCAGATGGCCCGCATGGTCGCCCTCTACCCCATCCAGATCAAGGAGGCGCAAAGCAGCCTCGCGGCGGCCCGGGCCCGCCTGACCCTCACAGAAGTCAACCTGAAGCGCTGCAAGGTCGCGGCACCCTTTAAGGGACGCGTGAAAAACGTCGCCCTTGAAAACGGTCAGTACGTGACTCCCGGTCAGAACGTGCTCACACTGGCCGACGACGCCGTACTTGAAATTTGGGTACCTGTCGATTCAAGGGATGCCCGCCAGTGGCTGATTTTCAAACCCGACAGGGACGGTGCCAGGACAGCATGGTTTCCGGAACTGGAACCGGCCGCCTGCATGATCAGCTGGACGGAAGATTCCGAAAATCACACATGGGAGGGCCATATCCACAGGGTCGTCCAGTTCAACCAGCAGACCAGAACCCTGACCATAGCCGTCCGAATCGATGCAGCCGCCGCAGGCCGGCACGGCAGGACCGCGCTGCCCCTGGTGGAAGGCATGTTCTGCTCGGTCAGGATTCCCGGAAAAACGCTGGTAGCGGTGATCCGACTTCCCCGCTCGGCAGTTACCTTTGACAACACCGTCTATATCGCCAACCAGGAACATCGTCTGAAAACGGTCCCTGTGACCGTCGCCAGGGCCGACGGACAAACAGTATATATATCCGAAGGGCTGAGCCCGGGTGATACGGTCATCACCACCCGGCTGATCGACCCGCTGGAGAATGCCCTACTCCAAGTTGAACTGCAATGAACGTCGGTGGTGGAAATCATTGGTCCCTTTGCGATGTTATTACCTATGAACCGTTTTAAGTTTTACGTTTTATGTTTTAAGTGGCACCAGGCCTTCATAGCACTCAACCAAAGGCAAATCGCCGAAAGCTATTTGCAGACATGCACAGGGTGTTCACGTAAAACTTAAATCCTAAAACGTAAAACGACTATACCAATATAACGAAAGTGCTAGCATATTTGTAATTTTATATTCATTGTCTTGAATGAATGCCTTATGGAGCTTATATGAAGCGCGTCATCGCATCATTTGCCCGCAACACGGTTTTCGCCAATATCCTGCTCGTATTGATTTTTCTTGTGGGCGGCTTTGCCATCAAAAACATGGTTCGGGAAAATTTTCCCGAATTTGCACTCGATATGATCACCATCACCGTACCCTACCCCGGAGCAGACCCGGAAGAGGTCGAGGAAGGCATCAGCCGTAAAATCGAGGAAGCGGTGGAAAGTGTCGAAGGCATTAAGCTGTTGACCACCTATTCCAGCGAGAATGCGGGAACGGCACTGATAGAAGTAAAGGACGGCTTTGACGGCAATTGGGTGCTTGACAAACTGAAGACCAAAATCGACGCCATATCCACCTTCCCCGTGGATGCCGAAAAACCCATCGTCACCGACCTCATGCTGAAAGACCCCGTCATATTGCTCTATCTCTCCGGCAATATGCCCGAGCGCCGGATCAAAGAGTGGGCCGAACGGATGAAAGATGAAATCCAACTGCTTCCGGGGATCTCCCAGGTGGATGTGCTCGGCGCCAGGGAGTATGAGATCGCCATTGAAGTTTCCGAACAGCGGCTGCGGGAATACGGGCTGTCCTTCGCCACGGTTGCCGACGCTGTCCGCCGGAGCAGTCTGAACCTGGCCGGCGGCATCATCCGCACTGCAGGGGAAGAAATCCGCGTTCGCACCGTCGGACGGAAATATACCGGCGAGGAACTGGCCTCCATCGTAGTTCTGGCCAACCCAAATGGAGAAATCATTACTCTTGACCGCATCGCAGACATCCACGACGGTTTTACAGAAGACCCGGTACAGGTGCTCATCAACGGAGATCGGGCTGTTCTGATCGTCGTGAATAAAACCAGCGAAGAGGATTCACTGGCCATATCCGAGCAAGCCCAGAATTATACAAAACAGAAACAAAAAGAGCTCCCGCCGGGCATCAACCTCGAGGTCCTTTACGACAACACCCAGATGCTGCGCGCCCGTATTAATCTGCTGGTCAAGAACGGCATCATCGGTCTGTCTATCGTCTTTCTCCTTTTATGGATATTCCTGAATGCCCGCCTGTCGTTCTGGAGCGGCATGGGCATCCCCATCTCCCTGTCCGGGGCCCTGGGCATCCTGTGGGCCCTGGGAGGGACCATCAACCTCATATCGCTTTTCGGCCTGATCATGGTCCTGGGCATCGTTGTGGATGATGCCATTGTCGTGGGCGAAGCCATCTATGTCCACCGCAAAATGGGGAAACCGCCGGTCAGGGCGGCTGTGGATGGCATCAGCGAAGTGGGTCTGCCGGTGATTGCCGCGGTCATCACTACCATTGTCGCCTTTATTCCGCTCGCCTTTCTATCAGGAATCATGGGAAAATTCATTGCCATCCTGCCGGTGGTGGTCATTGCCTGCCTCGTGGTTTCGCTGGTTGAATGTCTTATCCTGCTGCCGGCCCACCTGAGTACACTGCCCGACCTGAACAAGTCCCGTAAAAATCAAAATGCCATTTCGAGGCGGCTGGAATCCGCTCACCGGTTGACCAGTTCCGGCCTGGAGTGGATTGTGGAAAGGATTTACACGCCATTTCTGAGCAAGGCTCTCTACTGGCGTTACATATCGCTCTTTACCGCCATTGCCGTCCTCCTGATAACCGTTGGTCTGATGAACAGCGGCATTATCAAATTCGAGGTGATGCCTGAAGTCGATGGTTTCGTCATGACCGCCACCGCAGAATTTCCCAATGGCACACCGCCCAAGATCACCCGCCAGGCCATCGACCATATCGATGCGGCCCTCCTGCGACTGGCCCAGAAGACTAAAACCCTATCCGACGCCCCCCTGATCACAGATCGCCTGGCGCTCGTGGGCGGGACCCTGGGCCAAATACCAGATAGCGGACCTAATTATGGTGCGGTCCAGGCTATTCTGCTGGAGTCGGAAAACAGGGGCATCCACTCCAAAGACCTTATGGTCCAGTGGGAAAAAGAGATCGGTCTCATACCGGGAATCAAGTCTCTGACCTTCGAAGGCATGGCCGCCGGCCCCCCGGGAGCACCCATCGAGGTCTGGCTGCAGGGCAATCACATGGAAGAGATTCTGTCAGCCGCCGAGGAACTGATGAACAGACTGCGCCAATTCGAGGGCGTCTATCAGATCCGGTCCGACTTTTCCCCCGGAAAAAACGAAATGAGGCTCTCCCTCAAACCGGAAGCCCGCACCCTGGGCCTTACGGTGGATGATCTCGCCCGGCAGGTGTACACCGGCTACTTCGGAGAGGACGCCATGCGGATCCAACGCGGACGGGATGATATCAAAGTCAAGGTGCGTTACACAGCCGATGAACGAACACGTATATCCGACTTTGAAAAAATCCGTATCCGCACCCGCACCGGGCAGGAAATTCCGCTGACATCCGTCGCCACCATCGATTTTTCCCCGGGGTATTCAACCATTATCCGCACCAACGGCATGCGGCGTGTTTCGGTCAGCGCGGGTGTCAACACCAACAAAGCCAACGCCAATGAAATCGTTGCCGAACTCAATGCGGCCTATTTCCCGGAACTGGCTAACAGGCATCCCGGATTGACCATCGCCCTGCAGGGTGAGCAGAAAAAAATGCGCGAATCCTTTGGCAGTCTTTACGTGGGCTTTCCGATGGCCGTGATCGGTATCATCATCATCATCGCCACCATGTTTCGATCCTACATGCAGCCCTTCGTGATAATTTTCACGGTGCCCTTCGGTATCATCGGTGCCGTATTCGGACATCTGGTGATGGGATTCAACCTTTCCATGATGAGCATCTTCGGCATGGTTGCCCTGACCGGCGTCGTGGTCAACGATGCCATCGTGCTCATCGAGCGCATCAATGAAAATATTGCCGAGGGCATGCCGTTTTTCGAAGCGATCATCAACGGCGGTGCACGCAGATTTCGTGCGATTGTTCTGACCTCACTCAGTACCATCGGCGGACTCATGCCCCTGATTCTGGAACAAGATCTGCAGGCCAAATTTCTGATTCCCATGGCCCTGTCCCTGGCGGCCGGCGTTGCCTTTGCAACCGTCCTGACCCTGGTGTTGATTCCCAGCCTGTTCACGATTCTGAACGATTTTCGACTGCTGCTGCACCGATTCAGGAAAGGCGTGTGGCCGCGGCGGGTGGATGTCGAACCGGCCAGAGACAGGCATGTCGATCCGCTGCAGGGCACAGCATAATGATGCAACAATGCGAATCAGCCATCATGGCCGGCAACGCGGTCTATTTTTTTCCGGAGGGTACCCGCTCCCGAGACGGCCGTTTGAAACAATTTAAGCTCGGTGCTTTCATTCTCGCCCAAAAAATGAGAGCCCCGATTCTACCGATCGCCATCAACGGTTCTAAAAATGCACTGCCCAAGAACAGCATCAATTTTCATGGCCGGCATCATATGCGCATAGAAGTACTGGATGAAATCCCCTATGCGGACTTTGCCAACCTGTCGGTCGAAGAAACCGCCGGTTTGGCCCGGGAACGTATAGCTGCCTTTGTGGACGAACATAAAAAGGCTGTTTGACACTCGAACTATTTTTTTTTATGATATTTTTTTAAGGGCACGATAGACATCCACCTTATATTGAGAAGTATCAGAGATACCGGAATCCGAAAAAATGAAAAAATTGATCCCTTTGATTTTAATCGTGATGATCATCGTTTTTGGTGCCCTGATCTTCAAAAATTTCATTACCAGCCACGTCATCATCCTTAAAGATGAAACCCGGATCGTTGCCGATGAAACCTGGGTTGTCGGCGATAAGGTCTTCTACGAGAGCAAAGGTCGGACAGACTATGTTGCCATTGACCAGGTGCGGGAAATCAAGCAGGGCGGTTTGAAGGAGGGGTCGGACATCGCCCTTTTCATGCAGGAACAGCTTGACACCGGCAAGAAAACGGCAAACGATCTCATTGCCAGGATCAATCCCGGGACGATGGGAAAAAATTCCCTGGTCTTTCGCTGGGCGCCGGTGATGATCGGCATTCTGCTCTGCATCGGGCTATCCATGCTGCTTCTACGCAAGCGCAGATCCTGCAATACAGGTAAAAAGACCCAACCGAAAAAAACATCCGCAGCAGATACGCCGGAAGAGAACGTTGAGTACAAAGGCCAGGAAATCATTGTCGAATATTTTCTCAAGATCTTCAAAGTACAGAAAGGTGCTGAAGAAGATGCCCCGGCCATGCTCAGGCCGGTGGGGTCCCGGTCACCGGACGGTAATTTTATCTACGAGCTGCGGGTAAAGTTAGGCGATGAGTGGACCTCAAGGCGAATGACATTGGGCCCCATAGGGGAAGACAGCGGCAGCCGGAGCCGGTGCTACGATGTCATTTACGATGACCACCTGGTTGTGAAAGTACCGCCCTACCCCATTAAGAATTTCAAGACCTATCGTCAACGCCTCCTAAACGAAGCCGGAATAGCACACAGGATAGCTCCCCGGGAATGTTTGATACCGAGAATTTCGACAATTCTGAAAAAGGTGCACCCTTTTTATGAAGATAGCGCTCTATCGGCAGAAAAGCTGGAAAAAAAATACGTGGATTGGATCAAGGACAATCCCGAATTCCAGCAGTATCTCAAAATAGAAAGTTCCTATGCCTATTTCATGGATCTTTCCAAATACTTCTTCCTGGGAAGTATCATGGATGGGATGCACAACCCCCTGCGCAACATCCCCAAAGAAATTTTGGATCACCCGGAGATAATCTGGAACAATATGGAATTCGAAGCAAGGTATGGCCAGGCCTGCGGAGCCATCTGTGACGAATTGCAGCCTGTTTACAACTCCTTTGAAACCAGGGTCAGGGAGTCTCTTCAGCAGAACCTTACCGACGCCGCGGTCCAGAAATTCCAGATAAGGGAGTGGTTTCTGACATATCTCTCCAGTGGCCGGCTGACCGCTACCGATCTGGATATGAAATCCGGAATGGCCTCGACGTTGAACGGCATTGCCGGCAAGCTGTTCAAGGAAAAACGAAGGTATGTCGAGGCCTACAAAAAAATGATCGCGTCGTATGTGACCACCAAGGGCCTGACCCGGAACAAGGCTCAGATATCAGGAATGATCACCAACCTGCTGGACCTGCTGGCGTGGCTCAATCTAAAAAAGGTGGCCATGCGGGACCTCAAACCGGACAATCTCCTGGTTGCCGGGGACCCCACAAAATTTCCCCAGTTCCTGGAATCTGCGTCCCTCTATTCCATCGGGTTGATCGATGTGGAAACCGCCGTGTGGTTGGAAACCGCTGGAAACCGACAGATTGAACAACCGCTTCTCGGAGGAACCCCTTCCTATGCCACCCCTACGCATACTTTCCCCAATACCCTCATCCAACACCTGTACGGTGATGTTCCCCTGATCCTGTACCTCCAGGACTGGTACGCTGCCATGGCCATGGTTTTCAATATGGTGACCGGGAAACGCCTGTTTAATGAAACCGCGAAAACCCTTATAAAAATGAAAGAAACTATCCAACAAGGGGTTGAGAAAAAAGGTCGGGCGGGTGAAATTCTCGGCAATGCCAGCCAGACATTCTGGTCTCAGGCGTTTGACGAATTTGAACGAAAAACAGGCGAAGAAGAGAAGAAACTAAAGTATATCAGCGTGATCATTAACACCGCGAGCCGGGATATGCTCATGCCGATCGTTCAAGAAACCTATCAGCATGTTCAGGGTGCCATCAAGAATCTTATCCTGAAACAGAAGGCTTTTAGAACTAACCAGCTTAAAAAAAGCCTCTATTCAGCCTCTTATATGAAAATAAACCGCTTCAGAACAAAGTTCAATACCGATGCCGCAACATCTAAAATGCCGGCAGAAGACAAGCAAAAGGCGCTCCTGGTGCTGGATGAACTGGAGATGCTTAAAAAACAGGCTGTTCAACTGGCCGGACCTGCAAAACTGTTGACAAAATCCGTGCCCATCATTTCATCACACGACCTTCTGCAAGCCCTGTTTGCGACCACCCTTATCCACATGCACCAGAAGATATGGGGGATCGCAGGTAGCAGGTAAAAATAGGTAAAAGGTAGAAGGCTGAAGACTGAAGGGGCGGTTGGCAATCAGCCCAAAGGCTCCTTCGGAATTTAACCCAACCCGGATGAACCAGAAAAGATGAACATCGAACGTCGAACGTCCAACATCGAATGCCGAATAGCCACAAGCAGGATTAGCAATCCGCTTTTTTTATCCAACGCCCAATGATCAAGTTCCGGCAGGGCTGAAGCCCTGGGCTACATGACATTAGAAACATTCATCAGCCCGGATGGTTGTTTTATCCCATGCTTTAGAACAGGAATTTTGTCCTGAAAAGGGGCTGACTGTTTCTAATGAAGCCAACGGCTTTGTAGCACAGGGATTTATCCAAAGCTACCTCATTGCCCTGCCCCGTCGAGAAACCGCTGGGCATCCGGGTTCCCCAATTCTGCGGCATGCTCGAAATCCTCCATTGCCCGATCTTTCTCACCGGACAGCAGGTGCACCCGCCCGCGGCCGTAATAGTAAGTACCTTTATCGGGGTTGACTTGAATGGCTTTATCCAGATTGGCCAGCGCCTCGGGATAGTTGCCGAGTTCACCGTGGGCAATACCCATGTTAAAATAGACCTGACCCTTTTCAGACCCCAGGGCCATTGCCTTTTTATAATATCGGATTGCAGACGCGTATGCGCCGTAAGTTGCGGCCAGTCTGCCTTGATCGAGCCAGTACCCGGCATCCTTGACCACCGGCGGCGGAGGACTTGCCGGCCGGCTTTCCGAGGTCGGCGGCGTAAATCCCCGGCCGCCGCTGCCGGGCTGTATGCCTTTCAAATAGGCCATCATCAGACGAATGTCATCCGTGTCCATGGCCGCGCTGGAAATAACCCTGTACCGGCCGGCCACCGTGGCAAAGGACATTTTGCCGAAATCCGGAATCGACTGGGGATCGATATTGTGTCCGGGAATGAATCGCGCCAGTGAAGCCAGGTATTTTCCCATGTCAATCTCCAGGGTCATCATGGGGCCGCGGGATGTCTTTTTTCTCAGAAGTCCGGCCTTTTGAATCATCTCCGCCAGCCGCACGTCATCCGGAGCGGTCAACAGTAGATTGCCCACCACCGTGGTTCGCATGTCATAGGTCATGAAACTCCCCTCCGATGTCTGCCGGCCGTCATCGAAAGGCATGGGCGACAGGGGAAGTCTAATCCGGACACCGGCAACCTTATGCCCATTGACCATGCTGTCCGCTGTGCGGACCAGCATGGAATTCAGGCCGGTCCCCGCCTCTTTTTCCATGATCCGGGTGATGCTTCGGCCGTATTCCTCGATCCACGGCAGGTATTCTTTTGCCATGAAATTTTTCGAATCCACCTCATCTTTCAAGACGGTCATCGACTCGACCATGACATTGGCACCGCTGCCGTAGGAAATGCCCCCGGCTGTCTCTCCGGTAAAATTGTGGCCAACTGCCACCAGATCCGCAAAGTTTATCCCCAGCTTACTGTAGATGGTCCCAAAAACAGTGTTGAGCATGTCAAGGGCTGCATCCACGTTGTAACTGCGCGAACGAAAAGTAATATCACTGGCCGGCCGGTAGCCGGCAAGACGCGTCGTCATGCCGATGCTCTCCAAAAAAGCGGACAGCTCACTCCCCGCGACAGGCACCGTTTCGGCCACCATCTTGAACTGGCGTTCATTCAGATCGAGACTGAGGGAAAGTGAATCAACCTGCTCTACAGCACCCAACAGGCCGGTCAGCATCTGCCTGGTTTCTTCAGCCGAAGGCGCCATTGGGTCGACCGGTTCTTTTTGCGGCATCTGCCCAAGGTTTTCCAGAAAACCTTCAATACTGTCCCTGTTGTTACCAATCACTTCGCGCAACGCCAAGCGCAGTGAAATCGTGTGGGCGGATGGTTCCCTTGACGCCCCAACCATCTCATTTTCGATATTTTCAGGTATGTAAACCCCATTTCCCGGGGGTAAAGACAAAATATAATAATTATCGCGGGACATGGCGTTATAAGCCTGTTTGAAATTCGGATTGGTGTGACGAAACGGGATCAATATGGCTGAAAGGGGGTTTTCACCGGATTTATCCAACACCAAGACAATGGATCGATCAGCATCAATCCATTCCATGCCCTGCAGCATTCCTCTGAGCATGGCCGTTGGCGGCTGCCCGGTATCCGACGTCCCCATGGCATCGATCAGATCCAGCGCCTTTTCCAGTTGTGATATCTTCACCATGAGCGTCACGGCTGCTTCTGCACGCTGTGCCAGTCCTGCCGACAGTACCCCACCGCTTATCAGTACGATGGCGAAAAATACTTTCACCAGCGTCATATAGCAGGTTCGTCTTTTCATCGGATCACCTCGTCTTTTGATTGCATTAGATCAGCCGGAACAGGATGGGGACAAACACGGTCACCGGGCCGCCGGGCGGTTTGGAAAAAGGGGCAATTTCCCGCACCGTCTCCAAGACGGAGCGGTCGAGAATCCTGTGCCCGGAACTCCGGGTTATTTTCAACACAACGATCTCCCCCGACGAACCGATGGTAACGGCGACCGTAACCCTGCCCTGCAAATTTCTTTTCTTTGCCCGGGCCGGGTACTGAACACTGCCGCGAATTTTTCGGCCGATGACATCACGATAGGCCTCTTCCACCACCGCCGGGTCTTCGACCGATGGGACAGGAACGGATGCGGTTGTGGGACGCTCCGGCTGCCATTCAGAGGCTTCAATTCCCTTGATGGAAGGGATTTTCGGGACCTGCACGGGCGCCTGGGATATTCCCGGGATATTTTCCGCCGGTACTATTTCCGGTGGCGGTTGATCTGAAGGTGCACGATGCGGATTTATGTTCACCCGATGCACTTTTTCAGGATGCGCCGTTGCCGGCGGCCTGAACCGGGGTCGTGGAATCTCTCTTGCAAAGGGTTTCGACATGCTGCGCAGGGTCAATTCAAGGTAGGTCAGCGACCTGGGCCGGTAGATTTTTGAGATGTGCATGAACAATACAACGTGCACCATCAATGAGATGATAATCAGCCCCCGGAAGAGCCAGTTGGGATTGGTGTGATCATGCACCATAATCATCTATTTTTTCTCCGTCGCCAACGCCAGCCGTCCTGCCCCGGCGGCCTTGGCCACATCCATGACCCGCACCGCCTTGTTCAGAACTACCCCTCTATCGGCCCTGATAACTACCAGACCATCTTCACGTCCCTGCAGGAGCTCCTTCAGCACCCCGAAAAGCTGGTTCAGTGGCACTTCCCGGTTCTCGATAAATGTGCTGCCCTTTTTATCGACCACGATGGTGATCTCCTTTTCCGTCTGGGCGGATGTTGCGCTGGCATTGGGGAGTTTGATCTTGATACCTTCGTCAACAATAAAATTGGTCGTCAGCAGAAAGTATATCAGGAGCAGAAATACAATATCTATCAGAGATGTCAATGGCGCCTGTAACTGATAAAAATACCGTTCTTTTTTGGGAAACAGCATGACGTTGTTCTCCTCGCTTGAGAACCCGGACAAGCCCGAAACACAGACAAGCCCTCAAGGCCATTTTTTAAACAATTATTGAATAACCGCTTTCATAAATGTGATGGCCCCGTCCTGAAGCCTGGCTTCATATTGATTGACACGCGACACCAGGTAGCTGTGAGCCAGGATGATGGGCAGGGCCACCGACAGCCCCAACGCGGTGGTGAGCATGGCCTCCCATATCCCGCCGGCCAGGACCGCGGCGTTGACCTTGCCGCCCATTTCCTGGATCACCATGAAGGCCTTGATCATGCCGATTACCGTACCGAGCAGCCCCAAAAGGGGGGTGATGTTGCCGATGGTCGCCAATGCCTGCAGGTAGCTGGAAAGATCCCGTACCTGCTCTTCGGTGGCATGAACGATAACGGTCTCCAGGGTTTCACGCTCCTTGTCCTTGACCTCCATGGCTTGTGAAAGGATATATCCCATGGGGGAATTGCTTTGAACAGAGGCTTCAATGGCACCGGCATCGTCACCGCTCTGAATCAGGGCGACCACCTTTTTTGCCAGGCCGGCACCTCGCTTTCTGAGGCGGGCAAAACGAATCAGGCGCTCGAGAAAAATCGCCAGGGCAAAAACAGAACAGAGCAGGATCGGTATGACCAGCACCCCGCCTTTTGCCAGAAGATCAAACATGATCTACCTCCTTGACTTACCGTTTTACGTGTTAGGTTTTACGTAAATTCTAAAACGATTCTTCTATATCCGCAACCCCATCGAAATCCAGGTCCTTTTTACGCATGCTCATCTGCTCGGCAGCATCGTAGGCTTCCCATACATCCACCTTACCGTCATGGTTGGAATCCTCCTCCACCGCGCTTATCCTGCCTTCCTTGTAGAAAAACCAGATGTTCACACGACCGTTACCATTGGTATCCTTCTCCGCTCGTAAAGGGCTGCCATCTGCCTCATAGTACCAGGTGATACTCGATCGGTCGCTGGGATCCTGTGCTTCTTCACTTTTAACGAGGGTACCCTTTTCATCGAAATATTCGCGCAGCAAGATGCCCCCGGTGAAGGTTTCATCATCTTCCTGGAGCCTCAAGACACCCTCTTTGAAAAAAAGGCGTGCATTGATGTTTCCGTCACCATCGGCGTCTATCTCCACGACCACCTGCCACCCCGGCCGGTTGAACCACTGCGTATTTTCAAAACGGCCGTCGAAATCACCGTCCTTGGTCAGTTTCTCCCGGAGACCATTTTCATAAAACACCCTGAGATCCACCGCTCCATCCGCGTTGGAGTCCTTTTCCATGGTCATGAGCCTGCCGTCGGTATAATGTTGCCAGGTGTCGGGACGGCCGTCCAATGTCGTATCGTCCTTTTGCGTTACCGGTTTACCCCCGGCATAGCGTATCCGGCGATCAAAAACGCCGTCATGATTTAAATCCATTTGTTTTTCAATGGGTTGTCCGTCCTTAAAAATAGTTTTTGAATCCAGTTTCCCATCATTGTCTTGGTCAATTGTCTGCTCTGCCACCCGTCCGTCTCTGTAGTTGCGGTACAGATCCATCTTCCCGTCCCTGTCCGAATCGTGGCTGCTTTTAGCAGGCAGGCCGTTGGAATCATAGATGATCGACACCTCTATGCGGCCGTCGCCGTCCTCGTCCCTTTGCCTTGCATGGGGTTGACCGTTACGGTAAGTATCCCACAAGTCGACCCGCCCGTCTGCATTGGTGTCTTTTGTCGATTCCGACAGAACGCCGAGTTTATAGCGATGAACCGTATCCATGCGACCGTCACCGTTGGTGTCCATGGTTACAACGGCAAGCTGCCCCTGGGCATCAAACCCGGCTGTTTGTAAGATATGCCCCTGGCTGTCAAGCTGTTCCTGGGAAACGCTTCGGCCCTCTTCAAACAGGTCCCGGGTGTCGATGACACGGTCAAAATCAGTATCACGCTCAATACGGACGAGTACGCCCTGCGCGTATATTTGAATCACGTCCTCGAATCCATCGCCATTCGTATCGATCAGGAGTCTGGACAGACGGCCGTCATCATCGAAATGCGCTGTCTGGTCCGGCCGGCCGTCCTGGTCAACATCCTTCTTCACGATGCGCTCTTCAGCCCCAAGGGTTCCGACCGTCAACAACAGGAACACAACGGCCAGGACAACGGACAGCAGGCAACCTGGCGCCGGCTTCGATAAACCAGCCCGGACCGAATATTGTTCAGACGGATAATCCATGGTTATTCCCGGGGAAAATATTACCCAACAGGGTACCCTTAAAATTGCCTGTAAATTTTTATGGCGGTCATTACTTAATCGGTGCTTCGGTGTCAATATATTTCAAATTGCTCAAAAAAGTGATATATATGCCTGATGGCGCTGATTATCAATGAAATCTTTCACAGCATCCAGGGGGAATCGACCTTTGCCGGCCGCCCCTGTACTTTTGTGCGTTTGACCGGATGCAACCTGCGCTGCACCTATTGTGACACCCGTTACGCCTGGTCGGAGGGGCAGGCCATGGCGCTGAACCGGATCGTCGACCGGGTGGCTGCATTCGGCTGCCGCCTGGTTGAAATCACCGGCGGCGAGCCCCTGTTTCAACCGGACACCGTTCGGCTTGTTGAGACCCTGATCGAAAAAGGATACCGGGTGCTGATGGAAACCAATGGCAGTTTCGACATCGGCACGCTCGATCCGGCCTGCGTAAAGATCCTCGACATCAAATGCCCGGACAGTGGCGAGGCCGCCAGATGCGACCTGGACAATCTTGACAGGGTGTCGCCGGCCGACCAGATCAAATTTGTTATCAGCAGTCGCGGGGATTACACGTATGCAAAAAAAATCATGCGCCGAATCCCGGCCCGGGTACCGCACGGCAATGTGCTGTTCTCACCTGTTCTTGACAAACTGTCCGACCAGGACCTGGCCGGATGGATCCTGGCCGACCGCCTGGAGGCAAGGCTCCAGCTCCAGCTGCACAAAATTATCTGGCCGGAAGTCGAACGGGGGGTATAACAACCGTTTTACGTTTTAGGTTTTACGATTTAGGTAGTGCAAATTAAAACGTAAAACGGATTTTTTCGCCTATTTATTGAAATCACATCATGTTTGCGCAGGATTTTGGTGCCCGATTCTAAACAAAATCCAAAGGATTTAAATCATGCAAGCAACAAAGAAACCTGCCGTGATTCTCTCCAGCGGGGGGTTGGACTCCACGACGGTCATGGCCATGGCCAAGCAAATGGGCTATGCCCTTTACGCTCTCAGCTTTGACTACGGCCAGCGACACGCCTTCGAGCTTACCGCCGCAAAGCGGGTTGCCCGGGCGCTAGGTACACGGCAGCACCTGGTAATCCGGACAGATCTTACCGGCATCGGCGGCTCCGCACTTACCGCTGACATTGCTGTCCCCAAGCATAGAATCGGGGGTGATGATGACAGTCACGAAATCCCCATCACCTACGTTCCCGCCCGCAACACAATATTTCTCTCCTATGCACTCGCCTGGGCCGAAGTTCTGGGCTCCGCAGACATATTTCTGGGTGTCAACGCCGTGGATTACAGCGGCTATCCCGATTGCCGGCCGGAATACCTCGAAGCCTATGCAAAAATGGCCAACCTGGCAACACGCGCCGGCGTGGAAGGTACGACCCGGGTCAAGATTCACGCCCCCCTGGTCCACATGACCAAGGCAGAAATTATCCAACAGGGAGTTCAACTGGATCTCGATTACGGAATGACCCACTCCTGCTATGACCCGGATACATCGGGCAGGGCCTGTGGTGCCTGTGATAGCTGCACCTTGAGAAAAAAAGGATTTGAAGAAGCCGGGGTAAAGGACCCGACTCAATATATCTGACATGAAAATTGCCTTCCTCCACTACCACCTGAAGCCGGGCGGCGTAACCACCGTCCTCCGCCACCAGGTTGAAGCGCTAAAAAATGAGTGTCGCGTATTGGTCTTGAGCGGTGCCCCGCACCGCTCGCCCTTTCCCGCCCCGGTGCGAGATATCCCCGGCATCGCTTATGACAACGATGGAAAGCGCACCGAAAATCCCGAGGAAACAGCCGCATCGATCCACCGAACCATCCAAAAGCAGTGGAAAGGGGGGTGTGATCTGCTGCATGTCCACAATCCCACGCTGGCAAAAAACAGCGCCTTCCTGGACATTCTCAAAGCGCTTCAGGAACTGGGCATGACCCTTTTTCTCCAGATCCACGATTTTGCCGAAGACGGACGGCCCCTGGCCTATTTCCCGCAAGAATATCCTCATGACTGCCACTACGGCGTGATAAACTCTAGAGATTACCGTATACTGCTGCATGCCGGACTGAAACCCGAGGGCCTTCACAAGGTTTTTAACCCGGTCAAGCCGCTGGGCGCTGCAGTCCGGCCAACCTGCGCTACAGAAGAGATCCTCTACCCGGTCAGGGCTATCCGGCGGAAAAATATAGGGGAAGCCCTTTTGCTGTCGCTCTATTTCGAAAAAAGTCAATCCCTCTCCATCACCCTGCCCCCCAACAGCCCTGCCGATCTGGTGGCCTACCAGGGCTGGAAGCGCTTCGCCGCGGATAACCGTCTGAACATTCGCTTCGATGCAGGCCTTGACCACGATTTTGAAGAATTGCTCAACCGCTCTCAATATCTTCTCACCACCAGCATCACCGAGGGATTCGGCTATGCCTTTCTCGAAGCCTGGACAGCCGGCAAACCGGTCTGGGGCAGAAATCTCGCAGATATCACCCACGACTTCACCCGCAAAGGCCTACGACTGGATCACCTATACCGGAACCTGCTGGTACCCTTGTCCTGGATTGACCATCAGCGCTTTTTCACCCAATGGAAAACTTGTATCCTGGACAACAGTGCTCACTTCGGATTGCATCATACGGTGGCCCGCCTTGACAAGATCGCCGAAAAAATGCTGGCCACAGGCGTCATCGACTTCGGTCTGCTGGATGAATCTTTTCAAAAACGGATCATTCAGGCCCTGCTTGCCGAATCCGATAAAAAAGACCGGCTGCGGACAATCAATCCGTTTCTGCAACAACCTGTTTTACCTATCGATATTGAAAAAATAATCGATCACAACCACAAAACGGTTACGCACGCTTTCGGCACCGGGGCCTATAAAGAAAACCTCCTGGAAACGTACCGCGCAGTTTCAGGCCATGCTGTAAAACAGCGCATCGACAAGCATCGCCTGGCCGCATCCTTTTTCAATCTCGAGTCCTTCAGCCTGTTGAAGTGGCGGCCCTATGTTGAATAAACTTCTTGCTGAAAAATATATCCGCCCGCTGGAACCGCTGCCCACCGGCCTGCAACCTTCCGGGAGCATTGACGGTGTGGTACGGTGCCTGATTTTCGACATCTACGGCACCCTGCTTATCAGCGGATCGGGCGATGTTGGAACGTCCATGCAGGCTATCCGCAGTGATTCCCGTCTAAGGCCGCTCCTGCTCGAATTTGGAATCCACCGTTCTCCCGCCAGACTGCTGGAAGATTTTTTTTCGACCATTAACCAGAGGCATGCCCAGCTGAAAGCATCTGGGACCCAATACCCGGAAGTAAAAATCGATCATATCTGGACGAAAGTGCTGGATTGGCCCGACAGAAGATCCGTTCGCAGGTTTGCGCTGGCGTTCGAGCTCATTGCCAACCCGATCTATCCCATGCCGGGCCTGAAACGACTGATAGGAAAATGCCGGAAAAACGGTAACATGGGCATCATTTCCAATGCCCAGTTTTACACGCCCCTGCTGGTTGAGTGGTTTCTCGGCGCCGCCCTCGAACAAATGGGGTTTCAAAAAGACCTGTTGATCTTTTCCTATACATCGGAATGTGCTAAACCTTCCGAGTATCTGTTTCAATTGGCCAAAAAACGGCTGGAACGCCGGGCGGTTTCGCCGGCCGACGTGCTTTATGTGGGCAACGACATGCTCAACGACATCATGCCCGCCAAGAAAATCGGCTTCAAAACCGCTCTCTTTGCAGGGGACCGCAGGTCACTCAGGCTGAGAGAAAACGATGAACGGTGCCGGGGGATTATCCCGGATATTGTCATTACCACACTTTCCCAACTGATGGCATATCTGTAACATCAACCGTTTTAAGATTTAGGTTTTAAGTTTTAAGCGGCAACCGGTTGTTCTCTTGTAGATAATGACGCAGACCCCCGTTTATAGACCTATAAATAAATGGCGCTGACTGCTGAAACGAATGCGGAGTAAAACATGCTGAATACCGTCATCCTGATGCTTGCGGCTGCCCTTCTATCCGGGCTGCTCTTTTTTGAAAACCGGGACAACCGTAAACGAGTACTGCCGGTCAAAACAATGCTGTCCTGCCTCTTTATTCTGACCGCGATTGTCCAGCCGCACCTAATCCCCGCATACTATCGATTTATCCTCATCGGCCTGGTTTTCTGCCTGGGCGGTGACGTATTTTTGGCCCTCCCCCAGAAAAAAATGTTCCTCCTGGGGCTGGTTTCATTTCTTGTCGGCCATGTTTTCTATGTGGTCGCTTTTTTGAATGTTGCCGGTTTGAACGGCCTGGCCTTTATCGGCATGGTGCTGACCCTTGGCGTCAGCGCAGGCGTTTACAAATGGCTCGCGCCCCACCTTGGAACCATGAAAGTGCCCGTGATCTTCTACGTCATTATCATCAGCGTAATGTTATGCTGTGCCTGGGCCATACTTGGGGAGAATGACCTCACCAGGCAGGGCCGCCTGCTGGTGTTTATCGGAGCCCTGAGTTTTTATGTCTCCGACCTGTTCGTTGCCCGGGATCGTTTTTTGAAAAATGAGTTTCTGAATCGACTCCTCGGTCTTCCGTTGTACTATGGTGGGCAGTTCCTGCTCGCTTTTTCGGTGGGATATTTACAGTAAGCCCCAACGGTACAGATGGGAACTCAGCCTTGATACTGGTGGAAACATCTGCAAACACGGAAATTAATTGCCCAACATCTCCGCTATTGCCTTTTGATCATACCACTGCCCGGCTGCCATGACACCACTTATCTTGCGGACATTGGCCACATCTTCCAGCGGGTTTTTTTGCAGCAGA
>Ga0164313_10000287_pt1 | contig 38460 bp, 31 predicted proteins | sample GuaBasSedimGuay4_FD_113735 | JGI IMG/M metagenome (GOLD analysis project Ga0164313, IMG submission 113735) | Subseafloor sediment microbial communities from Guaymas Basin, Gulf of California, Mexico - Guay4, Core 4569-4, 0-3 cm | ecosystem: Environmental > Aquatic > Marine > Hydrothermal vents...
TTAAAAATATCTGATTATAACCTACGCATTATTTTTTTAAAAATGTTATTCTAAAAAAGAACGTAACCGATTCGTTATTTTTAATTTCGGAGAAAGATCTTATAAATATTCTTAAGTATTGTTTAGTCACCTTTAAGCTTGCGCCAAGCAGTGTTTAGGTGATTTAAAGTAAGCAATATGATTATGGATTAATTATTTATTTCATATGCAAATGTAATTTTTGATCTAGCTGTATTTTTAGGTTCTATAAAACTAGGCAGTTATTCTTTCTAAATAATTTCACTTTATTGCTACTCCTTCTTTAAAAAAGGGAGGATGAAATGATTAATGCATTAGTGTATACTGAGGAACTAGAACAAAAAGGTTTTAGCGCCGAACAAGCTAAGGCCGCAGTTAAAATTTGGTTGGAGCTTATGAACTCAGAGTTTGCCACAAAATCAGATTTAAATTCAGGTTTCACAAAGATGAGCGCTGAGTTTAAAGCTGATATTTCAGAAGTTAAGGCAGAGTTAAAAGCTGATGTTTCAGAAGTTAAGGCAGAGTTTAAAGCTGATATTTCAGAAGTTAAACTGGATATTTCAGAAGTTAAAGCTGAATTAAAAAGTGTTGAATTTAAGTTGGAAAAGAAAATCGATGGCCTTGAATCAAAACTAATAATCAAGTTAGGTAGTTTGATGGTCATAGGTATTGGGGTTATCGCCACCATGATAAAGTTTGGGCAATAGCAGCTAATTATAAAGAATTGGCCGGATAAACCTCAAGACTTCTTGAAAAAACCGCATCCACATGCCCTAGATAGATATTTTTAATCTCATCAAAGCTTGGGTTTGGAAGATCTAGTTTTTGACCCTTCTCTTCAAGCGACTTTTTTAGTGTGCTAAAAAAGACTTCGACAGAGTTATCCTTATTTCCTTCAAAAGCAGCTTCTTGAACGATCTTATAGAGTTCTTCACGGGTGAAGTCTGTTTTTTCTATTAGGTGGTGAAGGTAGTAGCTAGAGAGATAAACAAAAGTTTCTTCGACTCTTCCTTCCATTACTTCATTGTGAAAGTTTAGATTATTCATGGTGCTTTCAAGTCGGGTGAGTGAATAAAATAAAATTCCGAAGTTATCTGGTAGATACATTCTCTCAGTAGATGAGTGGGATATATCTCTTTCATGCCAGAGCACACAGTTTTCCATCGCCATAGACATATGAGACTTAAGTATTCGTGCCATACCAGTTAGGTTTTCACCAGAGATAGGGTTTTTCTTATGAGGCATGGTTGAGGAACCTTTTTGCCCTTTAGAAAAGCCTTCATGAAGTTCACTAACATCACTTCTGTGAAGATGACGGATTTCAACTGCCAGTCTTTCGATGGCCGAAGCAATCTGGCCATTGATATTTATAAGTTTGGCCAGTCGATCTCGGGGAATAACTTGGGTGGAGACAGGTTCTACCTTAAGTCCTAAAATCTCAGCGGCCTTTTTTTCAACTTCTGGAGTTAGGATACAATAGCTTCCTACCGCTCCAGAAAATTGAACTGTAAGATCATTTTTTCTAAAGTTTTCAAGATCTTGTAAACGTCTGTAAAATTCATTGTAATGGCCTAAAAGTTTTTGTCCGAAACTCATGGGTTCAGCGTACATCCCATGGGACCTTCCCATGCAGATAACATCTTTCATCTCTTCTGCTCTATTTAAAATGGCCTTGGCGGCAGCTTTAAGAGCGGGGAGGACCACATCAATTGAATCTCTAATCTGCAGAGTTAAAGAGGTATCGATAATGTCTGAAGAGGTGACTCCAAAGTGAAAGTATTTTCCAATATTGGCATCTAGGTTTTCAGTGATGGAGGTGCAAAAGGCTATGATATCGTGTTTTGTTACTTGTTCGATTTCATCAATTCTTTCAGGGTTTATCTTCGCTGACTTTGAAATTGTATCAGCGATACCTGCTGGAACTTTTTCACCTTCAAGGGCCTTTAAAATTGCCAGTTCAACTTCTAGATAAGTTTTGAACTTATTTTCATCAGACCAAATATTAGAGATTTCTTTTTTGTCGTATCTTGGGATCATATTTACCTCGGGAAGAGATAAAGAAATACCTAGAAATTGAGCCCAATGTCAAGACCCATAGTCATCTGGCCCAGGTTTAATCTGCGATCAGATCGACTTTCATTTTCAAATTCTTGGTCGCGGGTAGTCCAGGCCAGGGCATAGGCAACTTTAAGCCCAAAATGAAAAGTCTTGGTGAATCGATATTTCATAAGATAATCGACCCTAAATCCGGCGCCGCTAAAATTTTTGGCAGAATATAGTTCATCAAAAATATTATAGGTTAGATAAAAGTTGAAAGTATCAAATAGGTGTTCCCAGGGAATAATACTTTGAATTAAATCGGAACGCCAACCAAGCCCAAGTCCTATAGAGAGCAGGTCTTCTTTAGTATTTCCTAATTCTTCATTTCCAAAGGGGTCTGCCACCCGGGTATAAAGTGGATTACTTTTTGAAACTATAAACTCAAGGCTGCCATCGGTGGCAAAGTGATAACCATAAGAGAGATCAAACCCTACGATATCTGATAAGTTGGCCATATCGAGATTAAAATTTCCGGTAAAGGAGATATGATGTTTATCATCTCTTGTGTCATAGACTTTTTTATGACCATGTTGATCAGTAGATTCAAACTTTACTCCTCGATGCAGGCCTTCATTAAAAAAGAAGAAACCATTCTTGTAGTTAGAATCGAGAGTATCAATAACGCCTCTATTATCAACATGTTTGACAGTATTTTCTAGGGCGAATGATTTAACTGAAAAAATAAGAATAATTAAGATGAGCGCTTTCATTTACCTGCCATCCTTTTTGCTAAACTTTCAAAATTATTGCCAGGAAAATCCTCTACGCCAATGATGGAGGCCAGATTTACTTTTTCTTCTAGGTGTTGGAATTTTAAAAGATCCAAATCAATTTTTGATTTGGCCAGTTCTTCCAGGGATTTTGAAGTATTAATCCAGGAAGTTTTTTTACTCATATATCTTTCAAGTATTAAATCATAGGCCCTGATATTGGTCTTTACTCTTGCCTCTCCCAGCTCAATCTGTCTTTCAAAAAAATGGAGCATTTTGTAACGTTGACGGATTCCAGAATCGATAATGTAGGTGGCCCTTTCAAGATTTTTTGACTCTCTTCTATTTTGCACTAAAGATCTTCTAAGCCTTCGAGTATTAAAGAGTCCATCACGGCCGGTAATTGCCCAAACAGCATTAACTGAGGCCACAAGCTCAAAATTTTTATTTCCTGGACTTGTTTCATATATTCCTCTGCCCCCATCAGGGCCAAACATAAAGGCATAAGAACCAAGTTTTACTTCAAATTTGGGTAATGGAAGATTTTCCCTTACTTGAAACTCATAGGTCCTAGTTGAGTTTTCAAATAATAACTTCGCATCAAGAACTAAGGGGCTATTATTTCTAGAAATTCTAGTGGCCTCTTTTATAGGGATTTTCACCTTTTTATAGATTAGTGTATCACCTAGAAGATACCTACTCCCAGGTAAGTCTGCGATAGATCTGGCAAGTTCTTCTTCTGCAAATTCACTTTCTCTTTTTGCGGTGAGATAAAAATTTTGAATTCTTAAAAAGTCGGATCTAGATTGAAGAAAGTCCTGCTTATTGATTTTTTTGGAAAGCATTTTTTCCCGATTTAAGCGATAGACAAAACTGGCCTTTTGTAGCTGGTCACGAAACGTTTTTACAATTTTTTGTCTATAATCAACAGAGAAATAGGTTTTGATAAGGCGATGTTTTAATTCCCTAGTATTTTCATTTATTCTTTTCTTATCTCTTTGATAAGTCGCTTTATCATTTAAATAAAGTAGATAATCTTTTCCCCAGTTAAAAAGATTATAGTCTTCAAATTTCAACTCTAAAACGCCACTGGGATAGGAGGATGTGGCATTATCTTTAGTACTATCACTAGTAATCATTTTTCCAATTTTTTGAGGGTTTGTATGAAGTTCAAGGGTTAACCTCGGCCACCAAAAATTATCTTTGGTATCTTTAAAGTCGATATCTAGTAGTGAGCTACTATAGGAACGAATTTGTTCGTTGAAATTTCTTCTGAGACCTCTTTCAATGACATCTGTCAGCAGGAGTCTTTTAAAATTTTCTTTAAAATTATATATTCCTTCATCAGGAGGAAGCTTTAAGGTCTCTTCAATATAATTATTTTTTGCAAAAACTAGGTATGGAAGAATAAGTAATAGTAGAAAAAATTTCATTTGTTAAAAAGTCTAAAGCAATTAAAGAGGAATGGCGAGGGCCTTAAAGGGAAATTCCGGGGCAACCTTTTATGATGACTTCTTCACTGGCCTTTTTAATTTTTATTCTGGCGAGTTTTAGTTCTCTTTTTAAATTAATAATATTTCGTTCGAGCTTTTCATGCACTGTAACTTTTTCTCTTGGCACCATTTTTCGTAATTTTTTATTCCGATCAATTAACCCAAGTAGATTATTTTTGAAGGTGATTTTTTTACCTCGATGTTCAATTAACTCTTCACATCGACGTGTCTTAGTAGGATCTGTTATAACAGATCCCTTAAAATACTCCCTAATGTGCTCTTGAGAGGGCGTTGCAAAAGGGGCCAAAATGGTGAGGAATATAATTGCCACACGCAGCATAGTCTTTCCTATAATTATTACTAAAATTTTAGCATAACTTTTCAATGGTGATGGGAGGTGGTAAGTTCTCTCATTAAATTTGCTGGAGAATACTGCAATGAGTAGTAAGAAGGTGCTGGTTCTAATTCCTGCCCGATTTGACTCAAAAAGATTTCCAGGCAAACCCTTGGCCCTAATAGACGGAAGGTCAATGATTCAAAGGGTTTATGAAAACTGCCTGGGTGCCAAAACCCCCTTAAATAAAGGGCCAGGACAAAACCCCCCTAAATTTACTTTTGATATTCATGTAGTGACCGATCACCCCGCCATTGAGGCCCAAGTTAAAGCATTTGGTGGAGAGGTCTGCCGTGTGGATGAGCCAGTTGAAACAGGCTCAGAAAGGATTTATCTATCTTATAAGAAATATTTTGCAGATAAAGGGTATGACCTAATTGTGAATGTTCAGGGCGATGAGCCGCTTTTAAAAGGTGTAGAACTTAGAAAATTATGTGAGAATCACCTCGCCTCAGGAGAGGATATAGGAACCTTGATTAAAAAACGAAAAGGCTTTGATCAAGATTTCTGCGATGAAAATTTAGTTAAAGTAATTTTTTCGGAAAAATTAGGAAGATGCCATTATTTCTCTCGTGCACCTATTCCTCATCCGCGAAATGAAGATGATGAAAAAGAATGGTTCCAACATATTGGGATTTATTCTTATAAAGTAGATGCTTTGGAAAAATTTTGTAAGGCACCCCAAAGCTATAATGAAAAGCTTGAATCTTTAGAACAATTAAGGGCATTGGATCTTGGAATGACGATTAAGGGATTTTGTACAGAACAGACTTTAATAGGAGTAGATACTCCAGAAGATATTAAACGAGTAGAGGGGGCATTAAAAGATGTCTAAGAAGAAAAACAGTCAAAAAAAATATATATTTGTAACTGGTGGTGTATCGAGCTCTCTGGGTAAAGGATTAGCAATTGCGAGTATAGCTGCTCTTTTAGAAAGGAGAGGGGTGAAAATTAATATGCTCAAGATGGACCCATATATCAATGTTGATCCAGGAACTATGAGTCCGACTCAACATGGGGAAGTTTTTGTAACTGACGATGGTGCGGAAACAGATTTAGATCTTGGTCACTATGAGAGATTCACTTCGTTAACTCTATCTAAAAAAAGTAACTTTACCACAGGCCAAGTTTATCAACAGGTTATTGAAAACGAAAGGGAAGGAAAGTATCTTGGAAAGACAGTTCAGGTTGTTCCTCATATCACCAATGAAATAAAAAGAAGAATTCACGTTGCTGCTGAAGATGCGGAAGTTTTATTGGCAGAAATTGGTGGAACTATTGGGGATATCGAATCCCTGCCATTTGTTGAGTCAATTAGGCAATTTGGTAATGATGTAGGTCTTGAGAATGTTTTATTTATTCATTTAGTTTTACTTCCTTATCTTGCAACGGCCGGTGAATTAAAAACTAAGCCAGCACAGCACTCAGTAAGAGATTTAAGATCGCAGGGGCTTTTTCCTAATATAATTATCTGTAGATCTGATAGGCAAATCGAACAAGACCAGCTTGATAAGCTGGCGCTATTTTGTAACGTCCATAAAGACCAAATTTTTCATTCACTGGATTTAGATTCCATCTATAAAGTTCCCTTAAGTTTTCATGATCAAGGACTTGATGAAAAAATCTGTGAACTCCTCGGAATGTGGACTGCTAAACCTAAAATAGCTGATCTTGAAAAAGTTGCTTATAATTTTGATAACCCACTAAGAAAAGTGAAGATTGGAATTATAGGAAAATATACCGACCTTATAGAATCCTATAAGTCTCTTGATGAGGCCTTAAAACATGGGGCCTTGGCAAATCAAGTGAAATTAGAGTTAGTTTATATTGACTCAGAGAAAGTGAAAGATTACGAAAGTGTAAAAAAACATCTCGATACCGTTGATGGGATATTAGTTCCAGGTGGTTTTGGTGAAAGAGGCACTGAAGGAAAAATAATGGCCATCAGATATGCCAGGGAAAATCAAAAGCCATTCCTTGGTATCTGTCTTGGACTTCAACTTGCTCTTATCGAATTTGCTAGAAATGTAGCAGGAATTAAAAATGCCACTTCCGAAGAATTTGAAAATGAGGGTGACATGGTCATTCATTACATGGAAGGGCAGTCAAAAGAGGGATCAAAAGGTGGTTCAATGCGACTTGGTGCCTACGATTGCAGTATAGAAGAAGGCTCCCTGGCCAAGGAAATATATGGCCATAAGGATATTTCTGAAAGACATAGACATAGACTTGAAGTTAACAATGATTTTCTTGATCAAATAAAAAATGCTGGGATGAAAATTTCAGGAGTTAATAAAAAACTTAATTTAGTAGAGATCATTGAAATTCAAGATCATCCATATTTTATAGCCTGTCAGTACCATCCAGAGTTTAAATCAAGGCCATTTTCGCCTCATCCGCTGTTTCGTAATTTTGTGAAGAGTGCAGATGATTACGGACAAAAGAGAGTTTAAGATGAAGTTAGATTTTTTTATAGGGCCATGTGTTCTTGAGTCAGAGGGCCTAGCACTTGAAATAGCAGACCGTATTAAAAGAGATCTTGAACCTTTTAGTGAGCAAATTAACCTTTCTTTTAAAGGCAGTTTTGATAAGGCAAATAGAACTTCCATTGATTCTTATCGTGGGCCTGGAATAGAAAAGGGATTGGCCATTTTAGAAAAAGTTAAGCATCAATTTGACCTTCCAGTAATAACTGATTTTCATATGCCAGAACAGGCAGAGATGGTTGCCAGTGTTGTAGATACTTTGCAAATTCCGGCATTTCTTTGTCGGCAAACAGATATAATCGTTGCGGGAGCAAAGGCCGCTGCAAAATATGGCAGACAATTAAAAATTAAAAAAGGGCAATTTTTAAGTCCTGAAGAAACTAAAAATATTGTGGAAAAAGCAGCAAACTTTCTTCCTAAAGATCAGATCCTGCTAACGGAAAGAGGAACTACTTTTGGTTATAATAACCTAATTGTAGATATGTCTTCTTTTCAAATCATGAAAGGATTTGGAGTTCGGGCAATTCATGATGCTACTCATTGTGTACAAAGGCCTGGAGGACTTGGAACCAGCTCTGGTGGAAAACGAGAATATATCGTTTCTCTTGCAAAAGCGGCCATTGCTGCTGGGGCAGACGGCATTTTTATGGAGGCCCACCCAGTTCCTGAAAAGGCCTTATCTGATAGTGCTACTTGCTTGCCTCTTGATGAGGTGAAAGGGCTTGTTGAGGTTCTTTTAAGAATTCATAAGGCCTCAAGATGAACCTAGACCTTAGAGAAATTTCCAAAAGATATCATGAAAAATTATCCAAAATTAAAGTTGCTCTATTTGATGTTGATGGCATTTTAACCAATGGACTGATTAGTTGGGATGGAGAACCCGTGGGGTTTAACAGGTCAACTCATACTCAAGATGGCTATGGCCTGAAAGTATTAATGCAGGCAGGGATTAAAGTTGGAGTTATCTCCGGCGGCCAAAGTCTTGGAGTAGTAAAAAGATTTGAGGAAAACTTGAATCTCGATTATGTATTTCTGGGTAATGAAGATAAAAGAGATGCCTATCTTAAAGTTTTAGATAAGGGGCACAGTGATGATGAAATCCTTTATATGGGGGATGAATTTTTTGATCTACCTCTTTTAAAGAGGGCCGGGTTTTCCGCTACTGTTCCCAACGCGAGTTTTGAAATTCGTGAAGTAGTTGATTATGTAACAATAAGACCTAGTGGCCAGGCCTGTGTTCGAGAAGTCATAGACCTTATTAGATATGCACAGGGTATTGTGCCAAAAATAAAAGAATTTTAATTGTGGATAAGAAAAGATTTAAAGATTTATTAGAAGAACATCATACATGGCCTTGTGAATATACTTTCAAGTTTATTGTTCCAAAAGATCGAGAACAAGAATTAGAAAAGATTTTAGCAGGCCATAATATTTCTAAGAAAAATTCCAAGAAAGGGAATTATCTGAGTGTAACTTCAAAAAAAAACATGGATTCTACTTTAGAAATCATGGAGATTTATGAAAAAGCATCTCAGATAAAGGGAGTCATCTCTCTTTAAAGGAGATAAAAGTGAAAAATCAAACTGCTCTAGTTTTTGGTGCGGGGGCCTTTGGAACGGCCATAGCATCTGTACTTTCCAATAATTTTAAAAGAGTCATCTTAAAAGTCCGTTCTCAGGATGTCTACGACGCCCTCAAAGGAGAGCGAGAGAATAAAATTTATCTGCCGGGACAAAAAATTCCAGATAATCTTTATCCCGCATTAACATGGGATGAGGTCTCCGAACTAGTTGAAGGAAAAGTAGAGCTTTTGGTATCAGGGCTACCCACCAAAGCAATCGGTGAGTTTTGTAAGGACAACTATGATGTCCTTTTATCTTATTTGGCGCAGGGTATTCCGTGTGTTTCTCTGGCCAAGGGGATGGATTCAGATACTTTAGAACTTCCAAACGATATCTATTATCATCACTTTGCCGATTTTAGAGATAATTTCACTTATCTATCCGGCCCATCTTTTGCCAAAGAAATAATGGATAAAAATCCGACAGCAGTTTCCTTGGCCGGAAGAGACAGACAAGTTTTAGAAAAGATTTTAACTTATATGGAAACACCATATTTTAAAATTCTACCTTGCTTTGATGTAAGAGGAGTTCTTCTTGGTGGAGCTTTAAAGAACCTATTGGCCATCGCTGGTGGAATTGTAGAGGGCCTTGGCTTTGGCCATAATACAACTGCTGCTATGATCACTATGGGGATTACTGAAATGCTACGCTTTGGAGTAGTTTATAATGCGAGACCTGAAACTTTTTATGGTTTAAGCGGTATGGGTGATATTATTCTTTCAGTTACGGGGAATCTAAGTCGGAATAAGCAATTTGGATTTGAAATTGCATCAGGTGGAAACCCCAAAGAAATAATTAATAGTCACAGATTTACCGTTGAAGGCCATAAAACCACTAAGGCGGCCTATTTTCTGGCGGAAAAATATCAAATTAAGGCAAGACTCTCTCGCGGTCTTTATAATGTTTTATATGAATTTAAAGATCCCATGGAAGAAGTTGAAAAACTAATGAAGCTTCCTTCGCGTTTTCAAAACATCATTTAATATAAGATTTAATTTCACCGATGCTGATGGTTTCTCCTAGATCAAACATCTGTCCATCTTTAGTTATAATAAAGTAGGCAGGCACTCCGACTTTTCCTTTTGAGAAAAGCCAGTTGGTAATAGTTTGATCTCTTTTGGTCCAATCCGCTAAAAGAAGCGCTACATTTTTATCTTTAACAAGCTTTTTAAAGGCATCAGTATTTAAAACCAACTTCTCATTTACTTTACAGGTAAGACACCATTTAGCAGTGAAATCTACAAAGACAAAACGACCAGAGTTTTTTAATTGTTCCAGTCTTCCTGGAGACCAGACTTCCCACGGAAGTTCTGAGTTGATCATAGATTTAGGTTTATAGGTTGTTAATTCTTGCTTAGAAAAAGTGATTTTTCCTAAGAGTCCAATTGGTAGGATGAAAAGTATAGCGAGTATCATTTTATGCTTGGTGATATGTCTTCTAATATAAAAAGCAAAAAAGATAAGCGCCAAAGAAGTTCCTAGTAGAGTTAAAAAGGATGGGCCAGGATCAACTGCTACTAATACATCTAAAAGCCATACAACTGTAAGAATCAAAGATAGACCTAAAAACTTCTTAAATTTCTCCATCCAAAGCCCGGGTTTTGGAAGGAAAGAGATTAGGCGAGGACAGAGACCGACTAGTAGAAAAGGAAAGGACAATCCAAGCGCAATACCGAAAAATATTCCAATAATGTTAAAATTACTTGAGGTAAAGGCAAAGGTTAAAGCAGTTCCAAGAAAAGGAGCGCTACAGGGAGTTGCTAAAATAGTAGTGAGAATGCCACTTAAAAAGTCACCCCAAAGGCCCTCTTTAACTTGAATATTGCCGAAGAATTTCCCTCCTGGAGTCACAAAGTGATAGAGACCGAAAAGATTTAAGGCAAGAACAAATAAAATGAAAATGATCGCGGCCAAAAATTTTGGCGATTGGAGTTGAAAGCCCCAACCAATTAATTCGCCCGTTGATTTAAGACCCATAATAACTGCTGCTAGGACTGAAAAGGTGAATAATATACCTAGAGAATAAAAGATATTATGTCTTAAAAGTTGGGCCCTAGATTCATTACGATGTTTGATTAAATAAAATATTTTTAAAGATATTATGGGCAGAACACAGGGCATAATATTTAGAAGAAGTCCTCCTAAAAAGGCAAATAAGAAGTAGTAAAAAAAGGTCCCCTCAGATATGGGGGTGGCATCCTTATTGAGATGCTCTGATGATCTAGAATCTATCGGTTTTAATAAGGCGAAAAAACTTTCTGATTTATCAAAATTATGTTGATCAATTGATTTAAATTTTCTTTCTACCGCTTCATAGACCTTTAAAAGAGGATTGAAATACAAGAACTTAAGGGTGTAGGGGGTTTTAAAGATTCCATTTTCAGGTAAGGCCACAGGAGGTTCACTAAATTCCCCATCCCATTCAATTTTTATTTTGCCATAGAGAGTTCCTTTTTTATCCTCAAAAAGTTTTTCACGGTGAAAATCAAAGGGCCTTATGGGGAAAGGAATAAGGAAGTTTCGCTCTCTAACTAAGGTAGAAGAATTATCTTCATGGGAAAAATTATAAAATAAAGAGAGGTCTCCTGTTTTATTTTTGGCCAGAATAATATCTAAGGCCGTTGGAAAGGCAACCGTTTTGGGAAGAGAAGCAAATTGTTCTCCCATCTCATTTGCTTTGAAATGAAACTTTTCTGTTTTAGGGAGTTTGAATTCAACTCCATCAAACTGTGCGAGGAGGACCTTTTTACCTGGAATACAGATGTGCTTGCACACCAACCAATTGGATTTTACGGTTAATTGTTTTCCTTTAAGTCTCTCTATATCTTCTTTTTTTAATTTATAAAAAAGGGTGTATCTTCCGGTGTAGCCATAGGTTACAATATCACCAGCTTCGACAAATCTTTTAGGAGCAGGCCATTCCATCTCTGCCAACTCGATAGGATCATTATCAATAAAGAAATAGGTTTGTATGGGTAGTCCTGCATCGCCAGGATTTTTCCAATATGTGTGCCAATTAGGATAATTCTCATAATTTAAAGCAGCATAAAGGTTACCAGTTTGGTCTTTAAAACTTTGGATAGTAAATTTAACGGGCGTATTAGGAACACCTTCCTGACCTGCTCCAAAAACTAAACTACTAAAAGATAAGAAAATAAGAATAATAAGTTTTTTCATTTTTAATCCTCTCAAGAGGGTTAATGTATCATAAATATATATAAATGCTGCGCAACAAAGATAAGAACTAAATAAAAAAAGTTTAAAATCACCATAATTCTCTAAATGAAATTTAAGAAATTCCGATATGAAATCAAATGTTTATTGGAATTTATCATGTTTAAACTTTATCCAATAATTGCCAGTCTCTTGCTTCTTTCCGGGTGTGGGTGGGGAAAACGTTGGTTTAAAAGAGTTGAGGAAGTCAACAACTTCGAAAAAGTTTCCTTAAACTTGGCCAAAGAAAATAGATTCTTAAAACTTGAAATAAATAATCTAAAAAATGAAGTACATCAGCTGGGAATGAAAAATAAATATGCTCAAATTTCAGCAAAGATTGGACCCTCTCGTGAAATTTCAAGTATTGAAAAAGATAAAGATCTAGTGAGATTTAAAGATTATAACTGGACCGCAGATGAGCTTTTGTTTGTGGCCGAAGTCGAATTTGAAAGGGATGATTTTAATAAGTCATCGCAATTTTATCGTGCATTAATAAAACACTATCCAAAGTATTCAAAGATCGATGATAAATTACTTTTTAATGCAGCAGTCTCCTCCTATGAAAGTAAGCATTTTACCTGGTCTCAAGTCTATTTTGAAAAATTATTGAAAGAATTCCCGAATTCATCTTTTTATTTAAGTAGCAAACTTTGGTGGGCCTTGACTCTCTATAAAATAGGAAAAAAAAGAAAATTCTATTCAAAACTAGAAGAGTTCAAAGAGCTTTATAAAAACACACCTGAATGGAAAATATTGAGTGAACATTATGAAAAAATTAAAAATAAATAGTCTATTACTTATTTTCTTTCCTTTAATTTGTTGGGGGCAAAACTTTGGTTTTGTTAACTCAGTAACAGGTAAGGCCTTTTTAATTGATGAATATGAAAATACCAAAATTTTAAAGAGAGGAGATGCTCTTGAGTTTAATTCTCAGATCTTGGTAGAAGAGCAGGGGCAACTTACTTTTTCTGATTATAATGACCGTCAATATAATCTGGCCTCGGAAGGTCACATTACATTTTCAAATGGCCTTATTGAGGTAAAGAAAGGATTTTTGAGGATTAAGAGTCGATTTACGACCAATAAGGCGATGAATATAAAAACTGCCAATTCACAAACAAGCTTTACTACTGGTGAGGCCATTTTATCTTACGATTTAAGCAATGGATCAACCCAACTTCTCTCGATTGATGGAAAATTTAAATTTAAGAATCCTTTTTTAGCGGGATCAAATATAGAAGTGTATGGGGGCCAATTTTCAACAGTCCAAACCGATTTGTCCGGAGGACAGCCACAAGCTGCTGCCAAGATAGGAGAAAATTCTCTAAGTTTGGCCACGGCGAAATTCTACAAGGTAAAGGCGCCCACTAGGTCAATTTCAAGCGTCAGAAGGCCTAGCTCGGCCAGGGGAAAAATTATTTTTATCCCCTTGGATAGGGCAAAAAAGGTAGTTAAGTCACCTGAATCAGAGGGGAAGGTGAGAGAACTTAGCAAGAAAACTGAGGTTAAGGTTCAGATTTTTGGTCAAAAGGAAAAGACTAGAAAAATGGCCTCTGAGGAAAATGAGCTCGATTCTCTTATAAAAGCGCTTAAGGCCGTAAAATAACAAGAATGTAATTCCTTCAACTACTATATTTTTTATCAAAAATAGGCTATATTGGGCCAATTTATTGGAGGAGAGAGTCATGGCCCAAAATCTAGAAACTAAACTAGCAATATCATACGATGATGTACTTTTGCGACCGGGCTTTTCTGAAGTTCTGCCAAGTGAGACTAAACTCTATTCAAAATTCACACGTAATATCCCCTTAAATATCCCATTAGTATCAGCAGCAATGGATACAGTTACTGAGTCAAGAGTTGCTATCGTTATGGCACAAGAGGGTGGAATTGGCGTTATTCATAAAAATATTCCTCCAGCGATGCAGGCAGCTGAAGTAAAGAAAGTAAAAAAATATGAGGCAGGAATTATTTTAGAACCTGTCACAGTAGGACCTGAAACCGTATTAAATACAGTGGTTGAGTTAACCCACAAACACAATATTACAGGGGTTCCCGTTGTAGATGAAAATTCTTATTTAATAGGGATACTCACTAGTCGAGATATGCAATTTGAGGAAAATTTAAGTCTTAAAGTAAAAGATATTATGACTCCTAAAAGTAAGTTGATTACCGCTAAGGAAGATATTAATATGGCCGAGGCCAGACAGTTGCTTCATCGTCATAGAATTGAAAAGCTTCCGGTTATTGATGAGGAAGGTAAATTAAGAGGCCTTATCACAATTCGAGATATAACTAAGACAATTCATTTTCCTCACTCAAATAAAGATTCTCTGGGAAGACTTAGAGTTGCTGCTGCAGTTGGTGTGGGAAAAGGTGAAAAAGAAAGAGTTGAAATGTTGGCCCAGGCCAATGTCGATGCCATTGTTGTAGACACTGCTCATGGTCATCATATTAATGTAATCAATATGGTTAAGTGGGTAAAAGAAAATTATCCAGATATTGATGTTGTCGGTGGAAATGTTGCTACTGGAGCTGCTTGTGAAAAACTGATAGAGGCCGGGGTTGACGGGATAAAAGTAGGTGTAGGGCCTGGATCTATTTGTACTACTAGAGTTGTGGCAGGGATTGGGGTTCCTCAATTTAGTGCAGTTTTAGAATGTGCTCAAGTTTGTAGAAGAGAAAATGTACCTTTCATCGCTGATGGAGGAATTAAATATTCTGGAGATATTGTCAAGGCCATGGCCGCTGGGGCCAATGCTATTATGATTGGCGGTTTATTTGCAGGAACTGATGAATCACCTGGAGAAACAATCCTGTATAAGGGAAGAAGTTTTAAAGTTTACCGTGGAATGGGTTCTTTAGGTGCCATGCAAATTGGTTCAAAGGATCGATACGGTCAGGCCGGTATTGATGATGTAAAAAAATTAGTACCTGAAGGAATTGAAGGACAAGTTCCATACAGAGGTTCTCTTGTAAGTACAATTTATCAACTACTCGGAGGTCTTCGGGCCGGTATGGGGTATGTCGGGGCCTCAGACTTAAATGAGCTTAGAGAAAAAGCAGAGTTTGTTAGAATTACTGCCGCTTCATTGAAAGAATCTCATCCCCATGATGTGATGATTACAAAAGAAGCACCTAATTATAAAATTCAATAAAGAGTAAAATATGAAAAATCGTCAAACATGGATTATAGACTTTGGTTCCCAATATACTCAACTCATCACTAGAAAGAGTCGGGAGCTGGGATTTTCAGCTCAGATTTATACTTTGGAAAAAGCAAAAGAGCTATTTGGGCAGGGGATTTACCCTAAAACATTAATACTCTCAGGTGGACCTAATTCAGTATTTGAAGATGTGAATGATTATTCCTTTATTTTTGAAAGAGAAGATTTGCCGGTTCTTGGAATTTGCTATGGAATGCAATTAATTGGTAAGTCTTTTGGTGGAGAAGTTGAAAGAGGAGTAACCGGAGAATATGGCCATGCCAAAATCCATATGAAATCTCCTTTTAAGATGGAAGGTTGCCCAACTGAAATAAATGTTTGGATGAGCCATTCAGATCATTTGGCAACGGCACCAAAAGATTTTCATGTGGCAATGGAAACTAGTAATGGCTTTATCGGTGCCATCGAACACAATACAAGACCAATCATGGGACTTCAGTTTCATCCTGAGGTTGAACACACAGATCATGGTTTAGATATTTTAAATTATTTCTACACCAATGTTGCCAAGCTAAATAAGGATTGGACTTCCTCGACAATGCTTGAAGAGACTACCCAAATGATGGAGTCCATAAAAGGAAAATATATTCTTTGTGCTTTTAGTGGTGGAGTCGACTCTCTTGTCGCCGCTACATTGGCCCACAAAATCCATGGAGATAGGGTTAAGTGTTTCTTCGTTGATACGGGATTACTAAGACCTCAAGACTATACTCATATTAATATGCTTAAAGAAAAAACTGATTTAAGTATTGAAATTGTAGATGCTAAAGATCAATTTTTAAACAAGTTATATCCAGTAACCGACCCAGAAGAAAAAAGAAAAATAATTGGTGGAACTTTTATTGAGGTCTTTGAAGAAAAGGTTCACAAGTTTGAGCAAGATCACGATATCCATTTTGAGTATCTACTGCAGGGAACTTTATATCCAGATGTAATTGAATCAAGTAGTCCTCATGGAGATACTGGTAAATCAGATACTATTAAATCTCATCACAATGTTGGCGGACTTCCTGAAAGAATGAAACTAAAGCTATTAGAGCCACTCAGACTTCTTTTTAAAGATGAAGTTAGAGAGATTGGAAAAGAGCTAGGGCTTCCTGAATCTTGGATCTACAGACATCCTTTTCCAGGCCCTGGAATTGGTATTAGAGTCCTTGGAAAACTATCTCCTGAGGCCATAAAAACGGTTCAAGATTCAGATCAAATTCTTTTTGAAGAACTTAATTCACATAATCTCTATAATAATACATGGCAGGCCTTCACTGTCTTACTTCCGGTTAAAACGGTAGGAGTTAAGGGAGATGCTAGGGCCTATGAACATGTTCTATCTCTTAGGATGGTTGATAGTTCAGATGGCATGACAGCTAAATGGTCTAAGCTTCCTTATGAATTTCTAGAAAAAGTATCTTCTCGAATTACTAATGAAGTGAAAGGGATAACCAGAGTTGTTTATGACATTACTTCTAAACCTCCAGGCACTATTGAGTGGGAATAAATAAAATTTATTGTTAAATTAAACAAAGACTTTTTAATTCTTTAAAACTAATCCATAATTTTTCGAACGTATGATATACTTTACTAAAAGGGGCGTTTAATGAAGGCCTTAGATTTCATCCTTCGTGGATTTTTATTTTTAGTCTTTTTCTCTACTGGACTCGGGCATTTTTTGGAGACAGATTTTTATTTAGCAATGATGCCTCCCTATATTCCGTTTCATCTACCGATTGTTTTATTTACCGGATTTTGTGAATGTATGATGGCAATTTTTATCATTATTCCAGAGACTAAAAAATATGCCGCAAGGGTCATGATTCTTTTCCTTTTGGCCTATCTGCCAGCTGTCCTTCATATGATGACTAATATGGACTTATTTCCAGAAGTTTCTAGGCAACTCTTAATGTTCTCTCTTCCGGCACACTTATTAATGATCGTCATGTCCTGGTATCTATCTGGATTGCATTCACCAATGTATTTCTTGTTAAAAGTAGTAGATCCAGAGGAATTAGATCCGGAAAATCAACCACCTAGAGATGAGGATGAAGATCAGGTCGCATAACACAGAGCAATTGCATTAAGCGTCCTGAAATATTGGGATAAAAGGAGTAGTATCATTTTTCTATAAAAGGAAAAATTATATGCCTCCTGAGGATTTTGTTCACCTTCATGTTCACTCTGAGTACTCGCTTTTAGATAGCACAATCCAAGTTAAAAATCTGATTGAAAAAGCAAACGCTTTAGGGCAAAAATCTGTTGCCTTAACCGATAATGGCAATATGTTTGGCGCCATAGAATTTTACGTAAAGGCAAAACAAGCGGGATTAAAACCTATTCTTGGCGCCCTGATTTATCTCACACTCGACTCTAGAAATTCAAGAGAAGAACCTAAGGTCAGACCTCATCTCTCTTTTCAAGATGAGATGGAGGCCAAATACGAAATTTTTCAATTAGTTCTTCTTTGTAAAGATAATACCGGTTATGAAAATCTTTGTAAGATTATTTCCACTGCCTATCTTGAGGGACTTCATTATAGACCACGAGCTGATTTTGAAATTTTAGAAAAATACAGTGAAGGGCTTATTGCTCTTTCTGCCGGATTAAAAGGTCCTGGAGGAAATAATTTCTTTGCTGATGAAAATGAGAAAGGTTCAAAGGCACTCTTAAAATTAAAAGAAATTTTTAAAGAAGATTTTTATATTGAAATTCAAAATCATTTCTTAAAAGAGGAAGAAGCTTATTCCAAACTAATCGAATTTGGAAAAGTTCATGATATTCCCTTAGTGGCAACTAATGAAGTTCATTATTTAAAAAAAGAAGATGCTCTAGATCAAGATGTATTAATGTGTGTGGGCGCTAAAAAAACTTATTATGATAGTGACAGAATGAAATATGAAACTAACGAGTTTTATCTGAAATCTACTTCGGAAATGATAGATCTTTTTAGTGATTACCCTGAAGCAATTAGTAATACCTTAAAAATTGCTGAAAAATGTAATGTAAATTTAGTTTGGCAGGATGAAAATGGAAATCCAATTTATCATCTTCCAAATTTTGAAATAGATACGGGTGAAACTCAAGAGGAATATTTTAAGCGTTTAACTTTTGAAGGATTGGAAGAGCGTTTTAAAGGGCCTCACTTTAATAAAATTATTTTGGATACTAATTGGGAATCTGAAGTACGACCAGGTTATATTGCTCGGGCCCATGAAGAACTGGATATGATCTGTGATATGGGGTTTGCCGGTTACTTTCTTATCGTTGCTGAATTCATCCAATGGTCTAAAAAAAGAGATATTCCTGTAGGCCCTGGAAGGGGATCAGGTGCCGGTTCCATCGTGGCCTATGCACTTCAGATTACCAATATTAATCCCATTCCTTATAACCTGCTCTTTGAAAGATTTATAAATCCAGAAAGAATTTCTATGCCTGACTTTGATATCGATTTTTGCCAATTGAGAAGAGGGGAGGTTATCGATCATGTCACCGAGATGTATGGAAAAGAGCGGGTAGGCCAGATTGTTACTTTTGGAAAACTTCAGGCCAAGGCAGCTATCAGGGACGTTAGCCGGGTTTTTGGTCTGCCTTATTCTGATGCAGATATGTTGGCAAAATTAATTCCCGAAGAGCTTGGGATAACTTTAGGGGATGCACTAAAGGCCGAACCAAAATTTGGTGAACTTCAAGACACGGACCCCAAGATAAAACAAATTATTGATGTTTCTCTAGGTGTAGAAGGACTTAATCGTCATGCCTCCATTCATGCTGCGGGAGTTATTATTACCAGTGAACCCCTGGTTAAATATTGTCCAGTTTTTGTTGGGGCCAAAGGTGAACAGGTCATCCAGTTTGATAAAAACTGGTCGGAAGAAATTGGTTTAGTTAAATTTGATTTTTTAGGATTAAAAACCTTAACCGTTATTTCCCTGGCGAGTGAACATATTCGAAAGGGGCGTGAAAAAGATTTCAATATTGAAAACATCGACTTAGAAGATGAGAAAGTTTTTGATTATGTATCGCAAGGTGAAACTGTTGGAGTTTTTCAACTTGAATCTTCAGGCATGATTGACCTTTGTAAAAGAATTAAACCAAGCTCGATAGAAGATATAACGGCAATTAATGCACTTTATCGACCAGGCCCTATGGAATCGGGAATGGTTGATAGTTTTGTTGATATTAAAAACGGTAGGCAAAAAGTAAAATATCCTTTTCCCGAATTAGCACCGGTATTACAAGATACTCTTGGTGTTATCGTCTACCAAGAACAGGTTATGAATATTGCTCGGATGGTTGCAGGCTATTCCTTAGGCCAAGCAGATATGCTCCGACGGGCCATGGGGAAAAAGAAAGAAGAAGAGATGAACCGTCACCGGGAAATCTTTAGAAAAGGGGCAGTGGAAAAAGGTTTTGATGAGAAAAAAGCAGTAGAGCTTTTTGAACAGATGGCGCAATTCGCAAAGTATGGATTTAACAAATCACACGCTGTCGCTTATGCCTTTATCGCTTACCAAACAGCATTTTTAAAATATTATCATCCAGTATGTTTTTTTGCCGGACTTTTAAGTACGGAATTAAATAATACGGATAAAATCACTGCCTATATTTACGATGCTAAAAAACAAGGATGTGAAATTTTACCTCCTGATATCAATGAATCACTTTATTTGTTTAATGTGGTGGAAGGAAAACTTCGTTTTGCCCTGGGGGCGATAAAAAATGTTGGAGGGCCTGCGGTGGCCGAAATCAGGCGGGAGATAGAAGAAAATGGCCCTTATAAAAGTTTTTTAGATTTTTGTGAAAGAGTTGATCTTCGAGTGGCCAATAAACGAAGCCTAGAGGCCTTAATAAAGGTGGGATGTTTTGATTTATATGAAAAATTTAATCGAAAAACTCTACTTGAAAATCTAGAGCTGTTTATGTCTCATGGACAAAAAATTGCTGCTGACAGGAGAGTAGGTCAAGGAAACTTATTTGATCTTACCCAGGATACAACTGAGGCCAATGAGGGGGCAGATTTAAAAAAATTATTAGGAGTTAAGGTCATTCCTGATTTTGAATCCAAAGAAAAATTAGACTTTGAAAGGGCCTTGGTAGGAATTTATTTTTCTGGTCATCCCCTAGATGGTCTTGATGACCTCATTGAACAGGTTTCTTCTATGCCGGTAGAAAATGTGCAAAGTATAGAAGAGAGAAAAAAGAAATCAACTAATTGGAAAGAGGCACGAGGCCCTGACATTACCCTGGTAGGCCTTTTAATGCCGGGAAGGAAATTACTAACCAAGAAAGGGGATAAGATGTGTCTGGCCGCTTTAGAAGATAAAAGTGGCAAGATTGAATGTGTGGTATTCCCTAAAACCTATGCCGAGTATGAAAGATTTTTTATGCGTGAGGATTTGGTGGTGATGGAAGGAAATATAAATTATCAGGAAAATCCTCGAAAATTCTTTCCCAGTAAAATAAGAAAGCTCAGTGATGTGAGTGAAGAGAGAGTATCAGCAGTTTATGTAACTACAGAAATAGAAAACTTAGAACCTGAGCGTTTAAGAGGCCTTAAGGAGTCAATTCTGGCCTATCCCGGGACTAAACCCTTGATTTTGTTTTTCCAAGGGGTTCAGGGGAAGGCCCGAATATCTTTGGGAAGGGATTATTTTGTGTCGCCTTCGCCGCAGTTATCCATGAAAATTAATGACGTATTTAAGACAAATAGTGTAAAGTTGATAATAGGTTCCACAGGAGAAAAATGATTAAAGGCCTTATTTTTTGCCTAATTTTGACTACTTCCGCTTTTGCCTCAGATTTTATAACTGGAGAGGGGCGGTTTTATGCTCAAGATGAGGACTCAATTCAATTTATTAAAGGACAACTTTTACATAACGCGTTTCGTGATGTTTTGAACAAGGATCTTAAGGCCCAAGGTCTTAATGGAAAAAGTTTTTGGGAAATTTTTGATCAAAAGTTTGAAGAACATTTTGACGAGACTAAAGAGCAGCTCAAAACCAAATATAAAATTGTTGAAGGTGAGGAAGTAGACTCTAAAGTCAAAGCAAAATATACTAAAGAATTGCGGGCCAAAAGAGCTGCCATTAAAATAAAATATCCCTCTATTGGGCGTGCAATCAGATCTTACGCCATAAAGACGATAACTCGTTCTCCTAAATATCCTAAATCAAGATACTTAAGTCTCCAAGCAAAGGTAGATCGAAAATTTTTGAATAAAATCTATTTTCGTTTTATTAAATCAAATGAAGGAAGAAAATATTCTTCTCTTATAATCTCTCCTAAATTGACACTGACTAATTTGACTTGGAACGAACTTGGGGTTGAAGTTCAAAATGATCTAACAGAAGTAATCTATGGCCATTGGACAAAATGGTATAAAGCAAATTTGGGTGAGTTCTTTGGTGAAGTGAAAGTTATTGAGGGAGATTTTCTAGTTGAAATTACTCCTCCTACCCCGAAAGAAGAAGAAAAAAACACTGATGAAGAATTAGAAGTAGAACTTACAGAGAAAAAAAATGTACCGTTAGGAAGCGCTCTGGTTTTAAATATAAATATTAAACTCACCAAGGATGAAGAGCGGGTTTTACTTAAAAAACGAAAAATTTCAGTTGTCGGTGATGGTATTTTAATTAATCAAGCAACCCAACAAGTTTTGGGCCATTTTGATCTTCCTAAACAATCCCATATCTTTTCTACTGACAAAGTAGATGAGCTTGGCTCTAATATGGCCAGTTGGATTTACCGCATGCCTTTAATGGAATTTGGTAAACTTAAGAAAAGCCTTTCTAATAATATAACTTCTTCAAAAATGGCCTATTTAAAGGTTGAAGGGATCGCGACTGTTCAGGATTTATTTACTTTAAACAAAATCCTTGAGGAAAAGGGAGTGGCCAGTCAGGTCGTTGCAAAAACCAAAGTCTACAATGGATCTGAGGCCTTGATAGTCATTTATTTTCAAGGCAGTTATGATCAATTAGAACTAACGGTAAAAGGTATTATAAACTTAAATATAAAAGATAATTTAGCTCTCACACTTTTGGGAGGCTAAATTCTTTGGAAGGCAAAACATTTAGATGGAGGACGGCATGAAGCTGAATTTTTCTCTGCCATTTTTCTTGATTCTAACCTTATTTATTTCTTGTTCAAGTGGAGTGGTTCATCGTGGCCCCCAAGGTGAAAGCGAACCAGAAGAGGAAACTAAGGATATATCAGGGATAAGGAAAAAAATTGTTATTTTAAGGTTTCTCAATGAATCTCCTTATGAAGGAGATATTCTAGAGCTGGATGCGACGAGCGAACTCAAAAATCAGCTAAGAAAAACAAATCGTTTTATCATTGATTCGGCCTCAGCAAACCTATTTGGGGATTCCAAAGAAATTTACTCCGGTGGTGGACTTAAATTGACCCAAAAATCAAGATCTGCCAGGATAGCAGGTATCAACTTTGTTATTTTTGGTCGAATTATTGATGCTAGGATTCGTGAAAAGAAAGATAGTGTAGGAGTCTTAGGTCATACCACTTTTTACAGCGAGGCCTTAGTTGAGCTGCGCATGTATGATATCACCTCTAAGAGACAGATTTTTCTCGAAACCTATAGAGGTGTTACAGATGCTTCAACTCTTAGAAATTTTACCTCTCATGAAGAAGAATATTTAGGTTATAGAAATCTTCAACTTCGACGGGCCATTCAATCAGCAGTGAAAAAGGGTATCCCCAAAATGATTAGAATTGCTGATCGCCTTGATTGGCGGGGAAGAATTGCCAGAGTCCTTGGTCAAAATATCTACCTTAACGCTGGGCAAAAGACGGGAATTCTTATTGGTGATGTGCTCAAGGTGGTAACCAGTGGAAGAGAGGTTTACGACCCAGAAACGGGTGCTTTAATCGGGCTATCAAAGGGAATCGTTAAAGGTACTATTGAGGTCACTGAATATGTGGGGGATGATGGGGCCGTGGCCATTTTGCACTCAGGAGGCCAAGTACTGGCCGGTGATTATGTAGAGCTTTACTAAATCCTAAAGGCACTATAAAACTTAAAAAACTAATCAAGGCCTTTAATTTTGCTATATTCAATCTTTAAAAGATTGGCCTTTAAAATGGATCCGGAAAAGGCCCATGAGCTCACCATTGAGCTATTCTCTCGTTTTCCAGGGATTCTTTCAAAGGCCCTAAATCAAGATTACGATACCCCCAAATATGCTATTTCTTTAGGAGATCTCAACTGGTCGTTCCCAGTAGGTCTTGCAGCAGGTTTAGATAAAAATGCCGAGGCGATAGACTTTTTCTCTAAAACTTTATTTGGAGCAGTGGAAGTAGGGACCGTTACTCCCAAGGCCCAGCCAGGAAACCCTAAACCTCGAATGTTTCGCTATATTGCTGAAGAGTCTCTAAGAAATAGAATGGGATTTAACAATTTTGGCGCGGAGAAAGTTTACCAAAATATATGCGCCTCTTCTCGGGGAGATAAAGTACTTGGTATTAACTTGGGAAAAAATAAGATAACTCCAGAGAAAGATGCTCATTTAGACTACCAATCTCTCTATAAAAAATTCGCAAGAATAGGAGATTACCTAGTTATTAATGTTTCCTCTCCTAATACTCCAGGCCTTCGTGATCTACAAAGTACTGATAAGTTAAAGATTATTTTCCAATCTTTGGAAGAAGAGAGAAAAGATACTCCAGTACCACTTTATCTGAAAATTTCTCCTGACCAAAGCTTTGATGACATAGGGGCTATTTGTGACCTTGCTCAAGAGTTTAATCTCTCGGGAATTATTGCCACTAATACAACTATTATGGAGAGTCGGGGAGCTGGTGGGATTTCTGGTAAACTTTGCGCCGAAAAATCTAAGGCCATGCGTAGATACGTTCTTGAGCGGGTAGCGGGTAATAAAGATTTTAATGTTATTGGAGTAGGTGGGATTAGTGATTTTAGCGATGTCTGGGAATTTTGGAAGCTAGGTGGAAAGGCAGTGCAAATTTATACCAGCTTTATTTACCAAGGGCCGGATATTTTAGAAAAAATTAAATTAGATATTGATAAGGCGCTTGTAAAAAATAAGGTTGCAACTTTGCAGGAGCTCTTAGCAAATATTGATCAGGCGGAGTAGTCAGGCCTTTTAACATATTCAATTGGGTCAACAGCACCCGCCATTTGAAAACCCCTAAGTCTTAAAGCACAAGAATCACATTCGCCACAGGCCTTATCTTCTCTGGCATAACAAGACCAGGTAAACTCTAAAGGTGCCTTAAGATCTAGTGCTTTTTTAACAATTTCAAATTTTTTCATATGGATGACAGGAGTTATCACTTCGATATCTCCTTCTTTGGTTCCTTCTTTAATCAAATTATTTAAGGCCTTATAATAGCTAGGTCTACAATCGGGATAACCTGAAGAATCCTCTTCCACTGCGCCAATATATATTTTTTTTGCCCCTATAATTTCTGACCAGGAAACCGCCATGGAAACGATATGGGTGTTTCTAAAGGGGACATAGCTATCAGGAATATCTGCTGAGTCACCATGGTATTTTTTAACTTCAATTTTTTCATCGGTAAGGGAGCTCCCACCAATTTGTTTTAAAAAGGAAATATCGATTACTTTTCTAAGGTTTATATCTACATGATAAAAATTAGCGATTTTTTCAAAGCATTCTAATTCTTTATTTTCAGTATTTTGACCATAGTTTAAATGAAGGAAAGCAAGTTTATCATGCTTCTCATTTGCTATAGCAGCACTAACTAGAGAGTCCATACCACCACTTACTAAAACTACAGCTAAATTATTCATGCCTTGTCCGCAACCTTTTTAATTAAGTCTACCATTAAATCAGTTTTTTCCATTGCTTTTTGTTTCTTATTTGCAAGCGTCCCTTCATTTTCCTGAACCATGATATAAAATTTAATTTTTGGTTCAGTTCCTGAAGGTCTAAGATAGAGGGCATCTCCACCTTTGAATTTAAATCCTATGACATTACTTTTTGGCAGGTCTAACTTAATTTTTTCGCCACTATCAAGATTGGTTTGTTCACCTGCCTGATAGTCTTCAATAATTTCAAGATCTGAAAAAAAATCGTTGGAATCATTTCTGAATTTTTCCATTATCCGGCCGATTTTTTCGCTACCTTCTTTGCCCTGATAGTCTATGGAAAATAATTGTTCATAAGAAAAACCAAATTCATCATAAATTTTATCTAGTGCCTGAATAAGATTTAATCCTTGAGTTTTATACCACAGAGCTACTTCGGCCATAAGTGCTAAAGAGGATACGCCATCTTTATCTCGTACTTCTGGGTGATGGAGATAACCAAAGGATTCCTCAGTGCCAAAAATAAAATCGAGATCAACCCCTTCAAGCTCTTTCATCTTATTACAGATCCATTTAAATCCAGTCAGGGTGTTAAAAACCTTAACGTCATATTTTTTTGCAACTTTCTCCAAGAGATTAGATGTAACAATGGTTTTTACCATATAGGGATTTTTCGGCAATTTAGTATTATTTAAGATGTAGTGAAACATCAGCAGTCCAAGTTGATTTCCGTTGGGAAAAAAGACCTCATCTCCATCCATGATGGCCACGCCTATACGATCCGTATCGGGATCAGTCCCAAAGACAATGTCGGCATCAGATTTTTTCATCAAATCTACCGCCATTGCCATGGCGCTTGGATCTTCAGGGTTTGGGGATTTTACAGTGGAAAAATTAGGATCAGGATTGGCCTGCTCTTTTACCACCAAATGATTGGTTAGCCCCATTTCGTTTAAAATTCGAGTGCAGGGTTTAAGACCTGTACCATGAATGGGAGTATAGACAATTTTTAATTCTTTTCCGCGTTCCTTACAAAGTTCAGGATTAATAATATATTTTTTCATGGTGGCAAAATACTTATCTTCCACCTCTTTTCCTATCCACTCAATCAATCCTTGCTCTAGTCCCTCATCAAAGTTCATATATCCAATTTCTGAGAAGTCCAAAATGGATGAGTAGTTTTCAATTACATTTTTATCCTGGGGAGGAGTTACCTGCGCTCCATCACTCCAATAGGCCTTAAAACCATTATAGGCCGGAGGGTTGTGGCTTGCCGTTATCATAATCCCTGCTTGGGCCTTATAAAATCTTAAGGCGAAAGAAAGAAGTGGTACTGGATTTAGATTGTCATAAATAAGCGCCTTGATTCCATTGCCCGCTAAAACTCCAGCGCATTCTTTGGCAAATTCAAAAGAAAACCTTCGTGAATCATAGCTGATGGCCATTTTAGGGTTTTCTACACCTAGTTTTTTAATCTCTGTTACCAGGGCCTGAGTGGCCTTTCTTACGGTATATTTATTTATTCGGTTGGGGCCAAATCCTATAATACTTCGCAGTCCTCCAGTCCCAAATTCAAGGTCTTTGTGGAACCTTTCCGTGATTTCATGAGTGTTTCCAGAATCAATTAAATCGAGGATTTCATCTCTCTCAGACTGTTCAAAATAGGGGTTTATGGCCCAAGATTTTGCTCTTTCGATGGGGGTCTTTTTCATAGTTTTACCAGTGTAAACAGAATTAATGGGGCATTATGCCAAAAATACTATTAAAAATCAATAAACAATTATCGCCATGTGTCGTAAAGAGTATAAGAATATTAAATGGAAAATTAAATAAAATTAAGTTATAAAATTCAATGTTTTAACTCAGGAGATTTCTATGGCGAACAAAGATGCTAAACATAAAAGTAATATTGCAGGTGGATGGTATTGCACCGATCCAGATGACGAAAATGGAGAGGGATGTATTGCCTGTAATGTCTGTTATACAGGTGCTCCAGACTTTTTTGGAGAGGATGAGGACGGAAATGCTTATATTAAAAAGCAACCTGAATCTGCGGAAGATGTGGAGCTTTGCCAAGAGCAATTAGATGCTTGTCCAGTTAATTCTATTGGAAGTGACGGGTAGATTGATTAAATAACTTTTTCCTTCTAAAATTTAAGAAAAACTTTTCAGAATAAGGATATTCTAATGAACCCTAGTACCATGGAAATCATTTCCACTGTTTGTTTTGGTCTTGCCATTTTACACACCTTCTTAGTTTCAAAATTTGAACATATTGCCCATAAGCACCCCGAGGGATCTATAGCTCAGAATTTCTGGCACTTTATGGGAGAAGTCGAAGTAGTATTTGGCATGTGGGCCGCCATCTTTATCTCCATATATGCCTTGAAAGAGGGAGTATTGGTCACTGATGAAAATCACCAAGCGATTGGAGGGGCAGTCAAATACCTAGAAGGTCTAAATTTTACTGAGGCGGCATTTGTTTTTGTTGTGATGGCCATTGCGGGAACTCGCCCCATCGTTGTATTAGCGGAAAAAATGATTGGGGCCTTTACTAAGATAATTTTTGTCAATCAGAAAATGGCAACTTATAAATCGGCCTTAATTTTAGGGCCTCTCTTAGGTTCTTTTATTACTGAGCCTGCGGCGATGACAGTTACCGCACTAATCTTATTAGATTATTTTTTCTCTGATCCTAATATGTCTAGAAAGTTTAAATACGCCACCATCGGTCTTTTATTTGTGAATATATCAATTGGTGGAACTCTTACTCACTTTGCAGCTCCGCCAGTATTAATGGTGGCCGGAAAATGGCATTGGGGAATAGATTACATGATTAGTCATATCGGTTGGAAGGCGATAGTTGCCATCTTAATCAACACCAACGTAACCGCCTGGATATTTAGCAAAGAACTTAAAGGAAACTTAGTTATTAAAGAAAAGCACGAGGCCTGGATGAAGCCTACATGGTGGATGACTTTAGTGAGTTTAATCTTTTTAGGACTAGTAATTTATACTGCCCATCACATGGTCTTTTTTCTAGGAATCTTTCTATTCTTTTTAGGCTTCGCTGCTGTTACTACAGAATTTCAAGACAAACTAAAATTAACGGAATCTCTCTTAGTTGGCTTTTTTCTAGGGGGATTAGTTACCTTAGGAAGTATGCAATCTTGGTGGATATCCCCGCTGTTGGAACAACTTGGTGATCTGTCCTTATTTTATGGGGCCACTGCTCTAACCGCTATTACCGATAATGCTGCTTTAACTTATCTTGGATCCTTAGTTGAAGGTCTCTCCGACTCTAAAAAATATTACTTAGTGGCCGGCGCCGTTGCTGGTGGTGGTCTTACCGTTATCGCCAATGCTCCTAACCCGGCAGGTTTTGGTATTTTAAAACATGCTTTTGGAGAGGATGGGATTAATCCCATGAAACTATTTTTAGGGGCACTTGCACCGACGATTGTGGCACTAATTTGTCTGCAGTTTTTACCTGATTTACCTCTTAATATGTAGCAGGATTAATTGTCTTAATCCATCCTTCTGGCCCTTCCATTCTTCCTTCTTGGATGGCCAGAAGATTTTCCTTTAAGCTTTTTGAAATGGGGCCTATGGGGTGTTTCAATTTATAGGTTGTGCCATCATCTTCTCCAAATAGTTCAATGGGGGTGATAATAGCAGCAGTGCCACAAGCGAAGGCCTCACTACATTCTCCAAGTTTAATACTTTCAATTAGAGAATCAATGTTGATGGTTTCTTCTTTTAGAGGAATATTTAGATTTTTGGCCAGAGTAATAATGGAATTACGAGTAATTCCCGCTAAAATAGTATCAGTTAGTTTAGGGGTTACAAGTGCTCCATTTACAACTGCAAAGAAATTCATACCAGACATTTCTTCGATGTATTTGCTATTTTCAGCGTCTAACCAAAGAGTGTTCATATATCCAAGCTTTGCTGCTTTAACCGAGCTAGATAAGCTGGCGGCATAGTTGCCACCAGTTTTGGCAGCACCGGTTCCTCCAGTAAAGGCCCGAGCATTATGTCTTTCAATTAAAACTTTCAAACTTCCAGAGGAAAAATAAGACGCCGATGGAGAGGCAATAACCATGAAACGATATTTTGCAGAGGGTTTTATTCCTAAGTTTTCTTCAGTCGCAATGATAAAGGGCCTAATATAAAGGGAGCTTCCCGATTCTCCCGGAATAAAATCGGCAGAGTAGGCAGTAATACCCTCAACTGCTTTCATAAAAATTTCTTCTGGAAGTTCTGGTATGGCCATTCGAGTGGCCGATTGGTTAAATCTTTTGAAATTTTCTATATGGCGAAATAAAAAGGGACCTTTATTATTTATTCGGTATGCTTTAAGTCCTTCAAAGATCTCTTGTGCATAGTGAAAAACTTTACAAGTAGGGGAGAGAGTAAGCGGTCCGTAGGGAACCATCTCTAGTTCACCCCAGTTTCCATCTTTATATTCACAATCCATCATTACTGGTGAAATAGTACTTCCAAAGCCTATTTTCTCAGGCAGAGAAAAAGTTCTAAGCGCAGTAATAGCATCTGGGTGAATCTTTATAGACATAGGTTACTCCTTGTGAGGAGAGACCATACCAAAAAGTTATCTAAGGGTAAATTTTGACGCAAAGAGAAAGGGAGGGGCCCCTCCCTCCATATCTATTTCCAAGATTTTAAGGTCTTGTTAAATGGCGCAATATGCGTTCCCTGGATTTTTATTTTAATTTCATAGGGCACACGCATTCTTTTTCGATCAAGCGTTATAGTTTTTTCTTTAGCATATTTGGCCTTGCCTTGGGCCCTTGGGTTAAATTCATATCGAAGCATTCTTAAAAAAGTTTTTAGTGTAAATCTGTTTTCTATAAACCCTTGACCAAAATCTGCATAGGCCTGAACAAATTCTTTATAATTTACATCGCTTCTGTGTTTTTTCATTTTGATAAGAGCTCTATAGGCCATTTTCATAGCACTTTTTGTTTGTCTTTTGGTGGTAAAAATACACTCTTTTAGAATTCTCGTTTTATGACGGGTGCAAATTTCAGCTTTGGCATCTTTGACGTTGGCAAAAAAGCCATCTAAATAACTGAGCGCCTCTTTGGTAAGAGTACTCTCACCATATTTTTCAGCAACTTTAATAAGCTCATCAGTGGCGACATTTGAAAGAGCAACATCTAGATCTATCTCTAAACTTCCAACTTTCTTACCACCAGCAGGTTTTATCTTAAGGCCTTTGAGATGTTTCATAAACCCTACTTTTTCACGAACTTTTCTTAGCTCTTCCTGCATTTTATCAACACTTACATTATTTCTTGCGTAGTAATATTTGTAGTTGGCCGAATATCTTCTTGAAATATTCCCATCCATTTTTTTAAGAGGAGTGATTTGTTGGTAGTTTCCAGTGAACATATTTAATCTTTTGGAATCATGACTTACAAGTCCTGAAGTCACAACTTGTTGGTTGAAAACACCAAGCCAGTTTTCAACTAAGGTGTCATTTCCAAATTTTTTAGTGGCACTGGTTGTAAAAGTCTTTCCTCTTGAGAAATTCATATTAAAGAGAAATGGTATTTTTAATCCTGCACTCATCTGCTTGCCACGAGATTGCTTATTTGTTTCTGAAACTTTTATGACCCCATATTTTTTTCGATCACTGAGCATATCTGCTAAAATTAAATTACCTTGGATGGCCTGTTGATATGCTTGTAATACATCGACATTTTCTAGGAATACTTCTTTGAGCTGGCCTTTTTTGAGTTCACTTTTGATCTTTAATTTGGCAACTTTGTTTCTATTGGAAAGATTAAAAATGTATTCAAAACTTTGTGATTTCCCCCAAACTTTGGCGATGGAAAAGTTACTTATAAGATTCCCAACATTAACAGCAATATTTTTATCTTTTGCCTTGGCATAGGTAACTCGAACAATCGGTTCTCGTTTTGGATTATCTCTTTTGGAAGGTATTTGGAAGGCCACATTCCAAGAAGTGGCAATAGAGGCGGCAACACCAATTTGTGCCATGATACCGGCCTTTGCTGCGGCATTAAAACCAACGGTAAATTTTTTCTTAAAGGCCAGGCTATCACCTGGGCTATACATTTTTAACTTTTCTATTGTTTCTGGAATTTCAACTTTTGGTAGCCTATCTATGTGGTGAATCGTTTTAGCGTAGCGGTTGATTTGATAACCTTTTGCCCAACCGAGCTTGACCGCAACTGAGAGACCCAGTCCTGCCCAACCACCAGGGCCTACAGATCCGGCAAGGGTTAAGGAAATCGATTTATCACTTTGTTCTACTACCCGGTATCCACCAAGTGATTGTGCGGGAAGGAAAACACCTTTTGAAGTTTCTACTAAGGCGGAAGATTTTTTTGCGGGCCTCTCTCCTTCTAAGGCAAATACCCTTTTAAACCTTGTGATTTTACCACCAATAACCGGGTAAAATCCCGCAGATACATCACTCCCAACGGAATTACCAGGATCGGCCGAAGTTGGTAGAGGAAATTTATGTGAAATATCTCCGTTAATTGAGATTTTTATAGTGGAGGGAATCCAGACATCCATGGCAAACACGGAGGTTGGAAGCATCAGTATCCCTGATAGAAGAGATATTAGAACTGTTTTGTAAAAGTGTTTCATACCTTAAATCCTCGAGTTAAAAAATATTATTTTATTATAATGCTTTTCCTACTTTTTAAGCATTTTCTTTAATGATTTTGTGCATTTTTAAATAAGAACTATTGGAATAATTAGATTTATTTCAATAATAAAAACAGGGGATATTTAGGACATATAAATAGATTATAGAGGATTTATTTATGAACCTCACTGGCCAATAAAAGTTAATCTTAATAAGGTAAAAAAGACAGCTTAATTAGGAAGGGATAATAATGACGATACAGCTAAATCTGACATCCTGCGCGATGAAGGGGGATTTCACCTCAAATGTTCCAGATACTTGGGAAAAGGAATTTAATAAGATTGTATCCCATGATGAAGGCCATTTTTATAAAATGCCAAGTGAGCAAGATATTTTATCGGAGTGTAAAACTGTTTATGAAAAATTCAAAAATCATAAAAATTTCATTCATGTAGGAATGGGAGGAAGTTCACTCGGCCCTGAGATGCTAGTAGATGCTCTTGCGACTCCTTTGAAAAGAAAAAATATGACCTTTCTCTCGAATATAGAACCTGATTGGATAGCAGAGCAACTCAAAGATTTATCTTTAAAGGAAAGTGTTTTTTATTTTGTTTCAAAATCAGGAAATACGATGGAATCCATTTCCCTTTTTCTGGCGATTAAAAATGAAATGCAGTCCCAGGGAATCAAACCAGAGCAATTTAAAGATCATATAATTGTTTGTACAGGGCCTACGGGTGGAGTTTTGAATGAACTTATAACCGAATATAATCTAACCAAGTTGGAGATCCCTGTTCATTTGGGAGGTCGTTTTAGTGTTCTTTCAGCAGTTGGCGCCCTTCCTTGTTTATTTGCTGGAATTGACCCAACCCCCATTTGGCAAGGGGCCAAAGACTTGAGAGATAACTTAGAGGCAGGAGATTTTAAAAATAATTTATTTTCTTTGGGGATGCTATTAGATGAATTAAATAATAAAGGTGTCACACAAACTGTTTTAATGCCTTACTCTTCCAAACTTAAAAAATTTACAGAATGGTTTATTCAGCTATGGTCTGAAAGTTTGGGTAAAAAGAAAAATTTATCAGGAGAGGACATTTTTACCGGCCTAACTCCTATCTCGAGTATTGGTACTACCGATCAACATTCCCAAATGCAGCTTTTTATGGAAGGCCCAAGAGATAAGTTTGTATTTTTTCTCGAGGTAGAAAATCAGAGTAAGGATTACTCACTAAACCACGGACTTCCTTTTAAGAGCTTGGAGATTTATCAAAATAGAAAACTAACAGATATTTTTAAGGCCGAATTAGAAGGAACCATGAAGGCCTTCCAAGACTATGGACTTCCTCATGTTAGACTTTCTATTGACGGGATAAATGAGCAAAATCTCGGACGTCTTATTTTCTTTTTTGAAGCTTTAACAGTTGTAATGGGAGTAGCTTTTTCAGTGAATCCATTTGATCAGCCAGGAGTTGAGGCCTCAAAAGTAAATGCTAATAAATGGTTAAATGGTTGGACCGGACAGGATTGAACTGTCGACCCCTACCGTGTCAAGGTAGTGCTCTCCCACTGAGCTACGGTCCATTAGAGAAAAAGAGAATATATTTACCAGTTAGGCCTATGTCAATTAGAGAACTCTTGAAACTCTCTTCCTTTGAGCAAAATTAATTAAGCAGGCAATCAGATGATAAGTTAGCAATAACAGCTAGTTAGCTGTCTTGCCACATGTTTAGATTGTGCATTATATTGGATCAGTGAAAATGCTTTTAGAAAAGGGGCTCTGGCCTCTTTTATTACAACAATTTATCCGCTTTTTTCCTTGGTATTTGGCCGCTCTAGTCTGCCTGTTTTTTACCCATTACCTAGGAAGTACCATTCCCTTTTATGCCAAAGAGCTGGCCGATTTAGTCTCAGTAGGAACTGAAAATATCGATACTTCAAAATACTTTCTATTGGCCTTAGGTATAGTAGTATTTCGGAGTTTTTCTAGAATCCTTTTTTTCTACCCGGCCAGAATCGTAGAAAAAAATATGAGGATTGATATTTTAGGGCGAATAGAATCAGCTAATCCGATGAGATATCAGTCTCATTCTTCAGGGCAACTTTTTCAAATTTTATATACTGATATTGAACAAATTAGGGCGTTGTTAGGTTTTGCTTGTCTTCAACTTGGAAATATCATTATGGCCGTTGCTGTTTTGGCCCCAAGGATTTATGGGTATAATCCAAAACTTTTATTGGCGATTGCTCCAATGGTTATTTGTGCCTTTTTATTTTCTTTAGTGGTCGGTAAAACTAGACACTATTATCGAAAATCTTCAGATCTTCAGGGAGATATTCAAAACTATATTATGGAAACTTACGATGGTAAGAAAACCATAAAAAATTATCATGCTGAAAGCTCATTTATAGATATTTTTAAGGAAAAATCTTTTAAGGAGCTGACTTATGCTTTTAAGGCCGGAATAGCAGTCGCCTTCACTGTCCCATTAATACCTTTAGGGGTTGGCCTTTCCTTTCTTTTAGGGGCCTATATTATTCAAGTTGAAGCTTTAGGTGTTACTTCCCTTGTTCTTTTTTCAGGATTTGTTTTTCTTTTTTTGGAACCACTACATTTTATGGCCTGGATAGGGGTGGTCTTTTCAAGCTCTCTTGGTTCTTGGGCCCGGGTTCAAGAGTTAATTTATGACTTAGGAAAAAAATCAGAGAGAGAAAAACAATTAGAGGATTTAAATAAATCACTTAATAAAGATTCTAAAAAATTTAAAGTCGAATTTTGGGGAGAAATTTTAGATATCCCTATTAATAAAAATAGATGGACGGTTATAATCGGTAAGACAGGGGCCGGTAAGTCAGAGATAATGCTTCAGCTGGCATCTATCTTTAAGGAAAAAGGAATAGATGTTTCTTTAATTTTTCAAAATCCCTACATATATAATGATACCTTGAAATCTAATATTTTTTTGGGACGGGATATAAATGAGCAAGAAAGTGAAAATGCCTATGACCTTTTAAAACTTTTTTCTCTGAATTTTCTTGCCCCCACTAAAGAAGACCTTTTTAAAATGAAAGTTGGAGAGAATGGAAAACATCTTTCAGGTGGACAGGCCAAGAGGCTTTGTTTAATTAGAAGCATAATGAGTAATGCTGAGTTTTTACTTTGGGATGATCCTTTCTCTTCCATCGATATTATTTTGGAAAAAGAGATTATTGCGAAGCTGAGAAAAATGGATTTAATCAAAAAGAAAACTCTTATTTTATCCTCTCATAGAGTTTCAACGGTTAAACTTTGCGATCAATTAATTCTGATAGGTGCACATCAGGGAATTTTAGAAAGAGGCGAACCTAAAAAATTATTAAGTGAGAATAGTCAATCATATGAGTATTTTGAAAAACAAATGGTATAAGTTTTTCCTCTATCCTGGAAGCACTGTCCATTACATTTATATGTTAATTTGTTTGGGATTAACTTCCATGTTGGGCCTTATTATTCCGAAATACCTACTGCAGTTAAATACAACTTTTGATAATACAGAACTTTTTTATCAGACCATATTTCAATTTGTTTTAATCTATTTTGGAATCTATGTAATAAGGATATTATATCAGTTAGTCATTAACTTTTTTATCAGAGATCTAATGGCATTTGTTAGAAATGAAGTCTATAAAATATGGCTTTTACACTATGAAGGGAAAAATGAAGAAGGAATAGATCATGATTATCCCCAGGGAGAGGTGATCGCACGAATCATGAGTGACTCTCAGGCCCTTAGGGAATTGGTAACCTCTGGTGCATTTGGAATAATTATAGATTTATTTTATGTTTTTTCTTTTTTGGTGGGTTTCATTCAACTTAATAAATTCTCAGGTATGTTTTTAGCAGGGGTAGAGATACTTGTGGCAATGCTACTTATCTGGGGTGGTAAGTATATGAGAGAAGTCTTTCATTCGGTGAGAAAATCAAAAGGACTTGTCTCTCAGGCAGTTTCCAATGTTGTTGGAGGAGTGAACCAAACGTATTTTACCTATCATGGTAATTATGGGAGCAAAAAAGGAAAAGTGGCGTTTGATGATTTTCTATCAAAACAGTTAAAGGCCAATAACTGGGATGCAACTTACTATTCAATGGCAGAATCTCTTTATCCCTTATTTTTGGCACTAGTGGTGTTTATTTTTCCATATTCTCAGATCACTGAAGCGGCGATCATCCTAGCATTGGTTGAACTTATTCAGCGTTCAATTAACCCTATTAAAGGGATAGCTGGTAAAATTACTAATATTCAGCGTGCTCTGACAGGTTTAACTAGAATAGGGGAGTTTACTGATGATTTAGGGAAACATCAGACTACAGGTGAAAAAGTTAAAATCCCTCAAATTTCATTTTTATCTTTAAAAGTAAATATAGAGTCATTTCATTATGCGAGGTTTGGAGAAAAGGAATCTAGGAAGATTTTCTATCTTCGAGATATAAACTTTGAGGCCTTTAGAGGGGAGCTTATTGGAATTGTGGGATTGTCTGGATGTGGCAAATCTACATTATTAAATCTAATTTCGGCCAATCTTACACCTCAAAAAGGAAATCTTACCATCTTCACTGAAAATAATAGGCCCTATGCTTCTTTTCCTGAAGATCTAGCAAAATATAGAGAGCAGGTAGGAATTGTATCTCAGGATTCTCATATTTTTTCTGAAAGTCTGGCATTTAATATTACCTTGGAGAAAAAACCTTCCGATGATTTTTATATTTTTTGGGAATGGGCACGAGAAAAGATTCACTATTTAAAAGTTTGGAATATAAGGCCAACAGATCAGATTAATCCAATGGCACTCTCTCCAGGTCAAAAACAATTATTGTCGGCCATCCGTTCCTGCTATCTTAAAAAGACTATTGTCTTATTAGATGAGATTTCTTCAGCACTAGATTCAGAACTTGAATTGGCGCTAAGAGAGGTAATTCTACTTATTCAGAAGCAATCTTTGGCGATAATTGTTGCTCACAGGCTAGAGACTATTATGGAGGCAGACACGATATTAGTGCTCGAGGACGGTAGAGTCGTCGGGCAAGGCCGTCATAAACAGTTGGTTGAATCTTCAAATGAATATAAAAGGTTTATTGACCAACTTTCCCGTTAAATTTTAAAATGAATTTGATCTTTTGAAATGGAGTTAAAAAGATGAAATTTTTTCTATTGTTTTTGGTTCTTATTGCCTCGTGCAACAATAATTCTTCTGGCCCAAGCATTCAATATAATATTGTTCAATCGCCAAAAGATGCCAACATTGTGGCCTCAATTGGATCTCATAATATTACAAAAGGTGAACTTTATAAAAATATTGAAGTAGAGCTTTTTGAACTTGAAGAAAAAATCTTTAAACTCAAGATGGATCGTTTAAAAATTCTTATGCTTGAAAAATTCATGTCTGAGCACCCTGGGAAGAAGGGATTAACCAACGACCAGTTTTTAGAACAATATATAATCAAGGATTTAAAAGTAACAGATTCAGATTTTAAGGCCTTTGTAAAAAAAAGAGGGATACCTGACGCCCATATTTCAGATGATATAAAAAACAGGATTGAGAAATTCTTAGAACAAGAACAGAAAAAAAAGGCGATAGAAAATTGGATTGCGAGCAACCAAAAAAAACATAAGCTTAAAATCTTTTTCCCACGCCCTACAAGACCTGAGTTTACTGTAACAACAAATGATGTACCTTCTTTTGGAAATAAAGATGCCATTGTTACAATAGTTGAATATTCAGACTTTCAGTGTCCTTTTTCCAAACAAGGGGCAGAGATTATAGGTAAAATAAAATCTTCTTTTGGCAAAAAAGTCAGAGTAATTCATAAAAACTTTCCTCTTCCTTTTCATAAATTTGCGAAGAATATGGCAGAGGCCAGTCTTTGTGCATGGGAGCAAGGTAATCAACAATTTTGGCCTTACTACAAAAAGCTTTTTAAGAATCAGACCATGGGTGATAATGATTCTTTGATTAAGCTTGCGGGAAAATCAGGCCTTAAGAGGGATCAATTTTCTAATTGTTTAAAAAATAGAAAGTATAAACAAAAAATAGATGATCAAATTAAAGAGGCCAATGATTTAGGGATTAAATCAACTCCTACCTTCTACGTGAATGGTAAAATAATTAATGGGGCACAGAAATTTGAAATATTTAGAGATTTAATCAATGAAGAGCTCTCATTAAATAAAAATACTTTTTAAGTAGATTCTAATAAAATGCTAATAAATCTCCGATAAAATTGGAGTATTATAACTAATATCTTAAGGTGGATTATGATGAGAAAGGCCAAAATTATCGGAACTCTTGGCCCCTCCTCTTCCGATGTATCAATCATTAAAAAACTTATCCATGCCGGTCTCAACGTGGCCAGGGTAAACATGAGTCATGGTACTCATGAGGAGCATAAACAACTCATTGCCAATATTAGAGAGGCATCTAAAAGTGTTAAACAAGAAGTTGCAATATTGGCCGACCTTCAGGGACCTAAAATAAGAGTTGATAAATTAGATAGGCCTCTTGAACTAAAAAAGGGTGAAGTTTGGGCCATAGGGACTTCTAAAGTTGGAAGGGAATATGAAAAATTTATTCCAACGCTCTATGAAAATTTAGTTGATGATTGCCATGTTGGTGCCCGAATACTTTTTGATGATGGATTAATTGCAGCTGAAGCAATTGAAAAAGAAGGAAAGGTTTTTAAAATTAAGATACTCGTAGGGGGAGATTTAAAA
>Ga0164313_10000288_pt1 | contig 38454 bp, 24 predicted proteins | sample GuaBasSedimGuay4_FD_113735 | JGI IMG/M metagenome (GOLD analysis project Ga0164313, IMG submission 113735) | Subseafloor sediment microbial communities from Guaymas Basin, Gulf of California, Mexico - Guay4, Core 4569-4, 0-3 cm | ecosystem: Environmental > Aquatic > Marine > Hydrothermal vents...
CGCCGGGGGATCGTTGGTTCTCATCGTCGGCGTGGTCCTCACCCTTGGTCTTCGCACCGATGCCGTTGCCGATCGCGGCGCCTCGAACGCCGTTGAGAGCATCGTCGATCAGGGCTTTGCGGCGCCCCCCGAAGGGTCGTCGATCGACGATCACGACACCGTTCTTTCGCGGTTGATCAGCGGTGAACAGGCCCAACCCATCGAGCGTGGTGTGATCCCCCTCGAGGTTCGCACCATCGTTGTCGATGCCGGCCACGGCGGCAAAGACGGAGGAACTCACCTGCCTTTGTATGGTCTGCTCGAGAAGGACATTACCTGGGACATCGCCGACCGACTCCGAGGCCTCCTTGAACGAGACTTCACGGTCGTCATGACCCGGGACGGAGACGAGACGGTGGCGCTCAAGGAGCGGACCGATATTGCCAACACGGTGCAGGCAGATCTCTTCGTCTCCATTCACGTCAATTGGTTGCCCGATCGTGAGGCCCGCGGTATTGAAACGTATTTTGCGGGCGCCACCGGTGATCCGTTCCTCAAGGAGCTGGCGGCGGCGGAGAACCAACATTCGGGGTTTTCAGTGGCGGACACGCGTCGTTTGTTGGATGGAATCTACTCGGGGGTGCGGTTGAGTGAGAGTCGCCGTCTGGCCGAGTGGGTTGGGGCATCGCTCTTCGACACTCTGAGGGCTTCGAACACCCAGGTGGTCGACCGCGGGGTCATGAGAGCCCCGTTCGTGGTGCTGGTCGCCACCGAGATGCCCGCCGTTTTGGCGGAGGTGGCGTGCATTTCCAACGATCGCGAGGCGCGTTTGCTCGGACTCGAACCCTATCGACAAAGTATTGCTGATGCGCTGTACTCGGGAATCACGGGGTATGCGCGTGAGATGAGCGCAACGGAAAAGGGAGAATCTTCATGACAGACACGTCCAAACACCTGCTCGTCGGCATCGACCTCGGGACCTCTCAATCTTCGATCTCCACATCGGCGGGTGTGAAGAAGGTCGTGGACAGCTATGTGGGATGGCCGGTCGATGCGGTGGCGCGCAAGATCCTCAAGAAGGAGGTGCTTTTCGGAAGCGATGCGGTGGAAAACCGGACCATGCTCGAAGTGCATCGACCCCTCGAGCGGGGGTTACTGAGGGAAGGCTCGGACAAGGACCAGCAGGCAATTCGCGAGCTTCTCGGTCATCTCCTGGAACTCGGTGGAGCCACAGAGGTGCGCAAGAGTGGGGGCAAGGTCCGGGCGGTTCTCGGCGTGCCGGCCGAGGCGCTTCGGGTGAACAAACAGCACGTTCGTGAGGCCATGCGCGGTTTCGTTGACGGGTTGATCATCACTTCAGAGCCGTTTGCGGTGGCCTATGGGCTGGATGCGCTGCTCCACGCCATGGTCGTTGATGTCGGCGCCGGGACCACCGATTTCTGCGTCATGAAGGGGCGCTATCCCACCGAGGAAGACCAGCGGACACTGATCAACGCCGGCGACTGGGTGGACGAACAGCTCTACACCCTGCTCGGTGAACGCCACCCCGGGATGAGCGTATCCATCCACACGGTTCGTGAATGGAAAGAAAAAGACAGTTTCATGGGCAAGGCGCCGGGTCCGGTGACCGTGTCGGTACCAATTGCAGGCGTACCGTCCGAGATTGATATCACCGATGAGATGAAACAGGCGTGTGAGAGCCTCGGCCCGCCAGTGGCCGAAGCCATGCTCGACCTCATCGCCAGCGGCGAGTCGGAGTACCAGGAGCAGGTGCGGAAGAACATCATTCTCGCGGGCGGTTGCTCGCGGATGCCCGGCTTCGGCTCCTACCTCGAGAAGTCCATGGATGAGTTCGGCGGCGGCAAGGTCAAGGTGGTCAAGGATCCGATCTACGTAGGCGCCGACGGAGGCCTCGCGCTCGCCCAGGACGCACCGAAGTCCGATTGGGAGAAACTTCCCGACTAGGAGGCTGCGCCGCATAGATTCCGTTGCTGGGCAACGGAATCTATGCGGCGCCCCTCCTAATGGATTTGCTGCGCAAATCCCGAAAGACGATCCAGGGGTAGGCAAAAAAAGGAATAGAGCATGGGACGCAGTCCCTGTCCCAATTAGAATAGGGCATGACATCGTATTTGATGCTCGGAGTCGTTGAGTGTTTTCTCTCGCCTCGTGATGGTGCACTCAGATCCTGGGTATCTGCGATGGCTCAATCTGCGTTGATCTGCGCTATCTGCGATTTCTCCGATCTGATGAGCGCTTCCGAAATGCAATCGTGTCTCAAGTAGGTTAGACTGCTCGGTGTTCACCGGACAGACTGAACAACGATTCGACGGTCGCATCGATTGTCATGAGACCGTGATCGAAAGCACGAGGAGACCCATGATCGGCACGACGCTAGCTAGTTTCGAAATCAAATCCAAGCTCGGTGAGGGCGGGATGGGCGAGGTGTGGCTAGCTGAGGACACCAAGCTCGGTCGCGAAGTCGCGCTCAAAGTCCTGCCCGCCGATGTGGCCGGGGACACCGACCGGCTCGCGAGATTCGAACGCGAGGCCAAAGTCCTCGCGAGTCTCAACCACCCCAACATCGCGATGTTGTTCGGGCTGGAAACAGCCAATGCTTCGGATCCAAGCCCCAAGCCTCAAGCCCCAAGCCCTTCCTCATCAAGCCCAATCACCTTCCTCATCATGGAGCTCGTCGAGGGCGAGGATCTTTCAGTGCGGATCGGCCGGGGTCCCATCCCCACCGAAGAGGCGACGCGGATCGCGCTCCAGATTGCCGAGGCCCTCGAAGCCGCTCACGAGCAGGGCATCGTCCACCGCGACCTCAAACCCGCCAATATCAAGCTCAAGCCCGACGGGACGATCAAGGTCCTCGATTTCGGTCTCGCCAAAGCGTGGGACACCCAGAACAGTGATGCCTCTTTGTCGCTCTCGCCGACTCTGACCCAGCACGCCACCGCCGCCGGGGTCATCCTCGGCACCGCGGCCTACATGTCGCCGGAGCAGGCGGCCGGGATCGCGGCCGATCGCCGAGCCGACATCTGGGCCTTCGGCGTCGTTCTGTGGGAGATGCTCACCGGTCACAAACTCTTCGATGGCGAGACCGTTTCACACGTGCTGGCGTCGGTGCTCAAGGATGAGATCGATCTCGAGGAGCTGCCGGCCGAGACACCGCCGCACGTCAGAAAGCTCATCGGCAGGTGTCTGCGCAAGAAACCGAAGATGCGGTTGCAGGCCATCGGCGAAGCTCGGATCGCCCTCGAGGAGCCGGATGACGAATCGGTCTCAGCGACCGAGGTTGTCGCACAGCCTCGAGGTCGATCTCGGCTCGGTTGGGCGGCCGCCGCGGTCTTTGCCGTTGCTACGGTGACTCTGGCCCTGGTGCTGGGGCTCCGGGAAGAGCCTGAGTCCCGATTGGTCCACGCGGCCATTCCTGCGCCGGAAGGTACGACCTTTCACCTCGATCCCTTGAACCCGGGCGCCGCAGTCCTGTCCCCCGACGGCACGATGATGGTGTTCAGCGCGCGGAAGGAACCTGCCGGATTCTCTCTCTACCTTCGCTCGACGGACGAAGGCGAGGCGCGCCCTCTGTCGGGCACCGACAGCGGCCACTATCCGTTTTGGTCGCCGGACAGCAAGTGGATCGGTTTTGTCGCCGGTGGAAAGCTGAAGAAGATCAAGGCCTCCGGTGGACCGGCTCTCACCATCTGCGGAGCCCCCGACGGGAAGGGCGGGTCCTGGAACGAGGACGGCGTGATCGTGTTCGCGCCCGAGGCCGGAACGCCGCTGCACCGGGTCGCCGCGGTGGGAGGTGAGTCGACTCCAATCACCGAGCTCGACATCGAAGCGGGTGACAACTCGCACCGGATTCCCCGGTTCCTGCCCGATGGCCACCACATCCTGTATTACGCGCGGAGCTCAGCGGGAGACCACCGAAGCGTGGTCCGGGTGATCGGGCTCGACGAAGGCGGCAAGGGACGCGATCTCGTGACGTCTCCGGTATCCGCCTGGTACGCCACCGGCCACCTGTTCTTTGCCAGGGACAACATGCTCATGGCGCAGTCCTTCGATCCGGAGGCGCTCGAGTTCACGGGTGAGGCGTTTCCCGTCGTTGAAGACGTGGTGGTGCGCCCCATGACCGGTGTTGGGGTCTTTTCGGCCACCAATGACGGTGATCTGCTCTATCAGACCGGGAGCGGGGATGACGGGGCAATCATCCGGTGGTTCGATCGCCAGGGCAATCCCGGGGAATCCATCGGGAATGAAGCCTATTACGACCAAGTCACCCTGTCGCCCGACGGCGCCACTGCCGCCCTGGTCATCCTGGACCCGGCCAGCGGATCGCAGGATATCTGGCTCTGGGATATCGAACGTAGTCTGCGCACCCGGTTCACCTTCGATCGGGCAAGCGACAACTACCCGGTCTGGTCACCCGACGGCGAGAACATCATCTTTGCCTCTCGTCGGAACGGCAACAGTGCCCTCTATCGGAAGTCGGTTGGCGGGACCGGAGAGGTCGAACTGGTCTACGCCTCGGAGATCGACATGCTCCCGACGAGCTGGTCGCCTGATGGACGTTTCCTCGCCTTTGACCAGCAGGGCAAGGGTACCGGTTCCGATCAGTGGATCCTCGATCTCGAGGGCGGGCCCAGCGCCGAGGTCTTCTATCAGTCCGAGGCCGAGGATGGCGCCGGCTTCTTCTCACCCGATGGACGTTGGATCGCCTATTGGTCGCAGGAGTCCGGTCGAGGCGAGATCTACGTCACGCCCTTTCCCGGCCCGGGCCGCCGATGGCAGGTGTCGCAGAACTCCGGGACGTGGTTGCAGTGGAGTTCGGACGGGCGGGAGATTTTTTTCCAGGAGGAGGATGGTCCCCTCAAGGTGACTGAAGTCGACGGCAGCGGTGAGACCTTCACCATCGGCAGAATCGAAGACGTCATGGTGATGGACACCTCCAATATCAGCGGCATCATGTTCTCCATCGCACCCGACGGCGAGCGCCTGCTCGTGGTGGACACGAACTCCGGGGAGCAGGCGGATGCTCTGGATCTCGTGATTGGGTGGGCCGCCAACATCGAAGACAACTGAGGCTCAAGCCACAGGTCACAGGTCACAGGTCACAGGGCTCAAGCCCCAAGCGCCAAGCCCCAAGCCCCAAGCGCCAAGCCCCAAGCCCCAAGCCCTATCCTTGACCTCGGGTGACTGCGGAACTAGGCTGAATAGAGACTATTGAGATTGAATCTAGAATCCGTATCGAACGAAAGCACCCGTGCGAGCACTTGGAGGTCAGGATGAACCGTGTCTCGAAAATGTCGGTGGTGGTGGCGTGTGTCTGCGTCGGTCTGTTGTCGTGGGCGGGCGGCGTCACGGCGGACCCCGATGCCAAGGACGTAACGCTGACGGCCGTGTCGGACGGCGCGGGTGGCTGCACAATCACGGTGAGCCCGGAAACCGCGACCATTTCGCGCGGCAACAACGCCAAGATCAAGAAGGTCTACTGGAAGACAGCACCGAATGCCGAACTCGGTGAACTCTACTGGGAACTCAGGTACGACCCCGGTAAGGGCGGAGGGAGCGAGAACTACTTTGGTGACGTCAACCTCGCATGTGGCCAGTCGTCGATCAAAGTCAAGCCCGACAAACCCCACCCGAGAGTCCAGAATCCAGAGTGGCCCTATATGGTGACGGTCTACAGCTGCGCGGACGGCGCCAAATCCGAGTATCTCTGCATGGTGGATCCACGGATCAAGTGGAACGACTGATCACTCGACCAGTGCGATGAAGTCGGGGCGCTCGCGCAGCGCCTTGAACTCGTCCTCGTGGCGGATGAGGTCGGCCGAGTCGCCCAGTTCGATGGCTCGGCGGATGGCGCCGATGGCAGCGTTGTCGTCGCCGCAGATGGCGTAGACGTAGGCCAACTGATGGGCATTCGGGCCGGTGTCCGCCATCGTCCGCCGGAGCTCGCCGGTCAGAGAAAGTGCTTCGTCGCAGTTCTCTGCTTTCGCCGAATGCAGGGCGAGCTGGAGGACCATCTCGGTGTCGTTCGGATCGTCCTCGACCCGCTCCTCTGTCAGCAGTTGGGCGCGACGATATCGATCACGAGCCTCCTCGTGGCGCTCGAGCCTGGCGTAGAGGTCCCCGAGATTGGCTTGATACATGGCGTCTCGCGGGCTCAATCTCACCGCCAGCAGATAGCTCTTCTCGGCGTGTTCCCACTTGTCCGGACGGTCGGAGAAGTAGTAGGCGGTGCCGAGATTTGATGCGAGATCCGGCCCCCGGTTCGGCTTCGGGATCCGCTCGTAGGCATCGATGGCCTCGTCGAAGCGTCCCATGTGGAGGTGGTAGGTCGCGAGTTGCTGTTTGGGTCGGGTGATCTCGGGCGGCGCCAGCTCGGCCGCCCGCTCGAAGCAGTCGAGGGCGTCCTCGTACCGACCCTGGACCATGAGAAAGGTGCCGAGGGTGTTCCAGGTGGACCAGTCGTCCGAGTTCAGGGCGGTGGCCGCGCGGTAGGCGTCTTCGGCCTCCTCGAGATCCCCGACCCGCTCGTAGCTCCGTCCGAGCTCGCGGTATGCCTCGTCGGGGCGAGGGTGTCGGGCGAGCACGTCCTCGAGTTGTTCGATGGCGGCGTCCTGACGGCCGGTTGTCCGGAGAATCCGCGCCAGCGCAACCTGGGCGGTCGGTTCGTCGGGATCGATCCGGCATGCGGTCTCGGCCGCCGCCTCCGATTCGGCCAGCGTCGCACGATCGCCGTCCAGATAGTAGATCTGCCACAACGCCTCGGCGAGACCGACGTGAGCGAGGACGAAGTCGGGTTTGAGCCGCAGCGCCTGCCGGAAGTTTTCGGCGGCTGAATCCGGACTCCGCGGGTCTTCCCCGGCATCGAGGAATCGCTGGCCGGTGACGTAGTAGTCGTAGGCTGCGTGTGACCCGTCGGACTTCTCGGCCATGCGGCGCCGATCGCTCGCCGTGAGTGGAATCGACAGATAGGTCGCGAGATCCCTGGCGATGGAGCGCTGTGTCCGGTAGGCCTGGTCGGCCGCGGTGGAGGTGGTGTACGACCACAGAACGAACCCCGTGGAAGTGTCGGTCAGGCTGACGGTATTTCGGAGTTCCGCCCCGTCCTGCTGGATCTCTCCGTTCACCACCGCACCGACGCCCAAGTCCTCGAGCAGGCTGCCGGGACTCGTGTCCGACCGGTTCCAGGTCTCCGATCGGCCGACGATCTGCAGGCCCTCGTATTCGCGGAGGCTGGTGATGAGTCCGGAGCTGATGGCCTCGGCCAGGTGGTCGAGTTCACCCTCGCCGCTCAGATTGGCGAAAGGAAGAACCGCAAGCGATCTCAGCGATGGCGCCGGAGCCTTGCGGAACATTGGGACCATCAGTGCCCCGGCGATCACGAGCACGGCTGTCACGGTCGCAGCGGCCGTCCGCCACCCGAATTGCACCTTCACCTCGCCCGGTGGAGGAGAGTCCTTGGGTGAGGGTTCCGGCTGCACGCCTTCAACCGGCACGACCGAGAGGTCCTCCAGCGCCTGGCGAAGCTCCGACGCAGACTGATACCGGAGGGCGGGGTCCTTCTCCAGACAGCGATCGATGATCCGCCCCAAGCCGGGGGCAAGATCGGCGTTGAGGGTCTGGACGCGAGGAGGTTCGTGGCTGAGGATCGAAGAGATGATCTCCGCCGAGCTCGTCGCACGGAAGGGGTGTTTCCCCGTCGCCATGGCGTAGAGGACCGTTCCGAGGGCGAAGATGTCCGAACGGCTGTCAGCAGGTTGGCCCTTGAGCTGCTCCGGAGACATGTATGGGGTGGTTCCGAGCACCTGTCCGTGACCGGTTAGATAGTCGGTCTCGAGCAGCGAGTCGCTCCCACCGTCCAGCGTATCGGTGATTTGCACCTTCGCGAGACCGAAGTCGAGCACCTTGAGATGACCATCTCCGTTCACCATGATGTTGCCCGGTTTGAGATCGCGGTGGGTCACGCCACGGTTGTGGGCGGCATTCAGCGCATCGACGAGGGGAATGGCGAGCTTCCGGAACTCGGGCATGGGCAGCCCCGCCTCCGGGATGAGGTCGGAGAGGATCTGGCCGTCGATGTGTTCCATCGTGAAGAACTGGAGACCGTTGTCCTCCTCCACCGAGTAGATGGTGACGATGCTGGGATGATTCAGAGCGGCGACGATGGAGGCTTCCCTGCGGAAGCGCTCGAGCCGGTCCGTGTTCGAACTCAGCTGTGGCGGCAGGACCTTGATCGCGACCTCACGCCCGAGCTTGGTGTCGTGAGCGAGATAGACCTCACCCATGCCGCCGGCGCCGAGCTTGCGGAGAATCTTGTAGTGGAGGAGGGTTTCACCCAGCAATCAATTCACTCCTGAGATGAGCGATTCTGGTGGATGAGATGCGTCAAGATCTTGATGCTCTGACGTTTGCGAAAGACGGAAGCATACCCGTTGGTATGTCGAGTATTTTCGCAAAGGCCAGAGCGCAGGAGATTGATGCAGATCGCCACTGAGAATCGCCCATCGTAGGTCACACTCAATCTCTCTTTGAAAGCGAGACTCCGGGGTCCCTATTCCCGTCTGGCCCGGTCTTCTCACCCATCTCCGGTCGAGGAACACGATACGCCGCACCCAGCTGTGCTTTTCTCAATTTGCCCTCCGCGACGTAGGGTAGACTACGACTTGTCGTTCAAATCGAGAAAATCCCAGCTGTGCACAACGTCTCGAGCCCCTCGTCTCGAAGATTGGTGAGAAGACAGGGCTAGGGAAGATCGGAGCGGTGATCACTTCCCGCGAACGTAGTGGCAGGTGTAACCGCCGGGGTTCTTTTCCAGGTAATCCTGGTGGTGTTCGGCGGCTTTTTTGAACTTCCCGGCCTCTTTGATCTCGGTGACCACCGGTTTCTTCCAGAAGCCCGAAGCATCGACCTCGCCACGCACCTTCTCGGCAACCGCGAGCTGTTCGCCGTCGAGTACGAAGATCGCCGACCGGTATTCGGCGCCCCGATCGTTGCCCTGGCGGTTCTTGGTCGTCGGGTCGTGCATTTTGAAGTAGAAACGGAGTAGATCCTCGTAGCTGACCCGCAATGGGTCGTAAACGATCCGAATCGCTTCGGCGGGCTCGGCCTTTTTGTCGCTCTTGTCGGCGGCATAGCCGACCTCGGTGTCGATGACCCCGTCGATATCGCGGATCAGGCCTTCCATTCCCCAAAAACACCCGCCTGCCAGGATGGCGGTCTCGGTGTCGGTCGTTTCTTCGTCGACTGACCATGCGGTGGCCGACCCGGTCGTCATCATCGTCATCGCGCTCAGGACGATGAGGCAGAGAACTCGGCGCACCACGGGGGTGATGGCGGAGACTCGGGCAGTAGCATTCGTTTTCCCTGACATGGTGTCGATCCTCCCACCGCTATTGTGCCGCATCCGTCGAGGAGGTTTCATTTCCGGCGATTGACTATAATTGCCGAGGATGGTGTCGATATTCACACATACGCCGGGAGATCGGGGGAAACCATGGCTGGTTGCCATTCTGGTCCTTGTGAGTGGGGCTGTGATTCCGGGGATCGGCTGGTCGCAGTCACCGGTGTGTTCGTATCAGGTGATCAACACATACCCGCACGACGATGAGGCATTCACCCAGGGGTTGCTCTTCTCTGACGGAGAACTCTTCGAGAGCACCGGTCTGGATGGAGAGTCCTCCCTGCGGCGGGTTGCCCTGGAAACGGGACAGGTGTTGCAGCGCATAGATCTCGATGCCGGTTTCTTCGGCGAGGGGTTGGCATTGTGGGAGGACCGGCTTCTCCAACTCACATGGCAGGAAAATACCTGTTTCGTCTGGGATGCCGAGACCTTCGCACCCGGTGGGAGCTTTTCCTACACCGGGGAGGGCTGGGGACTGACCCACGATGGGCGAGAGCTGATCATGAGCAATGGGAGCGCGGTCCTGACATTCCGCGATCCCGATACCTTTGCCGAACTCGGTTTGGTCGAGGTGGTGGATGACGGCTCACCGGTGACCGAGCTCAATGAACTCGAGTGGATCAGGGGCGAAGTCTTCGCCAACCGGTTTCTGACCGACCAGATCGCCAGGATCGATCCCGATACCGGTGAGGTGATCGCATGGATCGATCTGACGGGTCTTCTCGACCCGGTACCGCCAGGCGCCGGGGTCCTCAACGGGATTGCCTGGGACGACGGTGGTGAACGTCTCTTCGTCACGGGGAAGCTGTGGCCCAGTATTTTCGAGATCGAACTGGTCGGTTGCCCCGAACTCAGGCTCTTCTTCGATGGTTTCGAGCGCGGCGACACCCAGGGCTGGTCGAGCGCGACCCCCTGATCCCGAGAGTGCGGGTCCGCGGTAGGATTGCGGGCGGGAGGTTTCCATGCCACGTCAATCCAGACCGATCGTTGCGATGACCAAGGGGCTCGGCCGGCGAGAGGTCATCAAGCTCGGTGCGCTCGGTGTCGCGGGTGCGATGGCCCGTGCGCTCCCAACCGTGGCGTCGCCCCCCAGCCAGACCCCCGCCACAATGCTCGACTTCCGCGACAAGCCCATGGACGTGGTCCGGATCGGCTTTGTCGGTGTCGGTCTTCAGGGCACCGCCCACGTTGAGAATTTTCTCAAGATCGAGGGCGTCGAGATCCGGGCGGTGTGTGACATCGTCGAGGATCGGGTCGAGCGGGCGCAACGGCTGGTGGTGGAAGCCGGTCAGAAGAAGCCGAAGGGCTTCAGCCGGGGGCCCGAGGATTTTCTCAGGCTCTGCGATCGCGATGATCTCGATGTTGTCTTCTGCTCGACCCCGTGGGAGTGGCACGTCCCTATCTGCGTTGCGGCCATGGAGGCCGGCAAACACGCGGCCACCGAAGTTCCCATGGCGTTGACCGTCGATGAATGTTGGAGGCTTGTGGAGCTGTCGGAGACGACGCGGCGCCACTGTGTGATGATGGAGAACTGCAACTACGACCGCTTCGAGATGATGGTCCTCAACATGGTTGAGCAGAGTGTCTTCGGCGAACTGCTCCACGCCCGCTGCGGCTATCTCCACGATCTTCGTGACGTCAAACACGATATGGAGGGCGAGGGTTCGTGGCGCCGCTCCCACTCGATGACCACCAACGGGGATCTCTATCCGACCCATGGCCTCGGCCCGGTGTCGCAGTGCTTCGAGATCAACCGCGGGAACTCGTTTTCCACACTCTCTTCATACGGGACCAAGAGCAGGGGGCTTCGACGCTATGCGCTGGAACGCTTCGGTCTCGAGAGTCGGCAGGCGGATGAGGAGTTCGTGCTCTCGGACGTCGTGACGACGGTCCTCCAGACGGCGAACGGAGAGACGGTGGTCGTCACCCACGATACGAGTTCACCCAGGCCCTACAGCCGCGACTATCTGGTGCAGGGCACCCGCGGTCTCGCGCGCAAGTACCCCGAGCCGAGGATCTATATCGAAGGTCGGAGCGATCCTCACCGGTGGGACCCGGTGGACTCCTATCTCGAGGAATATGACCACCCGGTGTGGCGGCGTCTCGAGGACCAGAGCAGGGGCGCCGGCCACGGTGGGATGGACTTCATTGAGGACTTCAGACTGATCGAGGCTTTGCGGCTGGGTCGCCCCGTGGACATGGATGTCTATGACGGGGCGATGATGAGCGCGGTGGTCGAGCTCAGCGGCCGATCCATCGAAGCGGGTGGAGAACCTCTGCCGTTCCCGGATTTCACTCGTGGCGGGTGGCAGGTCGCGAGACCGCTCGAGATCATGCGGAAAGAGCCGACGTGACGGCTCGCCCGGACTGGGTCGATCGGCTCGGATCAGGTATCCGTTTTCGATTCGGGCGATCCACGCGGCCGAAGACCGCTTTGGCGCCCGGCCGGGTCAATCTCATCGGCGAGCACACCGACTACAACGACGGGTGGGTCCTTCCCATGGCCATCGACCGCTGGGTCGGCGCCGCCTTTGCCCCTCGGACCGATGGTGTGCTCCGGATGCACTCCGTAGTCTTCGATGAGAGCCGTGAGACCCAATTGGACGATTTGGCGCCCCCGGGCGGTGCGGATTGGTGGTCCTATGTCGAGGGCGCCGCTTGGGCTTTACGTTCGGCCGGGCACCGCGTGGCCGGCGTGGATCTCGTCATCGACGGCGATGTACCTCTCGGCTCGGGACTCTCATCGTCTTCGGCCCTCACCATGGCGTCCATGCTGGCGTTGAGCAATGCTTCGGGAATCGAGTGGAAACCCGTTGAGATGGCCCTCCTCGGCCGGCGGGCCGAGTCCGACTACATCGGGGTCAAGGGCGGGGTGATGGATCAGTTCATCTCGGTCTTGGGTCAGGAAGGGCACGCGCTCCTGCTCGACTGCCGAACGCTCGAAACCGAACTCGTGTCGATCCCCCCGGAAGCTGCCATCGTGGTGATGGACACCGGTGCACGGCGCACCCTCGCGACGAGCGCCTACAACGACCGCAGCTGGAGCTGTCGCCTGGCGGTCAGGGCCCTGCGAGAGGTCGAACCCGAATTGCGCGCGCTCAGAGATGTGGAGCCCGGATTCCTCGAGGCTGAACGAAGCCTGCTCGACGAGAACGTGTACCGTCGAGCGAAACACGTCGTCGATGAAATGGCCCGCCCGTTCGCCCTGTCCGTTGCCCTCGCTTCTGGAGACCTGGTCGAGGCGGGCCGCCTGATGGATGCGTCGCATTTCAGTTTGCGGGATCTCTACGAGGTCTCGAGCCCTGAACTCGACCTCATTACCGATCTGGCAAGGCGGCGCCCCGCGTGTTTCGGCGCGCGTTTGACGGGAGCGGGTTTCGGCGGTTGCGCCATCGCTCTGGTGGAGGCGGAGGGAGCCGAGGCATTTGCCGAAGAAGTCCACGCCGCCTATCGATCCGAAATCGATCTGCCGAGCTCGGTCTTTGTCTGCCGACCGGTGGCCGGCGCGTTCATCGTTGATTTGTGAGAATCTCGCCGATCCCGATCCCGATCCCGATCCCGACGACCGGTTGAAACACGGAGGGCACGGAGATCCACAGCGGTCCCACGGGGCATTGCTTTCCGACCCGGGCTCCCCCAGAGAATCGATCCGAGTGGAATCCTGCGATGGGTCTGCAATTCCTCCGTGGCTTCACCGTGGATCTCCGTGCTCTCCGTGTTGAACCGATTGAACACCCCCCTGCCACCCTGAGCGAGTGAGTCCAACGACCTCTCCATACACATGTCACCCTGAGCACCGCCACGCCGCTTCGCGGCGGCTACCTATGGGGTGACATACCAAGCAGTCCTGGCAATCGCTATCGCAATCGCTATCGCAATCGCAATCGCAATCGCAACTCGAAATCGGCGAAACTCAATCGCTCGGTCTGTTTCGGAGAGAAAATGCCGACTGGCCTGAGCGCGTTTCCTGACTCGGTTCCGATCCATCGAAAACCGATAGCGATTGCGATAGCGATAGCGATGGGCCTCGTGGAGTCTTTGTCATTGGGAGCGAGAGAATCCACCGACCGCCATACACATGTCACCCTGAGCGAGGGAGTCCGCGAGCGAGTCGAAGGGTCTCCTCAAGGCAGGGACTCGTTCTTTGCGAGTATCGCGATTCTTGTGGTGTGGGGACACCTCCAGCGTCGCTCTTTGAGCTCGTTGAAACAGCTCAACTCCGCCGTCTCGAAGGCTGCGCCGCTCGGGACGACAGGTATGATGTTCTCGACCGACCTCACGTGATCTGGAGTGGGAGGGACGAAGATGAAGATGAAGATAGAGCCGTGGTTCGGCTGCGGGTTGGCCACACTTGTGACGACGGTCGTGGCCGTTTCGGCCGCAGCCGAACTCCCCAACTACGAGGGCAGCTTCGAGCTCCAGGTGCGCAGCAACATCGTCGATGGCTTCAATCTTCCGCCGAACTCGTCATTCAACAGCAAGACACCCTCCCTCGCGGACACGGGGATGGTTGCGGTGAGCCTCGGGATCGTCGCAGGCGATGTCGACACCGTCGGCCTGTGGCTCGGCGGTGGCGGCGTGGGTTCGGCTGTGTGGACCAACGACAGCGGCCCTTTCATCTCCGACTGCAGCTTGAACAACTCCGGCCTTGCGGTCTTTCCGCTCGGTTTCGCGAGCCCCGACGGACTCTACTTCTTTGACGACTTTGACGGCAGTTCGGGTCTGCTCACAAACAAACCCATCGGCTCATCGGCGTGGACGGGAGCCGAAGTCAACGTCTCGGGTCAGACCGCCTTCAGGGCGAAATTCTCGACCAAGCATGCGTGGGTCTCGTACGACGGCGAGGTCAACCCGCCCTATCACGCCCTCGAGATCGGACTCGAACCCACCAGCCCGTACTGGTATCTCTACACCCCGTCGTTCAACGACCAAAGGCTCATCGCCGGCAAGACGAGCCTCGCGGCCGACCACGACGCCGACCAGATCATCGTCTGCGACGAGCTTGGGGCCTGCACCGTGCTCGTCGAGGATGCGGACGCCGACCCGACCTCACCTTTCTCGAGCTTCGCCAACTCCGTCTCGTTGACCAACACCGGCCTCGTCGCCTTCAACGCGGGTCTGGTCGCAGGAGGGGAGGGGGTATTCCTCACCGATGGGATGACCACCCTGACCATCGCCGACACCACCATGCCCGAGATCAGCGCCATCGACTTCTTCGGCCCCAGCGCCAACGACAGCGGGCAGGTCGTCTTTCGCGCCTTTGACGACACCGGTCTCATGGCGATCTTCGTTGGTGACGGCCAGGGGCTCGCCAGGGTCGTGTCCGAGCACGATCTCGTCCCCACCGATCTCGGTGAAGGCCGGATCGATCAGCACGACTCCTCGGTGGTCTTCGGTGGCGCGCCGGACATCAACAACGCCGGTGATGTGGCCTTCATCGCCACCCTTACCCCGGCCGACAACAACCAGATCGAGTGGGGATCGGGTCTCTTCATCGCCTATGGATCGCGGATCTTCGCCGATGGCTTCGAGTCGGGCGACACCGGCGCCTGGGCGGTGACGAGTCCATAGAAAAACGGGGCGAGGTCAGACCCCGCCCCGTTGAGATAACGATCTTGGATGATCAGAGACCGAGTACGAGTCCCCATATGGCGCGGGTCGCCATGGCGCTCGATCCTTCGTTGCCCTCCTGCCGCTCCTCCCACGCCTCGCGGGTGAGTTGCACGAGAGGTTCGAGGTTGCGCTTGGCCAGGGTCCGGTTGAGACCGCCGATCTTGGCTGTTACGGCATCGAACTCGGTCTGTTTCGCCGCGAGTTCGGTGGTCAGGCCGGTCAGGCGTTCGATCTGGGAATCAGACGGGCGGCCATCGTAGCTGACGATCTCGCCGAAGAGGTTGCCCAGACGTTCGCGGAGCTCTTCCTTGCCCGACATGAGCCCGCCCTTACCGGCCACCACGAGGGTCCCATGGAGAGTATCGAGATCGTCGGCGAAGGCCTCGAGGGCGGCCTTGTCCTTCTTCTCAAGGCTCTCCGCCCGGGTGCGCGCCTGATCACGGAGATCGGTGACGCTGTCGGCGAGGAAGGTGAGATCGCTGAGGAGGTCATACGCGTCGATGGCGGTCGTCTGCTGCAGCAGCCGGTCCTCCTTGGGGTGCGGGTTCCGGGGATCGGCGACCAGTTCGACCGTTCCTTCGAGGGTCTCCTTGCCCTTGATGAGCTTGAAGGTGTATTCGCCCTCGGGGACTCGGGGGCCCTGGAAGGCCATGACCAGTGCGTTGGCCGGCGGCATGGTCGGCGGCTTGAGACGCATGGGCCAGCCGACCCGGTTGATCCCGCGCCGTTTCTTGCCGGGGAGGGTCGTGATGAGTTCACCGTCGGCGTCGTAGACCTCGATCTTGAGGTCGCCGAAGAGGTGGCGGCGGGCCAGCCAGTAGTTGATCGAGGCGGCTTCATTCGGGTTGCGACCGACAAATTCGTCGTCGGAGCCGAACCACGCCATGCCGCCTGAAAGAACCTGGGGCGACGGCCGCGAAGGCAGGAGCGCGACCTTGGTCGCCATGATCTCAGCCGTCAGTGCGCGCAGCGCGGTGAGGTCGTCGATGATGTAGATCCCGCGGCCGTGGGTGCCGAGGATCAGGTCGTGCTCGGTGGGATGAATGGCGATGTCGTGGACCGCGACTCTTGGGAGGTTCTCTTTGAACCGCGCCCAACCGGCGCCGCCATCAAGCGAAATGAATAGTCCGAACTCGGTGCCGGCGTAGAGCAGGGCAGGGTTCACCAGGTCCTGCTTGACGGTCCAGACATAGCCTTCGAGACCCTCGCCGGTGATGGACTGCCAGGTGGCGCCTAAGTCGCTCGTCGTGAAGACGTGCGGGGCCATGTCGCCGTGGCGATGGCCGTCGTAGGTGACAATTGCCGTCGATGCGTCGAAGGAGCTGGCGGTGACCGATGAGACCCAGCTGCCCTCGGTCGTTTCGGCGGGTAGATTGTCTGAGACCTTCGTCCATGATGCGCCGCCGTCACGGGAGACCTGGACCAGCCCGTCGTCGGTTCCCACCCAGATGATCTCGGAGTCCAGCGGCGACTCGGCGATGGCGTAGATCGTGGCATTGTTCTCGGCTGTCGTGTTGTCGATGGTGATGCCGCCAGATTCCTTCTGGCGCTGGCGCTGAGGATCATCGGTGGTGAGATCGGGAGAGATGGTCCGCCACGAGTCACCGCGATTGGTGGAGTAGTGGAGGTACTGCGAGCCGTAGTAGAGGGTGTTCGCCTTGGTGGGGCTGAGATGGATCGGAGTGTTCCAATTGAAGCGAAGGTCCTTCTCGTCGTCGCGGGCGAAGGGCTTGATGCTCTTGGACTCGCCGGTGGCCACGTCGACCCGGGACAGCTGCCCGCCCTGGTACTCGACATAGAGGGTGTTGACGTCTTGTGGGTCGGTGAAGGACCAGAAGCCGTCGCCCTGGCCCACGACCTCCCAGTCGCCGCCCTTGATTCCACCGGGACTGCGCGACGGGCCCTTCCACGAGCCGTTGTCCTGGAGCCCGCCGTACACGTTGTAGGGCCATTCGAGGTCATGACTCACGTGGTAGAACTGCGACACCGGCAGCGAACGGACATGACGCCAGCTCTTGGCGCGGTCTTCAGAGATATAGGCGCCGCCGTCGGTGCCGAGGAAGAGCTGGTGCGGGTTCGACGGGTTGATCCACAGTGCGTGGTGGTCCGAGTGGACCGAGCCCATGTTGAAGCCGGCGCCGAAGAGGGCGCTGAAGCTCTCGCCCCCGTCATCGCTGAAGGTGAGGGTGAACCCGGGTTTGTAGACCCGGTTGTGATCGGTGGGGTCGACGACGAGCTCGGAGAAGTACCACGGCCGCATCTGGATGTTGGTCGAGTTGTCGGTCATCTTCCAGCTGTTGCCGAGATCATCCGAGCGATAGAGCGCCGTGTCCTCGGTCTCGACGGTGGCGTAGAGCACTGCCGGGCGGGTGGGCGCAATGGCGAGCGCAATCCGGCCCTTCTCCCCCTCAGGCAGTCCGTTGGTCAGCTCGGTCCAGTTCTCACCGCCGTCTGTGGAGCGGTAGAGAGCGCTGCCGGGACCGCCCGAGGTGAAGAAATCGGGATAACGCCGGAACTGCCACATGGCGGCGTAGAGGATCCTCGGTTCCTGGGGATCCATGTCGAGATCGGCACACCCGGTGTCGGAGTCCACCGAGAGGATGAGTTCCCAGGTGGCGCCACCGTCGGTGGTCTTGTAGACCCCTCGTTCGGGATTGGCGCTCCAGAGCTGGCCTGTGGCGCAGACGTAGACCGTGTCGCTCTCTTCGGGGTGAACCGCGATCTTGGCGATGCGTTCCGTGGCCTCGAGACCCAGGTGCTCCCAGCTCTCGCCGCCGTCGGTGGTCCGGTAGACGCCATCGCCCACCGAGACGCTGTTGCGGACCCAGGTCTCGCCGGTTCCGATCCAGACTGTCTCGGGGTTCGACGGATCGATGCGGATCGCGCCGATGGATTGAGTGTGATCGTCAAAGACCGGTTCGAAACTCAGACCGGCGTTTTCGGATTTCCAAACCCCGCCGGTGGCGGCGCCGACCCAGATGGTCGCCGGGGCGGTGGCATTGCCATCCATGGCCGAGATCCGGCCGCTCATGACCGCCGGACCGATGGCCCGGGCCCTGAGCCCGCCGAAGGTGGCGGAGTCGATCTTGACCTCCGTGGCCTGGATCACACCGATCCCGGTGCAGATCACCGCGATCAACAACATCACTCGTACTCTATAACTCATGTTTCCCCCAAGGTTGCCGGCATCGCCGCTTTTCTGACAAGTAGGGTTGGTCGTATCGAAGGTTGTGGTCTCTTCACCACAGAGGCACAGAGGCACAGAGGCACAGAGACACAGAGACACAGAGGTGCACAGAGACATCGCACCATCGCATCACACTGGACACGGATGAACACGGATTTGAACGGATGACGCGGATCCATAGCATTTGATTCGAGTCATCGCACCATCGCAGGTGAATGACAGAGGTGCAGGAATACAGAGATTCCTTCTCGGCGGTGCTCGGCAAAGCCGATTGCGCCCTCCGGAGTTCGGGGAGCCATCAGAAATACCTCTGTGAATCTCTGTGCGCCTCTGTGCCTCTGTGGTGAAAGACCGGTGGTATTCCGGGAGTGATCACTTTGATTTCTCGACCACCCCGCCGATTCGGTCGTGATACTCAACGGCGTCGACTACTCCACAGCCTCGGCCTCGGTCTTCTCGGGCATCGCGAACCTCTCGTCGGAGAGCTCGATGCCGAGCTCGATGCTCTCGATGGTGATGACCTGCTGCGCTTCGCCGCCGCCAAAGGCCATTTCCATGGAGTGGGAGAAAATCAGACCATCGACCTCTTTGTAGTCACCGAGGACCGTGGAGATAGTGACCTCGTTGCCCTGGACCTCGCGGGTCGCCTCGATTTTGAACTCAACGAAGTACTCGGCGTCGAGATAGAGGAAGTCCACGTCGCCGTCGGCGCGGGTCACCTTGAGTTTGTAGGCCGGGGTCCCGTCCACCTCTTCCTCGCCGACGAGTTCAACGGTGTGGCCCTTCTCTTTGTAGTCGACCAGAACGCCTTCGAAGTCGGCCTGGTCCTTGAGCTGTTTGACCTGGTCCTCGGCCATCTCCTCGGGTTCGGTCTTGCCAAGGAACGGCATCACGGACCAGCCGATTTCGCCATCGAAGGCCTGGATCGCGGTCATGCCCTGCATGGTGAACTCGAGCCTGATTTTGTACGGTTTCTTGAACTCCACCGTGAACGGCATCTCCATGGTGCCGGCGGCGCCGCCGCCCATACGCATGGTGCCCGCCATTCTGCCGGTTTCGAGGGCCTTCCAAGCATCCTCGCCGCCCTTGGCTTCGAGGTTTGCGGCCACGATCTCGTCCACGGTTTTGGCCGAGGCAATACCGCCGAGCAGTACCATTCCACACAGAATCATCAGGGTTGTCTTGAATCGCATGTATGTCTCCTTGAGTTCGCCCGGCCGTCGTCGGCCTGGAGGCGCCGTTGATCGTTGGTCCTTCTGCGTCGGAAATGTAGCACGCCCCTCGGTTAAAGCGCCGAGCTGCTAGGCTGATATGAAAGGGGAGATGCTCTCATGCGGAAGCCCATCCATTTCGTCGTGATTCTCGCTTTGGTGTTTGCTCTTGTCGGATCGGCCCAGGCTGGAACTCTGGTGGTGGCTAACAAGTCGGAAGCGACGGTCTCGTTGGTGGACACCCAAACCGGTGAGCTCCGCGCAACCCTGCCGACCGGGAACGCGCCGCACGAGGTTGACGTTTCGCCCAACGGCATCCTCGCCCTGGTGGGCAACTACGGGACGAGAGAAGAACCGGGATCGACCCTCACCTTGATCGATGTTCCCGCTGCCGAGGTGGTCAGGACCATCGAGCTCGAGGGCTACACCCGACCGCACGGCATCGTCTGGATCGACAACGATACCGCGGTCGTCACCGTCGAAGACAACAATGCCCTGATCAGGGTTGAGATCGGGACGGACGAGGTTGTTCAGGAGATCGGAACCGACTCCGAGATCTCACACATGGTTGCCGTTGCCAGAGACCAAGGTCTCGCCTTCGTCGCCAACATCGGTTCCGGATCGGTGACGGTCATCGACCTCGCATTGGGCACGCGATTGGTCAACATCCCAACCGGTGAGGGAGCAGAGGGCATCACCGTGACACCGAACGGACGATTTGTGTGGGTGACGAACCGGGCTGAGGACACCATCACGGTGATCAACACGTCGAATAGGAGACCTGTCGCTAAGCTCGAGGCCGGATCATTCCCGATCCGGGCCGAGGCCACGGCGGACGGCCGTTTTGTGCTCGTGACCAACGCCAAAGGGGACGATCTTTCGGTCTTCGACGCCATTGAGATGAAGGAAGTGGGGCGGGTTGCCTTCACGGCGGTGAGCAAGGGAGACAAGGGGCGTCTCTTCAGTGATCGGTTTGGTGACAGCTCGGTGCCCATCGGGATCGAGGTGGTCGATGAAGAGAAACGCGCTTACATAGCCCATGCAAATGCCGATGACATCTCCATCATCGATCTCACCAACGGGAAGGTCGTCGGAACCCTGTCAGCCGGCAAAGAACCCGACGGGATGGGTTACTCACCCCTGGCGCCGAATGACGAGGTCGAGGTTGAGTCAGCCGCGGAGTGATCCGGTCAGGCACAATCAGACCGCGGAGACGCGGAGACCGCGCTGAGAAACCGCAGAGCATTTCATTGAAAGTGCCGGACTCCCACCGACATCCGGTACGATTCAAACTCCGAGATGAGTCGAGAGAGACTCCGCGGTAACTCTGCGCCTCCGCGACTCTGCGGTTCCATTGTGCCTTCCGGTTTGGTCGAGAACGTGGAGGGAGTATCCTATGCACCGCGTTTGGAGGACGGGGAGCGATGAAGACCATTTTTGAACCCACCACAATCAACGGGCTCGAGCTTTCCAACCGACTGGTTCGGTCGGCCACATGGGAGGGGCTCGCCGATCCGGATGGGAGCGTGAACGACCGGATGATCGATGTTCACCGCGAGCTTGCTGATGGTGGGGTCGGACTCATCATCACCGGCTACATGGCGGTGCGGGCGGACGGCCGACAGCAGACGACCCAGCTCCTCGTCGATGACGATCGTTTCATCCCCGGTCTCGCGAGGATTGCGGACGCGGTTCACGAACGTGGTGGCAAGGTGGTGGCTCAGATCGTTCACTGTGGCGGCCAGGCCACCCGCAAGGCCACCGGGGTCGATCCCCTGGCGCCAAGCGCGGTGGCGAGCCCGGGCTACCCCGAGGTGCCCCGGGAGATGTCGCCGGACGACGTCAACACCTTCATTGCCTCGTTCGCCGTAGCCGCGCGTCGACTCAAGGATGCCGGATTCGACGGCGTTCAGCTCCACGGGGCCCACGGCTATCTCCTGGCCCAGTTCCTCTCGCCCGTGCGCAACAGGCGCCGGGGTAGCTGGGGTGGGAGCCTGGAGAATCGGTCGCGTTTCACCCGCGAGGTCTACGCAGCCGTGCGGTCCCTGGTCGGGCCCGACTGGCCGGTGATGATCAAACTCAACGCCAACGATTTCCTCGAGGGTTCGACAACCGAGGAGGACTCGACCTATCTGGCCGCGGCCCTTGCCGACGCCGGCATCGACGCCATCGAGGTTTCAGGCGGCACCGGTGGTTCGGGAAAACTCGGCGCGGTTCGGTCACAGATCGAGAGCGAAGCCGACGAGGCGTACTTCCTGCCGCAGGCAGAGGCGATTCGAGCCGCGGCCCCCGGGGTTCCCATCATGCTCGTCGGCGGGGTGAGGTCGCTGGAGAAGATGGAGATGGTCCTGGGCGCGGGGTCGGCCGATTATTTCTCCATGTGCCGGCCGCTGATCCGCGAACCCGCCTTGCCGCTGCGGTGGAACAACGGGGACCGCAGCCGCGCGAAGTGTGTGTCGTGCAGCGGGTGTTTCGGCCCGGCCCGGAAGGGCGAGGGCATCCGCTGCGTGCAGGAGTGAACCGCGAAGGCGCAAAGACCACATCGCAATTTCACCGCAAAGACCGCCAAGGACGCCAAGAACATCGCAAAGGCCATCGCGGTGTTAACCCATCGCATTTTTGCTTTGTAGGAAATATTTGACCTCCCCGACGTGTCTTGTTCCATAGAACGCGCATCATGAAAACAAACCGCAACTCTCCCAAGCTGCCCACGGCCGCCACTGGCGGTGTCGGGGTGGATGCTGCGATTGAGACAGCGGCCCCGGGAGAAGTGACCCAGGCGCTGCGGCAACTCCGTGAAGAGGGCGGCGAGGCGTTCGATCGGGTGGTCGAGGCGCTGTACGACGAACTCCGCCGGTTGGCTCACAACCGGCTTTCTGGCGAGCGCAACGGACACACTCTGGGGACCACCGGCCTGGTGCACGAGGCTTACCTGCGTCTTCTCAAACAGCGGATCTTCCGCCCCGAGGACCGCGAGCAGTTTCTCGCTGCCGCTTCGAACACCATGCGACGGGTGCTGGTCGATTACGCTCGAACCCGCAATCGGGAGAAGCGCGGCGGCGGCGTTCCCAATATCCCGCTCGATCTGGTGGAACCGTTTCTCCACGAGAAGGAAGCGGTCGAGATGTTGGAGCTCGACCAGGCGTTGACCCGCCTCGAGGAGCTCATGCCTCGGGCGGCGCGCGTTTTCGAGCTGAGAGCCTTTGGAGGGCTCCTGGTAGGCGAAATCGCCGGCCTGCTCTCGGTTTCCGCCAAGACCGTCGAACGCGATTGGGCGGCGGCTCGCGCCTGGCTGCGCAAGGAGGTTCGCGGGCACATGGAACCATGACCGATCGCACGCCCGATCATCGCCGAGGGGGAGAATGAGCGATCCACGCCGGGAAGACCGGATTGCCGAGTTGTGGCGACTCTTCGCCGAGGCGGAGGAACTGGTCGGCGCAGAGCGCCGGATCTACGTCGATCGCGTGCGCGCTGAACGGCCCGGGCTCGCCTCGGAGTTCGAGGACATGCTCGAGGCGAGCGGCGACGAGGCGGCGCTGGCAGTCGAGTCCAAGCTGATGGCATCGGATTCGGCTGACGACGCATCGGGTGCGATGGCCGGCCCGTACCGGTTGCAACGTCGGATCGGCGCCGGCGGAATGGGTGATGTCTACCTCGCCGAGCGGGCCGACGACTCCTTTGAGCAACGGGTCGCCGTCAAACTGATGCGGCCCGGCATCGGTTCGGCCGAGATGGTCGAGCGCTTCCGGCTCGAGCGTGAAGTACTGGCGCGGCTCACCCATCCGGCGATCGTGCCGCTGCTTGATGGCGGAATCACATCGGATGGGCAGCCGTATCTGGCGCTCCAGTACGTCGAGGGTCTGCCCATCACCGAGCACTGCGAGCGTGTAGAGATGCCCCAGTCCGATAGGCTCCGGCTGTTCGTCGACCTCTGCCGTGCGGTGCAGTATGCGCACACCAACCTCATCGTCCACCGGGACCTCAAGCCGTCAAACGTCCTTGTGACCGCCGAGGGCGAAGTTCGCCTCCTGGATTTCGGGGTCGCAAAACTCCTAGGTGCAGGCGAGCCCGGGAGGGAGATCACGGGTTCGATTCGGGCGCCCATGACTCGTTTGCGGGCCGCTCCTGAACAGCATGCCGGCGCGGATGCCACGACCGCGACCGATGTGTGGTCTCTCGGAGTCCTACTGCACGAGCTCCTAACAGGGAGGATTCCGGTGGCCGGAATAGGGAACGAGGGCCGCACCGATCGATCCGGCATCGCGACCGGACTCCCGAGAGATCTGGCCTCGATCATGGGCGTGGCCCTCGCACCGGAGCCGACGAAGCGCTATCCCTCGGCCGGGCATCTGGCGGACGATATCGAGCGCAGCCTCGCGAACCTGCCGGTGGAGGCCCGCCCGGACTCGCGGCTCTATCGCGCCGGGCGCTACGTGCGCCGCCACCCGACCCTGACGGCGTTGAGCGCGGCAACCGCACTCTTTCTGGTGATTCTCGCCACCGTGTCTTCGCTCCAGGCCATCCGCGTCGCTCAGCAGAGAAACCGCGCCGAAGTCGAAGAGCAACGAGCGAACGCGGTGGTCGATCTTCTGGTCGAGCTCTTCGGCGCCACGGACCCTCTGGAGGGTGCGGAGATGGACATGATCCTCGTCGCCGACCTGATGGACCGCGGCGAAGCGCATGCGAACCGAATGGACGACCGGCCGGACATCCAGGCCCGCCTTCGGGCGGTGTTGGGGAAGATCCTCCTCGAGCGGGGGGATCAGAAACGCGGCCGTACCCTCCTCGAATCAGCGCTCGACACCCAGGTTCGTTTCGCCGGAGCCGATGACCCCCGAACCGTGGACATCACCCTCGACTACGTCCGGGCCCTCCACCTCGATGGTGAGCTCGGCAAGGCGCGAGCCCTGGCCCGCGAGACCGTCGAGCGGCTCGATGGCCGGGATGACGCCGACCCCGGGCAGCTCGCACGTGCTCTTCAGATTCTCGGCAGCCTGCTGCCGAACGAAGAGGGCGAAAGGTTGATCGAACGATCGATTTCGATCCGCCGTGGCCTGCCCTCCATCGACCCCGTCCAGCAGAGCGGCGCGCTCGTCGTGCTCGCCACCCATCACCAGATCCGCAGCGAACGCGACGAGGCTCGGGCCCTCTTCCAGGAAGCCGTCGATTTGCTCCGGCCGGCTCTCGGCAACGACCATCCCCACGTCCTCGGAATCCGCAGCAATCTCGCGTTCTACCTTCCTGATCCCTCCGACCAGGCCCGCGAGCACCGAGAGATTCTCGGCCTGCGCTCCGCCCAGCTCGGTGAGGACCACCTTCTCGTCGCCAACAGCTGGATCGGACTCGCCGAGGCGCAGCTGGCCCAAGGGCACGAGGTTGCCGCGGAGGAGGGCTTTCGTGAGGGCTGGAGAATCTGGTTTGCGGCCGCACCGACCGCCTCCCAAACCCAGCGCGCCGCCCGTGGATTGGTGCGAGTGCTCGAGGGGCAGGCTGGGACCACGGACGCGCGGGAGGTTCGCGATGCGATGGGCGAGGCTTTTGGCGCGGCCGGAAAAGACGTTCCGGCGGCGTTTCTGGCGCCGTCCGCGAACTAGCCGGTTTGGCGATTGGCGGGAACACTGCCTGACGAAAGAGTCGCGCGGCTGCAGGCGAGTACCCGCAGCCGCATCGTCGAGAAGCAGGGTGTTGATCAGCTGGTCATGGGACCGTCACGCTCCACGCACTCGTGGTGCCGGTCTCGAAACCGTCGTCGAAGATGATCCCCAACGGCCCCGGGAACGCCGGTGTGGCAATGGCAGTCCGGGTCAGCGTGGCGGCGACGAAATCACCCGGCGGTGTCCCGGGATCGACCACGAGATCTTCCTGGAGGAAGGGGATCGGCGCGGTGCGAGTCACCCCACCCGCCCCGTCGTCGCCGTAAAAATGGGGCCCGGACGCGGCCTCGACTCGCGGCTGGAGAAAACGGGTCGCGCCGGCGACGTCGGGATCGAGCCGCAGCACGCCTTCTCGGGGCAGCTTGAACAGGATCAGGGCCGAATCGCCGCCGACACCCGCCGGGGTCCACGAGTCGGACCAGCCGGCGGCGACGTAGCCACCGCCCGACTCGGCAACGCCCATGAAGTGCTCCGCCCCTGGTCCGTCAAAAACCGATAGCCACTGGGCGCCGAGATCGGGATCGAGCTGAAACGCCCACGCGGTGATGTCGCCGTTGAGGTTGCCGCTGCGCCCGACCACGACCGGCCCGTCTGTGGTGGCGATGAGGTCGAACGCGCGGTCGTTGGTGGTGTCCCCGCCGGCGGTTGGCGGCGACGTGTCCCGAACCGGAGCATGCATATCCAGCCACGTCGCATTCTCCTCGGCGATCAGCACTTGTTGGAGGCCGCTGCCGTCGGGCTGGATCTTGAGCACTGTGGCCGCCGGGTAGTGGTCGCTCACCGCTCGGGCGATGCGTCCGGCGACGAAGATCGAACCATCGGGACCCTGGGCGACCTGCTCGAGAGTGGGAGGGCGAGTGGTCGCAACCGCGGTCGCCCAGTCGAAATCGCCGGTGCCGTCGACGGCCAAGAGCATCATGTTCGAGCCGGTCTGGTTCGTTCCGACATCGGCATCGGTCCGGCCGACGAGGACGAAACCTCCGTCCGCGAGCGCCGCAACCGCCTCCGCCCGATCGGTGCTGGTCCCGAGGTCCGAGAACCGGAAAACATGGGCGTCGCGCAGGGTCCAGTTGGCCCACGTCGGGTCCGCCTCGAGCAGCATCACGAACGGGTCGTTGTCGCTGCCGGATTGCCAACCCGCCAGGGCCACGACGGGATCGCCAAGGGTGTCGACACCCAGCACCATGTCCTGAACGATGCAGTGCGGATCGCACAGGCCCGTCCAGGTTTCGAGGGTCGTGCCATCCGCCGCGAGCCGGCGAAACCACACGATGGCGCCGCGCTGCCCGGCGACGATCAGGCTCCCGTCGGGCAGCTCAAGCGCGGCGACGGGCGCGGCGAGGGTGCCGGCCGGGTCGGTCGCTGCCCACACCGGATGTCCGAAGCTGTCGAACCGCGCCAGATATCCGGTGTTGGCAGGCGTCCCGAAGACCAGGCTACCGCCATCCGCGAGACCGGCCACGTCGATGATGTCGTCGTCGTGGTCGAAGACGCCGGTCCAGGTCGAGTCCTCGAACGCCGCTGCCCAGCGGACCGCATCGCCCGAGAGCCGCGCCCCCCCGCGGCCGCGCCGCTCGACGCCGTCATCGGAGTCGAGGATCGTCCAGCGCTCTTCCCAGACCGGAAACGTCCAATCGACGTCGATGCCGAAGTAGCTCAGGCGGGTGCCCGCGTCCTGGGAAACGCCGGCGTCGATCGACCACCAGGGGCTTTGGGTCGGCGTGACATGGAGCTCGCCAAAGCCGGTGGTGCGGACCAGCGGTCCGAAGGTGCCGCTCAGCTGAAGAGAGAGATCCAGGGCGACGTAACCACGGGCGTCGGCGGAGGTCGCGTCCGTCAGCTGAGGCGGGGACATGGCGGCCGCCACCGGTTCGGACCAGAAATCCGAGCTCCAGGCGCCGTTTTCGAAGGCCATATCGACCCCGGCGGCGGCGCCGCCGTGGATCCCGATCACGCCGGCCGCGCTGAGGTTCGCCTCGCCGCCGACCGACATGCTGATCTCGAAGATCGGGGTTGCCGGCGGCGGGATCGCCGCCGATCCGATGGGGATCTGGATCGCGAAGACCTGGACCTCGTCGCCCGCCGTGACCTCGTGCTCGGCCTCGATCGCCAACGAAGCGGTCCAACCGGCCTCGACCCTGGCCAGGACGCGGTCGAGCTGGGCGTTGCGGATCGAGATCTCGAGGGCGGTCACCGAAAACCTCAGCTGGATCTCCCCGGACATAGTCAGTCCGTCGCCGAGATCGAGCTGGTTGAAGCGGATCGGAAATGCGGGATGGGACTCGGTGCAGGCGCCCGGCGGCTCGTTGCCCTCGCACTCCGCGATCAGCGGCAGGTACTGATCGTCACCCAGGGTCGCTCCGGTCACCGGCACGCTGCGCTGCTCCACCGCCAGCACGCCGCTCTCCAACACGTCGGTGATGTCGGTGAGAGCGCGCACGACCACCCAGATCTCGGGCTGGGCCGGGCAGTGGGTGAGAACGAGCTGCGCCCCGGCGCTGATCACGGAACCGGGCAGCAGGGCCGGGTCGAGATTCTGCGGCTGGTAGCCGTCGTCGGCCACCAAGAGCAGGTCGCCTCCGCTGAGACCGTCGATCACGGCCGCGTGGTCGCAGAATACCAATCGGGTGTCCGGCCCGGCGGCTTCCCACAGCAGGAACGCTGTATCAGTCGGCTCATCGACGAACGAAGCCGGTGCGGTGTACAGACTCTCCGGATCGCCGTCGAAGTCGAACTCCAGATCGTCCAACGCGACCGCAGCGAGGAAATCCGCCAGCACCGCGTCCGGCACCTGGACGAGCAGCGGCTGCAGGCTCGGCACCGAGGCGAACGGGTCGATCGGTCCCGCCCGAAGCACCGGTTGGTATCCGATGATGCCCGGAAAGACGGTCGTATCCGGTATCAAGGTGGCGGTGACCTCGAGCCACCGGCCGGAGGCGGTGTTGACGATGTCGCCGGTGATTTCGACGTCGGTGAACCCCGGCCCGGGGTTCTGGTCGGTCACGATCAGACCGGTGACGTTCATCTCCCGGTCAACGACAAGCGACGAGGCACCTGCGGAAAATGGAATGAGGACGAACGTGACGACGAGGATTTCAGCGATGCGATTCATGGTGTCGACTCCCTTGCACACGGTTTCATCACCCCTCTTCGCGACATCGGCGGGAGTCATCGGACATTCGGTGGGTGTGGACGACCCTTAGTTGTCGGGAACCGTGAACCCGACTGTCGTGTAGCCGACCCAGTGGTGGAGGTTGGATGGGGCGGTGGTGCCGAGACCCGCGTCGAGGGTTTCGGGGGACACCGGGAGCTGTGGTTCAGAGAGACTCGTGGCGTAGCGCAGCAAATGACCCTCCGGCACCGGTAGACCGGTCTTGGCGGCCAGGTCGCGCAGGAGCTCGAGGCCGAATGGGATGGAAAACCGCCCGCACCACGGCAGCTTGTAGACGCGGACATCGTCCTCGTCCACGAGGGTGTACTCGAGGGCCGCGAGCTTCTCGGGATCGATGGGACCCTCGAGGTGATCGTGGGCCAGCGCCTCGTCCCGATCGACCGCGCGCTGGTATCCGGCCGCGTCGGTTCCGAAGGGGGCGTGGTCGAAGTCGGGCCCGTAATGGACCGCGTCGGACGAGACGACGATGGCGAGGTCACGGCCGAGACGCCACTCGTTCTCGATCATGATTTCAGCCAATATGGTCGAGAGCTCATCAGAGAGCCCGGACAGTCGATCCCATGACGCGTAGGGAATGAGGATGGGGAGAATCGAGACCTCGTGATTGCGATGTTGGAGGAAGGGAACCAGCGCCTCCAACGAGTGTTCGCGGCAGTGCATGGCGTTATCGACCACGTACGAAGCCGGATCGAGCCGGGCCAGGACCTCACCGCGCAACGGGTCGACCGCCACAGGGTCCCACGGACCGTGCCAGTTTTCGAAATCATCGAAGACCAGCACATTCTCCAGATCCCACAGTCGCGCCGCGTGAAAGACGCCGATCAGTACGACCCGGGGGGCCGTGATCCGTTCGGTGAGGTGGACATAGGCGCGCGCCGCGTAGAGGTGGTCGTCGTGCGGACACACGCCACCGATGTACCCGTGTTCCGGCGAAAGGCCAAGCAAGTCGTCTCGCTCGAGAATGGTGTCCTCTTCGAGCCGAACGGCGGTGGTGAGGACGTCTGCAGCCTGGGACTCGGTGACGACGAACCCGGTGGCGTCACGCTGGCCGCGGACCACATCGCCCTCGGAGCGAAGTCCCATCGTAGCCTCGATCTCCTGGCGAGTTGGAGGAGGGGAGGATGCGGCGTGCAGGTTGAGGCATCCGGCGAGAACGAGGATCACGGTAACGGATGTTGATCGATGGTCCATGGCGTGAGTGTAGACCAACAGGCGCACAACCGAGCCGCGTGCGATAGACGCGAATCACTGCATCGCAACATCGCGTCTTGCCCGCAGATCACGCAGATAGACGCAGATTCCATCGCACCATCGCAGGGTTGAAACGCAAAGAACGCCAAGTCCATCCACCGCAAAGGACGCAAAGCCATCGCATTATTGAGTGAGTACCTCGCTCGTGGAAGTCGGTGGGTGACCTCGGAGTGACACGAACGAGAGCGATTTTGAAGGTGGTCTACGCACCAACCCGATATGACGATCCGAAGTAGGGTGGGCCTGGGCCCACCTTCAGTGACCTCCCGGCGACCACATGGTCACCACGTCAGTCAGACGCCCCCCACCCGGTACCGAACATCGCGTTCCGGGGCCGAACACCCGTCTGGCACCGGAACAACCCCCAACCCACGCGGACCCAAATCATAAATGCGATGCCCTTTGCGATGGTCTTTGCGCTCTTAGCGTTCTTTGCGTTAAAACTGCGATGGAATTGCGATGTCTCTGTGCTTCCGTGCCTCTGTGGTTCATACAGCGATGTCTTTGCGACCTTCGCGCCTTGGCGGTTCAATCCTGCCGTGCGAGCGTGATCCCCGCCACTGGCGGGATTCGTCGATTCCATTACCGTGGATCCATGGGTACAAAGCTGTGGATACGATCGCTCGTTGTCATCACCTCAATTTCCATCGGTGTGGCCGAGGCTGAGACCCTCCCAAGCTTCCCGTCGAGTGCAGTTTGGAACCAGGACATCTCAAATGCACCTCTTCATCCCGATTCGGCGACGATGATCGCGACGCTGACGGGCCTCGGCGGCTTCGGCAACAACCGGATGCAGATCGACTTCAGTATCCACGTGGTCCACGCACCGCCGGGATCACCCACGCGGACCACCATCAGCCACCCCTGGGGCTACTACGATCCCGACTGCGAGCCGCTGGGCGCCGAGATCCCGGTGCCGCCGGGCGCCGCCATCGAGGGTGAGACCGGTCTGACGTGCGACAACCTCGACAACGATTGCCACCTGTTGGTGGTCCAGGGCGACACCCTCTACGAGGCCTATCTCGCCAACGCGCCGAACGCCACCGAACTCGAGACCCACTGCCTGGCGATCTGGCATCTGGGCGCGGTCTATCCCCCCGAAGGAAGGGGCGAACACTGCACCAGCGCCGACGCCGCGGGTTTTCCCATGTCGGCGCTGCTTTTCAATGCGGACGAGATTCAGGCGTCGCTGGACGTTGATCCCAACGGTGGCGGTGATCTCGGCCACGCCATCCGTTTCATCCTGCCCAACGCCAGGATGGCAAGCGATGGCAGCCTTGGCGGAGTCAGCGGCCGGCTCTATGTCCGACCGGCTTCGCACGCCGGTGGTCCGAGTGGTCCGACTGCGTCGGTGCCCTACGGCGCTCGGCTTCGGCTCCACGACGATTTCAACGTCGCGGCCTACTCACCGCCCGCAAGGGTCATCCTCAACACATTCATGCGGTACGGGATCGTGCTCGCGGACGGCGGGACGGTGGCTCTGACCGCCGAGAGCGATCTCTACACCACGACCAAGTGGGCTGATCTCGGCATCGGGTCCAGGCTCTTCGATCAGACTACGGGAGCACCGAAGGTCTTCATCGACGACTTCGATGTCATCGACACCGGTGCCCGTATCGCCGAGACCTACGACTGCGTTCGGTCGGTGGTCGAACCGGGACTCTTCGCGGACGGCTTCGAGTCCGGCGACATCAGCGCCTGGTCGCCTTGATTTCAGATTGACATGAATGCGCGAGGGAGCCGGCGGTGGTGATGGCGGCGCGGCGAGATCCACCGTCATCGCATTTGGACACGGATGAACACGGATTGTCTGGATTGCACGGATTTTCTTCAGGGTGGGCGATGCCGACTCGATCGCGATCCAACTGCGTGTGACTATTCTCACTCGGTGAAACACTCACGAACGTGTCGCCAGGTCATCATTACGATGATCCGTGAAATCCGCGTTCATCCGCGTCCCATTGCGATGGAACGCTATGGTTCACTGTCCCTCGTCGTCGGCCTCCAATGCGTCTGAACCATGCGCGATCTTCGGCCAACTCTCGGCCCAGTCGAACTGGTCACCATTGCGGTGGCAGCTGCGGCAGGTGTTCTCATCGGGGATGAGACCACCGTTGGCGAGGAAAGCCTCTCGATCGCTCATGATTTCGGGTTCGATATAAAGCGAGCCTGGTCCGTGGCATGACTCGCAGCTCACACCTTCCTCTGCGCGGAAGCTCTCGGCGAGGATCGCGTCGTCGTCCTGGCGGCCGGTCACGTGGCACAGAAGGCACCGCTCGTCTGAAATCGGATGCTCCAGATCGGCATTGTGGGGCCGAAGCTTGGCGAGGAAGAGCGCCCAATCGGCGCCGAGACGCCAGTAAGCATGACCATGCCGACTCCGCATCCACGAAACAGCCGGGTTGCCGCGTTCGCCGTCGTTGTGACAGCCCATGCAGGCGGCGGCTCCAACGTACATGGGTGACGGGGTCTTTTCACCCTTGACGGATCGGCGGAGGAAGTGGAGCACGATGCCGTCGATCTCGTTGTTCTCGGCCCGGGTGAACTCCACCCGCCACGGTTCCGCCTGGCAGAAAAAGATGTCCTCCCCAATGGGGTAGAGACTGTCCGGGGCGAACTCGCGGATTCTCAAGCCGCCGTCATCCCGCCACACCTTGGCCGAGAATCCGCCTCCGAGATCATAGATCCCGACATAGTCATCGACGAGAGAGCCCTCGATGGCCACCTGCTCGGGCCGTGCCCTGGCGACCCCAGCCGGTGTCCGACCATCGTTGTTGGTGGCATCCTCGTTGGCCCCGCGAGCAATCAGGATCGCGGCGGCCTCCGGGTGGCCGCTCATGAAGGCCGTGTGGAGCGGTGTCCAGCCCTCGGTAGTTTTCGATGAAGGATCGGCGCCGCGCTCGAGCAGGAGGGCGGCGACCGAATCACACCCGCGGCGGGCTGTGACGTGCAACGGTGATCGTCCCCAGCGGTTCGCGTCATCGATGTCCGCACCTGCGTCCAGGAGAAGCGCCACCATATCCGCGCGATCGTGGTGGCAGGTCCAGTGGAGCGGTGTTCCGCCGTCGCCGCCCACGGCGTCGACGGGCGCCCCTGCCTCGACGAGTTCGGTGAAGATCCGCCAGTGGCCGCGGATACCCGCCCAGTGGAGCGCGGTGAAGCCGTGGTCGTCGCGGGAATTCACCGAATCAGGGTTCTCCTCGATCAGCCGGTGGACGGCGTGGGTGTCGCCCCGTTTTGTGGCATCGACGATGTCGGTGACGGAGTATTCGGCGTGGCTCGGAGCGCCAATCAGGACTGCGAGCCCAACAATCGCCAACCTGCCCTGGATCATCATGAGCAACCTCCATGGCCGTCTTGCGACGACGCCGTGGAGATGTACGGAGTTCATCGAGCGTAGTTGTCCCGGGACGGGGACGTTTTACATACAGCCAGCTCGCTTGGGCGATCCCCGTCAGGGCGAGGTCGCGTTCCACGCGGTGGTGTTTCCACTCTCGAATCCATCGGCGAAGATCGGGTCCGCGCCGCCGTTGAGAGTCTGTCCCGCAGCATAGATGTCGGGCGAGTCCGTTCCCCCGCCGCCCTCGTTGCGGTTGTCGGTGAATACGGCAATGAGCTCGCTCATGACCACATCGAGACCATTGTAGTCGCCAAACTGGAAGAAGTCCTCCATGTGGGGCGAGATCGCCGATGTCAGTTTGACCGGGATGCCCCAGGTCACGGCGCCGTCGGTGGAGGTCGACCAGTAGAAATCCACCGATGTTCGGGTCGGGTCGTTGCGGGTGTCATAGAAGACGGCGTGCACGCTGCCGTCGGGGCCAACGGCCAACCAGTGGTTCCATCGGTCGACTGCGTCCATGTCGTCGGTTTCGTGAGGCGTCGAGGTGTTCCATGTGGCGCCGCCATCGCGCGAGTAGGCCACCTGGATCCGAGCGTGGTTGTCGCTCGCGCTGCCGCTCTCCGGGCCCGTCGTGTCGGTCCACGAGGCATAGATGCTCCCGCCGAATGGGCCGTTGCTCAGATCGGCTCCGGTCCCGACATAGATCCACGCATAGCGGTTGTTCATCGAGGGAATCGGAAAGTCGAAGGATGCCTGTGTCGAGGCGATCTCGACCGTGGAATCCCAGGTAACTCCGCAGTCCGAAGATGTCCGAACATAGATTTTCTTGCTGCTGAATCCAGGCCAGATGTAGTGAACCCGGCCGCTGGTGTCCGAGGTGATGTCCGAACCGATGCCTTTCTCGGTACTGCTGGACAAGGTCACCGGGGAGGTCCAGGTGTGTGCGCTATCTGTAGAGCGCGAGAACTTCATGTTGTTGCCCTCGTGCCAGGTGAGATAGATGGTGTCGAGGCACGCGCTGCCCGCGTGGGTGTCGACGTGGAGAAACTCCTTGTCGGTGCCGCCGCCGACTTCGCGGCGGGGATCTGCGCCCGGTTCCGTATTCAGATCGGTCCATGTCTGTCCGGCGTCGGCCGAGCGGTAGATGTAGACACCGGAATTCCCGAGGGTCGCTGAGTAAGCCTTGGTGCCATCGGATGACCATGCGATGGTGGGATCACAGCAGGTGCCGCCGAGGGGCAGAGCCGCGGCCGCATTCCAGGTCTCACCGCCGTCTGTGGAGTAGTGCATATTCTGCCCGCTGCCGGGACCGTTGGAGCCCGCCACCACCAGGTTGGAGTCGGTCGGGCAGATCGCCACCGCAGACTCCGCGGCGCCCACCGGACTTGAGACCCGAACATCGCCGGTCAGGGACTTGGGTCCGGGATTCTCGTACTCTTCCAGGCTCATCCACGGCTGAGAGGTGTCGACCGCGAATCTGTCGTTGATCAGCACGGCCTTGCGGTAGAGCATGCCGTCGATCAGAAACCCGCCGTACTCGGTCAAAAAACGGGGCAGGGTGCTGCGTGGGTACTGGACCGGACCTTCGGTGGGGAGGTTGTCGAAGCGCTTGCGGATCTCGATACGGTAGAAGAGCGGGGCCCGCACCGTCAGCTCGATCTCGTTCTCGCCTAGGAGCGCCAGATCGTCCTGGTTCAGCTCGTAGTTTCGATCGTCCCATGGACCGTACTCGGTCAGCGAGGCGTAGTCGACGCGGGCGTCGACGCCCCTGCTCTGAACGATGGTCTGAGCCGATACGGCGCCGGCGCAGAGTATGACGATGACCGTGGCGATGGTGAATTGGCGCATTGAGGGTTCCCTTTCAGTCAACTTCAACGTCGAGATCAAACACAGAGATCGTGTCTCACGTCGGATGACTATGGGTTGGGACCGGTTCCCTGTCAACAGGTTCGCAGTCGAATCGTCGATTAGTGTGATCCAGGAGACAGGTTGCTCAACACCCATCCATGGATATGATAGTAGTAATGCGTGGTGCGCACCGTGCTACACTCGTGATGTGATCAGATCATTCCGGCACAAGGGGCTGCAGAAGTACTTTGAAACGGGCAGCAAGGCCGGAATTCAGGCTGACCAGGAGTTGAGGCTCAGGATGCGTTTGGCCGCGCTGGAAACCGCGAACTGCATCGAAGACATGGACCTGCCTGGGTTCCGTCTTCATCCGCTGAAGGGTGATAGGAAGGGACTCTGGGCGATCGATGTCAGCAGGAATTGGCGTATCGTTTTCTCCTTTGAAGGTGGCAACGTATTCGTCGTGGACTATGAGGACTACCACTGATGACCATGCACGACCCTCCCCATCCCGGCACCTTTATCCAAGACGTATATTTGGCGCATCTGGATATGAGTTGCCGAAGCGTGGCCCTGAAACTCGGGGTTTCTCCATCGACTTTTCTTCGACTTGTGAATGGCCGGAGTGGGGTCAGCCCAGAAATGGCGCTGCGTCTGTCGAGAGGACTCGGGCGATCACCGGAAAGCTGGCTCGCGATGCAGGACAACTTCGATCTCTGGCACGCACGGCAGAACATCGACATTGAAAACGTCGAGCCGATTCCGATCTTGGGATAGATGGCTCCCTCTCTGCCGATCCTCTATTCGACGCTCTCGATTCTATACAACGCGTTGAAGAGCAGCTTGAAGGTCCGCAACGGCTGGCCGCGGTGCTGGGCGCGGAAACCGATGAGGACGACCTTGCCCTTCCCAACGGTGTATTCGACAACGGCCGCGCGTCGCTCGAGGATGTCGGCGCCCTCGATATAGCCGCTCAAGAGAATGTCTGCTTCGTGATTGGGGTAGCGGGCGATGACGGTGCGGCCGAAACGTGGGTCGGGGACACGGGTTTTGAAGGCCGGCGACCCGGCGAAGTAGATGGCTTCGTCGCGACGCATTCCCCAGCCGAGAGGATGAGTCGTGTCCACCTCTACCCTCAGGGTCGATCCCGGGCAGAGAAAGTCGGCTCGTTTGACATCTTCGAGGACGTTGTCCACCGGGAGCTCGAAGAGCTCGATGAAGTAGTCGGTTGAGGAATCGAGGGCGACCACGGTGCCGCCGGCCTTGACCCAGTCCTTGATGCGTTTGCCGCCGGTTGTCTTCTTCGCGTTACTGTCCTTCTTCGATTTCTTGCCGTGGTCGGACTCATCCGCGGCGTTCCACTCGTCGATGCCGCCGGAATACTCGGGCGGCAGGGGGACAAAGCGGCCCCAGTAGCTCGGGCCGGGCTCACCCTTGGAGATGATCCCCGATTCGACATCCGGGAAGAGCAGGACGTCCACAGTGTCGGTGAACTCACCCGATCGGATCTGCTCGTTGGCGAGGTTGACCATGGGGAAGTCGTACTGCTCGAGCACCCATCGGGTCCAACCCTCGTCCATGCTCGCGATCCAGGGCTTGAAGAGACCGACGCGCTGGCTGGAGATCGGGACAAGGGTTGCCGGCTTCACGTCGGCCTCGATGGTCGGCAGGTGGAGCTCATCGGCGAGTTCGGTGAACAGGGTTTGATCGACCTCGGAGTAGTCGATCCACACATCACCGGTCCTACGGTCGCGGGATACCGGGGTGCCTTCGGTGAGCAGGCGATTGACCGCGGTGTAGAGCGCATCCGCACCGGCGGGGATCGCGACCCCTTCAGCGTCATCGGCGGTGACTGCTGTCCGCGGCCACAGCGCCTCGGTGATCGGCTCGAAGCTCCCGGTGAGTGGCGTTTTCGCCTCGACGACATCGACGCCCATGGTCAGTGGCAGCGACCACGAGGCCACGTCGTAGGGTTTGACGATGGCGCCGTCTATCGACGGCTTGACCTCGGGGTAGCGTTGCGAACGGAGCATCACCAGGAGAAACGGGCGGTAGGGTTGGGCGGCGGGGATGACCACGGTGCCGGCGGGGTACACGGAGTAGCCGATTTCGAACGCTTCGGTGGCCCGATGGACCTCGACGCCGTGGCGAAGCAGGAGATCGACCATCCGGCGGGCGGCGACCTCGTCGTGTTGGTCGGGAGGAATGATGAAGGCGTAGGGTGCTTCGCCGGCGCCCTTCTCGATGGCGTGACGGGCCATCCGATCGACGTTGGTCAGAATGTGTCCACGGTCCTCCGCGATGGCCTCGAGATACGCCCAGGTCGCCACGAGTTCGTATTCGACGATGTCACGCAGCCGCCACCATCCGCCCTCCCACGGCGACGGGAAGTTGGATCGCCGACCGTACTCCGGGAAGCCCTTGCCGCCGCCGCGAAGCTCGCCGGGGTCGATAAAGATCGGACTCGCGATCCGGGCGCTGGCGACCTCGGTGAGCAACCCGGTGACGTTCTTCCACCACGCGGTGTTGCGGGTGCCGCCCGGCCAATAGCTGTCGAAGATCATGTTGTGACCGACACCGGTCTTGCCATTCTCCTCGAGGCGACGAGACATGTTGGTGCCGATCCCGTCGGCCATGCGGAATACGAGCGAGTGGACCTCGGGGTCGAGGGGGTCGGTCTGGGGCGGGACGAACATCCGTGGGCCGGTCGATCCCATCTGGTGCTCATCGAGAAAGACCTGCGGGAACCAGCGGTGGTAGAGGAGATCGTTGACGACCTGTGTTTCGGCCTGCGTCAGGGCGTAGAAGTCGCGGTTGTTGTCGTGGCCCACATAGTGGTGGTAGAGCCAGGGCATCCGGCCGCCCTCGTACTCGGTGCCGAGCCACTTCTCATACCAGTCGGAGATCATGAACTGGCCATCGGGGTTGATGGACGGCATGAGGAGCAGGACGGCCTCGTTCATCCACGCGAGTCGTTCGGGATCCTCGGTGGTGGCGAACTCGTAGACAAACTCGGTGCTCATCTGGGTCGAGCCGACCTCGGTCGAGTGGATCGTGCAGGTGACGAGGGCGACGGCGACTCCATTTTCGATGAGTTGCACCGATTCCTCGGGTGTCAACCCGGCCGGCTTGGCGATCTGACGCGACTGCTCGCGGATCTCATCGAGCCTCGCCTGGTTTGCGGCCGAGGTCAGGACCACGACCGGCATCCGGTTGCCCAACGTGGATGTGCCGGCCTCTTCGATGGAGACTCGGTCGGACGCCGCGGCAACCAGCTCGAGATACTCGAGAACCTCGGGGTAGGGGATGAGCGTGCGGTCGGCGCCGATCTGGTGACCGAAGTGCTCCTCAGGACTTGGAATCGTGTCGGCGAATGCGGATACAGCGAACACCAGGCAGAATACGAGTGTCACTTTTCTCATCAGTCCCCCATCCTGAACACCGCTTTCGCGGTCAGAAGATGATACCTCTGCCCGTTCCGGACAGGGGGGCGAGATTCGAGATAGGAGAGAGGAGATGCGAGATTCGAGATACGAGATGACACCACTGTGGCTGTCGGAGGTACAAAGCCATCGTTTGGAGGACCCGGAGAGATCGCCACGGTTGCGGCCGTTTCCCCTGGGTGTGACCTGGCGTTTTGGCGTATGGCGAGGTATTTGCGGCCATGGAATGGCGTTTCAGCGCATGGGCTGGTGGGTCTGCGCTGAGACCGGCAGATTCAGGTGGCAATCGATAGCCGAGAGAAGAGGCAGATCGAGCTCCGGTGTTGCCTCGGTCAATCACC